>Ga0181526_10000077_pt1 | contig 100155 bp, 89 predicted proteins | sample PEATcosm2014_Bin_35_FD_119750 | JGI IMG/M metagenome (GOLD analysis project Ga0181526, IMG submission 119750) | Peatland microbial communities from MTU Mesocosm Facility, Houghton, MI, USA - PEATcosm2014_Bin06_30_metaG | ecosystem: Environmental > Terrestrial > Soil > Wetlands > Peat | place... | reverse complement strand
GCTCGCAGCCTGCGGCGGCCTCGCAGGCCGCCTGCCTTGGAGCCTTGCCCACCTCCGGCCATGGTTTCTGGCGCCAGAGAGGTTCCCGTCAGGGACCGCCAGTGCTCTTGCCGACACAGGCGAACTTCGTTCGCCTGCGCTGGCAAGAGTGCCAGCGTGCCAGGCAGCGTGCCTGCGCCACGCGCCCACTAGGCTTGCGTCCACTGTCCGGCTCAGGCATTGGGAAAATTACCAGCCCCTGGTTTGCAGCAGCTCACCTTCCGGGATTTTCGAGATTTCGAGGCCGGGCATCGCCATGCCCAGTTCTTCGCTGGCTTCCAGCAGCTTCATGGGATCCTTGTAATAGGTTGTCGCCTTAACGATTGCGCGTGCGCGCTGCTCGGGGTCGGAGGACTTGAAGATGCCCGATCCGACGAAAGTGGCTTCCGCGCCCAACTGCATGACCAGCGCGGCATCGGCGGGTGTGGCGATGCCGCCGGCGGAGAAGTTCGGCACGGGCAGCTTGCCGCGTTGGGCAACCCACTCGACCAGTTCCAGCGGCGCCTGCAATTCCTTGGAGGCATGCACCAGCTCTTCGGGGCCGAGCACCGTGAGCTGTTTCATCTCCTTCTGAATGGTGCGCATGTGGCGCACGGCTTCCACGATGTTGCCGGAGCCGGCTTCGCCCTTGGTGCGGATCATGGCCGCGCCTTCAGCGATCCGGCGGAGGGCTTCGCCCAGGTTGCGCGCGCCGCACACGAACGGCACCTTGAAATCGCGCTTGTCGATGTGATGTACTTCGTCCGCCGGCGTGAGGACTTCGCTCTCGTCGATGTAGTCGACGCCGAGGGCTTCCAGAATGCGCGCTTCCATGAAGTGGCCGATGCGGGCTTTGGCCATTACCGGGATGCTGACCGTCTGCATGATCTCACGGATCTTGTTGATGGGCGCCATGCGGGCGACTCCGCCATCGCGGCGGATATCGGAGGGCACGCGCTCCAACGCCATGACGGCGGCGGCTCCGGCCTTTTCGGCGATGAGGGCCTGGTCGGCGTTGGTGACATCCATGATTACGCCGCCTTTGAGCATTTCGGCTAAGCCGACTTTGACTCGAAACGTTTCGTCGAGGAACATGTAGACTCCTTTTATCTAATCGGCGGCCTGCGAGGCCGCCGCAGGCTGCGAGCCTGCCCCACTTACACCATTGCAGGAGCCGGTTCTTGCGCGGCGTTCGACCGCGTCCGCTCCAGTTCGTTTGAAAAAATTGCACCCAGCGTGGCCAGCCCTTTGCCGATCTCATCCGGCCTGAGGCCGGCGAAGCTCAGACGCAGCGAGCCGGGATCGAAGCGCGAGACCGCGAAATACTTGCCGGGCAGATACGAGACATTTTCGCGGTGCGCGCGGGCCAGCAATTCGCCGGCGTCCAGCGGCTCGGGCAGCCGCACCCACAAATTCATGCCGCCGCGCGGACGAGTGAAACGCGATCCGGCGGGCAGATAGCGCTCGCAAGCGGAGAGGACCGCGGCCAAACGTTCGGCGCCGGCCTGCAGCATGTGCGTGCGATGGGCGGCCATTCGTCCGGACTCGGCGAAGCGCAGGAGCACGGCCTGCGAAAGCTGATCGGTATGCAGGTCGGCGAGCTGCTTGGATTGCGCCAGCCGCGCGATAAGGGCGCGCGGGCCAAGCACCCAGCCGACCCGCAGTCCGGGGAAGGTGATCTTGGAAAAACTGCGTAACAGGACGACATGGCCGGCGTCGGCGGAGTGTTTGATGGGCGGCAAATCTTCGCCCGAGTAGCGCAAGTCGCCGTAGATGTCGTTTTCCACCAGCGGCACTCCGGCGGCTTGGGCAGCGCGCAATAGGGCGGTGCGCGCGGCGATCGGAAGCGTCGCGCCGGTCGGATTCTGGAAGTTGGATGTGACCACGATCAAGCGCGGGCGCTCCCGATCAAGGGCCGCCTGGACCTGTTCGATTTCGACGCCATCCACGCCCACGGGAACTCCGATGAGCTGTGCGCCGGCTTCCAGGAATAGGCTTTTGAGTCCAGGGTAGACGGGATCTTCGACCAGCACCTTATCGCCAGGGCGGAGGAGCACGCGGGAGAGCAGGTCGAGCGACTGCTGGCAGCCGTTGGTCACGATTAAGTCGTCGCCCGGGGCGGCCAGGTTTTCGGCGCGGGCGGCGTCGAGCAGGTACCGGCGGAGGGGCTCGTATCCGCTCGGGGAGCCGAGTTGCAGGATATGGGCGAAATCGGGGCCGGCCATGACCTCTTCGCAGCTTGCGCGGAGGGCGTCCAGGGGAAAGAGTTGCTCGGAGGGGCGGGAGGTGGCGAAGCTGACGCCTTGCCGGGAGAGGGGGCCGGGGGCCGGCGGCTGGGGGCTGGCGGTAGAGCGTTCAAGGAGGTGGCTCCAGTCAAGCGGGTGGTTGGCGATTGGGGAGTGCGGGACGGTGACGAAGCTGCCACGCCCGACCTGGCCGGAGATGAAGCCTTCGGACTCCAGGAGTTCATAGGCGGCGGCCACGGTGGTTCGATTCAGTCCAAGTGAACCAGCCAATTCACGAGTGGCTGGGAGGCGTTCGCCTTTGGCCAGTTGGCCGGATTGGATGAGGCCGCTAAAGTGTTCGTATAGTTGCCGATAGATCGGCAGGCTGGAGGAGGCGTCCAGTTGCGGCTGCGTGACCACAGAGACAGCATACCATATTGGATGGCCAATTGGTAGGGGCTGGAGGGGCGGGCAGAATTGCGCTCGCCCCTGGAGACCTGCGCGGGTTCTCCGGAACCCGCTCTTTGTCCGCCGCAGTGGGCAGGCTCGAAGCCAGGCTCGAAGCCAGGCTCGAAGCCTGCGCGGGCCTCGCAGGCCCGCTCTTAGTGGGACAGGCTTTAGCCCGGCAGGGCCTGCGCCACACGGCCCACCCCCGCCACACCCCACTCATTTCCAACCCACCGCGGTGCTAATCTGAAGCCGGAAGAACCCGCCTTCCCACCCGCAATCGCCGCGTCTCCGTCTCCCCATCGCACCCGTAGGTTCGTTCGTAAAAAACGCGGTAATCACATGACATCAAAGAAGAAAGCCGCAGCCATCCGCCGCAGTGGACGCCACTCTTCGGGTCCTCCTACCAGACGAAAAACAGGAGGATTCTTGGGGGGCGGGATTTATCCCGCGCGGGGCTTTAGCCCCGCTTACGCTCGCTACGCTCGCCTGTGCCGGCAGGAGTGATATGTTCCAATGGCTTGTCTGTCCATCTAAAATACACTCGCAATCCATCGCGAGCCCTTGCATTAGACGGCGGTAACTATTAGGATCGTTCAGGCACATACAAGAGGAGGGAATATGACGAGCCGAATCAAACTAAGCCTGGCAAGTCTGCTTACGTTATCCGGGTTGTTCGGGGCCGGCGCCGCTCCCGAGCTACCGCTGGCTTTCGAAAAGAACCAAGGTCAAGCGGGCCAGTCCGTCGATTTTCTGGCACGGGGCAGTGGTTACAGCGTGTCTCTATCGCACGGCAATGCGCGCCTTGCGCTGCGACACGACAAATCGGCCGCGGCCGCCGCCGTGGATCTGCGGCTGCTCGGCGCGAACCGGCATCCAAAAGCCGCCACGCGCCATGCGCTGCCAGGCAAAGTGAACTATTTTCTGGGGAACGATCCGGCACGCTGGCGCACCGATATCCCAACGTGCGGCCGCGTGGAGTATTCCTCCGTTTATCGCGGCATCGACCTGGCTTACTACGGCAACCAGGGGCGGCTGGAGTACGACTTCATCGTGGCGCCCGGCGCTCACCCGGATGCGATTCGCCTGGCCGTAGACGGCGCGCGGCACGTCCGCCTGGGTGATGGCGGCGAGTTGCTGCTCGAAACCGGCGGCGGTCCGGTGGCCTTCCGGAAGCCGGTGACGTACCAGGAGATCGCGGGGACGCGGCACGCGGTGGAGAGCCGCTACCAGCTCGCGGGCGCGAACGAGCTGCGCTTCGCGATAGGCGCTTACGATCCGCGCTATGCACTGGTGATCGATCCTTCGTTGGTTTATTCCACTTACCTTGGCGACTCGAATGTCTACCAAACGGGCACGACCATTGCCGTCGACTCTCAGGGAAGCGCATATGTAACGGGTACAACCTATTCGATGGATTTTCCGTTGGTAAACGCCGAACAGTCCTTTTTCGCGGGCGGTTCGGCGATTTTCGTTTCCAAACTCGCGGCGGATGGGTCGAGCTTGGTCTATTCGACATATCTAGGCGGTTCCGGCTTCGATTATTCACGCTCGATCGCCGTGGACAGCGCGGGAAGAGCTTACATCGTGGGCTACACGAATTCCACGGATTTCCCCGTCAATCGCGCTCTTTATCCGACGTTGAACGGCCCCGAGGACGCCTTCGTGACCGAATTCAACGCGTTCGGAAATTCGCTGGTCTATTCCACTTACCTGGGGGGCTCCAGCTCCGATTATGCCTACGGCGTAGCCGTCGATCCAGGCGGCAACGCTTACATAACAGGGCAAACCTACTCTTCCGATTTTCCCGTTACTTCCGGCGCGTACCAGACTTCCTACGACGGCTCTTGTTCCTTTGTCACGAAGATGAAAGCGGGCGGCTCCGCATTGAACTGGTCCACGTACTTCGGGCAGAATTGCAGCGCGGAGGCGGGGGCCGTGGCCGTGGATACGCAGAATAACGTCTACCTGACGGGAACCGGCTATTCCGGTCTCCCGGTCACCGCGGGTGCACCGCAGCCGGTTTTCGGCGGCGACGCCGACGCATTCGTGGCCAAGCTGAGCCATACGGGCGCGTCGTTGGCTTATTGCACTTACCTGGGCGGCCTTGGATACGATTACGGAACGGCGATCGCGGTCGACTCGGGAGGCAACGCGTACGTGGCAGGCGCCACGGAGTCCACGAACCTGGCGGTAACCCCGTTAGCCATCCAACCGGCCTACGCCGGCGACCAGGACGGCTTCGCGGCCAAGCTGAACAGTGCGGGCACGGCGTGGCAATACCTGACGTACCTGGGTGGTTCGCGGTCCGACCAGGCGAGTGCGATCGCGGTAGACTCCAGTGGAAACGCCACGGTGGCGGGCAGCAGCAATTCTACCGACTTCCCGACCGCCTTCGCGGTGCAGACCAGCCTGTCCGGCAACCAAGTTCCGATCTTCAAGACCACTTCGGTGGGCTCCTCGTGGAGCGCCGCGGATACGGGATTCAACGCCGATTCCAACTTTTATGCCGGCGGTCTGGTGGTCGACCCGGCCTCCGGCTCACACTTGTTGGCCGTCTCCGCGGAGGGAAACTTGTATGGCAGCGCCGACAGCGGCGCGCACTGGGCGCAAAACACTTCCTTTCCTGGGGAACTCGTCACTCTGGCGTTCAGCCCGGCCGGCGGCACGGTGTATGCGGGTTACTACAACACTATGTACTCAAGTTCCGACAGCGGCGCCACTTGGACGCTGGCCGGCTACCTGCCATCCGATCCGTTCTGCGCGGTGCTGAACATCACCGTCGATCCCAGCAGCGCCACTACGCTCTACATCGGAGGCGGCAGTATCTACTATGGCTATACATGCTCCGCCAAGAGCGCGGACGGCGGCGTAACCTGGGAAATCTTGAGCGGGCTGCCTGCCACGTCGATGGTGACGGAGTTCGCGATCGATCCAAAATCGCCGAACACGATCTACGCCGCCAGTTATGGAGGACTGTACAAGAGCACGGATGCCGGCGCGGACTGGACCGCGCTGAATGTCGCCGGTTTAGTGAATCCGTACGTCTTTGCCGTAGCGCTCAATCCCAGCCAGCCGGCGGTGGTTTACGCCGTGGCGAACGGCAGCGTTTACAAGAGTACCAACTCCGGAACTTCGTGGGCGCCGGCGTCAACCGGACTGACCGCTTATGTGAACTATCTGGCGGTAGCGCCCTCCAGTCCGGCGGTGCTGTACGCAGGCAGTACAGCGGGGATGTTTGTGACTGCGAATAGCGCGGCTTCGTGGACGCCGGCCGGTCTGGCACGGGATCTGATCTGGGGAATCGCGGTGAATCCCAAGGCGCCGGGCGTGGCGTATGCCATGCTCGATGTGCGTCCGGACGGCTTCGTGGCTAAGATCGATCCGGCCGGCAATAAGCTGGTATATTCGACCTACCTTGGTGGAACCGACGTCGAATTCATCCAAGGCGTGGCGTTGAATTCCAACGGCGACGCCATGGTAACGGGCTCCACGGCTTCGCCCGACTATCCGGCCACTCCCGGCGCATTCCAACAGGGCACGGGACTGGCGCAAACGCCGGGGTATGTCGCGTTTGTGACCAGCGTCGGCGCGGCGACGCCCGCGTGTTCGTACGCGGTTGCGCCAGCCTCCTATTTCTTCTATCCCGGCGGAGGAGCGGCGGACTTCAGCGTCACCGCGCCCAGCGGGTGCGCCTGGACACCGGTTTCGAGCGTACCGTGGATTAGTGTGACCAGCGGCGCGGGGCCCGGCGTAGCGCCGATGTCGATCGGTGTCGCGGCCAACACCGGGGCGGCGCGCACGGGCACGATTACGATGGGCAGCGCCAGTATCTCGATTTCGCAGGCGGCCGGGGGTTGCACTTACGCGGTTTCCACCAACAGTCTCACCTTCCCACAGGCGGGCGGATCGCTCACCGTCGTGGTCGCCGCCGATACAGGCTGCCAGTGGACAGTGACAGGACTTCCGCTGTGGCTCACGGTCACGTCGGGCGCAAGCGGCGTTGGCGGCGGCACCGTGACCCTGGAAGCGGCTCCGAATCTTTTCCCGGGCGCCAGGGCGGTAGTGTCGCAAGAGGCGGGCATTCCCGGAGCGATCGACGTAGCGAATAACTCGGTCTCGGCGAGCCAGACCGGCACATTGGGCGATGTGCCAGCGGCGCGGCATTGATCGGAATTACGGCTAAGGAGGCCAAGCATGACCGGGAAATCTATCTGGCGTGGAGTCTTGATTGCGCTTCTTAGTGTGGCGCTCGCCACGCAGAGTGTGGCGGGGCAATCGCCGTTGGCGGCGCGTCCCGATCTGCTTAACTCTTCGAGCGGCGGCAGCCTTCAGAAGCTCGGCGACGAAATAGTGATTGGAATTGTGGTGGTGGCTGTGGCCGTGGCGGTAATCGTGGTCGTGCTGGTCACCCACCGTCCCCAAAAAGTCACAGGCTGTGTGATCTCGGGGCCGACGGGTTGAGCGTGACGGACGAAAAAGACAAGCGGAGTTACACACTGTCGGGCAATGCGGCCGGCGTTAAAGCGGGCTATCGGATGACATTGCAGGGCAAGCGGAAGCACACAGGCCAAACGCTGGTTTTCGAAGCACACAAGGAGGGCGGGCAATTCTGCCCGCAGCCGGCTTTCAGCCGGCTCTGGCCGCCTGAAAGGCGGCTGCGGCCAAGATTGGCCGCCCTCCAAAACCAAATTTACCCACTACCGAAAATCGGGGGGAGGATACGGCATTGCGTTCATTTCTAACGTTCGCGATCTTGTGTGCGCTGGTAACGGCGGCAGAGGGGCAGGACCGGCACGATTGGCAATCCCTCGCCCAGTTGCGGGCGGGCGATCGGATTCGCCTGTCCTTGAAAACGGGACCGGTGGAAGGCGCATTCCGGAGTTGGACACCGCAAGAGGTGACCGCCGGAATGGTGACCGCGCGCAGAGAGGACGTGCGCAAGATCGAGCGGTACCGGGAAGGCGGCTGGGGACGGGGCAAGCAGGCGGCCCTTGGCGCGGCGATCGGATTTGGAGGAGGATTCGCGATCGGCGCGGCGGCGGGCGGATGTCATCCGAACGAACTCCTGTGCGTCGGCCGCGGTCCCCTGGGCGCGGCGATCGGAGGCGTGGGCGCGTTGGCGGGCGCCGGGATCGGGGCGCTGATTCCCCCCCACCGTAAGGACCTGATTTATGCGGCCAAGTGAGGATTGGCCATCTGGTGGGGCAGGCGTCTACGCCCGCGGCGGGTCTCCAGACCCGCCCGATGGCGAGCTTCGCTCGCCGAGGCGGCTGCGGCCAAGGTCGACCCCCGTCCCTAGTGATCAAAACCAAGTGGAGGGCGGGCAATTCTGCGGCCTACGAGGCCGCCGCAGGCAGGGTGCCTGCCCCACTACGACTCCAACCCCGTCTGGGTCAGGCGGTAACGCAGCGTTGCGGGTCAATCCCAGCAGACGGGCCGGCTGGCTCTTGTTGCTATCGGCGCGGCGGAGCAATTAGGCATTCAATCCGTATGACGACTCTCGTGAAAATCAACCGCAGAGGCCAGATGACCCTGCCCATCAAACTACGCTCCCTGGCGGGCATCTCCGACGGGGACTTGGTGGAAGCCGCATTCCAGCGTGGCAAGATCGTCATCACCCCCAAACTCGTCATCGACCGCTCCAAGTTTCCCACCGCTGACGAGGAATACACTCTGGCCCAGCGCCGCGTCATCGACGCCCGTCTCGCCAAATCCGACTTGGATATCAGGCACGGCCGCGTCTACGGCCCGTTCAATACCGCGGAAGAGATGGCCGCCTCCATCGAGGCCAATATTAAGAAGATCCGGACGGCAAAGAAGAGATCGAAGCCCGCGCGATGAAACTTGCCTATACTCGGAGCGCCCTCGGCACTCTGAGCCAGCTCCCGCTTCCTATACGCAAGGCCTTGGCGTTTCTACTTCAGAATCGTGGGCGACACGTACATCGTCACCGATATCATTCCCCATCCCAAATGAGGGGGGACGGGGAGGCCCTTGAACCCGGTCTAGGTCTCGCTGGCGTTCGCATGGGCTGCCGTGGGGGTGGCACACGAGAATTCGAGCGGGGGTGCATCGATCCTGAGTTGGTACTGCTACAGCCTGTTCCGGCTACATCGTAGGGAGATTTTCGGGGTGCGAACACGGCACGCTGGGAGCGTGCGCCACAAGGCAGGGAATTAAGATTCCAGCCCCATCTGCGTCAGCCGGTAGCGCAGCGCATTGCGCGTCAGCCCCAACAGCCGCGCCGCCTGGCTCTTGTTGCCATCCGCGCGCCGCAGCGCCTCGCGGATAAGATCCTGCTCGTATTGATCGAGCGTCAGCCCGTCGGGCAGAAAGCGGTCCGCCTGATCCGCTTGCGCGCGGCTGCGCGGCGCCATTTCCAGCTTGATATCGGCGGCGTCCAGGCGCTCGCCGGAGCACATCACCAAGCTGCGCTCGATCACGTTCTCCAGCTCGCGCACGTTTCCCGGCCAGTGGTATGACATCAGCTTGGCGATGGCGGCATCGGTGATGTCGTGCACGCGGTTGCCCGTGTCCGGCCCCAACTTCGTGACGAAGTGCTGCGCCAGAAAGGGAATATCCTCTTTGCGCTCCCGCAGCGGCGGAATGTTCATCGGCACTACGTTGAGGCGGTAATAAAGGTCTTCGCGGAAGGTGCCCTGCTCGAGCGCGGCGCGCAAATCCTGGTTCGTGGCGGCCACCACGCGCACGTCGATATGGCGGGTGACGTTGCTGCCCAGGCGCTCGAATTCGCGCTCCTGCAGCACGCGCAGCAGCTTCACCTGAATGGTGGCGGGCACGTCGCCGATTTCGTCCAGGAAGACGGTGCCGGTATCGGCTTGCTCGAACTTGCCGGGCTTGGTGGTCATGGCGCCGGTGAAAGCGCCTTTTTCGTAGCCGAACAGTTCGCTCTCCATCAGGTTTTCCGGCAAAGCCGTGCAGTTGATCTTCACCAACGGCCGGTCGCGGCGCGGCGAGTGGAAGTGGATGGCGCGCGCGATCAGATCCTTGCCCACGCCGCTTTCGCCCGCCAACAGCACGGTGGCGCGGGTGGGCGCGACGCGCATGATAGTGGCGAAGACTTCCTGCATGGGGGCGCTGCGGCCCACGATGTTATCGAAGGCATAGCGCCGCCCCAACTCTTCGCGAAGCTGCAGGTTTTCGTCGCGCAGGGCGCGCATTTCGAGCGCCTTCTGCACAACCGTCATCAGGTGATCCAACGAAAACGGCTTCAGCAGGAAATCGGTGGCGCCGGTCTTCATGGCCTCCACGGCGGTCTCGATGGTGCCGAAAGCGGTCATGACAATGACGGGCGTTTGCGAGTTCTGGCGGCGGATGGCGGCCAGCAACTGGAGACCGTCCATTTGCGGCAGCCGCAGATCGGTTAGTACCAGGTCGGCGCGGTCGGCGAGTTTCAGACCTTCTTCGCCGGTGCGGGCCTTGTCCACTTCAAAGCCGGCGGAGGTGAGTTGGAGTTCCAGGACGCGGCGGAGTTTCTCTTCGTCCTCAACCACCAGGATGCGTCTTTTCATGGGAGCGTTTTCTTTCATCTTAACGCGCGAAAGGCGTCACTTGATTAAGGCCAGACATATCGGAAAACGTTCCCAAAATAAAAGCTTGTATTTGAGAGAGAACTTTGGTACCGTTTCTTAACCATTTAAAGTGCTTACTGTCTGAAATGACACGTTCGCAAGGGAGGTGCCAGCTTCATGAACAAACGAACCAGCAGCGCAGTGTTGTCAAATTCAACAGAGATCTATCGCCAGATGCTGCTCGACAAACGGGAGCAGGTGGTCTCCGGCATGGGGGTCAAGTTCGACACAATTGCCAAAATGGGCCGCGTGGCGGAGGAGGATCAGGCGCAACTCTCGCACGACGAGTTCGTCTCGCTCCGGCTGAACAGCCTGGATTACGGGCAACTTCGGCTGGTGGAGGAAGCTCTGGACCGGGTACAATCGGGCGATTTCGGAGTTTGCCTGGCGTGCGAGCAGCCCATTCCGTCCAAGCGCCTGCAGGCCCTGCCATGGGCCCGCTATTGTGTGCCGTGCCAGGAAAGCATCGGGATGCTACAGGAAGAGGAACTGCACGCAGTGCGGCTGCGGCCGTAGGGATTTGCTGGAAAGGGAGGACAGGCCAGGAGGCCTGTCCTACTGCGCCTGTGGCTGCGCGACGTGCGCGTCGACCATGCGCACCACTTCCGACTTGCCGACCGCGCCTACGCGCTGCTCCACCACCTGCCCGCCCTTGAAGAGCAACAGGGTAGGGATGCCCCGGATGTTGTAGCGTCCGGCCGTGTTGATATTGGAATCCACGTCCAGCTTGCCCACTTTCAGCTTCCCGGCGTATTCCTGCGCCACCACGTCGATGGTCGGCGCCATCTGCCGGCAGGGGCCGCACCACTCGGCCCAGAAATCCACTAAAACCGGCACTTCCGACCGCAGAACATCCTGGTCGAAACTGCCGTCGGTGAAGGTTAGGGTATTTTGACCCGCCATTACTTTTCTACTCTCCTATACAAGAAATTAGATACATTTACTGCGCGTTGGATTCAAATCCCACTTCCACGCCGGCTAAAGCCTGCGCTACCGTACCAGCCGATCGTAAAGACGGGCGTACTCGGCGGCCGAGACGCGCCACGAAAAATCCTTGGCCATACCAGCCAGCATGATCGTCCGCCAGCCTTCCGCATCGGCGAACGCCTCGCGTGCCGCCCGCAAAGCGCCTACCAGGGCGCTTCCCGAGTATTCCCAGAACTTAAAACCCGTTCCAGGTTCGATGGTATCATCAAGTCCGCCGGTCGCGCGCACCACCGGGACCGTGCCGTACTTCAAGCTGTAGATCTGGTTCAAGCCGCAGGGTTCGTAGCGGCTGGGCATCAGGAATAGGTCCGCGCCGGCTTCGATCTTGTGCGCCAACGCGTTATCGTATCCGATGCGCACGGCGATGCGCGCGGGATGCCGCGCCGCGATGGCCTGGAACAGTTCCTCGTATTGCGGCTCGCCCGCGCCCAGCGCCGCCATATAATAACCTTCGGCTACCAGGCCGTCGGCGGCGTCCGCGACCAGATCGGCGCCCTTTTGGCTGGTGAAGCGGGAGACGATGCCGATCAAGGGGGCGTCCATGGCTTCCGCCGGCAGTGAAAACGCATTCACCAAGTCCTGTTTGCAGATGCGTTTGCCGCTCAAATCGCCGGTAGAATAATGCGCCGCGATGTGGGCGTCGGTCTCCGGATCCCACTCCGTGTAGTCCACGCCGTTCAAAATGCCGGACAAGACCTGGGTGCGCGCGCGCAGCACGCCATCCAGTCCGAAACCGTATTCCGGCGTCTGAATCTCGCGCGCGTAGGTGGGGCTGACCGTGTTCAGCGCTTCGGCATAGTTCAGCCCGCCCTTCAGGTAACAGACTTTGCCGAAGAACTCGATGCCGCTAGGACGGAACTCCTCGGTTCCGGCGAGGCCGATTTCGGCCAGCGCGGCGGCCGGAAAGAGCCCGTGGTATCCCAAGTTGTGAATGGTGAACAGCGAGTGGATGCCGAGGAACGTGGGGTCGTTGCCGTAAATCGTGCGCATGTAGGCCGGCGCCAAGCCCGCCTGCCAATCGTGACCGTGCAGGATATCGGGCCGCCATACGCGCCGGCAGAACGCCAGCGCCGCTTGCGCCAGGACCGCGAAGCGGATGTGATTATCGGGATAGTCCACGCCGTCTTCGCCATACAAGCCGGGGCGGTCGTAGAGTGGGGGGTAATCCAGGAAGTAGAATGGCGTCTCGCGCTCGATCAGATACACGGATGTGTCATAGCGGTTGGGTGGGAGCCAGATGGGCAGGGAGTCGTAGACGCGCCGCGCGTTCTTGAGATCCACTGTGGCGTAGCGCGGCAACAGGACCGCTACTTCGTGGCCCAGGGCCTTCAAGGCGGCCGGCAGCGACCCGACCACGTCGGCCAGTCCACCGGTTTTGGCGAAAGGGGCTGCCTCGGATGCCACCATCAGGATTTTCATGGAGGTTTAAGGATTAGTCTAGCAGCCTGTGATTGCACACAGGCGGCCTGCGGGCCGCCGCGGGCAGGGTGCCTGCCCCACTGCGGTAAAATCGGTAATGGAGGCTGTTTGCACTCACATTCTCACGCGCACTCGCACGGCGCCGCGACCGGCCGCATCCTCTGGTGGTCCCAGGTGGCGACCTTCGCATTCGTGGGAGTTGAGGTAATCGCAGGCATCCAAGCCCACAGTCTGGCGCTGCTTTCCGACGCCGGCCACAACTTCACGGACGGGCTGGCTTTGTTGCTCGCCTGGTTTGGCGTTTATCTGCAATCCAGGCCGGCCAACCAAATCAAGACATACGGTTATCACCGCGCCGGTGTGCTGACGGCGTTCGTGAACGCCATGACGCTGGTGGCGCTATCCGCCTGGATTTTCTACGAAGGCTGGCAGCGGCTGCGGAACCCCGCGCCCGTGGGCGAAACCGTGATGATGCTGGTAGCCGCTGGCGGACTGGCGCTGAATGGCGGCATCATGTGGGGACTGCGCGCGGCGCGCCACGGCGACATCAACATCCGCAGCGCCTTCGTGCATATGCTGGGCGACCTGCTGGGATCCGTGGCCATCATCGTGGGCGCGCTGATCATTCGCTACACCGGCTGGATCCAGGTGGACCCGATTCTCTCAATCCTGATCGGCGCGCTGATCGTGTGGACGGCCTGGGACATTATCAAGGAGTCGCTCAATATCCTGCTGGAAGGCCTACCGCGCGGACTGGAACTGCAATCGGTGACCGCCGCGATGTGCCAGGTGGAGGGCGTGTTGGACGTGCACGATCTGCACATCTGGAGCCTGGGATCGAGCATCCATGCGCTGAGCTGTCACGTGCTGATTGAGGACGTGCCGCCGTCCGCCAGCAACTGCATTCTGGCGCGCATCAACGACATGCTGGCGCACGATTTCCACATTCGCCACTCCACGGTGCAGTTCGAGCACGTGGGCTGCGCGGTGGCGGAGAGCGGGTGCGTGATCCCGGCGGAAGAGCCCCAGACGCACTCGCATTCTCACCCACACTGACCACTTCTGTGGGGCAGAGGCCATTTCAATTGGGAGCCCTTGTGGCGCACGCCCCCGGCGTGCTTGGCACGCATGCCAACACAGGCGAGCCTGCCCCACTCGCCCCTTTAGCTTCAATTAGTTGGGTTTTGATTGTCCCAGGCCGGCACCATGACAGGGCCGGGAAGCCGGTCCTATTGATTCAACCGCTCGGTGAGGGTGACCGGCGCATTCAGGCGGAACGTGAGTTTGGTTTCTGTCGGCAGCGAGACCGTTTTGTTGCGGGTGGCCACCACCCCGCCGCCGCCGGCCGCGCCGCCCGCTCCCGCTCCGATGGCCGCGCCCTTGCCGCCTCCGGCCAGCGCTCCGATGATGGCCCCGATGCCCGCCGCGGCAGCCACCACTCCCACCTGGTCGCCGGTAGCCATGGACTCGCCTTGCTTGCGGAGCGTCTCGGTCTTGATGTCCACATGCTGGCCGTCGGAAGTATTCAGCCTGGTGAGTTCAAGGGTCAGCAAGGCCTTCCCCTTCGCGTGGCTGGATTTCTGCGCTTCGACCACGCGGCCTTCCACGCGCGCGCCTTTTTCCGCGATCACGAATCCGCCCGCGGTGAGAGGGGCGTCCAGCGTGGCGGTGAAGGTGTCGCCAGCCTGATTGTGTTCGCTCGTAAGGCTCTCGCCCAGGCGCACGGGCAACGTCATGCCCGTCTGCAGGGTGACCGAGGGAGGCTGCCGCAGGGCTGGCGATTCCACGGATTCCGCAACCGGCGCCGGGGTGGTTGCGGGATCTGGAGCGGGCTCAGAAGAAATCGGGGGCGCCGCCGGTTGCTGGACGGGTAGCGGCGCGGCCTGGGCAACCTGAGGCTCCGGCTGCGCGGGCGGCTGATTCTGGGCGACCTGGCCGACCGGCGGGGCCGCCACTGGGGGCGTTCGCTGCATGGGCTGAGAATGGTGGCCCATCGGCACAACCTTGGCCGAGGCAGGGGCCGAGGCAGGGGCCTGGGCGGGGGTTGGAGCGGGTTCAGCGGCAGGCGTCATGGGAGCGGGCTTCGCCGGGATTGGCGGCTCCGGGGCTGCTTCCGGAGCCGTCGCCGGAGCGGGCGCGGCGCTGGCCATGGGAGCCGCGGCAGGTTTCGGCCGTTGGGTAAACTTCATGATCAGGGCGCCACCCAATGCCCCAACCAGTACAAGCAGTCCAATTTGAAACGGTTTCATCTGGTCGGCGTATCCTTATATTGAGTCGGATATTGAGTCGGACGGGCCGGCTCGCGCTTCCGTTTCCAGTGTAGCGCCGGGTAGAATAGAGATTCCAGGCAATGTTCCGCTTCCCGACCCAATTCGCCATCGGATCCGTGCGCGTGGCTCCCGCCACCGTACTGGCCCCCATGGCCGGCGTCACCGATACGGTGTTCCGCCGCTTCATTCGCAACCTGGGCGGATGCGGCCTGCTGATGACCGAATTCACCAGTTCGCATGGCGTCAGCGCATCGCTACGCGCGCGCAAGCCCACCCGCACGCTGCTGAAGTATCTGGCCTTCGACCCCGTGGAGCGGCCCATCACGGCGCAGTTGTTCGGGGCCGATCCGGCGGTGATGGCGGATGCCGCGCGCGTCTGCCAGGACTTGGGCTTCGATATTGTGGATCTCAACTTCGGCTGCCCCGTTAATAAGGTCGTGAAGTGCAACGGCGGCTCCGGGCTGCTGCGCGACCTGCCGCTGGTGGAGCGGTTGCTGCGCGAAGTGCGCGCGGCCATCTCCATTCCGCTGACCATCAAGTTCCGCGCCGGCTGGAACGACCGGGAACTGGTGGCGGTGCGCCTGGCGCGCCTCGCTGAAGATTGCGGAGTGGCGGCGTTGGCGCTGCATCCGCGCACGCGCGAGCAGGGCTATAGCGGCCAGGCCGATTGGACGCGGATTGCCGAAGTGAAAGCCGCCGTGCGCATCCCGGTGATCGGAAACGGCGACATCAACTCGCCGGAAGACGCGGTCGGCATGGTAGCCCAGACCAACTGCGATGCGGTGATGATCGGGCGCGCGGCTTCGTCCAATCCATGGATCTTCAGGCAGATCGCGCAGTATCTGGAGACCGGCACTTACGATCAACCCAGCCATCGGGACCGCTACCGGATGATGCGCACTTACTACGCCATGCTGATCGAGCGGGACGAGCCGGATAGCGTGGGCAAGATGAAACAATTCGCGACTTACTTCACGCATGGCGTGCGGCACGGGGCGCAATTGCGCGCCGCCGTCTATCATGCCACGGAGGCGCCGCGAATTCTAGAGCTGGTGGATGAGTTTTTCAGCCGCGAGGTAGTAGCCGCTTGAATCCGATGAAACAAGTCAAGATCGTTACCGATGGTTCCTGCCTGGGCAATCCCGGACGCGGCGGATGGGCGTGTATTCTGCGCTATAACGAGCACAGCCGCGAGCTGTACGGATATGCGCCGCACACTACGAACAATCGCATGGAGCTGACCGCCGCGATCGAGGGGTTGAAGTCGCTGAAAGAGCCGTGCGAGGTGCAGGTGATCACGGATTCGGAGTATTTGAAGAACGGGATCACCACCTGGGTGCACAACTGGAAACTGCGCGACTGGATGACCAAGGACAAGAAGCCGGTGGTGAACCGGGACCTTTGGGAGGAGTTGGACGACGTGGCCGCCAAGCACACGATCACGTGGTCGTGGACCAAGGGGCACGCCTCTCACGCCGATAACAACCGCTGCGACGAACTGGCGCAGATGGCGGCGCGGGAGCAGCGGCGCGGCGGCGGCTGACTTCCGTGTGGGGCGGGCTCGCAGCCTGCGCGGGCCTCGCAGGCCCGCTCTTCGGCGAGAAAAGCTCGCCCAAACACAGGCTGAAGCCAGGCTGAAGCCAGGCTGAAGCCTGTGCTACTACAGGCTAAAGCCTGTGCTACTACGGGCTAAAGCCTGTGCCACCAGCGGGTCTAAAGCCCCGCGCGGGCTTAATCCCGCCCCCCAATCCCGATCTAGCAAGCTCGCGCTAATTGCGTTAATACATTTATGTGTTAAACGGTTTGGGAGCTGCCCGGACACGTGGGGATCTTCCTGGTCGGTGGCAAACCTGCACGGCCAGCCCGCGTCGGCAGGCCTCCCCGATATCGTCGCTCCCGACGCGTCCGGCGGGGTGATGGTGCCGATCAACCGAACAAAGTGAATCGCCGACTTACCGCGATTTGACCGTGGCATGGCGGTTTAGCCATAATCGTTGCATATGGAAGCCGACCTGGTTGAAGCCGAAACGCATTTTTCCCAGTTGCTGGAGCGGGTCTCGTTGGGAGAAGAGATCGCGATCACTCGGGCCGGCGAGCCTGTCGCCCGCCTGGTTCCGGCCGCGAAACCTCCGCGTCACAGGCGACTCGGCTGGGCGGCCGGCGAGTTTACCGTACCGGACGATTTCGACGCGCCGCTGCCATCCGGCATCGAGGAAAGCTTCTATCGATGAAGTACCTGCTGGACACGCATACCTTCCTATGGGCAGCTTTCGAGCCGGACAAGCTTTCACCTAAGGCGGCGGAGGCGTGTGAGACCGGCGAACTATGGCTGAGTGCGGCCAGCGTGTGGGAGATAGCTATCAAAGTGCAGATCGGCCGGCTTCCGGTACCGGAGCCGGTTCGTGATTTCGTAACAGGCAGCTTCGAGCCGGCCGGATCACGGTCCTGCCGATACACTCCAGCCACGCTTGCCGCGCAGGCGAATTCCCACTGCACCATCGTGATCCATTCGATCGGATGCTGGCGGTCCAGAGCCTCGAAGAAGGCCTGCCGCTGAAGTGTCGAATGATTCGTAGAGGCGCGCGACCGAGGCCAGCGCCACGTATTATGGTGGACACAGGAGCCACATGCGCACGTTCTTCCTGTTCCTCTCGCGCCAGAAGCAGTTGCGGAAATGGATGGAAACCTCCCGTTGGGCCCGCCGCTTGTCGGCCCGCTTCGTGGCGGGCGACAATCTGCCGGACGCGCTGGCCACCTGCCAGCGGATTAATGCCGAAGGCATCTCCGTCACGCTCGATCATCTGGGCGAGAGCGTCACGTCGCTCGAAGAAGCGGCCGCCTCGCGCGACGCCTACCTGCTGGCGATCGACGAAATCGACAAACTCAAGATCGACGGCAACATTTCGCTGAAGCTGACGCAGTTCGGCATGGACCTTTCGCTCGATGAATGCCGGGCGAACGTCGAGGCGTTGGTGCGCCAGGCTGCCGCGCTGGGCACTTTCGTGCGCATCGACATGGAAGCGAGCGAATATACCGACCGCACGCTCGATTTGGTCGTCAACCTGCACGAGCGCTACAAGGCCACTGGCACGGTGATCCAGGCGTACTTGTATCGCAGCCGCAAAGATGTGGAAATGTTGTGCGCGCGCGGCATTCGCGTGCGTTTATGCAAGGGCGCGTATCTGGAGCCTCCCGCGGTGGCCTTCAAGAGCAAGGCGGATGTGGACCGCAATTACGTGGAGCTGATGAACCTTCTGCTCGAAAGCGGCGTATATCCGGCTATAGCCACGCATGACGAGAAGATCATCGAACAGACCAAGCGCTTCGTGGAGTCGCGCAAGATCGCGCGCGACTCCTTCGAGTTCCAGATGCTTTACGGTATTCGCCGCGATATCCAGAAGCGGCTGGTCAAAGAAGGATACAGGCTGCGGCTGTATGTGCCATACGGGCAGGCGTGGTATCCCTATTTCATGCGGCGGCTGGCGGAGCGGCCGGCGAACGTCATCTTTCTGGCGCGCAACCTATTGCGGAGTTGAAGGCCGCGGGCCGGAAACTTAGCATCCCGCGGTGGCATCTAAGCATACATGCGGTACTGGGCCTATTTGGCGGGAAAGATCGGTCTGTGCGCGGCTTTCATGTATGGATTGCTGCGCTGGCTCAACACCTGGCCGGTCCCGCCTAGATTCCACAACTACGCTCTGGGGCGTTTCGGGTACGATCTGCCCTATACCATGCTGGCGGGTCTTTGGCTCCTGTCGTGCTGTGGCCTTCTCTACCTGTGCGTTTGGGACCAGCGATATCGCTGCCGGGTTTGCCTGAGGCGCTTGCGCATGCCTGTCGAGACCGGATCCTGGGGCGGCATGTTGCTGCTCGGAAGACCGCGGATCGAGTATATCTGCCCTTACGGTCATGGCACGTTGACGATGGCTGAAATGCAGATCTCCGGCCTGGAGAATCCCGAATGGAACCCGCGCGGCGAGATGTGGGACGAATTGTGCGCATCCGCGCGTGACGCGGACGAGCAGCCGTGATCGCGACCCGCTTGCGGCAGGCAGCCGGAGTGGCCGTACTGGCGATTCTGGTCATTTTGGGCGTGCGCCTGATCCCTATTTACTTCCACAATCGGGAACTGCAGCAGTTTGTGGAAGACGTGACACATCGTGCCGCCGCTCCCACGAGTTCGGACGACGTGCTGCGGTCGTGGGTGCTCGCCAAGGCGGCCGACCTGGGGCTGCCGGTAGTGGCCGATAACGTGCACATTCAACGCGCACCGGAAAGTGTGCGCATTGAGGTGCGGTACGCGGTGCACGTGGATTTGCCGCTTTATACGGTGGATCTGCACTTCTATCCGGGCGCCGGCAGCCGCTAGCGCTCTGCCCGTAGCCTCTGATCGGCCTTGTGGGGCGGCGCCATGCGCCGCCGAATTCCTCTCCCGGAGCCGGTCTGACAGGCTGCCGGCAGCGCATGGCGCTGCCCCACGAGACACTATGAGAGAATTGTTGTTAGTGCCTGAGAAGAAATCCGAGCCTAAGAGACAAGTCAAAGTCCGGGTGCCGCGAAGAGCCTACTTGGTCCGGTTCTTTCTGCATCCGGCCGGCAAGGTTCTGGCGGTTTCGTTCACGCTGGCTTTCATCCTGCTAGCCGGCGTGCTCACGCACTACTACGCGAAATACTCCCGCTTGATCGATCAGAAATTGCGGGCCGGCCCGTTCGCCAATACTTCCAAGATCTTCGCGTCGCCGCGGATGATCGCGGCCGGCGACGTGGTCACTGCCGGCGAGATCGCCGCGGAATTGCGCCGCTGCGGGTATACCGAATCGCGCGGCAACGCCATCGGCTGGTTCCAAATGCGGACGGATGGGGGTATCGAAATCTACCCCGGACCGGATTCGTATTTCGACGAAGAGGCCGGGGTCGTCAAGTTCGCCAACGGCCGCATCTCGCAGATCGTCTCGCTGCGGGACAACACCGCGCGCGGCCAATACCAGCTCGAACCGCAGCTCATCACCAATCTCTTCGACCGCAACCGTGAGAAGCGCCGCCTGGTAAAGTTCGCCGATATTCCGAAAGTGCTCATCGACGCGGTCACCTCGGCGGAAGACAAGCGCTTTTTCCAGCACCAGGGCTTCGACCCGCTGCGCATCATCAAGGCGGTTTACGTGGACCTGAAAGAGGGGCGCAAGGAGCAAGGCGCTTCCACGCTTAGCCAGCAACTGGCGAAGAACCTTTGGCTGGATCCGGAGAAGCGCTGGACGCGCAAGATGGCGGAACTGCTGATTACCTTGCGCCTGGAGCAGACCCTCTCCAAGCAACAGATCTTCGAAGACTACGCCAACCAGATCTATCTCGGCAGCCGCGGCAGCTTCAGGATCAACGGCTTTGGCGAGGCGGCGGAAGCCTATTTCGGCAAGGATATCCGGCAACTCACGCTGCCGGAAGCGGCCATGCTGGCCGGCATGATCCAGCGGCCGGGCTATTACAATCCGTGGCGCAATCCGGATCGCGTGCACGACCGCCGCAACCTGGTGCTGTCGCTGATGCGCCAGAACGACGACATTAGCGACCGCGAATACGGCGTGGCCGTGGAATCGCCCCTAAACCTGGCCAAGGGCGCCATTCAGTCGCTGGATGCGCCCTATTTCGTCGACCAGGTGAACGAGTTCCTGCAAAGCCAGTTTCAGGATATCGATTTCCAGGCCAGCTCATTCCGGGTGTACACTACGCTCGACCTGGACCTGCAGCGGGCGGCCGCCGAAGCCATGCGGGAAGGCATGCAGGGCGTGGACGATCTGATCCGCAAGCAGAAGCGCTTCAAGGGCCAGCCGATTCCCGAAGCGCAGTGCGCGCTGATCGCGATCGACCCGCACACGGGCGAAATCAAAGCGCTGGCGGGGGGGCGCAACTATGGCGTCAGCCAGCTCAACCACATCCTGGCCAAGCGTCAGCCGGGTTCCATCTTCAAGCCTTTCGTTTACACCGCCGCGATGAACACGGCCATCGAGGGCGGACCCCGTATCCTTACCGCCGGCACCACGGTGCTCGACGAGCCGACCACTTTCTGGTACGACAACAAGCCCTACGAACCCAGTAATTTCAAACACGAATTTTACGGCACGGTCACCCTGCGCCAGGCGCTGGCCCATTCGCTGAACGTGGCCACGGTGAAGGTGGGTGAGATGGTGGGTTTCGATACGGTGGTGGACCTGGCCAAGAAAGCCGGCTTGAATTACAACATTCAGCCCACGCCGGCCGTGGCGCTGGGGGCCTATGAGGTGACCCCCATGGAGATGGCCGGCGCGTATACCATCTTCGCGAACCGGGGCGTATACGTGAAACCCAGCTTCGTTTCCATGGTGCGCGCGCAGAACGGCAACGTGATCTACAACGACAAGCGGGAAGAGCGCACGGTGCTGGATCCGCGGGTGGCCTACCTGATGACCAATCTGATGGAGGAGGTGATGCGCAGCGGCACCGCGGCGGGCGTGCGCGCGCGCGGCTTCGGGGTGCCCGCCGCGGGCAAGACCGGGACCTCCCACGATGGCTGGTTTGCCGGCTATACTTCCGAACTATTGTGCATCGTCTGGGTGGGATTCGACGATAACCGCCAGTTGGATCTGGAAGGCGCCCACTCCGCGCTTCCGATCTGGACGGAGTTCATGAAGCGCGCCCTGCAGTACCGTGCGTATCGCAACGCGCGGCCCTTCGAGGCGCCCGACGGCATCGTATCCGTGCAGATCGATCCGGAGTCGGGCATGCTGGCCACGCCATATTGTCCCACCGTGACCAGTGAGGTTTACATCTCGGGCACGCAGCCCGTAACGGCGTGCCCGCTGCACGCCAGAGGGCCGGGCGCCACCCATGTAGCGGGCTGGGAGATGCCTGGCAATCCGCCCGCGGGCGCTGAAGGCGCCCCGGCGTCGCCCCATGTGAACTCACCCCCTCCGGCTCTCGCGGCACGCGGGACACCCCCCGTGGCGCCCCCTCCGGCGCAGACCGCGCCGAAGGCCGAGAAGCCCAAGGAAAAGAAAAGCCTTTTCCGGCGCCTGCTGGGTGTGTTTAAATAAAGCAAAAGGGGGAGGCCTATGCTTTCCGCTCGCAACCTCGTCGTTCTTTTCGGCGCTTGCCTGATTTCGGGAACGGTTTTTGCGCAGGACCCGCAACCCGCTCTCGATTCTCCGCTCACCGCCAAACCAAAACCTTCCGAAGCCGCCACTGCTCCCCTGACGCCCGAGGACCGCGGCGATGTCTACATGGCCCGCAAGATGTATCGCGAAGCCATCGAGTCTTACCAACAGGCCCCGCAGAATTCCGCCGTGGTCTGGAACAAGATGGGCATCGCTTATCACCAGATGCTGCAGTTGGACGCGGCCATGAAGCGCTACCGGCGGGCCATCCGGCTGGATGCCAAGTACGCGGAAGCCGTGAATAATCTGGGAACCGTTTATTTCGCGGAAAAACGCTATCGGACCGCCACCGGCTGTTACAAGCGCGCGCTGAAGCTGGCGCCCAGTTCCGCCGCCTTCTACAGCAACCTGGGCACCGCCTATTTTGCGGTCAAGAAATACAAAGAGGCTTGGGACGCTTACAACACGGCTATCCAACTGGACCCCGAGGTCTTCGAGCACCGCAACACTTTTGGCGTGACGCTGCAGGAGCGCACGGTCGAGGAGCGCGCCAGGTTCCACTATTATCTGGCGAAGATTTACGCCAGGCAGGGCCGCCAGGATCTGGCGCTGCAGTATATCCGGAAGGCTCTGGAAGAGGGTTTCACCGAACGCAAGAAGTTCTTACAGGACCCGGAATTCGCCGCTATGCGCGACCTGCCGGAGTTCAAGGAACTGCTCAAACTGGAGCCGAAGGTTCTTTGAAGCTATCGGGTTTCAGCTTTCAGCTATCGGCTCTCGGCTTTCAGCTTCTCGCTTCGATCGTTTTCTTGCTGGCTTGCCTGACTGGCTGCGCGCGCCGCGATCGCCAACAGACGGTTCCCCAGGTTGCCGTTCTGCGATTTGAAAATCTTTCCGGGGACGCGTCGTTGGACTGGATGGGGCGCGGGTTTGCCGAGATTCTATCCGGCGAACTGCAAGGTTCCCACGAACGCTACGCGATTCAATATCGCGCGCTGCATTCGTTCGATGCTGCCCTTGGCCGGCGGCCCGGCGCGCCGGGAATCTCCAGCGAAAGCGCCGGAGCGCTGGCGGCGGGCGCCAACCAGATGGTATACGGGGGCTTCTCCGTAGTCGATGGTGTGCTGCGCGCCAGCGCGACCGAGGAAGATCTGGCCACTCACAAGATGGTGCGCGTGGTCTGGGCCGGCGGACCCGTCGGCGACGGCCCGATTCCGGTAGCCGAGGCGCTGGCGCGGCAGTTTGGCGAGACGCATCCGTTCGGCACGCGAAACCCGCAAGCGTTGCGCGACTTCGCGGCCGGCCTGGAATCGCCCGACGGGGCCGCGGCTGCGCAGGATTTCGCCCAGGCAGCCGCGGCCGACCCCGATTTCGGCCGCGCCTACGTGTCTTGGCTGGACCTTGCGCTTGCGCAGCGGAACCGCGCCGACGCGGATCGCATCGTGGAACAAGCTCGCGCGCACCAAGACCGCTTCTCCGGAATCGACCGGGCGGCGCTGGATCTGGACGCCGCGGCTTTGCGCGGCGACTTTCCCGCCCAACTGGAGGCGCGCCGCGAGCTGGCCCGCCTGGACCCGGCGGATCCCAATCGGCATCGCGCGTTGGCCGAGACACTGATGAGCATGCGCGGCTACGACGAAGCCATAGTGGAATTCCGCCGGGCTCTCACCATACGGCCCGGCGACGTGGTGGCGCTGAACGCGATGGGCTACGCGGCGGCTTATTCCGGCGACTTGCCCACCGCCATACGGGTCTTGCGCGGTTATGAGCAATTGCGCCCGAACGAGCCGAATCCGCTCGATTCGCTGGGGGACGTACATTTCGCCCTGGGCCACTTCAAAGAAGCGGAGCAATTCTATCTGGCGGCGCACTCCAAGTCGCCCCGGTTTCTGAACGGCGGCGAACGGCTGAAGGCCGCGCAGGCGCGTTTGATGACGGGCGATGTCGCGGGCGCGACGGCGCTGTTCAATCGTTACCGCATGGAGCGGGAGGCGGCGCACGACCCCAATGCGGCATATCACGCGGCGGCGTGGTCGTGGCAGACTGGCGCGCGGCGCGCGGCCATCGCGGGTATGGAGAGTCTGGCGCGGGCCGATGCGGCCGGACCGTTACGGGAAATCGCCTGCCGCGCCGACGCACAAGTCGCCATCTGGCTGCTGAATTTGGGAGACCGCGCGGGAGCCGCGGCACACGCCCGCGGAGCGGTGGCCGAGGCCGGCCCTACAACTTCGCCGCTGGTTACGTTGCTGGCGTTCTTGGCGCAGCCGGAAGCCGTCCCGTTGGCCCCGCAATCTGCGCTCGGGGATTATGCACGGGCTTATGCGATGCTGTTTGGCAAACAGTTTCGTCCGGCCGTGCAAGCGCTGCAGGAGATCTACCGCCATCCGACCACCGAATTCGACGACGGATTGGCCGTGTTGCTGGCCTGGGCCTACGAGGAGACGGGCGATTGGCAGCGTGCCGAACCGTTGCTGCGGCTCACTCCCTTGCCGCAAGCCTCTGGATTCCCGATGTTCTCATCGCTCTATTTTCCCCGTTTATTTTTCTTGCGCGGCGCGGTGCTGGAGCACGGGGGCCATCGCGCGGAAGCTGCCCGCTACTTTCGGATGTTCCGCGCCCTTTCCGGTCCGGACAGCGCGATCTGGGCCGAAGAGCAGCGGGCCCGATAGGTTCACTGCCCAGTGGGGCAGGACTCCAGTCCTGTCGGGATGAAAACCCGCGTGGGGCGGCGCCATGCGCCGCCTGCGCAGCCTGCGAGCCTTGCATGGCTGCGAGCCTGCCCCACGCCCAAAGGGTTGGGTTTGAATGGTAATCACCGGGCCATGTAACATTGCTACTTCGGCCCACTTGGCGGCCTGATGGGCCGCCGGCAGGCCACGGGCCTGCGCCACGTCACGGCTGGATGGCGAAGACGGTGCCTAATCCCGCGGTACCGCCGGCCGAGGTCGTTCCATAGAGCACGCCTGTTGGGCTCAGAGCCAAGCCGGCAGTGGGATAAGCGCCGTCGCCATTCTGGTTCGAGAAAGCGTACAGGACCTTCTCCGTCCAGGGGCCTTCCGGCGTGGCCGGCGGCGCCAGCTTGAATACCGTACCGCAACCCGATGGGCAGGGCGACGTGTCGCTTCCACCATTCTGCGTGGTGCCATAGATCACCCCGTTCTTGCCCAATGTCAGGCTTGCCGTGGGATAGGCTCCGTCGCCATTATTCCCGATGAAGCCATGTATTATGGACTCGGTCCAGGTCCCGCCCGCCTGCGCCGGCGGTGTCAACTGGAACACGGTGCCGCATCCCTGGTAAACGCCGCCGTCCGAGGAGCAGGCGCCGGGGCCTCCATAAGCGGTCGTCCCGTAGAGTACTCCACCTGGGCCCACAGTGAGGACGGCTGCCGGGAAACCTCCGTCAGGCGGTCCGGTGAAAGTGTAAATCACCGTAAAGGTCCAGCCGCCGCCGTGGGTAGCCGGTGGAGTTAATTCGAAGACCAGGCCGCAGCCAAAAACGCTGCAATAGACATCGCCCGCGGAGTAGGTGGTGCCGAACAACGCGCCGCCTGCGCCGACGACGCCAGCGAGGGGTTGCGCTCCGGAAGCGCCTCCGAGCACGCCTCCGTCTCCGAAATAGTGCAGGACGTACTCCGTCCAAGCGCCCCCCTGCGCGGCGGGGGGTTTCAAGGCGCTTACTGTTCCCAGAAGGGCGCCGACGCCCTCGGCGGGCGCACCCTCGGCGGTGGTGTACAACGTTCCATCCGGCTCGATGAGCAAGGGTCCATTCGGATCTTCATTCTGCTGGTAACGTCTGCCGCCGTAACTGTATAGAACGGTCTGGGTCCAGGCTCCCCCGGCGACGGATGGCGGTTTCAGGGTGAAGATGGCACCCACGCCATCACTTCCGCCATTCGGAGTGACGCCAAAGAGGCTTCCGGTGGGACCGAAGGCCAGACCTGAGTTTGGGAACGCCCCGTCGGAACCGGCGAAGCTATGGATTACGGTCTCCTTCCAGGAGGCGCCCGTAGCGGGCGTTAGAGCAAAGACGGTACCGCATGCGGGTTCGCCGTAATAACACTGGTTTGTCCCTCCGGTATCGGTGGTGCCGTAGAGCGTTCCATCGTTGCCGAGCACCAAACCTCCAAGAGGATTCGCTCCGTCGGGCGATCCCTGGAAGCTGTATAGCACGGCGTAAGCAGGGGCCTGCGCGGCGCCGGTGCGGGCGGTGAAGACCGCCAGCGAGGCGAGCAGGACGATGTGAACGCCTGTGACGGCTACCGTTCGTTGAATGGTTCTCATGCGCTCTCCTACTATAAGGATAACTGGCGAATGTGGAGACTCAGCCTGGAATGTGTCACGTTTGGGTCATGCTTCACGACCGGCGAGGACGTTTGTCGATCCGGGCGCGCGCGGTTCGATATAACTTGAAGAGGGACATTCAAATGCAATACATGTTATTGACGTACCTGGACGAGAAGGCTTGGCTGAGCCTGAGCGAGGCGCAGCGGCAGGAGATCGTTGCGGAGCCGATGCAGTACGTGCGAAAGCTCGCCGCGGACGGCAAGTTTTTGGGCGGCGCACCGCTCGACCCGACGTCCGATGCGAGCACCGTCCGCGTGCGCGACGGCAAGAAACTGGTGACCGATGGGCCGTTTGCGGAGACGCGCGAGCAGGTTGGCGGATACACGTTGATCGAGGCCAAGGATCGGGAGGAAGCGATTGCCATCGCCAGCGGCTTCATGGGGTTCAGCAGCTTGGCGACCATCGAAGTCCGGCGCGTGACGCGGGTGGAGGGGTTGCCGCCTTACACAGGCTGAAGCTCGTGCGACGCAGGCTGAAGCCTTGTGCTACCAGCGGGGCTGAAGCCCAGCGGCGGCGCATGGCGCCGCCCCACTATATTACCCTGATCGCGGCGCGACCGCCCGCGTAGAGGTATGCGATCTTTCCGTCCGCTCCGGGAACCGCGAAGATGTGCTCGGCCGGCTTGCCGTCCGCGGACTTCGCTACCAGCCAACCGTCCGCGCCCTTGCGCAGTTCCTTCGAGTCGAGGAACAGCTTGCCATCCCGCTGTTCGATTTTTCTGGTATTGTCTCCGTTGCGATAGGAGCCGGCATACTTCGCAAACTCGCTCGCCGGGATCGCGGTATCCGGCATATCGTCGTGGGCTTCGGGCGGTGGCGCGCCGAGTATGTCCATGATTTTACGGCTGGTCTTCTCCAGACTCTCCCCGCTGCGATTGCAGAGCACGATTACGGCCGCCTGCCGCCCCGGCAGCATACCGATGAAGGAACCATATCCGGCCCGCGCGCCTCCGTGCATCCACACGCGCACCGTGCCGGTCTGCTGCACGTTCAGGCCATAACCGTACCTGGTTTCCCAGCCGTGAGCCTTGGCGTGCGGTGTGGTCAATGCCGTTACCACTTTCGGCGAGAACACCTGCTTTCCATCGAGTTTGCCATCGTTCATCATGGCGATGGTGAAGCGCGAAAGATCGTTGACGTTGGAAAAGACCGAGCCCGCCGGCCAGTTGGCGGCATTGTCGGGCGCGGGGCGCAACACGGCGGCGTGGCCATTCACCAGGTCGTGCCCCTGCGAGAGCGGACGGGTCATGGCCATCAGGGGACGCAGCGTCGACGAAACCATGCCGGCTGGTGCGAAGATGCGATCCTGCATCGCATCGGCGTAGGGTTTGCCGGCGAGCGTTTCCGCCAGATAACCCGCCAGCCAGTAGCCGGGGTTGGCGTAGGAGAAGATGGCTCCAGGCTTGGTGAACAGCCAGTCCGATTTCCAGGCGTGGATTTCCTGTCCGAGCGCGGCATCGTCGTGCCGCCCGTTCATCACGGCTTCGTCTTTGAGACCGGCGGTGTGGCTGAGGAGTTGGTTGACGGTGAGCGCGGCGATGGCCGGATCGAGTCCCTTGATGTAGTTGCCCACGGCGTCCTGGAAATCGAGCTTACCCTCGGCCACGAACGTGGCGACGGCGGCGGCGGTGAGCATTTTGGTGGTGGAGCCCAGGCGGAAAAGCGTATCCGGGGTGACAGGCGCGCCGGTTTCGACGTTCGAGGCGCCGAACCCCTTGGCGTAGATCAAGCGGCCATCCTGCACGATGCCGATGGCCGCGCCGGGCGTTTTTGTGGCGGCGAGTTCCGCTGTGGCGGAAGCCTCCAGGGCGGGGACGTCGATTTGGGCGGCTGCGGTGGCGGATATCAAGAGCAGGCAGGAGGCGAGGTGGAGGACCGATTTATTGCGGAGCATGAGGATCATTATGGCACCGGAGGGCGGCCTGCGAGGCCGCCGCAGGCTGCGAGCCTGCCCCACGGAGACTCTTCAGTCGATGTGCACGATTCCGCGGCGTACGGCTACGGCCACCGCTTCGGTGCGGTCGTGCAAGCCGAGCTTGGAGAGAATGTTTTTCACGTGGCCCTGCGTGGTTTCCTCGGCGATCCCAAGCTGCGCGGCGATCTCCTTATTGCGCATTCCCCTGGCGATCAGACGCAGCACATCCGGTTCGCGGGCTGTCAGGTCCGAGATCCGCTCGTGTCCGCGCGGGGGAGCAGGCAACCGTTGGCGGCGGAACCGATGACCGCTGAGCATCTCTAACAACCCGTCGGCGGTGCCGCACCGGATTCTGCCGGCGGAATCCTGCATCGAAGCGTCGACTGCGTTTTCTTCCGGGTCGTTCCCGCCGGGCAGGTACGTTGTGAATTTTCCGCCGCCCTCCGCTTGGAATTGGCTCAGCCCGCGCGGGGTTCCCACGAGGTATTCGCCGGAGCGAGTCTCCAGAAGGGCGTTCACCGACCGGTGCGGCAGTCCCTCCGCCACACCAAAGTTGACGAAGCGGTAACCGTCGAACCGCGATAGTCCTTCGGGCGTGCAGAACCAGACGAAGCCGCGTGAATCGGCGACGATTCTATTGATGCCGTCGGCGGCCAGGCCGTCGGCCGTGGAATATGACCGGATCGGCAGCAATTCGGCGATGAGGCACAGCGGTAGGGCAAGGGCCACGGCCGGGATTGCCCACCGTCTCATATATCGCCTCCGGGCGCGGGCACACTCACCCCTTTTTCTTGGCCGGCTTGGGCTTCAGGGTCTGGGCGTATTCGCAGCTCATCTTGAAGTACGGTTTCAACTCGGCGGTCTTCGCCAGGAGAGCGTCGGGGACGGCCACGTATTCCTTTTGCACGACTCCGTATGCATCGAAGAGTTTGGTCTTGTACTTTTCCAGAAAGTTCTCGCGTTCCACCGGGGGAAGGCGGAGCGCCAAGCCGGCGGTGGCGTGGAGGTAGCTGAACATGTTCCCGTTGAGCGCGGTGTAAGGAACGGCGTCGCCTTTTCGCTCGATACCGGGGTGCGTCCGGACCAGCTTGTCGTATAGCTCCAGTTTTTCCGGCGCAATACCGTTCTTGGCTTTGCGCATCACATCCCAGGCATGGGAACACACTCAAGGATCTCCGCCGAAGAGCCCGGCATGCGAAAATGAGGGTGATCTTTCATCAACGACACGGCCTCTTCCATGGACCCCGCCTGTAAGACGGAGTAGCCGGTGACGGTGGTCTTGCCCGGCGCCGCGGAGCCTGCTGTCACGGTAGTCGACTTATCGAGAGGCGTGCCCAGATCGACGACCGCACCGCCGGACTTCTTGTGCCAGGCTTGCCAGGCTGCCATACCCGCCGCGATTTGCTCGGGTGTAGCCACGGCCAACATCTCCGAGACCGAGATACCGCTCAATGCGCCTTCCGACCGGTACAGAACCAGATATTTACTCATATGCGCGACCTCGCCGACCAGAAGAGTATACCTTACTCGTGGCTGTGCCGGGCTGCCTCGCGGACCTCACCCGCTTTCGCCACGTCGGACGCGGCCACCAACAGACGGAAGCCGCCACCGGCCAGCGTGTCGTCCTCCAAAAAGGCGGGGATCGCGGCCGATTGCAGCAGCGCCTTCGCTGCGTTGGCTTCCGCACGCGACGAGAAGATAGCCGCCGGGGCCAGATCTTCCTCTTCCCGCTCCTCGACGGCCTCCTCCGGAACTTCTTCCGGTTCGGGCGCGATTTCGTCGGGCTCAGCGGCCACCACGACGGGCTGCATCGCGCGGCGGGGCGGCGCCGCGGACAGACCCCGCCGCGTCAACTCCGCGTCGTAGCAGGGCCGCGCGATCTCGCTCAGTTCGGCCCTGACGAGTGAGCGTAGTTCTTCATCGGGCATCTGGCATACAGGTGCTTGAAATCGTCAGCCGTGAACTTCATGCATCCTCCGGGAAACCCTGTATTGTAGCGCCCAGCTTCGTTCGCCTGGTGGGGCAGGACTCCAGTCCTGTCAGGATGGGCCTGCGGCCCACGAATCGTGATGAAAACCTTGTGGGGCGGCGCCGTTCGCCGCCGCGGGGCTTTACCCCCACCGGGGCGAACTTGCTCGCCGAAGAGCGGGCCTGCGAGGCCCGCGCAGGCTGCGAGCCTGCCCCACTACGGCGGGACAGAATGTCGAAACTCAAGCCGGAGGCAGGGCTTTTAGCCCCGCGCTTCACAGGCTAAAGCCTGTGCCACCAGGAAACGGCGCTCGGGCTGGGAGCACGGGCAGTTCAACGCGGCCCGAAAGCAGGCCGCGGCTTCGTTGCGCCGGCCGAGTTGCATGAGCAGGTGCCCGCGCACGGCGAGCAACAGATAGTAGCCGCGCAGCTTAGGGTCGTTGGCCAGCGGCTCGATGGCCGCCAGCGCCTCCGCCGGGCCGCGCACTTTGGCCACCGCCACGGCGCGATTCAGCGCGACCACCGGCGAACCGTTCAGCGCCAGCAGTTGGTCGTACAAATCGAGGATCATGGGCCAATCCCGCGATTGCGGATCGGCGCGCGCGTGCGTTGCGGCAATGGCGGCCTGCACGTGATATTCGGAGACCTCGTCGCCGGCGATCGATCGGTCGAAGTGGCGGAATCCGAGCGCGATCAAACGGTGGTCCCAGCGGCTGTGGTCCTGATTTTCCAGCAGGATCAGGTCGCCCGATTCGTCCACGCGCGCGGGCAGCCGGGCGGCCTCCAGCGCCATCAATGCGACCAGCGCATGCACCCGCGGCTGCGCGATGGAAGACGCCGCCACCAGGCGTCCGAGCCGCAGCGCTTCCAGGCACAGATCCTGGCGGATGAGGTCTTCGCCGGCATGCGCGGCGTATCCTTCGTTGAACATGAAGTAGACGACCTCGAGTACGGAATCGAGGCGCGGCTTCAGGTCGGATTCGCGCGGCATGTCGAGCGTCAGCCGGCCCTCGCGGATCTGGCGCTTGGCGCGCACCAGGCGTTGCGCGATGGCGGCATCGTCGGCCAGGAAGGCGCGGGCAATCTCGCGCACGCCGAATCCACCCACGGTTTTCAGGCTCAAGGCCACGCGCGCATCCCGTCCAATCTCGGGATGGCAGCACATGAAAATCATGCTCAACTCGTCGTCGCGAAGCTGCTCTTCCAGGCCGGGATCGTCCGGCGGAACCGAAGCCGAGCGGGAGATCTCGGCCACGATCGCGTCCGTTTTCTCGCCCAGGGTACGGTTGCGGCGGACCGCGTCGATGGCGATGTTGTGCGCCACGCGGTAGAGCCACGCGGCGGCATTTTCGGGGAGGCCCTGGTAAGGCCACGTCTGGAGCGCGCGCAGCATGGCCTCCTGCACGGTCTCTTCCGCCAACTCCAAATGGGCCGGGCCGAGCAGACGCGTGAGATGCGCGACCATTCGGCCCGCCTGGTGCCGGAAGAGATGCTCCAGCAGCACGCCCGCCTCGGGAGATGTGGCTAAGTTCCCCAGACGTGCCTTACCTCGATGGTGCCGCCGTGCTCCAGGGTCGGGTGATCCAGGGCCAGCCGCACGGCGTCATCGTAATCGGCGGCTTCGATGGTGTAGTAGCCGCCCAGGACCTCTTTCGTTTCGCTGTAAGGGCCGTCCGTGGTGCGGATCTGGCCGCCCGCGGAACGCATCACGCGGCCGGAGTCCTCGCCCAATCTGTGCGCGTCGCGCGTGAACGGCTTTTTCGTCCACGCCATGTATTTCTCCATCGCCTTCTGCATTTCCTCCGGGCTGAGCCGCGCCCAGCCGGAGGGATCGTCGTAGAGCAAGAGCATATAATGCGGCATCGTTTTCTCCTATTTTACGCGCGTGTATTGCGCGGTCTCGGCCATCTTCCGCTGGCCGTTTTCGTAGAACTCCCATTCGGTGTTCAAGTGGTCGCGGTCGGCCACGCGGATCTTAACATTGTGCATGTGTCCGCCGCCCGGCGTCAGATTGGTGGCGTCCAGGAATTCGAAAGCCACTTCGCCGGTTTCCGGATTGAAGGTGCGCGCCTGCATGCGCGGTTGGTTGCCCGCCATACAGTAGTGGGTCAACAGCAGGCGGTCGCCGTCCAGGTAATAGACGGTCTCCATGGCCGGCATCTTGTCGCCGGACTCCCGCTCGACCAGGGACGTGCCGCCGGCAATGAGTTCGTAGCTGACATGGACCTTGCCCATTCCGGTGTCGGCTTCCCACTCGCCCACCAGGGTTTTCAGCCGGGCGTAGGCCGCCGGGCCGGTGGAAGTTTCAGATTTCGGACCGGCCGCTTGGACCGCCGCGGCCGTGAGCAATACGGTTGCGATAACAAGAAGGTGTCGTTTCATTGGTTTTCTCCTCTGGGTTTTGCGTGTTGCAGCCTTATAACGAACGAAGACGCGCGGAATCGACATCGGCGGAAAAAAATCCGCGTTATGCTTGAGCTTCCAGGCGCAATGATCGGCGCAATCGATATCGGCGGCACCAAAATCGCGGCCGGCTTGGTGGATGGCGACGGCCGCATCGTGTGCCGCGCCGAATGCCCCACTGCGCCGAACCGTGGGTTCCCGGAGGGCCTCGCACGCATGATTGGCATGCTGCGCGATGCGACTGCCCGCGCGGGCGCGGAGCTGCGCGGCATCGGCATCGGTTGCACCGGGCCGGTCGATCCGTTCACCGGAGTGCTCGGCAGTGTGGATCTGCTGCCCGGATGGCAGGGGGGCGCCATCGTGGCGGGGCTTTCCGACGCGTTCCACGTTCCGGTGGCCATGGAGAACGATGCCGACGCCGCCGGTCTCGGGGAAGCCGTCTGGGGCGCCGGGCGCGGCAAGCGGCGCTTTCTGTACGTCACCGTAGGCACGGGCATCGGCGTCGCCATCATACTCGATGGAGCCCTCTACCGCGGCGTGGATGGCTCCCACCCGGAGATCGGCCATCAGGTGATCGACGCTTCCGGGCCGGCCTGCTACTGCGGCGCGCGCGGCTGCTGGGAGGTCCTCGCCAGCGGGCCGGCTATGTTGGCCGAGGCGAAAGCCCGGATCGATGACGCCTTGACCATGCCGCGTTTGCGTGAGTTGGCGGAATCGGGCGATCCCGCGGCGCTGACGGTGATGGATCGCGAAGGCTACTATTTGGGATTGGGCCTGGCCAACCTGGTGACGACATTCTGCCCGGATACGATCGCGCTGGGCGGCGGCGTGATGCAAAGCAACCATCTGTTTCTGGATCGCGCGCGGCAAGTGGTCCGGCAATGCTGCACGATGGTGCCGTTCGAAAAGGCCAAGATCGCGCTCGCTTCGTTGGGCGCGGACACCGCCCTGGCCGGCGCGGCGCAAGCGTGGCATCACCGGTTCGGGGCCGAAGGGAAAATGCATGCAATTTGATCGTTCGGCGGTGGCGGGGCCGTACTTGGACGACATCCTGGCGCAGCCGCGCGCGCTGGAGGATACGGTCGCGGGATTGCGCGACGCGCCCGCATTGGCGGGCCTGGGCGGATTCGACCGCATCGTGCTGACCGGGATGGGCGCATCCTATCATGCGCTGCACCCGCTCCACATCCAACTGGTCGAGCACGGGTTCCACGCGGTTGTTTACGAGACGTCCGAATTGATTTACTACCACCCGGCGGCCCTGACGCCACGGACCTTGCTGATTGCGGTCTCGCAGTCGGGCCGCAGTGTCGAAATCGTGCGATTGCTGGATTTGGCAGGCGGGCGCGTCCCCATGATCGCCGTAACGAACACGCCGGAATCGCCGCTGGCGACGCGCGCGGATTTCACGGTCCTGACGCATGCGGGCGCCGAATCTTCGGTGTCATGCAAGACATTCGTGGCAACACTGGTGGCGCTCGAATGGTTGGGCGCCGCGCTGCGGGGCGCGGACCGGGAACAGACTGAAGGGGCCTTGCGCGAGGCGGCGCCGGCGGTTCTGAGGTACCTGGCCGAATGGGCAACCAAGGTGGGCAGCTTGGTCAACGCGATGGAAGGCGTGCGGGCTCTGTTCGTCACCGGACGGGGCGCATCCATGGCGGCGGCAGGTAACGGTGGCCTGATTCTGAAAGAGTCGGCGCATTTCCACGCCGAAGGGATGACCTGCTCCGCCTTCCGGCATGGCCCATTCGAAATGAGCGGTCCCGGCGTCTTCGTACTGGTCTTCGCGGGCGATCCAAAGACGGCGGCATTAAATGAAAACCTGGTTCGGGATGTCTGCAGCGCTGGCGCGAGGGCGGCGCTCATCGGACCGCAAACCGACGTCGATGCCTTTCGGATTCCGTTCACCGCGGCCGCCATCCACCCCGTTGTCGAGATGCTCCCCGTGCAACTGGTGTCGCTGGCGTTGGCGGCGCTGGCTGGCCATGAGCCTGGCAGATTCAGCCTGCTTACCAAGGTCGCCACCATAGAGTGAGAGGGGCGGGTCCGGAGACCCGCCGCAGGCGTAGACGCCTGCCCCACATCGCTATTCGTGGCCGCCAGACCCACAATGCTAAAATTAAGATTCCCCTTGGAGGATCGATGGCAGTAAAACCCCGCCGCGCGGCGGCAGTGGTAGACGTAGCAGGTGTCAAAGTGGGCGGCAATCACCCGATTGTGGTGCAGTCCATGACCAACACCGACACCGCCGATGTGACCGGCACCGTCAATCAGGTGATGGCGCTGGCGCGCGCCGGCTCCGAACTGGTGCGCGTCACGGTGAACACCGAACAAGCGGCCGCGGCCGTTCCGAAGATCGTGGACTGCCTCGACAAATTCGGCGTGCGCGTGCCCATCATTGGCGACTTCCATTACAACGGGCACATCCTGCTGCGTAAGTATCCCGAGTGCGCGCGGGCGCTTTCCAAGTACCGCATCAATCCGGGCAACGTCAACATCGGCAAGAAACACGACGACAATTTCCGCACCATGATCGAGGTGGCTATCGAATACCACCGCCCGGTGCGCATCGGCGTGAATTGGGGGTCGCTCGACCAGGCATTGCTGACTCGCATGATGGACGAAAACTCGCGCCTGGCGGAGCCCAAGGACGCGCGCGAAGTCACGCTCGAAGCCATCGTGGTGAGCGCCATCGAATCGGCCGCCGCCGCCGAACAGTACGGCCTGGCGCACGACCGCATCATTCTCAGCGCCAAGGTGAGCGGCGTGCAAGATCTGGTGGACGTTTACCGCGCACTGGCCGCGCGCTGCGATTACGCGCTGCACCTGGGGCTGACCGAGGCCGGCATGGGGTCGAAGGGTATCGTGGCCACCACCGCGGGGCTGTCGATCCTGCTGCAGGAAGGCATCGGCGATACCATCCGCGCCTCGCTCACCCCGCTACCGAATGGCGACCGCACCGAGGAAGTGATCGTCTCGCAGCAGATCCTGCAATCGCTGGGCATCCGCAGTTTCACGCCGCAGGTGACGGCCTGCCCGGGCTGCGGGCGCACCACCAGCACCTTCTTCCAGGAGATGGCGGACCAGATTCAGACCTATCTGCGCGAGCAGATGCCGCTGTGGAAGGCGCGGCATCCGGGCGTGGAGGGCATGAAGGTGGCGGTGATGGGCTGCGTGGTGAACGGTCCGGGCGAATCCAAGCACGCCAACCTCGGCATCTCGCTGCCCGGTACTTTCGAAGAACCCAAGGCGCCGGTCTTTGTGGACGGACGCTTGATTACGACGCTCAAAGGCGACCATATCGTGGCGGAGTTCATCGGCATGCTGGACGATTACGTAGCCACGCACTACGCGGAACCGGCGGCCTGATATGTCCAGACGCTTCACGCTGTGGGAGGCCGAGCGCATGCTTCCGCAGATCGGCGAGTGGATGCGTGACGCGGTGGCCATGAAGTCGCAATACGACGACGCGGAACGCGCGGTGCACGCGCTGACGGCGCGCATCACCATGATGGGCGGCATCGTGGTGGATCGCGAACGGGCGGCGGAAGACAAGGCCCGCCGCGAGGTCGCCGGGCAGAAACTGCGGTCCCTGCTGGATAGCTTTGAGCAGAGCGGTGTGGTGGTGAAGGATCTGGACAAGGGCTTGGTGGACTTTCCGACGCTTTTCCGCGGCGAGGAGGTTTACATGTGCTGGAAGCTGGACGAGGCGTCCATCCAGTTTTGGCACGGCGCGCACGAAGGCTTCGCGGGGCGCAAGGCCATCGATCAGGATTTTCTGGATCATCATGAAGGGGAAAAGCCTCAGTGAAGGGTGGAGGGCGGGCTTCAGCCGGCGCGGGGCTTTAGCCCCGCCTAACACAGGCTGAAGCCTGTGCTACCAGCGGGCCTGCGAGGCCCACGCAGGCTGCGAGCCTGCCCCACTGCGGCGGACAAAATGTAGAAACTCCGGCGCGGGTCTGGAGACCCGCAGCAGGCGTGGACGCCCGCCCCACGCGGCGGTGCCCGCAGCAGGTCAGTCGCGTCCCACAAGTGAACACCGTGTCTGCCCATTCGCCTTCCGCAGCAACCTGCTAACACTGGCCCTGCAACTGCTTACGCATGGACCTCAAATTCGCCCTGCGATCCCTGCGCAAGAACCCCGGCTTCACGCTGCTCGCCGTGGTGGTCATGGCTCTGGGCATCGGCGCCAATACAGCCGTGTTCAGCGTAGTCAACGCGGTGCTGCTGAAGCCGCTCGCGTATCGCGATCCCGACCGCATCGTTACGCTTTCGTCCTTGTGGCGGAAGAGCGGCGAACGCGGGCAGGTTTCCGCGCCGGACTTTCACGACTGGCACGATCAGAGCACCGCGTTCGCCGCCATGGCCGATTATGACGACGATTCCATCTCCGTGCTGGCGGGCGCATCGGCCGAGTACGCGCATGTGGCCGAGGTAGCGCCGGAGTTTTTTCAGGTATTTGACGTGGAACCTGTCGTGGGCCGGCTGTTCTCGCCGGAAGAGCAAAAGCCGGGCAGCGCGGGCGCGGTCGTCATCGGCTATTCGTACTGGCAAAGTCACTTTGGGTCGAATGCGAATGCGCTCGGGCAAGCGGTGCGCCTGCTAGGCAAGAGTTTCCGCATCGCCGGAGTCCTGCCGCCGCGTTTCCACTTCCCCAACGGGACCGATATCTGGCTGCCAAAGGGCGTGGTGTTCCCCGAAACGGAGTCGCGCTCCGCGCACAACTACCTGGTAGTCGGACGGCTGAAGCCCGGCGCGAGCCTGGAACAGGCCCAGGCGCAGATGACGGCCATCGGCGCGCGCCTGGAGCGGCAATACAAGGACAGCAACACCGGCAAGTCCGTGGCGGTAACCCGGATGCGGGACGACATGGTCGGCAACGTCCGGGTGACGCTCTACCTGCTGCTGGGCGCGGTCGCCATGGTGCTGCTGATCGCCTGCGCCAACGTGGCGAATCTGCTGCTCACCAAGGCCGCCGCCCGCTCGCGGGAGATCGCCATTCGCGCCGCGGTCGGCGCCAGCCGCGGCCGCATCGTGCGGCAGTTGATCGTGGAAAGCGCGGTTCTGGCCGCGATCGCCGGCGCGGCGGGATTGCTGCTCGCCAAGTGGGGGTCCGATGCGTTGGTCGCGCTGGCGCCCGGCAACGTGCCGCGGCTGGCGGAAAGCGGCATCGACGGATGGGTGCTGGCATTCACCCTGGGCATCTCGGTGGCGGCCAGCCTTCTGTTCGGGCTGGCGCCCGCGCTGCAGATTTCGCGCGTCGATTTGAATGAAGCGTTGAAGCGGGGCGCCACTCGCGCCGTGGTAGGTGGCAAGGCGGGCCGCATGCGTGGCGCGCTGGTCGTGGTGGAAGTGGCGCTGTCCGTAGTGCTGTTGGCCAGCGCGGGCCTGCTCATCCGCAGCTTCGCCGCGCTGCACAATGTGGCGCTGGGGTTTCGTCCCGAGCACGTACTCGTCATGGAATCGAGCGTGCCGGCCTCGGATGACTTGCAAAGTGCGCGGCGCGCCACGCGATTCTATAAGGAGCTGCTGGCCGATCTCGCGACGCTGCCCGGCGTTTCGGCGGTGGGCGGCACACGCAACCCTCCGGTCACGGTCTTCTCGGAGGGCAGTTACTTCATCGACCACGTTGGCAAACTCACCGTGAACACGCCGCAAGCGGTCTTGTCCGTGGTGACGCCGGGGGCCCTCGCCGCGCTCGGCATCCCCCTCAAGCGCGGGCGCGATTTCAACGAAGGCGACACCTACGAGGCGCCGTTTACGGCCATAATCAACGAGGCGCTGGCGCGCAAATCGTTTCCCGGCCAGGACCCGCTGGGCAGGCTCATCTACTGCGGTCTCGACTCGGACAAGATCATGAAGATCGTGGGAGTGGTGGGCGATGTGCGGCAATACGGGCCGGCGAAAGAGCCTTGGCCGGAAATCGTCATGCCTTACGAGCAGCACCCCCGGACCGCCACCGCGCTCGATATCGTAGTGCGCGCGGCCGTGCCCGGCGGCGCCCTATGGGGACCGATCCAGCGCAAGGTGCGCGCGCGTTCGGCGGAGGTTCCTGTGAAGTTCACCAGCGTGGAGGATCTGCTCGCGGAGAATACGGCGGCGCCGCGCTTCCGCACCCTGCTGCTGGGCCTCTTCGCGGGGCTTGCGATATCGCTTGCGATGGCCGGATTATACGGAGTGGTGGCGTACACGGCAGGCCAGCGCGCGGGCGAAATTGGCCTCCGCATGGCGCTGGGGGCCCGCACGAGCGATGTCCTGCGGCTGATTCTGCGGCAGGGCATGGCCTTGACCGCAATCGGTCTGGCCGTCGGATTGATCGCCGCCGTGGCCGCCACGCGCCTGGTCGCCAGCATGCTGTTCGAAGTGAAGGCCAGCGATCCGGCGACCTATATCGCTGTTGCGGCATTGATCGGCGTGGTATCGCTGGCGGCCAGCTACATTCCGGCGGCGCGGGCAGCGCGGGTGGATCCCGCGGCGGCGCTGCGGCAGGATTAGGGGCAGCGCCTCGAAGTCCCGCTCTTCGGCGAGCCAAGCTGGCCCAGCTCGCCTATGCGGGGCGAAAGCCATGGCATAAGCTGGCTGAAAGCCCCGCGGCGGCGCATGGCGCCGCCCCACGAGGCCTATCTAATAGGCCGCCGAAGTTCAGACTTGACAGTCCGAAATACTAATTCACGATACGCCCCGGAAGAGCCGCTATTGCGGCGTGAGCTTGAAGACGACTCCGCCAGAGTATTTCCCGCCGTAGAAAGTAGTCCCGTACAGGTTGCCGGCCGAATCGAGAATCACGCCCGCGTAGGGGGTGCTCCCATCGGCGCCGCCCGTGAAACTGTGCAGCACCGTTTCGTTGCCGGCCGTATCCAGTTTGTAGACCACGCCCGCGCCCGCCGCGCCGCCACGGTAAGTAGTCCCGTAGAGATTGCCGGCCGAGTCCCGGGTCACGACCGATTGGGGCGAATCGCCGTCGTCCCCGCCGGTGAAGCTGTAAAGCACCGTGTAGTTGCCGGCTGCATCCAGCTTGTACACCACGCCCGCGTGCGCCGCCGTGCCCCCGCCCGAAGTGGTCCCGTAGAGGTTGCCGGCCGAGTCCCGGATCACACCTCCTAAGGGGAAGGCCCCATCGGCGTGGCCGGTGAAGGTGTAAAGCACCGCCTCGTTGCCGGCCGGATCCACTCTGAACACCACGCCCGCTTTGGCTGCGCCGCCCTGCCATGTCGTCCCGTAGAGGTTGCCCTCCGCGTCCCGGACCACACCGCTGGGGCCGCTGCCATCGGCGCCGCCGGTGAAACTGTACAGCACCGTCTCCTGGCCGGATGTGTCGAGTTTGTACACCACGCCCCAGCCCCCTGTGCCGGCGACGGGCGTAGTCCCGTAAAGGTTGCCGGCCGGGTCGAGAATCACACCTGCGCTGGGGTAGCCCCCATCGGCTCCGTCCGTGAAGCTATACAGCACGGTGTAATTGCCGGCGGTATCCAGTTTGTACACGGAGCCTGTGCGCTCCGTGCCGCCGTAGTAGGTAGTCCCGTAGAGATTGCCGGCCGGGTCGCGGATCACGCCTGTGCCCTGGCTCCCATGGCTATCGGTAAAGGTGTACAGCACCGTCTCCTGGCCTGTCGTATCCAGCTTGTACACCACGCCTCCGTCCCCTGCGCCGCCCCGCTCGGTGGTCCCGTAGAGATTGCCTTCCGGGTCCCGGATCACGCCGGCGTGGGGACACGACCCGCCCGTCGCACCTGGGAATCCGAACAGTACGGTTTCCTGGCCCGCCGCATCCAGCTTGTACACCACACCCACGCCCCCTGTACCGCCGCCGAAAGTCGTCCCGTAAAGGTTGCCCGCCGAGTCGAAGATCACACCGCCGTAGGGGCGGCCGCCATCGGCTTTGCCCATGAAGCTGTACATCGCCGTGTAATTACCGGCCGTGTCCAATTTGTATACGACTCCCGCGTTCGCTGGGCCCGTCCCGTAGAGGTTGCCTGCGGGGTCGCGGATCACACCGCTGGGGGCCATGCCGTTCCCGCCCGCGAAGTTGTACAGCACGGTTTCCTGGCCGCCCGTATTCAGCTCGTACACCACGCCGGCCGAAAATGAGCCGCCCCGGCTGGTAGTCCCGTAGAGGTTGCCGGCGGAGTCGCGCATCACACCTGGGTAGGGCAAGCCCCCATCGGCACCCCCTGTGAACGTGTACAGCACCGTGTAATTGCCGGCCGTGTCCAGCTTGTACACCACGCCCGCCTCCGCTGTGCCGCCGCCGGTAGTAGTGCCGTAGAGATTGCCCGCCGGGTCGCGGGTCGGAGTTCCGTAGGGGACCGCGCCATCGGCGCCGCCCGTGAAATTGTATAGCACCGTCTCCTGGCCTGTCGCGTCCAGCTTGAATAACACGCCCCAACCCGCCGTGCCGCCCCCGGAACCAGCCCCATAGAAGTTGCCCGCCGGGTCCCGGATCATACCGGCATAGGGCCAGCCCCCATCGGCGCCGCCCGTGAACGTGTACAGCACGGTCTCGTGGCCGGCCGTATCCAGTTTGTACACCACGCCCGCTTTCGCTGCGCCGCCATTGCTGGTGGTCCCATAGAGGTTGCCGGCCGAGTCGTCGACCACACCGGCGTAGGGATTCGCACCGTCCGCACCGCCCGTGAAATTGTGCAGCACGGTCTGACGGCCGGCCGTGTCGAGCTTATACACGACGCCCGCGGTCGCCGTGCCGCCAAAGTAGGTGGTCCCGTAGAGGTTGCCCGCCGCGTCGCGGATCACGCCTGAGTAAGGGTCTCCGCCGTTGACTAGCGCGGTGGTGAAACTCTGCAGCACGATTTCGCTGGCGGTTTGCGCCTGTGCCACTGCCATCCCGGTAACGCCCAAGGCACACGCGATGGCTAGGTGTATCTTCGACATAGTCTCCTTCTTTCTTGTCTCCGAAGCGGTTTGCCAGGCGCTGACTGTGGCGAGCGGCGAAAATCCGATTGTGGGGCGGGTCCCTGGCGTAGCCACCGAAGACCGGTTCAGCTTTTCGGACGTGACAGTCCGAAACGCCGATTTTACGTTACGCCCCAGCGGGGCCGATGTCAAGGGTCGCCGTGCGGTGTGGCGCCACCTACTCCAGTCCCGCGAGGCGACGTCCACGTCGGCCTGTGTCAGTCCAGTTAAGGTGGATATCGCTACGCGAAGAGCCGGTCCTCTCGCCTCCACAGGCTAAAGCCTATGCCACCATGCCCTGCAAGAAAGCCAGCCAGACCTTCGCCCGGCTTGGCCCCAAAGGCCCTGCGCCGTAAATCGCGTGCGACAAATCCGCCCAAATAGCACTATCTGTGTACCACCATGCGGCTATGGATACTCATTGTTGCGTCCGCCCTGGCCGTCGCCCAAACCCCCGACCCCGCCTACGAGCCCCTCGCCAAAGCCTACGAATCCCTCCAAGCCCGCCACTACGAAGACGCTATCTCGTTCTTTCTAAAAGCCATCGAGGCCGCCCCCGCCCGCCCTGGCATCCACAAGGATCTCGCCTATACCTATCTCAAAATCGGCGAAAACACCGCCGCCCGAGACCAGTTCCGCGAATCCATGCGGCTCGACCCCAAGGATTTCCACGTCGCCCTCGAATACGCATTCCTCTGCAACGAAACCAAGCAGCAAGCCCAGGCCCGCCGCGTCTTCGACCGCATCCGCAAATCCGGCGACCCCGAATCCCGCGCCACCGCCGAACGCGCCTTCCGGAATATCGATCGCCCCCTGGCCGAAGGCATCGCCCGCTGGACCAACGCCATCCAACTGGGAGCCGACAACTTCAGCGCCCACTTCGAGCTCGCCACCCTAGCCGAACAGCGCGACGAACTGGAACTCGCCGCCCAACATTATGAAAAAGCCTGGCGCCTAATCCCCGAACGCCGCTCCGTCCTGGTGGACCTCGGCCGCGTCCTGCAAGCTTTGAACCGCACCGAAGAAGCCAATGCCGCCCTCCTGGCCGCTTCCCACGGGGGCGAGCCGCGCGCCGCCGAAGCCGCCCGCGAACTGCTCCCTACGCGCTATCCCTTCGTCTCCGAGTTCCAGCGCGCCCTCCAACTCGACCCCAAAAACCTCGACCTGCGCCGCGAACTTGCCTACCTCCTCCTGCGCATGAACCGTCAATCCGATGCCGAGCAGGAGTTCCGCGAGCTCACCACCCTGTCCGAGACCGATTACCTCTCCGCCGCGCAACTCGGGTTCCTCCTTTTAGCTCGCGGCGAGACTGCCGAGGCCATGCCGCTGCTCGAGCGCGTCATGAAAGGCGCGGACGAGGATCTCGCCAACCGTGTGCGCGCTGTCCTGCGCCTGCCCCAAACTCTTCTAAAACGCCCCGCCCAGCCTGCGCCTCCCTCCATCGATGCCAAAGTTATGGCCGAGCGCAGCTTCAACGCCGGCTTCATCCGCGACGCCCTCAAGTACCTGCAACTCGCCCAGGAAGACGACCCCGCCGACTTCGCCGTCATGCTCAAGCTTGGCTGGACTTACAACATGCTGCACAACGACCGCCAGGCCATTCGCTGGTTCGACCTCGCCCGCAAAAGCTCCGATCCCAAGATCGCCAAAGACGCTAACACAGCTTACAAAAACCTGCGCCCGGAGCTGGAAGCCTTCCGCACCACCGTCTGGATGTTTCCCCTGTTCTCCTCCCGTTGGCACGATTTCTTTTCCTACGCCCAGGTCAAGACCGAATTGCACCTGCATTTCCCGATTCATCCCTATGTCAGCCTGCGCTTCATTGGCGATACGCGCGGAACCATAGGTCCGGAAGGCCCCGGCGTGGCCCCGCAATATCTATCCGAAAGCGCCCTCATTCCCGGCGTTGGCGTGGCCACCAACGTTTGGCATGGCCTGCTGGGCTGGGCCGAGGCCGGCATGGCCGCCGGTTATCTCACGGGTCACATCCTCCAGGACTACCGCGGCGGAGCTTCGTTCACCAAAGGCTTCGGCCACATGTTGAAATCCGAAACCGGCGGCCTCTTCTTAGAAACCAATGACGATGCCATTTTTGTCAGCCGCTTCGACAACGACTTCCTCATGATCTCGCAGAACCGCGTCGGTTATACCCCCAAATTGGAGGCAAAGTTGCGCACACTGCAGACCCAGTTCTATTGGAACTTCAACGTAACGCTGGATCAAAAGCGTGAACCGTGGGCCAACTTCTTCGAAACCGGACCCGGCCTGCGCTTCCGCCTCGCCGCCATGCCCAGTGCCCTGTACTTCACCGTCAACTACCTGCGCGGCAACTACACCATCGCAGGCGACCCCTATGGCCCTACCTTCAACGATTTCAGAGCCGGATTCTGGTATGCCTTCACCTACTAACGCCGTGGCGTACGCACTCGTGCGTGCCGCGTCGCGACTCATCGCGACGCTCGCTCTCCTCCCCCTCCTCCACGCCGCCCCACCCACCTACGCCATCCTCTCCGACGACCCCGGTGGTTGGCCGCTCCTCCTCCAATCCGTGGGATTCATGCCCCAACCCGCCGCCGCTGCCCGCATCTTCGTGCTCCGCGCCGGTTCCGCCGGCTCCCCGGAATGGCCCGCGCGCGTCGAAAACGGCGCCTACCTCATCCTCGAAGGCGAATCTTCCGCCGCCGAATCGTTCGGCTTCCGCCCCACCAAGGAAAATGTGCGTGTCGCCAGCCTCCAAGACGTGCATCTGCCCAAGTTGCCCATCGTCTGGGAAAAAGGTCTCGAACTGCCCCGCTACGAAGTGCCCGCCGAAGCCAAAATCTTCGCCAAAGAGCGCTGGACGGGCGCGCCGCTGCTAGCCGGATTCCGCCGCGGCGCAGGTGCAGTCCTCTGGGTGGAAGTGTCACCCGGCGCGCGCGGCTACGAGCGCTTCCCTTACCTGCTGCACGCGCTCGTCGATCTCGGCCTCGATCCGCCCTTCAGTTCTGACCGCCTCTGGGCCTTTTTCGATTCCTCTTACCGCCTGCGCGTCGACCTCGATTACTTCGCCGCCCGCTGGCGCAACGCCGGCATCTCCGCCCTGCATGTCGCCGCCTGGCATTTCTACGATGCCGATCCCGAGCGCGACGCCTACCTCCAGCGCCTCATCGCCGCCTGCCATGCCAACGGCATCCTTGTTTATGCCTGGCTCGAACTGCCCCACGTCAGCGAAAAATTCTGGGACGATCATCCCCAGTGGCGCGAAAAAACCGCCGTCCTCCAGGACGCCCAACTCGATTGGCGCAAGCTCATGAACCTCTCCGATCCCGATTGCTTTCGCGCCGCCGCCGCTGGCGTCAAAGACTTGATCGGACGCTTCGATTGGGATGGCGTCAACCTCGCCGAGCTTTATTTCGAGTCTCTCGAAGGTCTCTCCAATCCTTCCCGCTTCACCCCCATGAACGATACCGTGCGCGCTCAATTCCGCGCCACCCCCGGCGGCTTCGATCCCATCGAATTGTTCCAGGCCCGCAAAGACGTGCCCTCCCAGCGCGCCTTTCTCGACTTCCGCGCCGCCCTCGCGCGCGATATGCAACGGCAATGGCTGGCCGAAATTGAATCGATCCGCCGCGCGCGCAACTATCTGGACATCGTGCTCACGCATGTCGACGACCGCCTCGATACCACCATGCGCGACGCCATCGGCGCGGATTCCGCGCAGCTTCTTCCGCTTCTCGACCGCCACAACTTTACCTTCCTCATCGAAGACCCCGCCACCGTGTGGAACGAAGCGCCGCAGCGTTATGCGGAGATCGCCCGCCGCTACCTCCCGCTTACCCCACGCCAGGATCGCCTGGCCATCGATCTGAATATCGTGGACCGTTACCAGAACGTCTACCCCACCAAGCAGCAGACCGGCGCGGAACTGTTCGAAGTGGTGCACTCCGCGGCCGGAGCCTTCGCTCAGGTCGCGCTCTATTTCGAAAACTCCATATTGTCGCCGGACCTGTCCCTGCTGCCGGCCTCCGCCGCCGTGGTCATCCGCATGGAAACCATCGGCACGAAGCTAATGGTCGATTCGCCGCATGGAGTGGCCCTGCGCTGGACCGGGGCCGCCATGGTAGACAGTCTACCCTGGCCGGTGCGCGACGGCTCGCTCATCTTTCTGCCCGCCGGCGCGCACTCCGTCGAAGCCGGAGCCGATTCTTCCGCACTCCAAGTCACCCGATTTAACGGCGGACTGACCTCCGCGCAGTCGGTGAATGCCAACACCATCGAACTCTCCTACAAGAGTTCCGCTCGAGCCATAGCCATCCTGAACCACACTCCCGTGACCGTGGAAATCGACGGCGCCGAAACCCAACCCGATCCCGCCGGACCAAACGCCATCTTCCTCCCCCGAGGCCAACACTTAGTAACGATTCAAAGTGGGGCAGGCTCGTAGCCTGCGGCGGCCTCGCAGGCCGCCTCCAACTAATTCTTCCCTAATTCGTATGCCGCGATCGTCTTCCGATCCCGCAGATAAAGCCGCGTCCCCACCAACGTAGGCGGCGTCCAAGCGATACTCTGCAGCACCGTCGCCTTCGAAAGCACTTCGAACTTCTGCGGCGTCGCCCGGCAAAGCGCCAGCGTCCCGTCCTGGTCGGCCAGGATCAGCTTGCCGTCCGCCCACAGCAGTTGCGCCTTGGCAAAGGTGCGGTCCTGCCACACGATCTTCCCGGTCTTTAGCTCGACCGCGCTCATGAAGACCGGCCCGTCATAACCCCGCGATAAGTATACATAACCGTCGCGCTGGATAGCCGTGCCGATATGCAGTTGGACATGCGAGTCGTACCAGAGTTGGTCCACTTTCGTCTTTCCGCCGGACTGGCTCAGGTGCAACACGCGCGCGCCCTCGCCGTAGGCCGAAGCTACGAACAGCAGGTTGCCGGGCGCCCACACCGGAGTGCTCACCGCCAATCCATAATTGGTCTCGTGCTCGTGCGTCCAAAGCAGCGCGCCATTGTCCGGATTGAAACCGAACACCGTCTTGGCCGCCAACGCCACCACCTGCGGTTGGCCATCCACGTTGATCAACAGCGGCGACGAGTGCGAGTTCGTGAATTGCAGCGCCTTCCAAACCACCGCGCCGTCGCTCTGCCGGAACGCGATCACCCCATCGCTGTTGCCCCCGGCCTGGTAGATCAGCGTGTCCTTGTAAGGCAGCGCATGGCACGAGAATCCGAATTGGAGATGCGAGGCGTGGAACTCGTTGTATAGGTCATGCGACCATTTCGGCTTGCCGGTCTTCTTATCGAGCGAGTAGATCTTGCCGGTGCCGCTGGCCGTGATCAACCGATCGCCCACCACTTGCGGCATGGCATACGGACCCGGTCCCACACCCTCCGAATACGCATTGGTGAACGGGTTCTCATATTCGTATTCCCAGAGCGTCTTGCCGGTGGCTGCGTCCAGCGCCGTGAAAACGTCGCGCGAATTCCGGCGAAATCCGGTGTACAGGATGCCACCCTCCTCGGCCACCCCGGAGTAGCCATCGCCCAAAGCCCGGCTCCAGACCCGCTTCGGACCAGCCGCAGGCCAGGAATCCGCCAGCCCCGAAGTATTGACGATGAAATCGCGGTTCTTGCCGCCCCACACCAGCCAGTCTTCTGCCCCAGCCGGCGGCTTGGCCGAGGCGCTCTTGTGGGCGGTCTGCGCCGATAGCGCAAACGCGGCGATGACGACGCAAATGTACCGCATGTTTGGATTGGACGCTCCAGCCCGCCGATTGTTCCGGGCAGAGGGCGGCAATGTGGGGCAGGCTCGCAGCCTGCCGCGGCGCACCAAGCCCTGCAAAAAAGCCAGCCAGAGCTTCGAGGCAGGCGGCCTACGAGGCCGCCGCAGGCTGCGAGCCTGCCCCACGACGGCCCTCAGCCGGTCATGACGCCGCAGGCGTTATCCTATAAGCGATGATTGGAACCGAGATCGGGAACTACCGGATCGTCGACAAACTTGGCGCCGGCGGTATGGGGGTGGTTTATAAGGCCATCGACACGCATCTTGACCGTGTCGTAGCCATCAAAGCCCTCAATCCCGAGTTCTCCCAAAATCCCGAGTTGCTGGAGCGCTTTCGCGGAGAAGCGCGCGCGCAGGCGCAACTCAATCACCCCAACCTGGCGACCCTGTACGCCTTCCTGGTGCAGGATGGCGCCGCCTATATGGTGATGGAATTCGTGGACGGCGAAACCTTCCATGCCATGCTGAAAGCCCGTGGCCCTATCCCCGCTGCCGAGGCCGTGCCCCTATTTCGCCAGGCGCTGGCTGGTATCGGCCACGCGCACCGCCTGGGTATTGTACACCGCGATATCAAGCCCACCAACATCATGCTGAACCGCGACGGCATCGTCAAGGTGATGGACTTCGGGCTTGCCAAAGTCGCCGGCGGCCATGGCATGACCCGCAGCGGCGTACGCCTGGGCACGGCTTACTACATGTCGCCCGAGCAGGTGCTGGTGAAGCCCGTGGATGCCCGTTCGGATATCTACTCCCTGGGCGTTACCCTATACGAGATGCTGACGGGACAGGTGCCCTTTCAGGCCGACAGCGAGTTCGAGATCCTGAACGATCATGTGAATACTCCACCTCCGCCGCCATCGCGGCAGCATCGCATCCCGCAGGGCGTGGAGGATGCCGTGATGAAAGCGCTGGCTAAGAATCCGGACCAGCGCTTTCAGACCGCCGAGCAATTCAGCGCCGCGCTGGAGCACCCCGAGGAGTTTTATTTAGCCAACACCGTGGGGGATGCGGCTCCGGTGACGGCCGCGCGCAGGATCAGCGTCGCCGCGGTCCCCACGGCTGTGCCGGCCCCGGCGAAGCCCGCGTTATGGACCCGCCCGCGCAAACTGCTGGCGGGCGGGGCGGCGCTCGCATGCCTGCTTGCGGCGTGGCTGGCTTTGCGGCCTCAGCCGCAGCCGCAAATCCCGCAACCCACACCGCAGCTTCAGGCGTCCCATCCGGCGGCCACTTCTACGACTGCGGCCGAGCCCGCGGCGGCGCCTCCGCCCGAGAAGCCTGCACCCCAGGCCAGCAGAACCGTGGTGCCGTCCGCCACCGGCATTTCCGTTCGTACCGTCGATCCTATCGATTCCAAGTCCAGCCGCGTCGGTCAGGAATTCCTCGCGAAGCTGGCAGCCGCGGTAAAAGTGAGGGACCATGAAGCGTTCCACGAGGGCGATGAAGCCCACCTGCGGCTGGGGCAAACTGCCAGCGACGGGCACTCCGGAAAGCCGGAACTGATTCTGGAGTTGGTCTCCATCGCGACCGGCGGCCAGAACTATGCCGTGACCTCAGCCCCGTTCCTGATAAAAGGCGGCTTCCTGCGCAAAAAAAAAGTAGCTCCGGGAACGCAGATCGATTTCGCATTAAGCGCCCCCGTGACCGTGGGCGCGCCGCCTATTTAAACCGCCTCTTATACACGAAATTCAACCCCACCAGCCCATTCTCATCCCGCAGCGCCACCGCCGACCATTTCTTGCTGAACGCCCACTCCACCTGGATCACCAGCGGATTGGTGCTGGTCACATCCGTGATGTAGGTGAACGTGATCTCCGGAGTCACTTGCTGCTCCACGGTCAGCCGCGCCTGCGGGTTGTTCTCCACGCCGGTCATTCCCGTCAGCGAGGGATCGATCTTCAACCGCGTCACGCCGAAGAAGCGTTGCAGCCGGCCGGTGACCGGGCTGGCGATGGCTTGGCCCAGCAGCGCCTGCGCGCCCATCTGCTGCATCGATTGCGGCGAGGCCGGACCGGCCATCAGCGTGGCGTAGTCCGAGGTCGGAGAAACTCCGGTCGCCAGCAGCGCCACAATATCCGAAAAGGGCATCGGCGGGTCCGAGCGCGGCGTCAGGCTCAGCTTGTTGATCGGTCCCGAAATGTTCAGAATCACGTCGATGCCGCGCGCCTTGGTATCCAGATCGATGTCGATCACCGGCTCGATTTTCACCGGATTGTAGAATGCGATCGACCCTTGGTTCACCGTGAAAGGCGTGCCGAAGAAAACCAGTTGGCCCCCGGTGATGTTGATGCGGCCCAGCAGCGACGGATTGGTGCCCGTGCCCCGCAGCCGCAGGCTGGCCTCCGCCTGCAGTCCCTGCGCCAGTGAGCTCTGGAACGTGATGTCCGGCGCGGTGTCCACCTCCACGTCGAAGTGCATGTTGGCCACCAGACCGGTCTCGGCGGACGGCGTCCGCACCGGCGCGGCGGACGTCGCCAGAATGGAACTGAAGTCGGAGTGCGGATTGAAACCGGTGCGCAGCACCGTGATGTGGCCGGAAAGCGTGCTGCTGTCGCTGGTGCCCGACAAACTCAGCGACGCGTTAGCCACCGTACTGAAATCCTCCGGATAGCGCAGCCGCATTTCCCGCGCCGTGGCGTGCAGGTGGAACACCAGCGTGTCGCCGCCATAGCCCGCGAACCCGGTAAGCGTCACTTTCCCGCCGCCGCTCTCGCCGGACAAGCTCTGTATGGTGGCGCGGCTGCCGTCGAACAGGATCGTGCCGTTGGTCTTCGATACCCCCACCGGAATCTCGGCCAGATTTATGGTGGCGTCCTTAATGTCCAGGCGGCCCGCGACCTGCGGCTGCGCCAGCGGGCCGCGAATGGTGACGCTGGTTTCAATCATCCCCGACCCGTAAACATCCTGGTTGAAGTCCTGGAAAGTCGCCAGGTCGAAGCTGCCGCCCACGCGCAGGTCCAGCGGATTCTTCTGATCCAGGTTGACGCTGCCCGTTAGCGATAGATCGGTCGCGCGGCCCACCAGCCGGGCGCTTTCCACCTTCACCACGTCGCGCTCCATGGTCACCACGATAGGCGCCGGATTGTGCAGCGCCAGCGAGTTGCCCGCGGGCGCCAGGTCCGCCCCCGGCCCGATTTCGAGAGCGGGGATGCGCAACTGCGCCTTCCACAAGTCCGGCTTGAGCGCTGGGCCGGCGATGGCCAGCGTGCCCTCCACCGATCCTTCGATCTGCATGCCGCCGGGAGGCCGTCTGCCTCTCAGCCAGCCCCGCAGGCGCTCCAGGTCGAGGCGCTTGAAGCTCAACTGCGCGCTGCCCGGATAATCGCCAGTCAGGCTCCACTTGCCGTCGCCCTGAATGAACGATCCCGCCAGTTCGGAATCGAAGTGCGCCACCAGATCCGACCCCTTGGTGGTGGCGGTGAGAGTTCCATCGCGCACGGGTTGATCGTTGATCCGCAAGCCGCGTCCGGCCAGCGTGCCGTTCAAGGCAATCAGCCGCACGCTGGGTTGGCCGGGCTTGGCGGGCGCGATGTCCACCACGCCGCTGCCATGCAATTCGGCGGTGCCGCTGATGCCCGGATATTCCTTGCTCACGATCTGAAACTGCCCGAGCGGAATCGCGTTGCTATCCACCTGCAACCGCAGTTGGCCGTTTCCGAAATTGCCGGCTTGGTGCCGATAGCTGGCGGCCAGCGTGACGCTCTTGCTGCCCGCCGCCAGGTGCGCGTTCGCCAGTTCCACGGTGGCGCCTGAGTAACTCAGCGCGCCGGTGAAGCGGTCGAATGGTTCGCCGTAGATCGCGCCTTTGGCGGCCGTCACGCTGGCCTCGATGTGCGGATCGCCGATGGTCCCGGAGACCTTCGCGTCCGCGCCGATGGTCCCGTTTACCGGTAGGTTTTTGATGTCCGCGATCGCCAGCAGATCCGCCGCCGGCGCATTGCGGATGGAACCCGTGAACGAGACCGGACTGGCGTCGTCAACCTTCCAGTCGTGCATCCCCAGCGAGCCTGCGCCCTGCGCGCGCAATGCCCCTAGCTGCACACCGCCGTTGCCCACCCCAATGCCCGCGCCGCTCAGCTCGATATCCCCGCTAACCGCTTCGAACGTCCTTCCCAACCAAAGCACATTCGTGGCATTGCCATGGCCCACGATGCGCGGAGCGTCCAGCTTACCCGCCACCGTGCCATCGAACACCGCTTCCCCCGCTTGCAGTTTCACCGGCAGAGACTCTATACCGAAAGCCGGCAGCACATCGTCCAGGTTCCGCGAATCGGCGTGCACGCGCAACTCCCGCCCCAGCACACCGGAAAAATCGAGGCGCGTGGATGGCAGCGCCAGAGACGAATGCCCCAGATCCAGGGTCTCGCCGGTTGCGTCGTAGGTCCCATCGATCGATCCGCGCACCGGCGCGCCGCTCCCCGTGGGCGAAATCGCCATGTGCCCCGCAAGCTGTAGCGTGCGCGAGTTGCCCAATGTCACGCTCAACTGCAGCGGACCCGATGCCGCCCCATCCCAGGGCACGCTCTGGCCGTTGTAGACGCGCATTACCTTGCGCACATCGAATCCCGCCACGTCGCCCTGCACGTATACGCGCTGCAATTCCGCGATCTGCGTCTTCCCCTCGAACGTGCCGTCCAATGTGTCGAGGTGAATGCCGCCGGCGTCCAGCGTGTTCTGCCGCAGCACCACGCTGTCGATGCGCCCGCTCACCGGGAAGGGCTGCAGCTTGGCTGTTCCAGTCAGTGAAGCCATCGCCAGACCTTCGATCCGCAGTCCCGACACCGCGATCCGCCGCGGATCGACGTTGAATGCGCCATCCGCGCGGAAGTCCCGCAGAGTGAAGTGCGGGTCCGGGGTAAACAGCACACCCGCCGCGTGCAGCGCGCCGCTGGCGCGGTAGTCCGAGGCGCCATGGAAGCTCGCCTTCCCGGCCAGCGTCACTGGGCCTTCCAACTGCGTCCGCCACCCCAGCGTGCGCGTCGCCTCGCCCAACGACGCCCGCACCTTATATTGAAACGCGCCCGAGAAATCGGTCAGGCTTTCGATCGCGCCCGAGAATTCGGCCTGCGACGGCCCCGTAGACACGCGCCCGGCCTCGATCCGAACCCGATTCTTCTCCGCCGCCAGCGTCAGGCTCACATCCAGCGGCACAGGCCGGTAGCCGCCCCAACGGAATGCGGCCGGCGCAATCGACAACTGCCCCCGATAACGCGGCCCCGCCTTGTCATAATCGAACTGCGCCCGAAGATGGTGGCCTTGCGCATCGAACGGCGTCCGCCCCTGTCCCGCCACTTCGAAGCTGCCATCTTGCAGGCTGAAGCGCCCGATCGCCAGATCCAAAATACTCTCGACGGTGCCCTTGCCGGCCCGCCGCACCTTCGGCGCGGGCAAGTTGGTATGCCCATCCGCATAAAGAATCGCGTAAAGCTGCGGACGCCGCACATCCAGGTATTGCAAATCGACGGAGCGCTTCAGCACGGAAATAACCTGGATCCCCAGCACGATGGCGTCCGCGCGGAACAGCGGCGGCGCACCCGGCGGCTCGCTCCCGTGAAGCACGAAACCATTCACCTCGGCGCGCATTCGCTTCCAGTCGAAACGGAACCCGCCGATCTCCGCCCGCCCGCCGGTGGCCTTCTCCACTTCCGCCACGATCCGCTGACGGACTTTCTCGCCGAACCAATCGCTGCGCAGCACCAGGACCGCGGTCAGCGCCGCGGCCAGCACCAGCCCCGCCAGGCTCCCCACCGCAATCCAAATCCCGCGCGCGCGCCGGCTCATTGAAAAACCTCGTCGTGGTACTGGATATGCGTGCGGCGGCGCGCCTCCCGCAACCATTGCTCCACCTGTTGGTCCGCCGCCTGGCTGACGAGTTTTTGCTCGATGCCTTCGCGATAGTCGTCCACCGCGGGCGGCGTGCCGGGATGCGCCCGCACCAGTCCCGCGCGCATGTGTTCGTCGAAGTACTTCTGAATTTCCGCATCGCCGATCTGCACGCCGGGCCGGAAGACCACGTCGATGAAGCGCACCAGCATCAGTTGCCACGTCAACCGGGCCTTCAGGTCGTCATCGCCGATGCCGTACCGGGCCAGCGCCCCGTGGTACGCGGCATTGTCTCCGAAGCGCGCCTTTTCCTCCTGCAATGCCGCTTCCGTGTCGGCCGCGGATGGCGGCAGGTACCGGCTGGCTTCCAGTTCGTTGCGCACCAGCGCCTGGTCCACCATGCGCCCCGCGGTCTCGCGTTTGCTGGCCGGGCTGAAATCCGCCTTCGCATTGTTCAAGAACGCCGTGATGCGGATCTCACGATCCAGATCGGTTTCGGTAATCACGCGATTACCCACCGACACGGCGATGCGGTCGACGATCTCGGCGCCCAGGAAACCAGCCAGCAAGATCGCAATGGTAAGCGGGCGCCGCATCAGAATGTCTGCCCTATGGAAAAGAAGAATTGGAAGTGGCTGATGCTCTGCGCCACGCAGTTGTAAGGTTGGGTCATGCAGGGGTACTGGCCGGCGCTCAGCAAGTCGCTGAAGCTTCCCTTGAAGCCGATGAAGCTTGGCGGATTGATGCTGTATGCCAGGTCCAACCGCACCGGACCGATCGGCGTGCGATACCGTATTCCGAAGCCCACCGCGTGGTTCATGTAGTCGAAATCCGAATTCCCATGTTGATCCGTGCGGAACGAGATGCTCGACAGGCTGCTGTAAACGTTGCCCATGTCGTGAAAGAGCACTCCGCCTATATTTTCGCCCAGCAGCGGGAAGCGCAGTTCGGTCTGGTTCATCAGCAGCGCCGTGCCGCCCAGCGGAAACCCGGTGGTGGTGTCGCGCGGCCCGGCTTGCAGATCCGGGAATCCGCGTTCAGAGGTGGCGCCGCCGGAAAAGAAGTGCTCGGGCAGCGGAATCACGGTGTTCGCGTCGCTGGCATCGTGCAGGGGACGCACGACCCCGAAGGTGGTGGCGCGCGCCAGCACCAGCTTCTTGCCGATCGGGTGATAGGTCGCATTGCGCCCCAGGAAGCGTCCGAACGTGATCTCGGAGCCGAAAGCGCGCGGCGCCGCCGAGATATCCAGCGTGTTGTAGATGCCCTTGTGCGTATCGATCGGATCGTCGCGCCGGTCCTGCACGACGCTCCACGACAGTTCGCCCACGCGGTCCGGCTGCGAAAACAGCGGAATCAGGTAAGGCGAGATCTTCAGCGTCGATTCGTCCACCGTCACATGCCGGTAAGTGTACCGGTATAGAAACAAGATCGACTTGGAAAGCCGTTCGGAAAGCTGCACTGAGCTTTCAAAGCGTTGCGCCGTGAATGTGCGCACGTCTTTGCTGTTGTCGTAGAGCGTGGTGAACGACAGCGTCAGCTTTTCATTGCCGCCCACGCGCGGAGCCGTATAGTTGACCAGCGCGCGCTGCTCCAGGGTGGAGACGCGCCCGCGGAAACTGAGGCTCTGGCCTATACCCCATAGGTTCAGGCGCGAGACGTCCAGCGTGAAGTCCGGCGCAAAGCCGGTCTGGCCTTGGGGCGCCTCCAGGCAATTCGAGCATCCGCCGATCCTGGCGAACTCGGCGCCGAACCCCGTGGCGATCGAATACTTGCGCGCCTCTTCCATGTCGTACAGCACGTACTTTTCGCCGCTGTCGCCGTCGGGATTCTGGATGGCGGTATCCACGCGCGCGAACACGCCCAGATCGTACAATTTGCGCTGTGTTTCGCGCTCCGCGGTGGGCGACAGCGGATCGCCCGGCTTCAACGACATCATGCTATCCACCAAGCTGCGCCGCGTGCGCTGCAAACCGCTGATCAGGATGTCGCGCACGAATTCCTGCTGCCCTTCGTGGATGACGTAGGTTAAGTCGATCTGGTGCGCGTCGGAAGCGGGTTTGGAGCTCCATTCAAACGTGGCGTTCGGGAAACCCCGCGTGGAGTACTGCTGCAGGATGCTGTCCCGATCGATGGCCACGTTGTACTCGCTGAAAGGCTGCCCTTCCACCGAACTGAGTTGCGAGAGCAACTGCGCTTTGTCCAACTTCACGATGCCCTGCACATCCAGGTTGTGAATGAAGTACTGCGCGCCTTCCTGAATGGAGATGAAGACCGCCAGATGGCCGGGCTTGTCCTGGTAGCTGTCCACCAGCTTGTGCGTCACGGCTGCGTCCCGGAATCCATTGGATTGGTACAAGCTGGCGATGGATTGCTCGTCGCGCCGCAGCAGAACCCCGCTATAGCGGCCGCGCCGGAACTGCAGCAGCGATGCGCGCATCAGGAACATGCGCTCCCGGATGGCGTCCGTCCGGAAATATTTATTGCCCTGAATGTCGATCAGCACCAGCTTGTGCCGCTTGCCGGGGTTGATCAGATAATCGATGGTGGCCTTGTCGTTGACCACGCGCTGCGGTTTGAATGCGACTTCCGCGTCGAAATAACCCTGCGATTGGAAGTAGTCCCGCAGGTTGCGCTCGCCTTCGAGCAACAGGGATTCGTCCACGGTGTGCTCTTCAAAAACCGGCACCAGGCTCCGCAGTTTGCCTTGCGAGACTTTGGCGCCTACCGCGTGTACCTCCACTTCCGGCCCGGCATCTATCTCTAGCGACGGCTTGCTGAGTTTGGTGTCCCGGTCGTAGTCCATCGCCTTTAATTGCACGTGCGCCTCAAAGCGTCCGTGCCGCTCGTACCGGGAGCGTATATCCTCGACGCCCTTGTTCACCCGCGACTGATTGACCGTACGCCACCCCCCGATCAGCCAGCGGCGCCAGTGCGTGGCGCCGATGATATCCTGCAGCGGCATCTTGGGGTCGCCCGCGATCGCCGGCGTGGTGAAATGCGCGCGGGGCCCGGAATCCACCACGAAGTGCACGCTTACCTGCTGCGTGTGCGGGTCGTAGGTTACTTCCTGCCGGATCTGGCTTTCGTGCAGGCCGTTGCTTTCCAGCAGATGTTCGATGGCCTTCTGCGCCGGCTCCACGTCGGTGTCGGTAAACTGCTGCCCGAGGGTCAGGCGCGTCACGTTCACCAGTTGGCCGGCGTTGGGCGGATCGGAAATATGGCCGAGCACCGCTACGTTACCGACGAACCAGCTATTCTTGGTAACGATTCGCACAATCACGCCGCCGGCGGGGGCCGGCGCGGCGTCGGCATCCACCCGGATGTCTTCGAAGGCGCCCGTGGCGTACAACCGCTCGATGGCGGCGTGGACGTCCGCCAGCCGCAAGGGCGCGCCCTTCTTCAGCGGGACAATGTTTGCCAGCTCCGCGGCGGTCAGCGGCTGCTCCGGCGGGACGTACTGAATATCGGCAATGGGCTGCCCTTCGTACCTCGCCGCCTGCGCGCACACCATCTGCGCACAGCCCAGCAACGACATGGTTAGATAGCGAGCGAGGCTCCGGTACACCGTCCCCATCATTATTACAGAGCCGCGAGCATCGGGGAGCGTTTCAAAACCTTGCCGGGCGGCGCCTACGGTATTCTGAAGCGTACGAACCACTATAATGAAGCCGAGGAGGCCCATGGAAACAGTAACGGTTGAATCGATTCCAATCACCATCGGGCGAGAGGAGGACGGCCGCTGGTGGGCGGACGTTGAGTCGATGCCGGGAGTCATGGCGTATGGCAGCACGCGAGACTCCGCAATAGCCAACGTGCGCGCGCTTGCGTTGCGGGTCGCCGCCGATTGCATCGACCACGGCGAGGAAGTTCCCCCACCCCTCGCCAAGGTCTTCTCCGTTGCATGAGCCGGTGGCCGTCCGTTAAGGCAAAGCGGGTCTTGGCTGCGCTACTCCGGATCGGATGGACAGTAGCCTGGCAGAACGGCTCTCATCGCCGATTGATGCGGGCCGGATGGGCCAATTATACCTTCGCGTTCCACGATGGCGAGGAGGTCGGCCCCGGACTGCTCGCGCAGATCGCCAAGAAGACGGGACTGCGGCCCGATGATCTGTGAGGATGCCCCGTGCCGTGCCCGCCGGGTGTAGGCTACTCAAATGCCGGCGAAGCAGGCCAGCGTTTCTGCTCGTCACCGTCACCAACGTCGCCGCCCGATTCCGGATGACCTCCCCCGCGGTGCCATGCTCAAAACGTCGCCGCGCGTACGATGTGTCCGCCCTTATCCCGCGCGGCGCCCTGCTGCGGAAAGTAACGAGCCGCAATCTGTGCCGGACCCAGGTCCTCGATTTCCATGAAACCCAGGGCCATCAGCTTTACCCCCAGCGCGTCCGAATCGAAATAGCTCCTCCAGGCTTCCCCAACTTGTGCAACGTACGCCGCGCGCATATCGTGTACGATGCGCATCTCGGCGGACAAGGAATCCGGAGGATTGCTATAGTCGAATACCACTTGCGCGCCGCCCGGCAGACCTCCAATGAAGCGCAACGTGGTGAAGGCCGCTTCTTGCGTAAGATAAGGGACGACTCCCAGCCAGGTGAAGAAGGACCGCTGCGCCGGATCGAAGCCCGCGGCGGCCAATCCCTCACCCAACGTCTCGCGCTCGAAATCCACCGGCGCAAACGTCAGCGCGTCCGGCAGCGGGATCTCCGCCTCCGCCAGTCGCTGCCGTTTCCAGGCCTGCGTAGCCGGGTGGTCCACCTCGAAGATGCGCAGGCGATCCCGCTGAGCGCCGCGGTAAGCATAGGTGTCCAGGCCCGCGCCCAGCACCACAAGTTGCCGGACGCCGCGCTCGATCGCGGCTGCCAATGCATCTTCGGCAAAGCGCGTGCGCGCCGCGATAAAGATCCGCATCCGCCGTCTGTGCGGATTTTGCTGGGCGTCGCGAACCAGCGCTGCGGCGTCTTCACCCAGAATGCGGAGCGCCAACGGATCGGCGAAGATACGCCCCTTCTCCAACACTTGGTGCACCGCGCGATGCACCGCCGCCGCGCGTGCGGTACGGCTGGGTTGTCCCGTCTGCACAGTGGGACCTCCTTGATTGTCACCGGTCCACGTTTCCGCCGTGGCCCATGCGGCCCAGAATTGCAACTGTTGCGCCCAGTGCGGCCACTGCCAGCACGGCAAACGAAACCTGTGCCGCGCCTTCGATTCGAGGACCGTTCTGCGCCGGCAGTCTCATCAGAACGAAGTACAGCCACACATTCAGAAGTATCTGAGCGCCTCCCAGCGTCCACGCCACCCACGGCGCTACCGCCCAAAGCGCCAGGACGCCACCAATAAACGCCAGAATCATGGTGAGATACGTGCCTTGGTGAGTGTAAGTCGTACCCGGTCCAAACATCAGCAGCACCCAGATGGCATCCGTGCAGCCGATCAGCAGCCAGACTCGCGCCGCCGCGCTCCACTCCACTGTCCTCTTTCCTCGATTCAATCCGGCTGCCAGCGCCACAACGCCCAGCCCCACAAATCCCAGCGCCGGCAGGAACTCAAAGAACATGAGGGCGCGCAACTGCTCCGCTAATGCGCCAGTCTGGCCGGAGCCCCTCAGCAGCTTGACCCAACGGCCCCAATATTCCAGGGAATATCCGTACAGATGCTCGAGATTCGCTGCTTTGTTGTGAAGTACGCCGGAGAATCCCAAGTCTCGATATGCGCCAATCACGGCCGCGAAAAACGGCCGCGGGTCCGGCTTGCTTATTCCGGCAAGATGCATCTTCAGCAAGCGGTTTCCCGGCGGGTCCAGCACTTTCTGGTAGAGTATCCACGGGATCTGAATGGAAACCAGCGCCACGGTGAACACCCCTAGTGAGCGCCGAGTCAAGCCGCGCCTGCCTACCAGTATCACAAGTAACCCTAGGCCCAGGAGACCAAAAGCGCTACCGCCGTGGGCTAACAGCGCAAAGGCTCCGAGCGAGCCGGCCAGCCAGTACGCGCCGGTACCGGCCTTCACCCGGCCCTGCTCGATTTCGTGCCAGAAAGCGAACAGCGCCAACAGGAACGCCGCCGCCAAGAGCTTGGGCCAGACAAAAAATGTGTTGTTGAAAACGAAACCCGAGAACAGCGCGACCCCTAATGCCATCGCGGCCGCGCGCCTGTCTACCTGAAAGCTTTGCAGGACACTCCAGGCTCCCATTACCCACAGGCTCTGCAGAATCGCGCAAAGCACCGTGTAGCCCAAAGCCTTGCCGCGCATGAACGCATATTGCGAAAGGACTATCCCAGCCTGCAGCGGGGGGCGGTCGCTCGACAACCAGTCTCCGGTCAGGGGGCGGGGGACACGGCCTTCCCGAAGACTCTCCGCAAAGAGAAAAGGAATCCGGTTATCCATCGGCAGTTGGTGGGAGAAGCGCCGCGCCGGCGTATCCAGCGGATTGGAGACGCCCTCATAAAGAAAGCCCGTAGATAATACCAGCAGGGCTGCGGCGCCGGTGAGTAACGCCGGAGGGATGAGACGGCCTAGAGCTTTTCTTCCGCCGGCGTCCAGTTTTCGAAATTGAGCGTAGAACACGATGGCGGCTGCGATGGCTAAATCGGCTACAAAGTTCGCGCCCAGATCGGGCCATAGGAGATAGACCCAGAACGCCAGATATCCCGCCGCAGCCACGGCGGCAAGCGCAATACCGGCCAGCGCGACGGAATTGCGAACACCCTTTGCGGCTGCCAAGGCGCACGCCGCCATGGCGGGCAGCGCCAGTAGAGCGAAGTGGACGATGGCCGTGACCAGCAGCAAAAGTGCGTCGCGTGTTCCCCAATCCGCCGCTGACTCCGCGAACTGTGCCTGCGGCTGGGAGAAATGCGCGGCCAGCGGCGCTGCAGTCACGGCGAACAATAGCATTATTGAGGTAATCAAGTGGGGCAGGCGTCTACGCCTGCGGCGGGTCTCCAGACCCGCTCCTGGTGGGACAGGCTTTAGCCTGTTGTGGACAGGCTTTAGCCTGTTGTGGGCGAGCTTCGCTCGCCGAAGGGCGGGCCTGCGAGGCCCGCGCAGGCTGCGAGCCTGCCCCACCAGGTCTGCGCCACTCACTGGCTCCCCGTATTCACTTGCTGCTTCGTGTGCCGCCTAAGGTACCAGCACGGCGAATCGCCTCCATGCGGGAAAAGCGAATTTACGCATTCCTGCGGCGCTGGCGGGTCGAACGCATATTGCGTCTTGCCGTCTTTCATCGGGATGATCCACGTCCGCTGCACGATCACACTGCCGAATTGCGCCCGGTTATTCGGAATCCGGTAACGCAGCGAAACAGAATCGCACACGTAGACCAGCGCGCCCGCCAGCAGGACGCAAAGCACCGCGATAGTCAGTATCCGTTTCAAATTCTAAGAAACAGCTTGCGCCGGTACATCCAGTATAGGATGAGCCAGTAGGTGGCGAGCACCGCGCAACCCAGCAGGAACGGCTCCAGTCCCGGACCGAAGACGCGGAACGCATTTGGGCCCAAGTGAATCCGCAACGAACTGAAGGTAAAACGCTCGAACAAGTGCGCGATCAGGTAAGCTGCAATGGAGTTCATCCCGATGACCACCAGTGGGAAGGCCCACTTGCGGTAGCCCTTCACGTCGATCACCCAACTGAAGGCCGCCGTCAGCAGGAAACAAATGCCCCCGCTGAATAGCGTCCAACTCGGGGTCCAGATACGCTTCACGATCGGGCAGATGCCGGTGAAGTGCAACAGCAGGCCCGCGGCGACCCCCCACGCCCCGGCCGTCAAGAGCTGCCGCATGGGAATGCGCGGCGAACTGGTCCGCAACCAGCGTCCGGCCACCAGTCCCAGGATCATGGTGCCCAGAGTGGGAATGAAGCTCAGCGTCAGGTATCCGCCATCGTTGTAGACGAATGGGTGCGACCGCGGAAAGAGATTCAAAAACCACTGGTCGAATGCGTTGCCCAGATTCGCGTTCTTGTTCCAGTGCGCCGCGAATCCGTTGTAGAAATGCGGCCAGTTGGCCGGCACCCCCACGGATTGCCAATTGAATCCGGGGCCAGGCACCGGGTAGAGCGCCCAAGCCAGCCAGTAGCCGACCAGGATTACTGCCAGCGCGTTAGCAACGAATTTCGGCTTGCGGAAGCCCAACAGGAACAGGAATGGATATCCCAGCCCGATCTGCGTGAGGGTGTCTTCAAACGTGAAGTAGGTGCGCGAACTGTACATCGACCGCAGAAAAATGCCCAGCGCGATCAGCAGAAACGAACGCCAGATGGCGTGTGCCCACATCTTGCCGAATGTGCCGCCTTTGGCCAACCGGCTGCCGATGGAGTAAGGCAGCGCCACGCCGACCAGGAACGAAAACGAGGGTTGAATGATATCGTGCAGCGAGCAGCCCGCCCACTCCACGTGCGTCTGGTTGTATCCCAGAAACCCCCAGAACCAGTTGCCGGGGAAAGCGTGCGCCACGCGCGCCAGTTCCAGGACTTCGGCCATCATCAGCAGCATCACCCAGCCGCGATAGGCGTCCACCGCGATGTTGCGGGCGACCGGTTGCGGGGTGCGGACGGAGTCCTGCGCCTGACCGGCAGGATTGAGAGTTGCTTGCAAAGCGTCACCTCCCAAGGAGATTCAGATTAGACCTTAGCACAACCATATCGCGGATCGGTTTGCCTACCGGGCCGCGACCTACCGAGCCGCGACCTACCGAGCCGCGACCGTCAGGGAGCGGTGGCCTTCAGCCGGAAAACCTGCGCCGCGACCACGAGTATGCAGGCGTCCAGCAGCAGATGGAACAAGTAGAGGTGCCGCACCAGATCGAACGCATCGCCGAACACGGCGGTACACAGCGCGGCGAGACAGCCCACGGGAAGCATCGCCAGCCACTCCACCCGCTTCCGGCTAACCGCGTCCCGTGCGCGAACCCACAACCATACAGAGATCATCGGCCACGCGGCCAGCGCGAATACGATCCATTTGCCGCAATGCGCCAGCACACGTTCGTGGAAGGCGCTCCAAAGGCCGAACGCATGGCTGAGCGTCCTCGGCGGCAGATCCGCGGAGGGCTCGAAATTCCCATACCCTTCCAGCCGCAGTGACATCGCCTGGGGCAGCACGGTGTGCAAATGCCGCCACAACCGGGCCGGCCGCAGCAAATAAAACCGCAGGACCGTGAACGTCGTGACCCGCTGTTCCAGCACTCCCGAAAAAGCGAGTTCCGGGAAGGCGGTCTTGGGACTCCACGCACCGGTTCCGGAATACTGCGCCAGCCGCGGATCGAGCCCGAGCGCCCGCAGATCCGCACGCGGGTCCTTCGATTCCGGAAGCACGGCCGCAAAAACCATGTTATAAGCCACGGGCATGCGCCAGGCGGCGGGCATGGCGGCCACATCCCACACGGCGCATCCGAGAATCGCGCTGGCGCCCAAGACTGCCGCGGCCCGCGTCCGTTTCGTCCGCGCCCATATTGCCAGCCGCAACGCGAACAATCCCAGGATCAAGCCGATTGGCGCATTCTGAAACTTCGCAAACACCAGCAGGAACGACCACAGCGACCACCGCAGGACGCTGGCCCCGGATACCTCGCCGGCCCTCGCGATGGCGACGGATTCGCCCAGCAGCAGAAGAAGAAAGATGCCGGAAGCCGGCTCGTTGTACAGTGAGTTCCAAAAGACCACATAGCCGCCGTCGGTCAATACAACCAACGCGCCGATCCATAGCAGCGTCCGGCCAGGGATCTCCCGAGTCATCCACAGCAACCAGCCAAAAGCGGCGAGGAATGCCAGCGTATGCACGAAGCCCACGACCGTGATATCCAGAGCGCCGTCCTTCGATACCAGCTTGTTCAGCGAGAGTGCGGCGCCCACGAATAAGTACTCGCTGTTCGGCTGTTCCCAGGCAGAGAGGCGATAGTGCGGATCGGCAACGTACTTCGGCTCGACAAAGGAATATTCCAGGCCGCCCTTGTGCCGCGGACCGTAGCCGAACCGGCCGATGGTGCGCAGGAAGTCGCCTTGATCGGCCAGCCCCACGATGGGAGGGATGAATAGCTGGTAAGCGAGAATCACGCCGGCGGCGGACATCACCGCGGCGAGCCATCTGGCATCGTGCCGGCGCGGTGTCACTGGAACGCGATCGTCACCGGGTTGGCCGTCGCGCTGTCAACAGTCACGTTCACCGTAACCTGGCCGGACCCCGCCAGCGAACCTGGCAGTTGCGCCACAATCTGATCCAGTCCCGCATATTGCCCCTGCGCGCCCGAAAACGACACCGTCGTCGGCGTCGTGCCAATCGTCACGTTGGTCCCGCTCGCGCCGGATGCCGCGTCGAATCCGGTGCCATAGAGCAGCAGATAAAGGCTGTCGCCATCGAACGCGATCGGAGCCGCCACGAACTGGCCGCTTCCGGCGTCGTAGGTGAACACATCCTCGTAGTCGTATGTGCCGTCGGGGTGCACGCGCTGTATCTGCGCCGCCGGCACGCCCTGCCCCGTGGAATTCGCGGTGAAAATGGTGGGCGCGATGGATGCGACCTCCAGCACTCCCGTGGCGACGGTGGTCGCGCCGTTTAAAACCGCTACGTTCACCAGTCCCGCCGCCACGCCGGAGGATGGCACCTGGTAATTGATCTGCCCCGGCGAGACGTATAGAAGCGGTGCGAGCGACACATTCCCGCTGCTGTCGGTCAACTGCACCTGCGCGCCTTCGAGCGTCGTTTGCAGCGGCAGTTGCGTGGCCGCGCCCGTGCCCGCCGCCAGTACGCCGCCAGTCCCGGCGTAACCGGCCGCCAGTTCGCCCGGCGCGCTCGCCCACCCGTAAGAAGCGGCCGCCGATGCCGTCCGGAACGATTGCGGCGGCAAGTGCCCCAGCAGCGTCGGCAACTGCTCCGCGTCGGTCGTGAAATTAGCGGAAGGCTCCACCGAGAGGAAACTGCAAGAGCAAGTGGGCACGGTCGCCCATAACTCGCCCGCCGCCCAATAGGTGCCCGGCATGCCCGCTTCGTCCAGCGCGTGCAGGAAGTTGTCCAGCACCGTCAGCCATCGCGCATCGGTGTTCGGGATGCCGAACTCGCCCAGATAGCAGGGGACTTTATTGGTCGTACACCAGCTCACGAACGGTAACAGCCGTGTGACTCCCACCTCGGCCAGTTGCGCATTTGCCGCCAGTTCCTGGTCGTATGTCTCCGCGTAAGTGCCGTTGAAATCGGAGTCGAAATACTCGTGGGCTTCATAGTAGTAGTTGTTAGCGGGGTCGTCGATAAACGGCGTGTTGCCGTTATAACTGGCCCAATAAGTGGCGTTGCTCCACCCGTCCCCCGGAATCATGATCGTTTTGGTATCGCCATTATTGCGAATCGCGGTAACGGCCGCCTGCGCGATCTGCGCCCAACTCGCTACCCCCATATCGTGCGGTTCGTTTGTCAGATCGTACGCCACCACCGTGGTGTCGTCCTTGAACACGGTGGACATCTGGGTCCAAAAATTTACGAAATCGGCCGTCGTGATAGTGACCGGACTGCCCGGGCAGGGATTGTCGATAATGCAGGCATCGCTGTCGTAATTGGCAACCTGGCTCTCAAGAGTGGCATATCGCGCTTCGTTGTGCGGAACGATGCTGACCTGCGCGCCGGCAGCTTGGGCGTAAGCCACGTCCTGCTGCAGGTAACCAAGTTGAGTAGGATCGAGGGGGCCGTTCAACGTGGGCTGCAGCCGCTCCCACTTCACCTGCAGGCGAATAAACGGCAGGGCGCGCGCCGCGAAGTAATTGAAGGTGGGCGCCGTGGCGTAAGTGTAATTGCCGACGCCGTAAGCCTCGCTGAGCGGGTCGCCCCACTCCGCCTGCGATACATTCACGCCGCGGAAGTATTGCCCCGCCGCCGTGCTTGTAACAGTTATGAACAGAGCCGCGATCGCGCTGGTGGTCCGCATGATGCGCAGTATATCAGGGCGCATCGCTCGCGGACACTCCCTGTCCTACGCCCGTATATGTGTCGCGATGTACCAACGGTTTCCGCAGAAGTCCCGCACCCCTGCCAGGCGGTCGCCGTATGGCTGATCGGCGGGCTCGGACAGCGAGGCCGCGCCGGCCGCGATCGCCCGGTGGTATACGGCGTCCGCATCCGGGACATACATATAAATTCCAGTCGGCATGGACGGCAAAACCATACCGGAGGAGTGCCGCCGCGAATCGCCCATCTCGATCATCGAGTCGCCGATGCGCACCTTGGCGTGCAACACGTCTCCCTCGGGCGAGTCATAACGCACGAATTCCTCCGCGGCAAAAGCCGCCTTCAGAAAGTCGATCAGCTTCGGCGCGCCCTCCGGGTGCAGATAGACGGTCACATCGCGCAGACCCTCCGGCACGTACCTCGGCCCCAGGTGCGTGCTCAGAATCCAGTGGTTCCCGAACGGGTCTTTGACCGATGCGAACCGGTCTCCATGGTCTTCCAGAAGCCCGAACTGCACGCTGGCGCCGGCGGCGATGGCGCGCGCATAGACCTCGTCCACGTTCGGAACGTAATACTGGAACATCGTGGGAGTGGGCGTTCCGCGGAACGCGCTGCCCCCGCCGATCATCATCATCGAGTCGCCGATCCGCACTTCCGCATGGATGCCTCCGGCCGATCCGGTGTCTCGAAAGACCTCCTGCGCGCCGAACGCGCTCTTTACGAACTCGATTAATTCGCCAGCCTGCGGCACCGTCACGTACGGCGTGATGGTGTGAAAGCCGGCGCGTATGGGGTTGACTGCAGTTGCGTGCATTAGCGCTCTCCTGTCTAATTCGCTTCTCAGATTCGCCTTGAAGCTTGGGCGCGGCAAATACAGCAGGTCGGCTGCCAAGTCCGCCAATGGCGCGAGTCGCCGGTCCTCTGTGGCCGCTCCGCCGCCGAGCCCCGCCGCAAGCGTCTCCGCGACCAGTCGATCCAGGCGGTCCGCCAGCGAGCTCTTAGCGTGCTTAGGCATGCGCCCTCCCCGCCATTTCCCGCAGGCTCCGCAGCGCACGCCATTGAAGCTGTTTGATGGCGCCTTCGCTACGCTCCATTTCGCGCGCCATATCGGCGACGCTCAACTGCTCCACAAAACGCCCGACCACCACGCGCCGCTGATCCGCCGGCAAAGTGTCCACCAACTGGAAAAGTATGGCGCGCCGCTCGATATCGTCTTCGCTGGCCGGTTCGGGCAACGCGCGCTCCGGTTCGCCCGATTCCCGCCGCATCGCATGCCATCGGTCGGCAATCTCGTTGGCCGCCATCCGCCGCAGCCAGGCGGCGAAAGCCACGCCGCGCCACTCGAATCGCGGCAGATTGGCGAGCGCCTGCTGAAACACTTCCGCCGTTACGTCCTCGGCCTCCGCTCGGCTGCCCACACGACGCGCCACGTACGCGTACACCCGTTCAAAGTTACGTTCGTAAAGCTCCGCGAAGCGGCCCGGATTGCGCTGGGCCGCTTCGATCAGAAGACGCTCTTCCTCGCTGGCCGGGTCGGCCTTCAACGGTTGCTCCGCAAACTGCCCTCAAATAAGAGTAACCGCCGAGCACCCCAAAAAGTCACGCCGCGGGGCTTTACCCCCGCCGGGGCGCGCTTGCTCGCCGAAGAGCGGGCCTACGAGGCCCGCGCAGGCTGCGAGCCTGCCCCACGGCGGCGGACGGAATGTCGAAACGCAGACGGGTTCTTCAGGACCCGCTGTCGGCGTAATGAGATCAGCCCTGGTTAGACACCCGCGCTACTTCACCTTCTTGGCTTTCTGATCCATGCCGCCTTGGTGGAGAATCAGAGCGTCCGGCAGAAATGTAACGTTGGCATCCACCACCTTGAGAAAGAACTCCGATTCCGACTGCGCGTATATCTCGAAACGCGGCTGCCCGGTGGCCTGCACGAACAATTGCGCCCCTTCGCGCGTCACCGCGATCTTGAAGGCCGGCGTCAGTTCGTATTCGCCCACGTATTTTTCGAGCACGGCCGCGTCGACCTGGATCTCTTTCCGCGGCGCCTCCTTGGTGAAGCCGGCGACCGGATAGCGGCTCTCCAGGATGTGCCGGCCCAGGTCGTCATTGTCCATGAACGTGTTGCATAGCACTACCACGCCTTCCTTCTTCGCGGGGTTGAAGCCCACGAACGAGCGGTAGCCGTAGGTGCCGCCATTGTGCCACCAAATCAAGGTGTCGAATTTGGTGAAAACGTGCCAGGCCATGCCGATCTGCAGATCTTCAGCGCCAATTTCTTTCCTCACGGATCGCATGCGGCGCATGGCGGCTTTGAGCGGGGTGTCGGTCAGCTCCAGGTTCGCGGCGACGAACTTCAGCATATCGTTCACGGTGGAGCGTACCGCGCCACAGCCGGCCAGCGCGGCGAAATCCCAGTTCTTGACGGGCTTGAGCGATCCGTTGTATCCCGGCGCGAGCCGCTTCTTTTGCGCCTCGGAGAGCGTGATGGATGTGCCGCTCATTCCCAACGGATCGAAGATGCGCCGGCGCAGCAGTTCTTCGTAAGGCATGCCCGCTTTGAGCGCCAGCGCGTGACCCAACAGACCCACGGCGAGGTTCGAATACTCATACTTCTCGCCCGGATCGCGCGTGAGCGTGTAGCGCGAAAGAAAGCCGTACAGCTTCGCGGCATCGTAATCGGCGTAGGGGTTGGCCGGATCGGCGGGCTTCAGGTTATCGGGGAGGCGCGGCAGCCCGGAGACCTGCATCGAGAGGTCCAGCAGGGTAATCTGGCGGCCGTTGCGGCTGGGCACTTTCACGGTGGCGGGCAGAAACTTGGCGACCGGATCGTCCGGCTTCACTTCGCCCTTCTCAATCATGTCGGCGAGGATCAGCGACGTGAAGACCTTGGTGACCGAGCCGATCTCGAACACGGTGTCGCCATCCGGGGGTTGCGTCCCGTCGAGCGAAATCTTGCCGCTGGCGACGACCTGGCGCCCTTTTTCGTCGATGACGCCGGTGACGATGCCCACGGCCTTGCCGCTTTCAACGCGGTTGGCCATGATGGAGCGGATTTCGACCATATCCGCGGCGCGCAGACTAACGGTGGACGCCAGTGCCATACAGATCCATGCGGCTTTCATCTGCCTAAGCTATCACCTATTTGTGGGCGGGTCTGGAGACCCGCCGCAGGCGTAGACGCCTGCCCCACAGGCCGCAGGCGTAGACGCCTGCCCTACAAACCCTATTCCCGGCGCAGCGCGGCCGTGGGATCGATGCGGGTGGCGCGCATGGCCGGGATCAGGCACGCAATCGCCGCGGCCGTGAGCAGTATCAGGGGGACCGGCACGAACGTCAGCGGATCGCCCGCGCCGATGCCGAACAGCATGCCGTTGCCGGCCGGAACCATCGCCCGAGGTGGGCACAACCGGCTAAGGCGAGCGCGGCTCGCCTGCGCTGACATGAGTGTCAGCGCGGCAGGCAGGGTGCCTGCGCCACGAGGTATTTCTCCTGCAAGACTCGCCGGTGATGCAACTCATGGCCGGCGATAATATACGCCACGGCCCGCACCGAAACCGGGTTATCGCTGGCGGTGCCGCGGCGCATCCAGGCCTCCCCGCTCAAGTGGCGGAAGAGCCATACAGTCGCGCGGCGGACGCACACGAACTCCTCGATGAGATCCGCCAGCCGGCGATCTCCAAAATCGCCCGAGCGGACGTAATCGTCCTGCTCAAACGATGCCAGAGGCGTGCGGTCGTTGCGCGCGAAGCGCAAGGCGCGGTATGAGAAGACCCGCTCGGCGTCGATCACGTGTCCCAACATTTCCTTGATGCTCCACTTATCGGGAGCGTAGCGGTAGTCGCCTTGTTCCTCGCTTAGTGCAGCGAGCAGCGCCAAGGTTTCGCGCGGCTGATCTTCCAGCGCGGCGACTACGTCGTGGCCGCCGACCAGCGCGATGTATTTCCCATAATACGGGGCATACTCGGAGGCGTCGGGAGGGGCGATGGTTTGCGCGGTTGCTTGCATATCGCCAGTATGGCAAATCGCCGGACGCGCGGCATCGCGGCAAGAACGGATCGCGGAACATCGAAGAACTCGAACCACGAACCACCTGGTTCGCCGTGACGTGCCGGTAAGCCTCCAAAGCCGTCTTGTTCCGCGACGGCGCTTACATTTGGGAGCGCCAGAGGGGCCGCGACATTCCCGGCCGCCTCATCCGGCGCCAGCGGCGAGTCGAAAATGCGCGGATGTGTGGCGATCCGTATGTAGGACATGGCATATTAGGCACCGGGATGTCGAAGCGCGCGCGCTTCGATCCACCGCTCCAACTGCCGCGCTATTCTGGAATCGAGCCATGCCCTCGATCACCCGCCGCACTTTTATCGAAACCTGCGCCGCGCTCGCCGCCGCGCCCGCCGCGCGCCCGTCCGCCGTGCCCGATATCCACTTTCCCGCGGCGCCGCGCGACCGGCTGGCGGTGGCCTCGTATCCCTTCCGCAATTTCATGGACCGGCCCAGCCACCCCGGACTCAAGCTGACCGATTTCGCCTCAATGGTAGTGGAGAAATTCGGCATCCACAACATCGAACCGCTCAGCGGACATTTTCCATCCACCGAGCCGGGCTACCTCGAAGAGTTGCGCCGCGCGGTGGAGCAGGCCCACTCGCACATCGTGAACATCCCGGCCAGCGTCGGAGCCAGCCTGTACGATCCCGATCCGGAGCGGCGCGACAAGGCTATCGCGGGCGGAAAGAAATGGGTGGATGTGGCCGTGGCGATCGGCTCGCCCAGCATTCGCGTTCATATCCAGGGCGCGCGGGGCGCGCCACCCGACGTGGGCCGGACGGCGGAAAGCCTGAAGCAGGTTGCCGAGTACGGCGCCGCGAAAAGTATCGTGATCAACCTGGAAAACGACGATCTGGTCAGCGAAGACGCATTTTTCCTGGTGAAGGCGATCGACGCGGTGAACAGCCCGTGGCTGCGCGGCCTGCCGGATTTCGGCAACTCCATGATGAAAGGGGATGAAGATTTCAATTACAAGGCGGTCGAGGCTATGTTCCGCCACGCTTACAACATCTCGCACGCGAAAGATTCCGAGGTGGAGAACGGCAAGGTCTTCCGCGTGAGCATGGCGCGCACTTTTGCGATCGCCAAGGCCGCCGGTTACCGCGGCTACTTTTCCATGGAGTGGGAAGGCCAGGGCGGCCCATACGAAGGGACGCAGACTTTGCTTGACGAGAGCCTGAAAGACCTGCAGGACAGCGGGCCTGCGAGCCTGCCCCACTAAGGCGTTATCCTGTTAGGCTGTATGCGGCGCAACCAGCACTATCAAGACCGGGTGAATCGCGCGCTCGACTACATCTCGGGGCATCTGGACGGCGACCTTTCGCTGACCAAGTTATCCGGCGTCGGCTGTTTCTCCCCTTTCCACTTCCATCGCATTTTTCAGGGCGTTACGGGCGAGACGCTGAACAGCCACGTGCGGCGGGTGCGGCTCGAAAGGGCCGCTTTGCTGATGAAGACATCGCCTCGAAAGCGAATCACGGATGTCGCCCTGGAAACGGGATTCGCGGGAACGGCTGAATTCTCCCGCGCATTTAAGAATCGCTTTGGCAGAACCCCCAGCTCATGGGACCGGCGCAGCCCGCTCGAAAAAAGCAAGATTTGCAAAGCGCCGGAAACGCTGTCGTTCCACACTGTAGAAGAGCTGCACCGCTGGAAAGCCGCGGCGAAGGATGTGCGGGTTCGGGTCCAGCGGTTCAGCGCGTTCCGCTATGTTTACAGCCGGATCTACGCGCCCTACGGCAATACGCGATTGGTGGACAGCTACCACGCGCTCATTGCGTGGCTGGCGGCGAGGCGTACCGACATCCGGGATGTGGTCGTCGTCGGCATGTCCCTGGACGATCCGGCCATCACGCCCTCCGAAAATTGCCGCTACGATCTGGGCATCGCCTTCCCGCGGCAGCCGGGCGGCCTGCTGGGCGAGATTATCGGCTCGCGGGGACGGGCGGCCGCCCCGCTGGTATCGTTGCCGGCCCAGTCCGAATGCGATGCGCCGGGCCTCAGCATCCGCGATTTCGAGTCCCAGCGGATCGTCGCCTTCCACTGCGCCGGAGACCTTGCACATGTGGATCGCGCCTGGCATTATTTGTACCGGATCTGGCTTCCCGCGGGCGCCTTCGAGCCGGCGGATCTGCCGGCCATGGAGATGTTCGTACGGCTTCCGGAGGAAATAGGATGGGAGACATTCGACCTGAAAATTTGTATACCCGTCGTGCGGCTCTGACGCTGGTCACCGTTGCGATACCGGCATGGAGTCAATCGCGGAAAACGATTCAACCTGGAGGAGGACCAATGGAACATCCCGTGGTGCATTTTGAAATCGGATGCCGGGACCGCGCCAAAACGGAGCGGTTTTTCGGGGACTTGTTCGGCTGGCATATGCAGCCGAACGGACCGGCCTCGACGATCGACACGGCCAGCCAGCGAGGGATTCCGGGACACATTACGTCGCTCAACCACGAACCGCAGCACTACACGATGTTCTACGTGGAAGTGGAGGATGTGCAGGCGTACCTGGATAAAGCCGTGGCCTTGGGAGGAAAAACGCTGGTTCCGCCTATCAAAATTCCGACCGGCACATTTGCGTGGCTCGCCGACCCCGACGGCAATACCATCGGACTCTTGAAACCGGAGAAGTAACGGGCTATGCCTGGCCGGCGTTTTTTCAGCAGCGACCGGTCGGTTCACTCTGCGCCGCTATTCGCTTTGTTGCGGAACCACCAGATGTAAACGGCGAACGAGACTTGAAGAAATCAAGCCATTTCCGATCATGCGATGCGAGCATGCGTTCGACCTCCAGTGAACCGTCCGCGTTCCACGGCCCGCGCCCGCTTCAGTTGGATGCCTGCAAACAGCAGCGCCAGTACTGCCGTGGGAGCACTGATCATAGTGGCTAGCACGTATCGGCCACTTCCTGCGGATTCTGAGCGTCGATCCGCTGCGCGGACGCGGATTTCGTCCCGAGGAAGCCGCGCCCGGCGGTCCGCCGGTCGCCATGATAGGCAACGAGCTTTGGCAGCCGCGCTTCGGGAGCGATCCGCAAATCGCCGGGAACTTTCGCCTGGATTGCCGGACTGTTCCTGGTAGTGGCGCTGGCGTCGAGTTATATTCCGGCGCGGCGTGCCACCAGGATCGATCCGATGTCGGCGCTGCGAGTTTGAGAGATGCCGTCCTGTCACGCGGCCGTTAGCGCGTTAGATAGTTCTTCCGCCGTGTGCTCGGGGCTATCTCCGATCAGATAACGGCGCAGGCGCACGTCGATCGGCAGGGTGCTCGGATCCAGGCCCTTCGGAACAATCGGTACAAACGTCTTTCCCATACCGATGGCTGCCCCGAGTTCAAAGAAGAGAGCCGGTTTCGCCGGGTACTCGGGATCCAACAATGCGACGACTACGTCGCTTCCGCGTAAGCCGGATTCGAGAGCGTCGCCGAGCGATTCGCCCGGGCGAACGTCAAATTCGTCGAACCAAACAGCCACCCCTCGTTGCTGGAGCGCTCGTGCGAATGACCGCGCCCAGTCCGCGTCGACCGCCGAGTGCGAAATGAAAACTTTTGGCTTGTCCATCGATGTTTTCCTTCGCGCCGCATGCGGGCCGCTAACTGCCTCAAGTATACCCCGATATCGTTCAAATCGAGGAGATCGCGCTTCTTGAGGAACACCGGTGTGCCTGGGCGAACTTGCAACTCCGCTGCCGTGATGCCCAGCAATAGCGCAATGATCGGAATGCGGCGGCCCCATGCAGCACCGATCTCGGCCCAAACGTAGGGCCTTTCCAGCACCCACGGCGTAAGCGACACCACTAGTTCGTGCGCGCGCTGCAGGAAGTCGAGGATTTCTTCCTCGAAGTCCGCCCCGGCATCGACCTGGCCCTCGTCCAAGAAAGTGGTCGCGCCGCGCGCCTCGATCTCCCGCGCGATCCGCTTTGCAACCCACGTATCTGGGCCGCTGTGGCTGACAAAGACCAATCGCTTTGCCGCGCTCGAAGACTCATCGGCCACTTCGCGTATTGTACCAACGATGCGACACCCAGCATCGCTAATCCGATAGTTGCATTCGCCAGCGCTCTGAAGCCGCGTGAGGACGGTTGAAAACTGGGCGGAAGTCAAGTCGTCAAGGAGCGAATTGCAACAGCCGCCTACCGTGCAACCGGCGTATTCACCAGCGCCAGGAACTCGTCGCGCGTCTCCTTCCGATTGCGGAACGCCCCCAGCATGGCGCTGGTGACTGCGCCTGAATGCTGCTTCTCGACGCCGCGCATCATCATGCAGAAGTGCCGCGCTTCGCAGATCACTCCCACGCCCACCGGCTCGATCAACTCCTGGATGGTCTGCGCGATCTGCTGCGTCATGCGCTCCTGTATCTGCAGGCGGCGGGCGAATACGTCCACCAGGCGCGGCAGTTTGCTCAACCCGATCACCCGGTCGCGGGGGATATACGCTACGTGCACTTTACCGAAGAACGGCAGCATATGATGCTCGCACATGCTGAAGAACTCGATGTCCTTCATGATGACCATTTCGTCGTACTTCACCGCGAACAAGGCGCCGTTCACCACCTTGTTCACGTCCATCCGGTAGCCGCTGGTAAGGAAGCGCAGCGCGCGATCCACGCGCTCGGGGGTGCGCGCCAAGCCTTCGCGCTGGGTATCCTCGCCCAGGCGCTCCAGCATCTGTTTCACCAGCGGCGCGATGGACTGGTCCACCGGCGCGGCGTCCGCTTTCGGGGTCATCACTTTTACGTTCGCTTTATTCGATTTCATGGGCTGACACTTCAAACGCGTTGCGGCTGGTCTCGGCGATGGCCACGCGTTCGAGACGCGGCCCGTCCGCAAACACCGCTTGCCAATTCTGTTTCAACCGCCGCACCACTTCGCGTCCCAGATTCTCGGAAGTCGGAACCGCGGCGCGGAACGCTTCGACCTCCTCGTTGAGGTTACGATGCTCGAACGGATCGAGCACTTCGCGGCGTACCAGGCCGTCCAACAACTCCGGATCCACGGCGCGCCCGGACCGCGCTTCCACCGGGCCGCGCACGGTCACGGCGATTTCGTAGTTGTGGCCGTGCCCGAAGGGATTGTTGCACTTGCCGTACAGTGCGCGGTTTTCCGCTTCGCCCAACTCCGGCGCGTGCAGCCGGTGCGAAGCCGAAAAGCGGTACTTGCGCGTGACCAGCATCAAGCCGCGTCTCCGGAATAGTCCACGAACAAGTCCGGCGTCTCGTAGATGCGCACGCCGTGCAACCGGCCGTACGGGCCGTTCAAATGCGGCTGCAGCCGGTTCCAGATGTCGATCGCGATGTTCTCCGGCGTCGGAATTACGCGGTCGAACGGCGCGACTTCGCGGTTCAGGAAGCGGTGATCGTAGATGTCGACGACCTCGCGATGCAGGGTTTCCTTGAGCGCCTTCAGATCGAGCACCATGCCTGTGACCGGGTCGGGCGCGCCTTCCACGGTGACTTCCAGCACGTAGTTGTGGCCGTGGCCGTGAGGATTGGCGGCCGCTCCGAACAGGGCGCGATTCTCGGCATCCGACAGCCGCGGATTGCGGCAGATGTGCGATGCGGAGAACTCCACCTTTCGGGTGATCAGCATGAAGGCTACCTATTGGATGCAGCAAACGGGACGAAAGTACACTAAAATTATAGTTTCCAGCTATGCATAGCGTCAAAATCGATCAATTCCTGAAGGCCGGGATCGTCCTGTTGTCGGCCGTCCTCGTGTTTGTGCTTTACAGTTCCATACACGAGCGCATCGTCGGCGTGGGAGACTCCGCCCCGGATTTCACCATCACGGCCGACAACGGCCGCACCATCACGACGTCGAACTTCGGCGGGCGTTTGCTGGTGTTGAATTTCTGGGCTACCTGGTGCCAGCCGTGCGTCGAGGAGGTGCCTTCGCTCGATCGGTTCGCGAAAGACATGGCGGGCTCCGGCGTGGTGGTGCTGGGCGTGAGCATGGACACGAATCCCAAACTGTATCGCGACTTCCTTTCACGCACGCACGTTTCGTTCATGACGGCGCGGGATCCGGAGGCCAAAATCAGCACCGATTATGGCACCTTCAAGTATCCGGAATCGTATATCATCGACTCCAAGGGCAAGGTGGTGCAGAAGATTATTGGGGCGACGAATTGGACCGACGGCAGCATGGTGAACGCGGTGAAATCGTTTTTGTAGATCCCCATAGGCTAAAGCCCGTGCTACCTTCGGCCAAGCGAAAACTGATCGATCTTCTGGGCCCCGGCGGATACCTGGACCAGCCGGAAGACCTGGCGCTTTACGAATACGATGGCAGCGTGGAGAAGGGCCGCCCGGAGATGGTGGTCTTTCCGCGCAGCACTGAAGACGTAGTCGGCATCGTCCGGATCACCGGTGAATTCGGCGTGCCGATTGTGGGCCGCGGCGCAGGCACCGGATTGAGCGGCGGTGCGATCCCGCGCGAAGGCGGCGTGGTGGTCGGCTTCGCGCGCATGAACCGCATCCTGGAAATCGATCTGGAAAACGAGCGCGCGCTGGTGGAGCCTGGCGTGGTGAACCTGGATGTCACGCTGGCGGTCCAATCGCAGGGCTATTTCTACGCTCCCGATCCCTCCAGCCAGCGCGCCTGCACCATGGGCGGCAACGTAGCCGAGAACGCGGGCGGGCCGCACACGCTGGCCTACGGGGTGACCACCAACCATGTTTTGGGACTGGAATTCGTGCTGCCGGATGGCACCGTGGCCACCACGGGCGGAAAGGAATCCGAATTGCCGGGCTACGATCTGACCGGCTTGCTGACCGGCTCGGAGGGCACTCTGGCGCTGGTGACCAAAATCATGGTACGGCTGATGCGCAAGCCGGAGATGGTGAAGACCATCCTGGCCATCTACGATTCCGCGGCCCTGGACATCGACGATCTCGCAGTACACACGGGCGGGGTGGAGGATTGCGGGGCCACGGTCGCCGAGATTACCGCGCGCGCGATTGTTCCGGTAGCCGTGGAGATGCTGGATGGCGTGATGCTGCGCATGGTGGAAGAGGCTACCCACGCCGGCTATCCGATGGATGCCGCGGCCGTGCTGCTGATTGAGTTGGAAGGGTTGCGCGAGAATGTGGAGGAGCAGGTGGAGCAGATCCGCGAGGCATGCCAAGCCTGCCGCGCGCGCGAGGTCCGTGTGGCGAAGTCCGCCGAGGAACGCGAGTTGCTGTGGAAGGGCCGCAAGAACGCGTTTGGCGCGGTAGGCCGGGTCAGCCCGTTCTATTACGTGCAGGATGGCGTGGTGCCGCGCACGCAGATCGCGCCCACTTTGAGCGTGATCGCAGAGGTGGGGCGCAAGTACGGCCTGACCATCAGCAACATTTTCCATGCGGGGGATGGCAACCTGCACCCGATCATTCTGTTCGATGCCCGCAAGCCGGGGGACCTGGACAAGGCGCGGGCGGCCGGGGCCGAGATTCTCGAACACTGCCTCAGCGTGGGCGGATCGATCACGGGCGAACACGGCGTAGGCATGGAGAAAAACGAATTGATGGCGCGCCAGTTCAAGCCGGAAACCTTGGAGACGATGGGCGCGTTCAAGCGGCTCTTCGATCCCGAGGCCCGGCTGAATCCCGGCAAGATGCTACCTGCCGGGCGAGGCTGCCTGGAGATTCGGCAAAGGCCGGGTACTGAGTTCTAGGCTTGGCAATTCTGCCCGCGGCCGGCTTTCAGACGGCTGGCTGGACTTCGGCCTTTTGGTGGGGCGGGCCTCCAGGCCTGCGCGGGTTCTCCGGAACCCGCTCTGCGGCGGCGCGCGGCTCGCCCAGGCGGGGCTAAAAGCCCCGCGGCGGCGCATGGCGCCGCCCCACCGGCGAGTTAACATGATGGAGTGATCGCACGGTTCCTATTCATCCTACTTTGCGCGCTCCCCGCATTCGGCGCCGAGGCGACGATTCAGGATCGCGTCCAATTCAGCCAGGTATTCACGGAAACGCGCAACTTTCGCATCTTCCTGCCGCCCAATTACGAAACGTCCGGAAAACGCTACCCGGTCATCTACTGGTTTCACGGATGGAGCGAGCGCTTCAACAAGCCCGTCGACGACCCGCCCAATCGCAACTACGACTCCGGCACCGATTACGGCGGCGACAATATCGCCAACTTCGTGGCTACGCACGATGTAATCGTGGTCAAGTGGGACGGCTTCAATCCGCGTTTCTCGGGCGACAATTACAAGCGGCCGTACAATATCGGCCCGGTGGAAACCAACCGCCAGTTCCCGCTCTATTTCCCGGATCTGGTGGATTTCATCGACGCCAACTACCGCACCATCGCCGACCGCGATCATCGCGCCACGGCCGGCCTGTCGATGGGCGGGTTCATGTCTTTCTGGATCGCCGGCAAGTATCCGCACCTGGTCTCCAGCGCATCCAGTTTCATGGGGTCTCCGGAGTTCTTTGTGGGTCCACGCGACTTCCCCGTGGAATATCGCCACGAAGAAATGTACGGCAATTATGAAGGCGTGCGCACGCGCCTGGTGACCGGTTCGCGCGATTTCATCCAGTTCTACCATCGCCAGTTGAACGCTATCTGGAAGTACGCGCGCGACTGGCACGAGACTGAGGACTTCGACTTCGACCACGGCACGCCCGGCATGTCCAAGACCCTGGCGTTCCACATGAACGCGTTCGCGCACCCGCTGCCGCGTCCCGCGGTTTGGAATCATGCGGACGTGTATCCGAATTTCACCGTGTGGGGTTGGGAGGTGGCATCCGACCGCAAACAGCCGGGATTCACCACGCTATCGAACGTCTCGGCCGCGGGCTTCCGTTCGTCGGTGCGCGAATGGCTGCCGGGCGGCGCCGCGATTCCAGGGGTGAAGCTGTCTCTCGAAACCGATAAACTATACGCGCCGCGCAAGCCGCAAACCGTGACCATCGTCCGGTTGCGCGACGGCAATGTGCAGCGGCGGACGATCGCGGCCGGCCCCGATGGCCGCCTGAATCTGGAACTGGACGGCGAGGAATACGAGGTCGGAATTTCATCCGGACCGGTACTGGCGATTTCCGGATATCGGTTGGACGGCGCGGAGTGGGCCACCGCGGGCGAGCCGGTGCACGCGCGCCTGCGCGTCTGGAACAAGGGCGCGGCGCCATCGAAGCCGGGCACGCTGCGGTGGCTCAGTCCCAATGCCGGTGTGGACCTTGCGCCTATGTCGTCGGAATTGCCGGCGATCGCGCCGGGACAGTCTACCGAAATTGGGATCACCGTAACGGTGCGCGACCCGAAGCGGGCCATCGTGAAGGTCGTGGCCGTACAGGGCGACGCGCGCATGCCGGTCGAAATTCCGCTGTTTCCGCCCGCGAAACCCTTTGCGGATTTCCGCATCGTGGATGGCCAGCAGGTCCGTATTTTCCAGCACGCCACCGAAAAGGTCCAACTGACCCTGGGCGACGGCAATGGCGATGGCAAGGCCGACGCCGGCGAACGGATCGCGATTCTGCTGCCGGAGGACGACGTTTACCGTGCCGCGGAGCTATTCACTAATGACGCCTGCGTGGATCATACGCTACGCGCCTTCGACGATTGGAGCGATTACGATCGTGTAGGCGCGTCGGCAAAATATTCGCTGCCGATGATCAAGCCGGACTGCCCGCCGGGGCACGTGATTCATGCGCTGGCGCGCGTGCTGCTGCCCGATAAGCCGAACCACATCGTGAGATTTGCGGCGATCGAGTTTACGGTCCAGCAATAATTAACACAGGCTGAAGCCTGTGCTACCAGCGGGCCTGCGAGGCCCGCGCAGGCTGCGAGCCTGCCCCACTGCGGCGGACAAAATGTAGAAACTCCACAGGCGAGCTTTGCCCGCCCTCCAATTCGTGCGGAATGGAACCTGTATGATAGAGAAATGAAGTTTGGCAAACAGTATCTCTGTGCCCTAATCTTTCTGGCGCTGGCCGTTTCAGTAGCGCCCGGGCTGCGCGCGGACGTAACCCTCCGCTATGAAACCGAATTCAAGCCGGCGGCGGCCTTGCAACCCATCATGGAACAGTTCATGAAGGCGATGCAGACCGGAACGTCGACATCCATCCGCATGAAGGGGAACCAGGGATACACCACCGCGGGCAAGTGGATCGAGATCTTCGATTTTACGAAGGGCGACGTGACGCTGGTCGATCCGGCCAGCAAGACTTTCGCGGCCTTGCCCCTATCGCAGCTCGTGGACAAAATGGCGGGCGCGATGCCCCAGGCGGCGCCCCAGCAGATGCAGGCGGTGCAGCAAATCCTGGCGTCGATGAAAACCAGTGTCGATTCCAAGGTGACGGGCAAGACCACCGAGATTCAGGGGGTCCAGGCCGAAGAGCGCGAAATTACCTTCACCATGGAAATGCCCATGCCTGCGGGAATGCCGAAACCAACCGGCCCCAGCATAAACGTGAAAATGGTGATGCACATTTGGACGGCCAAGAAGGAAGAAGCCTTGCGCCTGCCGGCCATACGGGAGCTGACCGGCTACCAGGCCTGGCAGGAATATATCATGAACCCCGCGGGGATGTTCGAGAAATTGGCCGGCAAGATGCCGGGTATGGCCAACGCGATTGGCCCCTTGGTGGACGAGATGTCCAAGAACCAATCCGTGATTCTGCGCAACCGCATGGAGATCTACATGCCGTTCCTGGCGGTGGTGGCAAAGCAGATGGCCACCCAGGGCCAAAGCTTCCCAGCTCTCGACCCGGACGCTCCGTTGATAGAGATCGACCAGGAAGTCGCGGAGTTATCTACCGCTCCAGTGGATGCGTCACTGTTCGAGATACCGAAAGACTATACGGCGGTCGCGGCCGACGATATGTTCCGGGATATGTTCAAGGCACAGAGCGCGGCCGCGGCAAAATAACTTGTAGGGCAGCGCCATGCGCTGCCGCGAGGCTTTTTAGCTCCACGCAGGCGGCGCATGGCGCCGCCCCACGATCAACCCAACAGCCCTTCCTCCGCCAGCCGCGCGTCCAGCCGGTCCAATAGCGAATCGATGCGCGCAAGCAACACTTCCGGCTGCGCGTCCAGCACGGCGCGCACAAGCAATGCCCATGGATCGGGCAGATGCGTGAGCAGCCGCTTCTCGCCGGGATGGGCCTTTCTCTCCATGGCGAACCACACGTCGAAGTAACTGGCCAGCAAGGCCGTCACGCGGTGTTGCACGCTCACCGCATCCCCGCGGTTCAGCGCCACCGCGATTTGGCGCCGATAGCATGAGCGATTCCGCCGCAGAATCGGCCAGTTCTTCGCCACCACTGCGCGCCGCAACTCTTCCGGATACGGAATGCGGGCACGCTCCTGCAATTGGCAATACCAGCCGCGCGGATCGGACAGAGCTTCGGAATGGATAATGTTGTACCAGAAACAGGTTGTGTACCCGATGGCGGCTGCGTGCCGCACCAACACGCGGTCGAGCTGGTCTTCCATCCATGCGGGGGATCGGTACATGATGTCAAGCCGCGCGCCGGTTGCCGGATCGGACCACTCGTCTCCGGGCTCCCAAAAGCGATTGTCGATTTCCGCGGCCTCGCCCATGAACGCCCGCCGGAACTCCACGGCCACATCGCGCGCGCAGTAGACGTAGAGATCGAAATCCGACTCCGCGTCGTGCGCGCCCGCGCCGCGCGATCCAGCCAGCGCCACGGCCACGACTTGGGGTAACTCGCCAAAACGCTGCGCTAAGCGCCCCACGTTATCGTTGACGTTTGCCATGTTCTCGATCCGGAGATTCAGCCCCAAACCACACCACCGCGTCCGCGCGGATGGCGAGGATATCGGGACGCCCATCGCCATGCATGTCCACCGCCTTCGCGAACAGAACCGGCCGCCCTTGCGCCACCACCACAGGCCGAAACCGGCCTTCCCCTTCGTTGTATAGCACCAGCAGGCGGCTTTTGCCGGCCTTCTCCGCGACCAGGATATCGGGGCGCCCGTCGCCATCGAAATCGGCAATGTCCAGGCTGTTCACGTCCGCCAGATCCGGCAGGCTTTCGATGCGGTGTTCGATCCACAACTGCCGTGGATCGGCGGGCTTCTCGAAACGCGCCAGCCGCGCCGGCTGCATGGCGCGTTGCGCCGCAACCAGTCCAAGCGGACCGTAGCTCAGCCGCAGCATGGCCGATTCCGGAGTTTCATTCCATAGGGTGATCGCAAACAAGCGCCAGGGCAGCTCGAAACTCTCGGGCGACCGGATCCAGTACATGCCGGCCAGGATGTCCGGCAGCCCGTCGCCGTCGATATCGGCCATGCGCAGGCCACCCTGGTGCGCCGGCGAGTAGAAAGAATACACGTCCTGGGAGGGCCAGCGCGCGGTGGGATCGGCGGGAATCTCGTAGAAACGCACCTGCATGCGCTTGTGGATCAGCAAAACGCCGCGATGGCCGAGCAGCGTGGCGGGCAGGACGTCGGGCGCGTCGACGCCGGTATCGATCACGTGGCGCAACCAGGCAGCCTGCTTTGAAGCGGGCCCATGCGGCGCGCGATACCAGACCAGGTCGGCTTCCGGACCGCCTTCGTTGACGACAATATCCAGCTTGCCGTCGCCATCCACATCCAGCAGGCAGCCGCCTTCGGCAAACGCACGCCCGCGGCCCCGGACAACCTGATAATTGCCTTGCGGCAATCCCCTCCACAAAAGTCGATCGCCCCAGGTAACGAGCGTGCGCTCCTGTAGAGCATACCCTGTAATGGCTTCGTTGCGCAATTGTTTTATTACGTGCTCCGTGAAACGCGGCATTTGACCGGCCGCCGGAATGCAGCACGGCAGGGTGGCGATGAGCGCGCGGAAAAGCGTCCGGTGCATGGTGCTATTTTAGTCTGCGATGCAGCGTTTGCTCGATCTGCTCACCGGCCGCAGCGAGGAACCCGGCCTGGATCGGGCGGCGCTGGAGCTTGCCGGCATCGAGTACCCCAACCTGGACATCGAGCCGTTCATCGGGATTCTGGACTCCTACGCCGTGGAACTTTCGGAGCGCCTGGCGGGCCGTTCCGGCGGATCCGATTATGTGGACGCGGCCAACCGGTACCTTTTCGGGGAACTGGGATTCGCGGGCAACACCGCGCACTACTACGACCCGCGCAACAGTTGCCTGAACGACGTGCTGACCGCACGCACCGGCATTCCGATCGCGCTGGCCGCGGTGTATTTGGAGATCGCGCGGCGGTTGGCGCGGCCGGTGTACGGGATCGGGCTGCCGGGTCACTTTCTGGTGCAATACCGCGACGCGGATTTTGCGGCGTTCATCGACGTGTTTCAGGGCGGCCGGTTGCTGACCGCGGCGGAGTGTTTCGATCTGGCCCGGCAATCGACCGGCGTTCCGCTCAGCGACGACTCCCGCATGCTGGCGCCCGCCAGCCAGCGCCAGATCCTGACCCGGATGATACAGAATCTGCGCGGCGTGTATTTGCACCGCCGGGCGTACGGCAAGGCCTTGCAGACGCTGAACCTGTTGCTGGCGGCGGACCCGCGGGCCGCCGACGAATACAAGCTGCGCGGCATGGTTCACTTGCAGATGCGAAACCCGGCCGCCGCGCGCGGCGATCTGGAAGCCTACCTGCGCCTGGCGCCCGAGGCCCCGGACCGGGCCGAGATCGAGCAGCGCTTGCGCGGGCTGCGGAGCTACCAGGCGGGACTGAACTGAGTCCTCGGCCCTGGCAGGCAGCCAAGTGCTACATTGGATCGGGAACCCATGGTACAGTTTCACGAAGAGCAGCGCTTCGAATGGTTTTGGACGGCAATATTCTGCATCCCGGCCTTAATCGTCGGTTACGGTCTCTACCGGCAAATGGGGTTGAACCAGCCTTCGATGTCCCCCTCCCTGCTGTGGCCGGCATTCGCGGTCGCTCTGGTTGTGGCCATCTGGTTCCTGCGGTTGAAACTGGTCACCGAAGTCCGCGACGATGGCTTGTTCATCTTGTTTGTCTGGCTATGGCCCGAACGCACCATACCCTGGGACCAGATCCGCGGCGTGGAAACCCGCACCTATCGTCCCATCCGCGATTTCGGCGGCTGGGGAGTGCGCTGGGCGGCGCGCGGCATTGTGTACCACGCGCGCGGCAACCGGGGCGCCCGCCTGGTGCTAGCCAGCGGCGAGCGCGTGCTCATCGGCTCTCAGCGGCCGGACGAACTGGTACGCGCCATCGCGGCACGCACCGGATTGCCTGTGGCAGCCTGCTGATCTGGCCCCGCGGCCATCGCGCGCCTGACGAACTCCGCAAAGAACTCCTGCTGGAAGCGCAGAAAGGCGGCATCCACATTGTCGAACGTGTCCGTATGCCAGTGGTAATTCCCCATGCGGCCGGCGGCGTCTTTGCCCAGAAAGGAAATCGCTTCGAAGCCCAGCGCCGATGCGGGCAGCGCGTCGGTCGGCAGCAGCAGATTCGTCTGCTCCTGTATGGGGCGCGCGGCAGTCTCGCGCATGGCGCGGGCGATGTTCAGCAGCGTGGCGCCCGCGCGGCGGTAAAACAGCATGCCTTCGCCGCTGAGGTACGTCACCATCCCGGCGCCGAGATTGTCCAGATTCACGAAGCGCACGCGGCGCCGGTCCAACTGGCCGCCCGCGGATTTCAGGAACGCTTTCATGCCGCGGCAGCCGGCCTCTTCGCTGCCCGTAAACAGAAATCGCAGCTCGCAGTCCGCTGGAAAACCGTCCGGCCGCTGGGCGTATTCCGTCGCCAGCCATAGCGCGAGCGCCACGCCGGTACCGTTATCGTTTGCGCCCGGGGTATAACGTCCCGTGATTTCGGCGGCCAGATAAGCCGCGCAGGCGCACGCGCAGAGGGCCAGCGCGGTCCATAGAACGTTGCCGGCGGCGGCGAACCGCGCGGCTTTCATCGCCACTCCCGCGACGGCTACAAACACGCTGCCATAGCAGACATTGAAAAACAGCGGCAGGTGGTCCACGAATTTGGGATGGAACAGGAAGCTGCCGCGCTGCGTGTCGTAGTGCGCGGTAATGAAGACTGTGCGATGGGCTGGAAGGACGGCGCATGGCGCCGTCCCACTGGGCTTGGTCATCACGTTCCGTGAAGGAAACCGCGGCATCGCGGATAAATCGATGGCGTGGCCCGATGTTTCGGCCACCACCAATGCGATGCCATACGCCAAAAGAACCGCTGCCGGCCACCACCGCGAAGTCGCCAGCGCGATCGAAACAGCCGCCATGGCGCAGAAGAATAACTGCAAGGGCAGCAAGTAGAGATTGTCGCGCGTAGTCCGAAAACGCTGCTCCGCCACTTCGTATCCCATGGCGCGGAGCTTGGCCGCCAGCCATTGCGCGGCGATGCGCTCGTTAGGCGTGCCCATCCCGCGATGCGCCGCCGCCTGCGACAGTTCGCGCAACAGATCGACGCTGTCAGGAGCATTCTCGGCCATCCAGGTTATGATAAGCTCTCGCGCGCGATGCCGGTCAAACTCAGCGGTCGCTTTGAAAGACGTGTGGCGCTGGCCATTCTTCTAAGCGTAGCGGTTCGCGCGATACCGGCCCAGCCGCCGGCGCGGCCCGCCGCCGCCGACAGCGTGGTGGTGAACGCCAGAATCTACACCGTCAACCCGCAACAGCCGTGGGCCGAAGCGCTGGCTATCCGCGACGCAAGGATTTTAGCCGTGGGCGGTACCCGCGAGATCGATAAATACCGCGGACCCCACACGCGCGTCATCGACGCTAAAGGCCGCCTGGTGCTGCCCGCCTTCACCGACTGCCACATCCATTTCATGCAAGGCTCGCTCGGCTTGCTGCACGTGGATCTGAACGGCGCGGCCACGGTTCGCGAGATCCAAGAACGCGTATCGTCTTACGCTATCGCGCATCCGCACGATGAGTGGATTCTGGGCATGGGGTGGAATTATCCGGCGTTCGCGCCCTCCGGCATGCCCGATCGCAGGATTCTCGACGAGGTGGTGCTCGACCGGCCGGTTTTCCTGGATGCCTACGACGGCCACACCTCGTGGGCCAACAGCAGGGCGCTGGCGGTGGCCGGAATCGCGCGCGACACGCCCGATCCGCCCAATGGCAAGATCGTGCGCGATGAGAACGGCGCAGCCACAGGCGCGCTGCTGGAGGAAGCCGGCGAACTGGTCGCGAAGTTCGCGCCCAAGCCCAGCCGCGACGAGCGCCTGGCCGCCCTGCGCCAGGGACTGCGCGAAGCCAACCGCGTGGGCCTGACGCGGGTACACAGCGCGGGCGGCGATTTTGAATGGCTGGATCTTTACGACGAGTTGCGCCAAAAAGGCGAGCTCACCGTGCGTCAGTACATCGCGTATTTCCTCAATCCGCCGGAGCTGACACCGGCCGATATCGACAAGGTCGAGCAGGCGCGCAAGACCTATGCGGACGACTGGATTGCAGTAGGCGCGGTGAAGACCATGCTGGATGGCGTGGTGGAGGCGCATACGGCCGCGATGCTGGCGCCTTACAGCGACGATCCGGCTAAGAGCGGCAACCTGTTCTGGGATCCGGCGAAGTACAAGCAAGCCATCTCCGAACTCGACCGCCGTGGCTTTCAGATCTTCACGCATGCCATCGGCGACCGCGCGGTACGGCTGGCACTGGACGCCTACGAGGAAGCCCAAACTAAGAACCGCTCCACGGACGCGCGGCCCCGCGTGGAGCACATCGAGACGGTGACGGCGGCAGACATCCCGCGCTTCGGCCGCCTGGGCGTCATCGCCAGCTTCCAACCGCTGCACGCTTATCCGGACGACGACACCTTGAAGATCTGGGCGCGAAACGCCGGTGCCGATCGCGCGGGGCGCGCCTGGGCGTGGCACAGCATCGAGTCGACCGGCGGGCGATTGGCTTTTGGCAGCGACTGGCCGGTAGTCACGCTCAGTCCGTGGCCTGGCGTGCAGAATGCGCTCACCCGCCAGACCACGGAAGGCGATCCTCCCGGCGGCTGGCTGCCCAAGGAGCGCATCAGCCTGGAGGACACCATCAAGGCCTACACGCTAGGTGCGGCCATCGCCGGGCGGCGCGAGAAGGCCGAAGGGTCGCTCGAAGCCGGCAAGCTGGCGGACTTGATTGTGTTGTCGCAGAATCTGTTTGCAATCCCGCCCAGCCAAACCGGTAAGACGGAAGTGACGTTGACTATGGTGGGCGGCCGCGTGGTCTACGATTCGTCCAGGTAAGACAGGCCCCTCTGCGGCCTCGTGGGGCGGCGCCATGCGCCGCCGCGGGGCTTTAGTTCCGCCTCGGCGAGCGAAGCTCGCCTCTTCAGTTTCTAATTCTGTGAGCCGTGGTGTGGCAGCCGTCACCAGGGGCAGAAACCAAAGGCCTTGGGGGGCAGGATTATCCCGCGCGGGGCTTTTAGCCCCGCACCTCGCAAATCGACAGGTTGGCGAGTAGGTTTCCGGAGAGTCCTGCGCGGGTTCTCCAGAACCGCTCCTGGCAAGCGTAGCTCGCCCTCGGGCGGGTCTGGAGACCCGCCGCAGGCGTAGACGCCTGCCCCACCAAATGCGGGCGAAGCCCGCCGCCGCGGAACCACTGAATCAGTAACGGGATGCGCCGTCATCCCGACTGCAGGCGCCTGCCCCCCGGCTCATCCGGCTATCCGCCGCAACTCTCCTCTGGCGTGGCCCCGCGGAGCACCAGGCGCACGAAGCCGAAGCCGATCTCCCGCGGATCCGCGCCTACCGGACCCGCGTTTTCCGTATCCAGGGAAATGTGATTCACTTCGCCGGCACGGATCGCCTCCCGCGGAACCACGAATAACGACGTAGCGAGCCGGCTTCTCGATAAAGTGCCAAGCAATAGCCCGTTAACTCTTAGTTGCGCCGGCCGCCCCTCCGGAGCGAAGCCCGTGAGTGCGATCCGGAAACATGGCGTGGGCGGCAGGTCCGGCAACAGCCGGAATCCGATGTCGGCGTGCTTCCGCAGCCACACTTGCGCTCCGTCGCCTTCGTTGAATCCCGATCGGTCGATATCCAATGACGCGCGCGGGACAATTTCCAGCGGCAGCGTCAACCGTTGCGCCGGATGTCTGCTAAGTGAGAATTCCGAGTCGCGATAGAGATAGCGGCATGGGGCCACGCAAACGGCTGCTCCGGTGGCCACCCACAATTTATCGGCCATCGCGGTTTCCGGGCAAACGTTTTTGCTCGAGAACATAAAGCCCCAGTCCGGGTTGACGCAGAACGGTTTGCCGAGTCTCTGCATGGAATTGGCTACGGCCACCGCCCACGGCCAATTGACGTGATCGAATGCGATAGCCAGACTCCCGAATGGGGCGGCTGGCGCCGCGGTAGCCGCCTGCAGGATATTCGAGTGATCTTCAAACGGGGACCGCAGCGCCGTTCGTCCCACAATGCCTACCGCCAGCAGCATAATGAACGCCAGTATGTTCACGATCCGGACCGCGCGCTTATCTATGACGGGTTCGACCCAAGCCAACAGGAGAAACCAGGCCAGCAGATGCATGGAATAGATGAAGTTTCCATTGAAGGCTTGGAGGCCACCGGCAATCCGGGTAGCCCAATATAGGAACAGCACAACGCTTCCGGCCCCCACCCGAATTAGATGCCAGAGGAAGAGGGATGTCCGCCGCCGCTCCGTCGCCGCCTGGCGCCGTCGAGCCACGGCAATCACCAACAGGACCGTGAGAGCCATCCAATACACGACCGCGGCCGGACGCGAAAAAGCCGCGGCCAGAAGGCCCGCCGGCCCCTTTGTTAATACAAGCTCAGGTTGGCCCACGAAAAGAAGGAAACAGGCGAAATAGCCGATGGCGGCCCGCAGGCTGTTCCGCAGGTCGCCGAACTGGCGCTGGTATGTCAACAGGGCGTCCAGATTGTTCGGCCTGTCCAGAACCAGTTCCAGCAACGGAGGCAGGGCAAATACAAAAACAATCGCGGCCGCCCACACGAAATCGCGCCGCCGCTCCGCAAGGAACGCGCGCCACCGGCCTCGCCGCCGCGCCCGCGCCAGGATGGTGAAGACCGTGCCTCCGCCAATGATCCCGACAAATAGGAACTGGGCAAAGTGTGCGTGAATCAGAAGCATTCCCGCGAAGGCCAGAAACGGCAAGTCGCGCGTCTCGCCGGCCAGCACGGAAGCGGCGCTAATGGCGAAAAGCAGGAATGGGAACAGCAGGACATTTGGCATCCAGTTGGAGAGCAGCACGGGTGGCTGGGCCTGTCCGCTCGCGTTGGCCATGACCAGGACGATCATAGTCGCGAGCATTGCCAGCGGAATCGATAACTTCGCGTGGCGCTGGAACACGTACAGGGCAGCCCAGAGTAGCATCCCGTTAAAAATTATCGCGATCAGGAGCTGGCCGTTATAAGGCGCGGGGACCGCGTGCAGCACATCGTGGAATACAAACTCACCGAGCGCGAACAGATACAGGAATGCGGGGCCCGGGTGATGAAACTGAAACCGGGAGTAGTGCCCAGTCAATAAGGTGAAATGCCTGGCCTGTTGCACCAGCAAAGAATTCGCGGCGAAATCCGTAAACTCGACGATAGGCCGAGTGAGAAGCTGGGCGTTAAAGGCCAGAATCAAAAGCGTGAAACCCGCGGCGAAGATCGACGGCGCGGCGTCCCGCTTCTGCGTCATATCATATCGATGATACCGTGGGGCAGCGCCATGCGCTGCCTTCGGTAGCGGCTGCCCGAGCCGGACTGGAGCAAGGATCGCGGGGAATATTTCAAACATGCCGTCGGTTTTGACGAAGCGAGAAGAGTCTTCCGCGATCCGCAGGTAAGGCCAGGATGGCGACCCGGCGGCAGGTCGAGAACCGCGGAATTACGAAAGCGGGACGCGAGCGGGCTCTTCGTGCAGCAGCGGCTTGATCGAGACAACGCTCAACTGCATCGTATGTTTTCGCGTCCCCTTGAAACGCCCCGAGGTCCATACCTGCGACCTAACGTTGAACCGCTCGTGCGTTTTTCCGGGACGTCTTCGACGTGAGAAATGACAATTTCAATTCCGCCGACGAGCAACGCAAAGAAGCACAGCGTGGCGATCCAGTGCGTGACGCGGACGATTGCAGTTTGCCGGGGTGTATGCGTGGCCGCTGCGATGGTGGCACGACTCGGGAACCCGGCAACATCGGCCATCCGGGGAGCATATCATGCGTGCCCGCGCATGGCGTGCTGTCCGGCCTCACGGGGGCTGGGGATTTCTCGCCGACAAAAACCGCTCTGACGGTTCGCGGCTCAATAAACCGTGCGCAATCGACGCGAGCATTACCGAGCCGCGACCGTCAGGGAGCGGTTTCCCCAAACCGTTAGCACCCGGGAAGGCGTCCGCGGCCCAGTAACGTTATAATCGGGCTATGACCTCGCTGGCCGACATTTCCCAATCCGGCGCGCTGCATGCCAAGCAGGAAAAGCTATTCAGCGTGCTGCGGGGTCTGGATCGGGTCATGGTGGCTTACTCCGGAGGCGCGGATTCCGCCTATCTGGCATGGGCCGCGCACCAGGTGCTGGGCGGCAACGCGCTAGCCGTCACCGCGGATTCGGCTTCCATTCCGGAGTCGCATAAGCGCGATGCGGAAGCCTTCGTGCGGCAGTTCGGAATTTCCCACGAGTACATCGAGACGCGCGAATTCGAGAATCCCGATTACCTGAAGAACGACGCGAACCGCTGCTTTCATTGCAAGGACGAGTTGTTTACCCGGTTGGAAGAAGTCGGTCGCGAGCGCGGCATCGGGAACATCGTATACGGCGTGAACGCCGACGACTTGGGCGACTACCGCCCCGGGCAGAAGGCGGCGGGCTTGCACCAGGTAAAGGCGCCGCTAGTGGAAGCGGGCCTGCGCAAAGCGGAAATCCGGGAATTGTCGCGCAGGGCCGGACTGCCCACCTGGGACCGGCCGGCGGCCGCATGCCTCAGTTCCCGCATCCCCTACGGCACGCCGGTGACGATCGAAAACATCAAAACGGTGGAGCGCGGCGAAGAAGAGATTAAGGCGCTCGGGTTCCGCCAATTCCGGGTGCGATACCACGGGGAGTTGGTGCGCCTGGAGATCGCGCCCGACGAACTGCCCAACGCGTTGACGCCGGAAATGGCACGGCAATTCACGGCCATCTTCAAGGCGCTGGGATTCAAATACGTGACGCTGGACTTGGAAGGGTACCGCCAAGGGTCGCTGAACGAAGTGCTGAACCTGGGTGGGCCGCGGAGTCTACCCCGCTGGTAACACAGGCTTCAGCCTGTGTAGCACAGGCTTCAGCCTGTGTTGGGCGAGCTTCGCTCGCCGAAGAGCGGGCCTGCGAGGCCCGCGCAGGCTGCGAGCCTGCCCCACAAGGTACGATGGTATTATCCCTGCAAAATGGACTCGCACAACGTTGATCTGAAGCAGACCGTCAATCTGCCCCGCACCGCCTTTTCGATGAAGGCCAACCTCTCACAGGCCGAGCCGAAGATGCTCGAACGCTGGGAGGGCGAGCGTCTCTACGCCCAAATCCGAGCCGCGCGCGCCGGCCGCCCCACTTACATTCTGCACGACGGCCCGCCCTACGCCAATGGCCGCATCCACATGGGCACCGCGTTCAACAAGATCCTGAAGGATTTCATCGTCAAATCCAAGACCATGGCGGGCTTCGATGCGCCCTATGTCCCCGGTTGGGACTGCCACGGGCTGCCCATCGAAATCAAGGTCGATAGCGAACTCGGCGCGCGCAAAGCCCAAATGACGCCGGCCGAAATCCGCGTCGAATGCCGCAAATACGCCGAAAAATTCGTCGATCTGCAGCGCACGGATTTCAAGCGCCTGGGCGTGTTCGGCCGCTGGGACGAGCCGTATCTCACCATGAGCGCGCAGTACCAGTCGGTGATCGCGGCCGCTTTCGTGGAGTTCCTGGATCGGGGCTACGTCTACAAGGGCCTGAAGCCGGTGCACTGGTGCATGCGCGACCGCACCGCGCTGGCCGAAGCCGAAGTCGAATACAGCGACCATTCCAGCCCGTCGATCTGGGTACGCTTCGCGCTCACTTCCGATCCCGCGAAGATCGATCCGGCGCTCGCCGGCCAGCACGTCTACGGCCTGATCTGGACCACTACGCCCTGGACGATTCCGGCCAACATGGCCATCGCCTTTCATCCGAAGTATGAGTACGCCGCGGTCGAGCCGCACCATACTGAGCCGCACCATACGGAGCCGCGACCGTCAGGGAGCGGTCCCGCCCCCATCTACATCGTGGCGGCCGACCTCTTGAATGTCACCGCCGAAAAGTGCGGCTGGACCGGCTATGAAGTACTGGCGCGCTTCCCCGGTGCGCGTCTGGAAGGCACGGTCTTCCATCACCCATTCCTGGAACGCGATTCGCTTGGCATTTTGGCCGATCACGTCACGCTGGAACAGGGCACCGGCGCTGTCCACACCGCGCCCGGACATGGCCAGGAAGATTACGTCGTCGGACGGCAGTACGGCATCGAGACCTATTGTCCGGTGGATGCCGGCGGCCGTTTCTATCATGCCGAAGGCGCCGCGGGCCGCCTGCCCGAAGAGATCGTCGGCAAAACCGTTTGGGAAGCCAACCCCATCGTCATGGGGATATTGACCGGGCATCATGCCCTGCTGGCCGCCGAGAAGATCGAGCACAGCTATCCGCATTGCTGGCGCTGCCACAAGCCCACCATCTTCCGCGCCACCGAACAGTGGTTCATCGGCATGGACCGCAACGATTTCCGCCAGCACGCGCTGGAGGCCATCCGCCAGGTGCGCTGGATGCCCGAGTGGGGCCAGGAGCGCATCTCCAACATGATCGCCGTACGCCCCGATTGGTGCATCTCGCGCCAGCGTGTGTGGGGTGTGCCTATCATCGTCTTCTATTGCGAGCAGTGCCGCGAGCCGATCGTCGACCGCAAAATTCTGGACGGCATCGTGCAGCTCTTTGCCGAGCATACGGCCGACGTCTGGTATCAGCGCACCGCGGCCGAATTGCTGCCGCCCGGCGTGGCCTGCGCCAAGTGTGGCGCGACGGAGTTCAGCAAGGAAAGCGATATCCTGGACGTCTGGTTCGATTCCGGATCGAGCCACCTGGCCGTGCTCACCGCCGCCAACGACCTACCCTGGCCCGCGGATCTATATATCGAAGGCGGCGATCAATATCGCGGCTGGTTCCACAGCTCCCTGCTGATAGGCGTGGGACTCAAGGGCCGCTCGCCTTACCGCGCCTGCGCGCTGAACGGATGGGTGCTGGATGGCCAGGGCCGCGCCATGCACAAATCGCTCGGCAATTCCATCGAGCCCGACCAGATCATCAAGCATCACGGGGCGGATCTGGTCCGGCTGTGGACGGCTTCGGTGGAGTTCCACGAAGATGTGCGGGTGTCGGAAGTGATCCTCACGCGATTGCAGGAGGCGTATCGCAAACTGCGCAATACTTTCCGCTACCTGCTGGGCAATCTTGCCGGCTTCGATCCGCGCAGCGATGCGGTGCCTGTGGATGAGATGCTGGAAATCGATCAATGGATCCTGCAGCGCGCCGAATCGTTGGTGGCCAACTGCCGCGGCTGGTACGATGAATTCGCGTTTCATAAGGTCTACCGCGCGCTGTACGATTTCGCCACGGTGGATCTGAGCGCCCTATATTTCGACGTGCTGAAAGACAGGCTTTACACCGCGGCCGCCAAGTCGCATGCGCGCCGCAGCGCGCAAACCGCGCTCTATCGCCTGGAATATGCGCTGGCGCGGTTGGTGGCGCCCATCCTCACGTTCACCGCCGAAGAAGTCTGGACGCACATGGGGCAGCCGGGCAGCGTCCACCTGGCACTGTTTCCCGAAGCCGCCGAACTGACCGAGGGACTGTCCGACGCCCACCGGAAACGTTCCGCGAATTGGGACCGTCTCATGAAAGTGAGGGAAGACGTGCTCAAGAGCCTCGAGCAGGCGCGCCAGGAGAAATTCATCGGCGCGCCTCTCGAGGCTCGGGTACGCCTGACGGCCAACTCCGATGTCTATCCTCTGTTGCAGGAATACTTGGGCGATCTCCCCGGGCTCTTCATTGTCTCGCAGGTGGAGGTAGCGCAGGCTTCAGCCGGCGACGGAATCTCAGTGAAAATTGAGCGCGCCGACGGCGCCAAGTGCGAGCGTTGCTGGAAATACACCACCGACACCGGCTCCGATCCGCGCTTCCCCACCATCTGCGCGGCCTGCGCCGCGGCCGTGAAGGAGACGCTGGGTGATTGACAGCCGCTTCAAGGCCTACGGCCTCTCCGCGATAATATTCGCCATCGACCGCCTGACCAAGTCGTTCATCGAGGCGCACGTATCGCCCTTCGACGTGCATCCGGTGATTCCCGGCTTCTTCGACATCGTCCATTCGCAGAATCGCGGCGTGGCTTTCGGGCTGATGAACGATTCCACCTCGGCCTGGCGCACCGTGGTGCTGATCGTTTTCTCGGCTGCCGCGCTGCTGCTGGTGGCCGGACTGCTGTGGAAGGCGTCGCGTTTAGACCGCTGGACTGCCGCCGGGCTGGCCTTGGTGCTGGGCGGCGCGGCCGGCAACCTGTTCGACCGCATCCTGTGGGGCCGCGTTACCGACTTCCTGGAATTCTACATCGGCGACTTGCACTGGCCGACCTTCAACGTGGCCGACTCCTGCATCGTGATCGGCAGCGCTTTGCTGCTGCTGGAGCTGTTGCGGCCCAAGCGCCAGCCGGCGGGCGCCTGATGCTGCCGCGTCTGTTCCACATCGGCAGCTATTCACAGGCGACCTACGGAGTGCTGGTGGCGCTGGCGTTCCTGGTAGCGCTATCCCTGATCGCGCGCCTGGCGCGGCGCGCCTCGCTCGACAGCGACGCCGTCGTGAACCTCGGGATCGTCTGCGGGCTCAGCGCCATCGTGGGCGCCAAGATCATGATGTATCTGGTCGACATCCCATACTATGCCCGCAATCCCGGCGAGATCTTTTCGTTAGCCAGCCTGCAGGCCGGAGGCGTTTTCTATGGTGGCCTGATCGGGGCCTTGATCGCAGCCGTGGTCTACATTCGCCGCCACCATCTTCCGGCCCTCCCCACGGCGGACGTATTCGCGCCCGGTATCGCACTGGGGCACGGCATCGGCCGGTTGGGTTGCTTTGCGGCGGGCTGCTGTTGGGGCCGGGAGACGAAGCTGCCGTGGGGCGTGACGTTCACCAACCCGGTGGCCCACGAATTAGTGGGCGTGCCGCTGGGCATCAAGCTGCATCCCACGCAGTTGTACGAATCGGCCGCCGAGTTTGTCATCTTCGGCATCCTCTACTGGCGCATCCGCCGGCGGCATGCGCCGGGCGCCGTGATCAGTCTGTACCTGATTCTGTATTCCGGAGTCCGGTTCCTGGTGGAGTTTGTGCGGGATCACCCGGGCGAGCCTAATCCGTTCGGGGGCCCGCTGAACACCTCGCAGTGGATCTCGCTGGTACTGGCCGCGCTGGGCGCCGCCTACTTCGTGCGCCAGCACACACATGTCGGGCTTGCAGTACAAAAGCAGTGATTACATTCCTCTGCTGGAACCTAAACCGAAGACCGCTTCAGCATCTGATTTCCGAACTCGCGAGATCCAGGGACGTGGACGTTTTGGTCCTTCTGGAGTGTGCCATCCAGGTCGGAGACCTACTCGCCGCACTTAACCAGGGGGACGCACCTATCTTTCACTACGCTCCCAACCGGGCAGAAGCTCCCGACGAAGCCATCAAGATATTCACCCGATTCACACCTGAATTCGTCGATCCTTTGGAAGACGGCGCTCGTTATACAATCCGCCGCTTGAGTCTTCCAATGCGTACGGACATTCTTCTTGCCGCGCTCCATCTGCCAAGCAAGCTTCACGCCAGCTAAAGCAGCCAAATTCTCGCCTGCTCGCAATGGGCGGAGACTATTGCGCGGGCGGAAAGTCGGGCCGGCCACACCCGAACGGTCGTTGTGGGCGATCTAAATATGAATCCGTTCGAGGCTGGCGTGGTGGGACGGGAGGCTTTCACGCCACGATGGCCCGCTCGGAAGCACTCCGAGTTCAGCGCACGGTCAGCGGCCAACAGTATCCGTTCTTCTACAATCCGATGTGGGGATGCTTTGGTGAGCGCGATGAAACGCCGGCGGGCACATACTTCTACGATTCCAGCGAACACGTGAGCTATTATTGGAATATGTTCGACCAAGTGCTGTTGCGTCCGAGCCTGGTTGACCGACTGCCGCCAGAGGGCGTGGAGATCGTTACGCGCGCTGGGGACGTCTCCCTTCTCGCGGCGAATGGCCGCCCCGACAAATCCGTGGGGTCGGACCATCTCCCAGTATTGTTCGGACTGGAACTCTGAGTGCCTTTATGCCGGAACTGAATGAAGACCTTTGGCCATCGGATCTTGGGATCGCTTCCATTGTTACGCCTGCCGCGATCATAAGGGCGCAGGCCGCCTTGCTAGCCGAGAAGACTAAGGGGATATTGGAAGCTGTCGTCGAGACCTCATCAATTGGCCCTAATATTCGCCATTCCTTTGTGATTAAAGTGCCGGCATTGGGCAACTACCGCTACGCGCTGTTCAGCGTCCACCACCCCGTGGAGTTGTACCCGGTCGTGATCGAAGGCGCGACTCCGAGCCGGCTAGAGGACGAAGACGCCCTGCGTGAATGGCTCCGTCGCATGTTCGCGTCGGATGCAACCAAGCGGATAATCGCAAGCCTCTACTCCCAGGCCAGTGGCCTCTAGACGGCCGGGCCCAACGGGCCGCGCTAACGAAGAATATCGAATCCCGCCGTGCGGAAATGCTCATCGAAGGTAAACGCCTTCCGGATCGACATCTTTCGCATCACCGCGAAACTGACGCAATCGATAGCGTTGGCCCCCGCGGGTCCCCATCGGGCGAACAGGTCCCATCCCTCGGATTGCATTGCGGCATCCGGGTAGACGATCGAAATGTCCGGGCTGAGGCGGGCCTCCCGCAGAAACCCGATTGCCGCGGAAAAAAATCCGCGCGCCTGGAGCAGCGAGATCGTCTCGTTGACGACCAACGTCGAAGTGAAGAAGGCGATGCCGGGCCGCACCGCACGCAAAGCCTTTTCATGCCACCGATCGCCTGGCATGATACGGGCGATGTAGAAGCTGGTGTCGACAAACGCGGTCATTTGTAGAGGATCTCATCGACTCTGGCCGAGAGGTCCGTGTCGGGAGCGTCCACCAGGTTGGTAATTGAGGCGAACGGGTCGCCGGTTGCCACGGATTTCTTCTCGCGCAGCCGAATCACCATCGTTTCGCGGATGAACTGCGCCAGCGGCTGCCTCTCCCTCGATGCCGTTCGCTTCAACTCCAGAGCCAAATCGTCGGGAAGCGTAATTTGAAATTTGACGCTCATGGCATCATTATACGTCTATACGGATGATGATGGCAAGCCCAATCACCCAATCACCCAATCCGCCAACTCTTCCATGCGGTCCACTAACAAATCCGGCGGCACCGCCCGCAGCGTCTCGGGTTGAAACCCATACGTCACGCCGCAGGATTTCACGTGCGCGTTGCGCGCCGTCTGAATATCCACGGAACTGTCCCCCACCATCATGGTGCGCTCCCGCGCGGCGCCGCATTCTTCGATCAGCGTATCCACCCCAATCGGGTGCGGCTTCTTGAAATCGAAACTGTTGCCGCCATACACCTGCCGGAAATGCCCGCCCACGCCCAGCCCTTCCACGATGGCCCGGCTGATCCGCACCGGCTTGTTGGTCAGCACGGCCATGCGCACGCCCGCACTCCGCAGCCGGTCGAGCGATTCGCGTACGCCGGAATACAGCACCGTGTAATCCAGCATGTGGTCGCGATAATACTCCAAGAAGAACTCCAGCCCTTCCTGTACCTGCGCTTCGGTGGCGTCCGCGCCCAGCACCCGCCGGATCAGCACCGGCGCGCCATTGCCCACGAAAGAGTAGACGCGTTCGTTCTCGATGGGCGGCATGCCCATGTGGCCGCGCGCGGCATTGGCGGCATGCGCCAGGTCGAGCTTCGAATCGATCAGCGTGCCGTCCAGGTCGAAAATGAGCAGATCCATTACGCGGTGGCGGCCTTCCGGCGCGCCCGCGACTCTGCACGCACGGGTTTGCGCCGCGCCTTCGGCGTACCCAGTTTGTACTCCGCCATCTTCCTCTGCAGCGTGTTGCGATGAATCCCCAGCAGCTTGCTGGCGGCGGAGCGGTTCCCGCCGGTGCGTTCCAGCGCCTTTTCGATCAGGGTCCTCTCCAGCAGTTCGACTACCTCTTCGAGGAAAAAGCCGTGGCCGACCAGATGCTCCACCAGCGCTTCAAACGTCTCTTTCATCTCATGCCTTTCCCGCATCCGGCAATCCCCGAATGCCCTTTTTCAGGGCGTTACCCCAAATCGTCTTCACCTGCTCGTAACTCTTCCGGAAACCGTCTTTCAGCTCGTGTGGCGCAACCGCCGCGCAGACCCGCGCCGCGTCGATGACATATGGCGCCACCTTCGAGTGCACCACCGCGTTCGGCGGGGCCTTTCCCGGCGTGAACGCCAGCAGCGCCAGCACCAAAGCGATGGATATCAGCACCCCGCGCACCACTCCGAAGCCCGCGCCCAGCAGCCGGTCCACGAACGACAAGCCCACCACCTTCATCATCCGCCGCAGCAGGCGGCCCACAATCGCGCCCAGGATCAGCACGGCGCAAAACACCATCAGGAATCCGCAAAAATTCGCGACCCCGGGCGAACTGACATACGGCTGCAGGAACGCCCCCGCCGTGCCGTAGAACCAGATCGCCAGCACCAGCGCCGCGATCATGGAAACCAGCCCCACCACTTCACGCGCCAAGCCCGTGGAGAAACTGGTGACCACCGATCCGATCAGCACCAGCAGCAACACGATGTCCAACCAATTCATAGCTCCTTGCCCGTCAGAACGCGATACGCCTGCCGGTACTTCTCGCTGGTCTTTCCGGCCACCTCTTCCGGCAGCGGCGGCGCGGGCGGTTTCTTGTCCCAATGGATGGATTCCAAATAGTCGCGCACGTACTGTTTATCGTATGAAAACTGCGCGCCGCCGGGCTGGTAGCTTTCCGCCGGCCAGAAACGCGAGGAATCCGGCGTCAGCACTTCGTCGCCCAAAACCAGTTCGCCATCCACGAAACCGAACTCGAACTTAGTATCGGCGATGATCACGCCCTTGGTCTCCGCATACGCCGCCGCGCGCGAGTAAATCCGCAGCGTGAGATCCCGCAAACGTGCGCCCAAGTCCGCGCCCACCACCGAACACATCGTTTCGAACGAGATATTTTCGTCGTGGCCGCTGGTTGCCTTGGTGGACGGCGTGAAGATGGGCGCGGGCAAGCGGTCGCTCTCGCGCAGTCCGGCGGGCAGCGGGATACCGCAAACGGTGCCCTGCGCCTTGTACTCCTTCCAGCCGGAGCCGGCCAGATAACCGCGCGCCACGCATTCGATCTCCACCATTTGCGCGCGCTTCACCAGCATGGAGCGGCCTTCGAGCTGCCCGCGAAACGGGCGCAACGCCGCTGGATAATCGTCCACATTCGCCGTGAGGAAATGCGTGGGCGTGATTTCGCGCAGAAAGTCGAACCAGAAAATGGAAAGTTGCGTGAGGACCCTGCCTTTGTCCGGTATGCCGGTGGGCAGGATGTAGTCGAATGCCGAGATGCGGTCCGTGGCGACGATCAGCAGTCGTCCATCCACGCGATAAACGTCACGCACTTTGCCTTGCGCGTGCTTTTCGATTCCGGGCAGTTCGGTGTTGAGGATGACGGTGTCGAGCATCACAGGTTTTCAGGGATCCGATCGGGGGAGTAACTCAAATAATAACGCGCCTGCGCCATTTGTCAAACATCATTTTCGTACTCCCGTACCCGAAGGCCTATTACGTATGCACATCGCCGCCATCGTCAAACAGCGATTGCGCCAGGCCGCTGGAACTGCGCTCCCACGCGCTGGTGCGCCAATTGTCGAATTTGTCGGAGACGCGCAGCCAGGTGGCTTGGCTCAGGATGAACCGCTGCGCGAGCGCGAACACGTAAGGCTCGTAAAGCCGCCGTGCCTGTGCCAGCTTGGCATCGAACTCCGCGGCGTTCGCGGGCGCGACTCCGGCCGCTGCCAGCCCGGCCTTGAATTGCTCCAGCGCTTGCGGGGGCAGGCGATCGGGGTCGGGCGCGCGCGGCGGCGCATTCACGATCTGCGCCAGATCCACCACGGTGTGGCGCGCCATGGCGAAGGTCAGCCGCGCCTGCCAGGGCGCCATCCCGTCGATGCCCGCGATCACCACCGCGCAAACATCCAGTATGGTGGTGAGCGCGGCCAGCCACGATTGGTTATCGTGCTGCGACCGGAAGTAGGCCAGTACCGGGTACGAAATGTACGTTTCCAACAAGTCCGCCGACCAGATCTCCCATTCGCGCAGCAGTTCATCCATGGCCGCCAGACCGTGGCCCGTCGCGTAACGCCGGAGCACTTCGGCGGCTGTGGGAGGCGATCCGGCCCGCGCATCCAGCAGCAGAATGCTGGTTTCCCGCTTAGCAAACGACTGATACAGCACCGGCAGATAGCTGATCACCAATGCCAGAAAACCGAAGCCGGTGCCAGCCTCCACCACCAGCACCGCCCGCGCCATGCGCGTGTGCGGCACTCCCATGCCCAAGGTGATGAAGGTGGTGCCGCTCAGGTACATGCTTTCGAGGAAGCTCATGTGGGGCGGCCCCACCGACCACTGCACCATGGCAAAGGCCACCATCATCAAGATGGCCCACACCATGATCAGGAACAGCAGCGAGAGGGGTCCGTAGAAACTGAGGTAACGCTCACGGCGTTTTGTGGAGCACACGTGCAATGCCAGCCACGACCATATGGTCCAGGTAGACAAATAAAAGAGCCGGCTCAGGCGCAACTTCCGCGCCACGCGCCGCGGCAGGATGATCACTTCGAAACCATCCCATAGGATGATCAGCAGGACGATCGTTCCGACGATGGCCGCCAGCACATTCATGCGGAATTGCTCCTTGTGTCCCCGCCCAAAAAGGTGGCCTACGAGGCCGCCGCAGGCTGCGAGCCTGCCCCACGCAGTGCGTCCTTCAACGTATCCGG
>Ga0181526_10000076_pt1 | contig 100492 bp, 83 predicted proteins | sample PEATcosm2014_Bin_35_FD_119750 | JGI IMG/M metagenome (GOLD analysis project Ga0181526, IMG submission 119750) | Peatland microbial communities from MTU Mesocosm Facility, Houghton, MI, USA - PEATcosm2014_Bin06_30_metaG | ecosystem: Environmental > Terrestrial > Soil > Wetlands > Peat | place... | reverse complement strand
CGTCGGAGCTGCTCGACCGGCGCTGACTAGGGCGACCGCAAACAGAAACAGCTGGTTCTCGCTCACCCGTTCCCGCCTCGGCCCGTAGCGTGCCCGCAGCAATTGCTCCACCCAGTGTTGCAACTGTCGGAGGCGACGGTCCTTGGTCTCCACCTCTTCCAGGAGACTCAGCACCATCTGGCGCAAGGCCGTGGGATCATCCGGCAACTGGTTGGGATCAATGGCCACCGGCCTGTCTCTCCTTCTCCCGCTCGGCCCGCTCCCGCTCCACTTCCAGGTCCACCCAATCGTTCACCAGTTCGCGAAAGCGCTTGTAGTTAGCGACCTTTCGTTGCATCCGGTCCACGTGCTCCGGTCGCACAAAACGCGTCGTACTCTTCCCCCGCCAAGTGTAGCTCAACTGATAGTAGGGCCCGTGCTTCTGAGGCTTTTTCGGGTCTTTACACCGGCATCCCGCCTTGCCGCAGACGTTGTACTGTTCAGTGAGGCTGCCGGGATGCATCGGACCCAGGTGGGTCAGCCGGTGCTGGAGGGTTTCAATGCGTCGCTCGATTTCAGTAAGATTCATATCCTGTGTCATAGCAGAGCTATCGGATTATGTCAACAAAAAAATCGCTTTCTCCAGGAAAAATCTTTAGGAAGCACCTGCCTCTCGCCCGGCTTTCTCCTGGCCATCCTCTCTCTGCGCTGCCGGCAGGCTGTAACGCTTTCGGCGCTTCCCTTTGCTCAAATCGATTCCCTCCAGCAACACCGCTAACTCCCAAGCGGCAATCTCCTTTCTTCCCGTCTCGGCAAACGGAAACTGAAACGTTCCCGCCTCCAGTCGCTTGTACCAGATCGCCCAGCCGTCTCGATCCCAATACAAAATCTTCACCCGGTCCGTCCGCCGATTCGAGAACACCAGCAGATGGCCGGCATAGGGGTTGCAGCCGATCACATGCTCGGCCATCATCGACAGCCCGTCGAAGGAGCGGCGCATGTCGCAGGGCACGGTACACAGATACACATTGATCGCTGCCGGAAAACTCAGCATCCCGCGGGCTCCAGAGCTGCGAGCACGGTGCGCAGCGTCTCTTCATCGACTCCCTTGGTAATACGTAGTCGCTGGCCTCCGTTCAACACCAACTCGACCCCAGCGTCTGTCGCTCCAGCTTCCTCGCTCACCAGCGCAAAGCTCGCCCTTTGCCCATTCACGCCAGGCCGGGTTCCCGCTCCTTCCCGCCGACTCAGCCGGAGCCGACGCTGCCACCAATAAAACTGACTTTCCTTGAGCCGTCTGCGCCGGCAGAACTCCCGGATCGATATCCCACTCCGTGCCGCTTCGCCCAGCACCTCCTGCCAATGCCGTGCCTTCTTCGCATCCGCTTTCCCGCCGCCCATGCCGCACCTCCACTTCCCATGTGCCATTCGCACATCTACGATCTTTGCATTCAGCTATGGGGAAGTATCGGTCCTGAAATTAAACCGCGAAAGATGGGTTCACCGGACGCGTACCTTGGCCTATAACTTGGTCACCGCCTTCCAGCGCACCTGCCTGCCCGAGGAATGGCAGAGCCTCACCTTGAGCAAGCTACGCCACCGGCTCTTCTGGCTAACGGGCGAACTCAGCCGTCCTGAAAACCGACCTACCCTCTGGCAAGGAAACTCCGCCCCCATTCGCATGTGGACAGAGAAAATCCTACACCGCGCACATAAGTTAAAACCTCTGGAGAGCTGAGTTGCGCTCCCCGCAAATCTATCGACTGCTGCAAAAACGTGGGGGCCTGATGACCATTTTTCGGCCATATTTGACGATGACGGGCCAGATTCACGCCGGATTTAGGTAATAGGTCGAGTAGCGCTTTGCCAGCGGACGGGTTGATCAGACGGCTAGTTCAGAGCATCAGCTCGCCTTGTGGGTGTGCTGGCGACATCGTTTTCGAGACATCGAGGTCCAAGGCTCCCGCTTTCAGCAGAACGGCGAGAATCCGGATGCACCTGTCGTACAATCCGACTGACTCTTTAGTGTGGACTAGCAGCTCTCCAATGGTCCGCTTGCCGTCAATCGCCGCAAGAAACTCACTGACGTCGGCCTCGATTCCCCATGCTTGCTCCCCCACACGGACTTCAGTCCCGGACAATTCAACGTGGGTGCCCATTTTCCATGACGGCCTGAATGTCTCCACGATAGCCCGGTCGTAGGCTGGCAGTTGGTCAATCCTCATCATCAGTTCACTTGTGAATGCCTCTGGCGTGGTCGCCCTGAGCCTGAGGTACTGGAAGAATTGACGTCGATCGAGGGGGGCATGCTCTTTCATGGTTGAATTCCCTATCGAATCCGAATTAAAAAAACGTCACCGTGCTGCGTTCGCAAGTTGCCAACGACTGCTGCCTCAGGCGGAAGTGGTTCTTTCTGGTCGAACAAACTGCGGTGCCAGTAAAGCGGGCCGGTCGTACGGGCTGGAATCTCCGGCGTGTGTGGCGCAGTGAAAACGCCGGCGTTTTCCCACAAATATGGCGTTTCGCTCATCACGACGGATCCAGGAGAAAGTGTCTTTGCCCAATGCAAGATTGCGTCGTGTTCCGCCCTGGGAGCCGAGTTGAGATCATCCCATCGCTGCCAGGCCTTTTCGTGCCCGAGGAACAAGAGGCACAATGCCAAAAACCCGATCGCCTGTGCCCATAAACGATAGCGGGGCTGGATCCTGGCTAGCGCCACGGCCAGAGAGAGCGTGAGGACGATTGACGGTATCAGAAAGAAGCGACTCCCGCCCGGCGCCGAGAACTGTCCGACCGAGTAGACAGACAAAAGCGCCGTCTGGGCGACAAGCCAAGCCAAAAGACCCAGCCATCTAGCCTCAAGCCATGTCAGCCACACCAAGGCAATGAATCCAGCGCTGGTGAACGGCAAGACGCCGGATTCCAGGAAAAAGTGAAAGTCGGTAACTATGTTAGGTAGTATTGAGCTAAACGAAAAGCTGGAGTCGGACCGGGAGCTCAGGTAATGCAGGTAAAAGACTGAACTCTGTGATGCTAGTGCCGCAATGGGTACGACGGCTAGGGCCAATAGGACTGCCAAATGACTTTTGGGGAGGGTGAGCGGTCTGGGGCCAAGCCACAGCGACAACGGAAGCACAAGGAGGACATTGTCCAACCGGAAATTGACGGCCACCAACGCCAAGAGCAAGGCTGTGACCACCCACCCGGGACGCCCTTTGGAGAGGTCCGCCGCAGCAAGCGACGCCAGCGCAAGCAACACAGCCGAGGGATCTGCTGCGCCGGATCGATACCACATGGCCGCTATCGGATTCAGGGCAAACAACAGAATCGCCATGATCGCCGCCGGGCGATCCCCGGTCCATCGAAAGACGAGAAACCCGATAAGCGCAGATGTCAGGATGCCACACAGCCCGTTCAGCAAGGAAGGCCCCCGCTCGGCACCGAACATGCGAATCCAGGGCAGAGCTGCAGCCGGGAAACCTACAGGCCATTTACAGCGCTCAACTCGCTTGGCATCCGGGAGCCATAGCACAGTCACTCCGCCGCCAAAGCCCCCATCTAGGTTCTTTGACATGTTTGCATACACATCTTCGTCATAGAAGATTCGGTGTCCCGGAACGTATGTCCGGCAGTTGTGAAAGGTCACTACACAACAGGTCAACACGATACCCATGGAAGAGGCAAGGCGGCTCATGCGGCAATCAACAGTCTGAACCAGGCATCCAAGGCACCCACGCTCCAGGCCAAGCCCTGAAATGCGGAATCGGAAACGGCTTCGTCAAAAAGAAGGCGCACCCCTTGGGCATCCAGAAAACCCTCCGCGCACAACGGTCCCTGCGCAATGCTCGATGCCCAGGAGCTTGCGCCACCGTAACCAGCGAACATTGCCTCTAATCGTACCGATTGGCCGAACCCTCGCTTCGCCTCGTCTATTGGAAAGCTGGGAACAGATCGTGCCAGTAACGTTTTCAGCGCCCCCTTCGGACGTTCGTCGTTCAGACGGAGTGCAAGTTGAATAACTTGCCGGGAGAGAAAGGGGAAGAATACTACTGAATTGCGACCAACCGCCCTGGCGTACGCATCGATAATTGAAGGTTTCGCGGCCATCAAATATTGGAACAGTGGTCCTTGTTGTTCATAAGCCCTAATCAGAACGGCTTCAGGCGCCCTGCCGCAAAGACGCCTGCGCAATCCAGAGCCGTAAAGGTAGCGCCGGGCAAAATGTTTGGCACGACGGTAAAGTCGAGTTGCGGCTAAGGGGCCGTCGCCCTGCTTCGCGATACGCCTCCAAATGGGATCACCCGAGAAAACGCCGTCCGCGCCACTGCCAGATACCAAGAGGCATTTCTGCCTGCCGACCTGTTCACAGAACCAGTCCACATAGGGGATGCGTATCGAGGCGACGGGCATGCGCCACTTGAGGGTCGCCGGAGCCAACGACAGGCGAGGCGGCATAGTCCAGCGCTGGTGGGGAACTTTCAGCCATGCAGCGCGCGTAGCAGCGATTTTCAGTTCCTCGCTCCCTTCCTCCCCGAAGCTATGCGCCTCCAGGCTCACACCTCTTCGGCTCAACACGGAGGCCAGCAACATTGAATCAACGCCGCCGGAAAACAGCAGTGCAGCGGAGGCTCCTGGTCCAACTCCATCAGCGACCTTTGCCCCCAATTCCCATTCAAGGTCTCTCAAGCTCTCTTCCTTGTTGCTTGCGCTCGCGATCTCGGGCATCCAGACGGACTCCTTTACACTGATGCCGCCGTTTCTCACGGTCACGACGCTATTCGGCGGCACCTGAGCAATGTTCGCGAAGCCGCTGAGCGGGGCGGGGATTTGGAATAGAGTAAAGTAAGCGTCGATCGATTCCGCGCAGGGCTTCTTGCCAGCGTCGAACCACGACCACAACGTGGCAACATCGTCGGAGAAACACACGATTCCGTTGCGATCACAGTAGAATAGCCGTTCAATTCCAAAAGTGTCCACGGCCAGGTGCAAGCTTCGGCTTGCGTTGTCGAATCGAGCGGCACAGAATTGCCCGTCTAGAACGGCGGTGAATTCCGAACCAGCTCGGCGGGCGGCCTCATGGATCTCCCTTCCAACCCTCCAACCGGCCGCGGCGGTAACTCCGTCAGCGTCCTCGAACAGCATAGCGCCTGAAGCCACCGCCACGAAGCCTGCCCCCGGTAGCTCAGCGGAACGCCAGCCCGCATGCTTGGGTTGGTACCGTTCACGAATGGAGCGTTCGGTCCCCGAAGGGCCGCTGCTAGCCACGCAGCCGAACAACCTCGCTTCGGTCTCCATTCAATGCCTTTCTTGCAGGCGCAGACGGTGCGCCAGGCACCCGGCCACACACTCACCGCTCATTCGAAGCCCACACGCGTCACAGCGAGAAAAGAGAAACCGACATTCAAGCGACTTGAAGTGGGTGCCCAGAGCCTCTACCATCTCCTGCCTCTGCAAGGGAGCCGCAGGGTCCAATTTCAATCGCATTCTGGAGGCCAAAGGCAGACAATGCGACGCTCTGAGATCGGGATGAATATCGGGAAGTGGGTTACAGGTCGACATGTAATGAATTCCGCATTGCGGCAGATCGGCCAGACCCTCACGGATCGCGGACTCCACGTGGCATTCTGCGAACATGCACGCCACGAAGCCGCAGTCACAGGAAAGCCGAATTCCGCGCTGCAGAAGTGCTCGCCCCTGCCTCTTGAGCGCCGCACCGATTCGCTGATAGTCGTGAGCCGGCGCATATGTATTTTCGTGGTCAGCCATGGGATGCGACAGACTAACCCGAATCACAGTGTTTAAATTGAAACGTGAAACCAGATTGGCATAAGGCATGAGGTCGAAATCATCTCTCCAAACGGTTATCCCGAGCGTGCAAGCCCGTTGCATCCACTGGAGGTTCCGCTCAATTACTGCCAACTCACCGGGCGGCTGATTCAAACGCAGGTACGGGTTCACCAGGAAAAGCAATTGGCGGCCTTCGGCGGAGTAAAGTATGTGCCTTAGCTCATCGCTTCGTGGGGAGTGAATTAGTCCATTCGTGGCAATTATGACCTGCCTGCCGAGTTTCAGGGCGTCGCGCACGAACTTTGCGATCATCCGGTGTTGGGTCGGTTCGCCCCCAAGCAGGCAAATTCGCACTCCTCGCCACTTCTCTGCCATACGAAGGAGGAGGGCGTAGTTGCCTGACGTGAGGAAGTCCTCTTGGAGGCGACCACCAACGGGAGAATTCTCTGCCTCAGGGCCGTTGCTAGATCCGCGCGATTTGATTTCGGTAACGCTTTGTTCAAAGCAGAAGCTGCATTGCCGACGGTTGCACCTGGTCGTGAGCAGTATGTTCATGAGCTAGCCATGCTGTCCAACCATAAGCCAAGAAACAAGTTATGCCAGAGGAAATCCTGGTACTCGTCGCCTGCGCTCGTAGACGGAGGCTCTGCAGATATGCCGTGTTCGCGCAGGCGGGCGAAGGCAGTACAAGCCTGCTCGTTCTGTATTCCGGCGAAACGACGGTAGCCAGTCCACTCCTCGCCGAAGCCTCTTTTCGGGCTGGCCAGGATTTCCGGCGGGAGCCGCTGGCGGAACGCTTGTCTCAAAGGCAATTTCGTCACACCTTGCCGCGCTTCGGGAAACAAGAATGCCTCCCAAGAAATCGAGAAGGCAGCGGCGACCACTCGCGGATGCAACAAGGGGCATCGCACGTCCAATCCAAACCACTCACCTAACCGCACGCCGGCATAAAAGTAAGGGAAGCACGTCATCTCCTGACAGACCAAAGTGTCCAGGAATTGATTGATGCCGGCGCATTCCGGTTCATGAGGGAGACAATCCGTGACGCACTCTAAATCCTCACCGTGAATGCTCTGCCGCAGAATATCCTGGACTTGCCGCCACCGGCGCGCCATTGAAGACTGGCGCAGTGCCGATGCGGGAGTGCCGGAAAGTCCTGCTCGAATGAAAGTTTCTACCAAGGCAATTTGGTGACGATAGCCGAGAAACAGCTCGTCGCCACCCTCGCCCAAAAGCATGACGTCGGCCTTCCCAGAAGCGCCGCGCAACAGCAGAAACAAGTAAAAAAGGGGCGCGACACAGACAGGTTCATCGAGCGCCTCCACGAATTCCGGCAGCAGTCTGAAATCCTCTGCGCCAAATGCGATTCGTTGAAGGCATTTCCCCGCTCCACGACAGACCGATTCTGCCGCAGCCAGGTTTTCCCTGTGGTCTCGAGAGACCAGAGCAAAGGCGTCGGCTTCACGGGGAGGAAGAGAAGCGTAAATCACGGCCGAGTCCAAACCGCCCGAGAGAGCCACGGCAGGAGCAGTGGCATGGGCAATCGACTCGCCGACGGCGGCCTCGACTGCGTCCGCGATACCTTCGTGTCCGCGATGGTTGCGATTACCCACCGGGAACGGAGAGCACTCGTGGAACTCAACTGAGCCTTGCTCAAACCGTGCCGAGTGTCCCGCGGGGACTTGAAATACACCCTGCAATAAAGTCAGAGGAGGAACGACAAAACGGAACAGGTAATATCGCGCAAGCCCGATAGCGTCGAGGGCTGGCCGCGGAGAGAGCGCCCCGATTTCACGTAGCGAATTCGAGCAGAACAACGTCTGGCCGATGACGCGGTAAAACAGCGGGGCAAAGCCGAACCGGTCACGCACCAGATGGATCGAGCTGTCACGGTGGTCAACTAGCAGGCACGCGAACGGCCCCGCTACCGTCGCACCCATCACCATGCCGTGTCTGCGGTATTGCTCCAACAGGACTCGGGGGTCCTGCCGACCACCCCACAGTGTCAAACTAATGCCTGCACTTGAGGCACGCCACACCGGACACCGGCGGATCGAACCGGACAGCAACACGTCGCCAGTCCCAGCGAGCCCAGTGGCCAGTAGCATACTGTCACCCCTCTGAACCTGCGGCGGGAGCGGATTGAATCTGAACCAAAGAACCCACGGCAGATACTGGAGTGCGCCACTCCTCGGAGGGCTCAACCACATCGCCCAATCCGTAGAGCGAAAAAATCTGCGCACGCGTGATCTCGCGGATGAGGTAACATCGGGCCGGATCTACGATCATGCACGGGTCGCCATTCATCGCCAACTTTGCGGGGCAGTCGCCGGCGCAGTGGTATTTTGCGAAGCAGGATTGGCAAGCTGGCTTGTTTGAGGCGGCCCAACGGGCAGTATTCGAAAGTTTAGCTTCGTTTACCCAGAAACCGCGATCCGGTCCAACATAGCCGCCAATTTCGAAAAGAGAGATCCGGTGGTCCTTCTGTGAACATACCTCGTAACAAGCGGTGATCCGGCCGTCTTCGGTCACATTGAACGCTCCGGAACTCGCGCCACAGAACCGGTTCGTGACTTGGTCCGCTCGGGCGCCGCTGAAGAGCAACCGGCGCCCGTATCGTCTGGCAATAAGCCGTGCACTCAGAAAGCCGTGGATGAACACTCCCGGGTCAAGCGATGGCTCGCCCGATGCTAGCGCCCGGCCCGCGACGAACGCAGGCTCGATCATCAGCATTCGAGCCCGGGAGACGCCGCACAGGTACTCCACCACTTCAGGAATCCGTCCCGCTGAAAGTCGTGTAATAGTGCAACGGATGCCGTACTTCGCCCCAGCATCGTCCAGAATAGCCAAGGTCCTTTCGACAAGCGTGGAGGAAGCCTGCCCATCGGAAGCAAGCGGGCGCTGTTTATCTTGAATATCAGGAGGGCCATCAACGCTGACTGTAATATTAGATAATTTGTGAGCCAGCCAACGGGCATGGCTTTCCGACACGATGCCGTTCAGCCCGGCCTCAAACGAAGAACTTACACCGACGCACTCGCAACGGTCTTCTGTATACCGAATGGCGCGCTCTATCAGGGGCCAACCTAGCGTCGGCTCCCCGTCTCCGTGGAAGATCACTGTAACTCTCTTCTGGCCGGTTGTGAGGGCGTTTTCGATCACGAAATCCAGCGCCGCGCGAGCGATCTGCCATGGCATCATACTGTGATTTTCACCGCCGTTCGCATAACAATAGGTGCAGCGAAGGTTGCACCGCCCCGTGACAAAGAGAGTGACTTTGGTAGGGAGGTATGCTCCGGCATCCGAGGGAAGCGGAGGCGGGGCATCCGGCAAATCCTCGAATAAGCCGAGGCCCTCCAGCCGCTCTAGAAACTGATCAGGAACCCTGGCGTCAAGCCGATTGAAGCGAATCGCCTCTATTGCCTGAGCGCCGGCCTCATTGACCGTGAAGGCCAGCCTGCGAAGAGGCGCGTAAACTATCCGTTCCCTGGCGCTGATGGCAGCCAACTGGAACACGGGAGTGCTAAAGTGCGGACGCGTCATTGGTCCCAACGATTCAGTACCAGTAATATAAGGTGTAACCACCACTGGGGGCCTGTGGGGCCTGAGTGTCGCATGTGCATATCAGATTACATGTGCAAACGTCTTTCCAGAGGGGTGATGCCCCGGCACTGACGCAATTGCAGACGCAAATAGAGCCAGCGGGAATCGGGGTCCCACATGGCAAGGTCTGAGTGGACCATACTTGCCGTGCTTCGTCCCACACCTGGGCCATTCGGTTGTTGGTTTCCGAGGTTACCTGTACCGCGTTGCAGGTACAGGTGCAGTCCTTGTACGCCAACCGGGCGCGGCGCGGGACAAATTCCTGAATCTTGCCCAGTGCAGGATCGAACGCCGGGAAGAGATTGGACGCGTTAACGGTGCCGTTGACCGTCCGATGCACGACGACCCTGCCGTCCCGGCCACCCCATGCATAGGTCATCGGGTCCGCAGAGCAGGCGAGGCACGTAACTCCTTTGACCTCCGCACCTAGAACGACGGTTGAGCCTCGGCCCCTAAGATCCCGAACTGTAATCTCGTCTCTTGCGGTGACACTCACCAAATGATCGAAGTCTGGTGAGAGCGAATGCATTCTGCCGATTTCGCCCAGATCCGTCTCCCCCCAGGCCTGGCCACCCGGAAATGTAAGTATGGTCATTCGGCGATCGCTAAGCAGGGCAGCCTTTTCGGAGCTAGCCGAAACTACAACCTGCTCCATTCCGTCGCGCGCGCCCTCAGGATACGTCTTCACCTGGCCGGATACCGGGTCGATCAACGCCACGCTTTTGATCACTTCAAGAAATACTCTCGGGGGATCCTCGCGCGTTACGCCTACTGACCTCAAGCCCGTAGAAACCACAGCGCCGGCATTAAAAGCCCGGACCTCTCGCCATGTCACCGTATCCCAGATCTGCAGAATGTTATGACTGTCCAAGATGATCAGCCAGTGCCCGGAGGGACTGAATCCTGCAAGGCTGACTCCTTTAGTAGGACACTCGAAGATTCTGAGTCCCGATTCGTCATAGCAGCGAGCTCGGCCCTCACGATCGATCGCCAGAAGCGTGTCCTTAAACCCCCACGTGAAACTGGCGACGCCGGCCGACCCAAATCTCTCCATCGGCTTGCCGAGCACTTGCGTATTCCAAACCAAGAGATGGCCCGACTCTGACTGCGCACCGAGCCGGCCGGCGCCAGGCGAGAATGCCAAGCGCTTTACAGGTTCGGGGAATGCTTTATTGCATAAGACGTAAGAGATCGAACCGCGGCCGGAGGCCAGCGCCTCCTCAGCGGCAGCCGAGATCGCAAGTGCAGCGGCGGCACGTGCTAAATCCCTTCGGGTTACCAGTCTGCCACTGGCCGGATCCTGCTCGCGGAGCTCGGAAACCTTTCCGATAGAAGGTTCCGTCTCTGGGGCCCCTTCAGAGCCCGCTTGATTCTTCTTTTCTTTGTTTTCGCTCATGGCTCCCACCTTTATGGTCTGACATATAACGCCGAATAGTCTCCGCTCTTGCAACTCGCGTCCTTTGCCAAAACGTAAGGGCTTAGCTCGGCTGGTTTATCGATTAAATTAGGCCGACCGTTCACTAAAGCGATACATCGCAGGTTGGCGCGAACCACAGGGCTGGAGTCTGTGCTTGCTTGGGTGACTATCGAATCAAGATCGGATAACACCTCGGAATTCGTCCCAGCTGCGCCCGCTCGCGCCGAAAGACGGAGCAGACTCTCCGAGGCGGCCACCCTCACGTCCGCAATATTGGTTTTCAGGGCTTGGCTTAGGACTTCAGCGGCGCCTGTACAGTTATGCTGCCCCAGTGCTCGCAAGAGATCGGGCCACTGCTGCAGATACTTGCCCTGGTCGGCGAGTACAGCGCCCGCTCTGGCAGCGTCCTTGCAATATCCCGAATCCGGATGTTTGGTGATAAACGCGACATATGCCGCTGGCGTTCCCACCCTTTCGGCATCACCGTATGCCGACCATACGTCGTACCAACTGTAAACCTTCAAGCTTACGAAAAGGCCTGCGACAATAAGCAACATCAACCCGCAGCCGGCTTTGTTGGACCTTCTGGACCGTGATCTGTATGGCGGAGTGTAGCGCGGAGTATACCGTGAATAATACCGTGTCGGCATGCTTCACCATCCTCATCGTCTTTTAGTGCTCCACTCTGGAGGCTTCGCGCCTGTTCAAGTACGGCTCCACGAGCGGTGATGGATCCTTCAGCAATCCCTCGTCATCGGCAAGCCGGCGGATCTCTTCCGCGGGAAGCCTTGTGTTGGCAGCCAAGTCGTACAGGCATTCCCAAAAGAGGATCTTCGTGTTCTTGCCAGCCGTGAGAAAACGATTCCAATGGAAACGCTCGTCGCCTGAGCCCTCGATGTCAGCGCCGGTAATAACTCCCTCAGCTAAGGCTCGTTGAGTCGTCAAGTAGCCAGGGAAATACAGCATCGAGTAAGTGTTCAGTCGATAGGGTCGCGGGATGCGCAGTAGAATCTCCAGCACCTCGCGCCGGTCTTCATCCTGCGAAAATGGTTCATCGATAATCAGGTCGAATATATTCTCGAAACACAGTTCTTTTCCCATCGTTGCGACACGGAGGATATCCTCTGCGGTATAGGCGCGGTTGTAGAACTGCCGTGCGACACGCGGCGATCCCTGAAGGCCCATTGAAAGCCAACGCATTCCTGCCCCCGCGAGCAGCGGCAGGGCGCGCTCATTAAGAATCCTCGGGTCGGTCTGACAGAAAAACGGGAGTCCGACTCTCTTCGGGTATGCGTCGGCAAACCGCAGGAGCCAGTGGTAATCGGTAGTGAAGACCTCGTCGTAGAAGCAAATTCTTTCGAGGCCCGGATTGGCACGCTTCACTTCCGTCAATTCGGCCACGACCGAGGCCGCAGAACGGCGTCGTACAAAGTTGCCCAGACCCTCGAATGCCTTTCTCTGCACAGGATTGACGCAGAATTCGCACGCGTATGGACAACCCCGAGATGTCATCATCGAATACGAGCTCATGCGTCCCGATGTCGCAAAGTGTCGGGAATTGAGGTAGATATGACTGCCGTCGTCCGAGTAGTCGGGGCGAGCCAAGGAATCCAAATCCTGCACGAGGGGTAGCATGGTGTTGCGAATGACAAGGTTCCCAGGTGCCGGCGAGCCGTCCCCTAAGGCAAGGTTTCCTTTGATGGACCAGACGTTAGGGCAATCGTCCAGCGCACGTCGGTTTGCCAGGAGCCCAAGGAATATCGGCACAGCTTGCTCACATTCACCTCGGAATAGATAGTCCACATCATTTTCTATTCCCTGCGGGTCCAATGTCGGACCTGGACCGCCCGCAATGATGATGGTCTTAGGAAGGCGTTGCCCAATAGCGAGTATGGCGCGCCGGATGATCGGGATGTACGAAGAAAACACCGAGAAGCCCACCACGTCTGGCGCTAACCGGACGAGAGTGTCCACTAGCTCTGGCAAAACCCGAAGGCGAAAATCCAACAGTCCCCCGTCAGACTCCGGGTCGAAACCTACGTACAACGACCGCACTTGGAAGCCTGCACGACTCACCGCGGCGTGAATATGGCGCAGGCCGAACGCGCAAACGTCAACCTCCATGTTGTGGTGGAAGAGGATCAAAGCGAGCCGCGGGTAAAGGAGACCCACCGATGTCCTCTCCGGCTCTACCCGATTAGGACTGAGCATTGCGGCATCCTCTCTTCTCATCCGTTGAATCCGAGTGGACGGAATTTAAACGGGGACCGGCGAAGTCGAAGCTCTCGACTGGCTCGAACGGCCGTTTTCCCCGGCGCTGTTCGTCGACGAAATAGGCCAGGCAGCCTCCCAGACAGCGTCTGTCAAGGTGGAAGTTGCAGGTGGCGCACTCCGCGAATGGCCTTGGGCGTAGTATCGCTTTCAAGTGATCTACCAAGTATTCGGACATGTCAGCAAAGCTTCTGAAGTCCAGCAGCGACGGTCCCGGCGTTGTTACACCGATGCAAGGAGAGATCGTCAGATCCGGCCCAACCAGTACGTTTTGTGTCCACCCGCGATTGACGATATTACAAGCTGGGGAGAGTGCCTCGCCGGCGCGAAGAAACCTCAGTTTGTCCTCGGGTACGGCACAGGGAGGTATTGGTTTGCTAAGGATGGCTTTCAGCCCTTCTGCCCGGAACGCCTCGGTTGCCCGCAACAGAAACTGCCCATTGTCCAGCAAGTCCCTTGCGCTGGAGTGACGGTTGCTGTTATCCAGCGAGGGTATCGGAATGGCAAAATTCACTTGCCGGACTCTAAGCGTTCGCGACAAGGCGAGTGCGTCGTCGATAGCCTGATCGGTCTGAGAGTCGAAATTGTACCGCAGATATAAAGGAACTCCGCGGGCACGAAGAGACCCAACGTTGCTGTCAAAATGCGCGCGCTGCTCGGGCGGAGTATATCGAAGTGCTTGGGCATGAATCCCGACGTTGAGTACCCAACTGCCATTGAAATTGACGATCACTCGCGGCTCGCACAACAAGTTGCTGTTGAAGTAAGTACGTAATCCTCGCAGCCTGACCTCCTCGAAAAACCTCTCAGCCATCGGGTGAAGTGTCGGTTCTCCCCCAGCGAATGAGATAATCCGGCATCCCTGTTTTTCCGCCCAGCGTAGACCCAGACGAAACCTCTCGAGTGTCATCTCCACCTGATGACCTCTGTCCACGCCCTTCGCATAGCAGTATGGACAGCGGGATTGGCAAGCATAAGATGTGGCGAACACAAGCTGATGGATCAGGCGCTCACCCTGCCACTTCTCGCGCAACCAACTGAGGGAGTCCGCATCAAGAAAATCCCTGGCAGCCTCCAGTAAACGCGGGAACTCTCCCCCGCACGCCACGAGGCGGAGGAACAGCCTGGCGATGGCATCGGGCGTAGCCGGCAACTTGAAAAACCGCTGCAAAGCCTGGTAAAAGCGCGAAAGGCTGTGAAAAAAACTATACAGGCGAAAGCCGGGTTCAGGAGGCGCACCCCCGGACGCGGCGCCGACTCCAAGCTGGACGACGGGCAAATCCAGTAGCGGCAGTGCTTCGCGCAGGTCCCGCACGGCACAATCGGCAGCGACCTCGTCCACGCCCGCTGCGTCCCGGATCAGACGCAGGAATTCGGGATCCGGGGACTCCTCGTTCTCGGCCACCCAAAGCTCCGGCGCACGGTTCTGTACGAGCACGCCTCGACGAGAAGACGCCCAGAGCGCGACAGTCGAAGCCTGGCAGGGCGAAAGGCGCAGGCTATACGGGATTGTACCGTTCCCAGCTTCAACGAACACTCTGGTCTCCGGCGTCCGTTCCATGGCCGTACTCCGGGGTAGCACCGGATAGTGGGCGAGGCCAAACGAGATGCTGGCACTTACCCGCCTGCGATCAATAAAACTCATCAGCTCGGAGCTCGTTTCATCTGTTTCCAGAGCGCTGCCCAAGAGAAACGTATTTGATACTGAGACGCCGGCCTCCTCCGCATTATCCAGGCAGCGCTCATAACTTGTGAGCCGATGAGGGCATCGGAATGAAGCCAGAATTCCATCGTTAACGTGAACGGCATTGAAACTGATAGACTCGCATCCAGCCAACACCATAGCTAGGCAAAGTTCGAGGGAAAGATCGACAGGGACCGCGTAGGTCCACCACCGGATGCGCTCACCAAGACCAGCGGAGCTCAACGCCCGACAAAGTGCGAGAGCATAAGCTGGAAACAGGTTGAACTCGCTGTTGCAGAAGAAAAACCGGTGGATCCCTGTGCGCAACAATTCGCGCAGCTCCGCGATTACATCCTCCGGGTCCTTAAATACTACGTTTCGGCCATTTGTCGCGGGCTCGACACAGAAGGCGCAACGGAAACAACATCCGCGATGTGTTTCGACGTTTGCCCACGGGAGCCCATTCTCCCGGGGTTGGCGCCAACGCATGTAGTCGAAATGTCCTCGGCATACTCGACTCAAGCGCTCGGGGAACCAGGCGGGATTCGCTGGGCGACCCGCCGTGACGAGGCCTGGTATGTCATCGGTATTCCCGTCTCCTCGGAGCAGCGCGGAAAGCAGACGTGTAAGAGGCACTTCCGCGCTGCCTACGATTCCGAAGTCCGCCTTCAATTCCCGCAGCCAGAACTGTGGGTCGATTGAAAATCCGATTCCTCCGAGCACGAGTGGAACGGATGGAAACATCACGCCGAGCGTGCGGCTTATCGACTTGTGAAAATGGCGCAGTGCCGGGTACTCGTACCGGAGAATAGCCCAGTCGTAGTTTCGGATCTGAAGGCCAACTAACCCAGGGCGGAATTCACCAAGGCCGTCCATCTGTCTGGAATAATCGGGGAGAAAGGGGGATGCAGAGAGGATCTCGACGCGAAAGCCTTTCTCGTCGAGCGCGCTTGCCAGGACCTCTAGCCCTAAAGGGGGAATCGGCGGGAAGGACGGGTTGACGTCTATCAGCAGGATATCAACTTCGCGAGTATTCGTCCCCAGCGACATCTTGGCCCTCTAAGTGCCTACGGAATAAGGGTTCTCGCGGGTGCCGGATGCTAAACGGCGAACTGCAACAGGAACTCTGACCACCCCGTCTGGCTCACGTAGACGAACACTCGGTCGGGGAAACACCTTCGAGCGAATTCATCGCCAGCAAAAGGAGTCACATCCTACGCAGGGTTCCGGCCCTTGTCAAGCTCTTTGACAGCTCTTTGACAGCCCTTTCCTGGCGCCCGGAATCGGAGGTTGCTGACCTTGTTCCTTTGCCATTTGGTGCTGCGCAACCCGTTCGTTGAGCCCAATTGCTAGGCGGAACGACGGGAAGCTCGACGATTACTGCACCGTGCGGTCGAGCCGTTCTTGCAACACGGCAGCGACCGAATCGTTCCCGTGGATCAAGCAAAGGAGCGAGGGTTCGCCCGTTGCACCGCGCCTGCAGATGAGATCTTCGTCTCTAGAGTTTGAAGCCACCTCGTTCCGTTTGGCCGCGGGTGCCACGCTCCGAGGGCTGTTTTCCCTCGGCGGAGAACTTCGACGTGGGTCCAACGATGCGATTCGGCGTTCCGGCAGAGGCGGTGCCCAGTAATTGCGCTATTCTCGGCTGTTGGACGCTCTTGGTAGCGCGCATCTTCCTGCAAATCCAACCACCAAACAGACCCCAAAGTCCGCACCACACCGCGCCTGAAACTGCACCGTGAGCAATCTGCAACAACAGAGGGGCGGTAATGTGGCCTAGTCTGCCCAGGTCAGCCCCCTCCGGCTTGTTGACGGCCCAAGCCGCAGCAAAGCAAATGGAACCGACCAAAGCTCCCCAGAGGCTTCCCGACCGGCCGGCAACTGCTGCGATCATGCCGGCAACAATACCTATCAGTATTCCGAGCATCGGCCAACTACCATACTGCGTGCCTGTCCCGCTGCTGAAATACTGGAAAAAGACAAGCGACAGTACGTTCATGTGATCCTCCAAAGTCAACGCGGTTTCCGGGCGAACTTCATTGAGACGCAAGCGCCCAACCTCATCTGCATCCACGTGCACTAGCTAAGTCCCCGCATAAAAAAACTGCGTCCTCATCTGGGGCCCGCCTAAATGTGGGAGCGTCCCACGCTGCAAGCCCAGTAAGGAATGAGCTCGCCATTCTCCCATTCTCGGGTGACTTCGCATCAGCATGCACCGTTCTCGTAAGAATCCCAACGCTCAGCGGGCCGCAACAAGCGGTACGACTGCAAAGATGGGGAGAAACAGCACAAAGAGGTAACCCAGACACGAGAGTCGAACCCGTCTGAGCCAGATTCGATCCTTCCCATGATCTCTCAGGCCTCGTACCACCTCGCTGCCTAGGAACATACTCGGTGCAAAAAGACCTGCGATATTGAGTAGAGGGACATACCAGAAGAAGTTCACAAATCCCGTGGCGACTTTAGACTGTCCCAGGCCCGCATCCAGTTTTGCTCGGTTTTGAAGGTACGACAGGACGAACGCCCAGCCAAACACAACAACTATGTAATAGAGTCTCATGCTCTTCCTCCTTTGCCGTAGCGCGGATGAAATGAGCCGCATGTCCGGCTGCGATCATAGATGCCGGCTGAATATCCAGAGTTCTGTTTACTCCGGGCCTCGCAAATAAGGGCCCCGATCAGTTCCTGGCGAACTCCGCCGCGGTCGCCGGGTAGGTGCGGTAATTGCCGTTTGGCACCTTGTGCAAGGTGATCGTGATGTCCGAATATTGCGTCGCAGTTTGGATCACTGTGAATGGATCTCCCTTCGAATAGGAACAGTGGTTCGAACTGTCACAATAGCGGGTGAGAATGTAGTAGTTCCCCGCAGGCACGTTGATCGCTCTGCTGGTCCCGTTGGGCACCGGAATGTTCCAGCGCACAGGCCCGATGAGCTTCACCAAGGCGCCCTCCCCCGACTGGTTTTCGAACGTGATCGTGTTGGGATAGGCTTGAGCGAGTGTCCGACTGGCAGATAAACCAGTAGCCATCAGCGCGAGCAGAATAAGCTGCAGTGGCTTTCTGAAAGTCCTTTTCGTGTTCATGGCGATCTCACCTCCCAAAACATCTCGCGACCAGAATCCCCAGGGTGTCTGGTCTCTAATGGGTAGATACCAGACTTCGTCCCGTTTCTCGCAGGACACGTGAGGAAATTTGTTCTATCACCTTTCGTCCTATGAATGGCTTCTGTCGTAAGAAGGTTTCAAGGAATGTTGGAGAAGTAGCCAGTGGGATAGGTTGCGGTGTGTCCATCTACCGGTGTGCGAAACCGAGGTGGGAGTAAAGTCTATCAATGGTGAAGGTGTAAAAATGAAGCGACCACAGCCTCGGGAAGGAGGGTTGTGGTAGCCGACCAAACGCATTACCAGTCAGAAAACGATTCCATGACCGCAGTGGATTTTGTGCGACTCTCGCAAGAAAGGTACACCCTTCGGGGCGAGACGATGTCCAACCCGCAATGTCACTCTCTCACGAGCGCAAATCCATAAGAGCCAACGGCCAAGAAATGGCCAGCCTGGTCCACCCCCTCAAGGGCGAACACATAATCAGTATGTGTGAGTAGCTCCGTGGGCAAGTAGAAGGCTACAACCGGCCCGCCTGAGGTTGCGTGGGCCTTGAGCAGACTTTCCCTCCAGACCTCAATTCCACCTGCAATGAGCAATTTCACCCGGTACTCATTTCCAGAAGGCCGGCCATAAAGAGCGAGTTCCACTCTTACGAGGTTGGCAGTCCTTGGGATGATGAATCGATGGCTACCCTCCGTCGCACTCCTAGTGGTTCCGGGCTCCAAGAGGAACGATGCGACAGTTGCACCCTGGGCTGGAACTTGCCGGGCGATTTCTGTAGGCCCCCGCCGCACTCCAGACCTCTCTGCACCTCCTCTAAATCCAAGAAGGGCACCAACTACCAGCCACGGACCGAGGACGACAAGAATCGTTGCCAAGGCAATCACCATTTGAGTGTTTGCACTTTGTGTACGGATCAAGTCAACGACGGATTGCCAAAATGAAATGTGGAACCCCGGCGCAAACGCCTGCATCATCTGTTGGGCAGCGGCCACCCGCTGTCTTCGATCTGGCGATGACCAATAGACTTTTTTGAACCTTCGTCGTTTCCACCAGGAGAGGCGATGCTCGAGAAACTGGTCAATCAGTTCGTCCTCCACTGCGCACAGGTACTCGAAAAAGCCTTCATCGTGGAAATATCGCTCCTCGAATGCGATCTTATTGCGGCCGTCCAATAGGCCTAATAGATAACGAATTGCTAGATTCTCGTCTTGGGCCGTCAACCGCGTCTCTGGCATACCCTTGAATGGCAGATAGCACCGAATAATTTCATCGATCCGATGTATCCGTCTTACTCTCCTTATTTACATGCCCACGAATCCTCTTCTTGAGGCGATGAATCTGAAGGGTCAGGTTCGGAACGGTAATGCCCATTCGCCGACTCAACTTTTCTCTCCCATCAAGATAATAGGAAAGCAGCAATTCACGCTCATCCGGCTCCAAGACCTGCCCGCACTCGTCAAGGTATATGCGAGCTTCCATGGAGTCGAGTTCACGTTGGGACGCCCCCGTCCTGTGATGGGTGGATGGGTCTTCGATCATTGAGACGGACTGTTTGTAAAAGGCTTTCCGTTGCTCCTTTAGGATGTTGGCGGCAAAGCCGTAAAAATAGCTCTGAGGCTTTGTTGCGGTGATCTTCTTCCCTTCATCAAGACTCTTAATGACCCGACATATTACCTCCTGCGCCAGATCCTCAGGATCTCGCAGCCAGTTGAACTCGAAATACCGTATGAGCAAGGTCCGGATGGATGCCAGCTTGGTCTCAGCTCGCGTAGGATCCGGATCTAAAGCCTGAAGCAGGATGTCACCAGGAGTCCCACTCACACTCGGTCTTCCCCACCTTGGCGATTATTTTGCAATTAGAGCGTTATTTTCCCACGGATCGCCACTCGCCTTCAATCACGAAACCAGCCCAGTTGTAAGGGCTCCAGCGTCCCTCTCGCCACATTGACGCCTGAGCAGCGCGAAGGGCTGCCGCCGGGAGCATCATCTCGGAGCCTAGCATGTTTTTGTAAAAGCGCCTCATCAATTCGGCGGTTGACTCATCATCAGCACTCCACAAACTGGCAACCACACTTTTCGTTCCTGCGTACATGAAACCTCGCGCAAGTCCGACGAGGCCTTCGCCGCGGATATTTCCGCCAAGGAACGTGTCACACGCACTCAAAACCACAAGGTCCGCGGGAAGTTTCAGGTTGTAAACCTCGTGCAACCGAAGGAGGCCATCTTGCGAAGCTCCTCGACTGTTGACGAGCGAAAATACGAGGGCAGAAAGCTCAGGGTGCACTTGATCAAGCATCCCGTGAGTAGAGATGTGGACAATTCGATACTGCCCCAGCGTTCCGCTCATCATCAATTTCTTGCACGCAGCGAAATCCAGGGCGATCATCCGGCTCGCGGGCGGAACAAGGGCTGATATGTCACGCGCTTCTTCACGCGAGAACAGAAGTCTGCGAAATGTGCTTCCAATGTCCGGTATGGCATTCGGTGCCGCCGCAGCGTGTGCTCCCTGAACGCGCTCGTCCTGCCGATCAAATACCGGATCCGCCAAGACTGCCAGCATGCGGGGAGCAGACGGCATCCCGTCAAGTTCTTGCCGCAGCACCGCGATCGTCGAAGCCGAAGGGAGCATCACAATTTCGTGCTCTGCGATGAGGGGGATGGAATTGGAATTGTCATGCTTTTCTGGGGTAGGAAGGGCGCCAAAGGGAAGCGACTGCAGAATTCCGTCTCCCACTACCAGAAGTCGCTTGCCCCTGAGCTCGTGCATTACCGGTCCCAAGAGCATCCGGCTAAGAGCCCTCTCATCGCGCTCGAGGCGCTGTCGTTCATTCTCATCGAGGTGGGGCTTGCGAATGAGCCCATCCATGCTCTTAGCAACTTGTTCTACGGTACTCCTTCTGGGTATTGTCCAACTGAAGATTGACTGACCCGTTACAGCCCACCCGTAGCTCTGATCATCGCCCAACTGATACTCTAGTAGTAACGTGTCCTTGTCAGTAAGAACTCTGATTTGAACCTGCGCCAGGTTCAGCTTTACAGGTTGAGTGATGTCGGCATAAGAGGGGCTCTCCGCTCGGATCTGCGCTTCAACCTCTTGATATTCGTCGATCATCCGATCAAGGCGTTGACGAGCCTCTCGCTCGCTGGCGGGCTCATGCCGGTTGATCGCTCGCATTAGCCGGAGAGACTCGAAATTCAGCCCGCGCTGGATGGTCCGTTCACGAAGTGAGAGCGCAGGAGGAATACCCCGGCGTATTTCCCCGTGTCCCTCTCGCAGCATGTCGAGAAGGCTGCGAGACCGGGCTCGCTCGCTCGTCTCAAAGGCCTCGGCATTAAAGCCGGCCGTGGGTCGCTGTTCGTGCAGACGCATCAGAATATCGATATAGAGGGAATACAGTCGGAGCTTTGTAGCGAGGAAAAAAGCGCGGAATTCATCTCCAGGCACGTTGCTACGGAGCGATTCGGTGACAGTCAAGGCTGACTTTGCCCAATCCGCCGCCTGGGTGAGATTCCCGCGATTTGACTCCTCCTTTGCGAGGGCGCCAAGCGTATCTGCTTCCCTGTCAGGCAGATGGATTTTCCGCTCCAGCTTAAGGGCCTCAAGCAAGAGCCGAACCGAGTCATCGTGGTCCCCCAAAGACGACTGGATTAACCCAGAGCTGTATAACGCGTTTGCTTCCCCTCTGATGTAGCCAACTGCTTTTGACTCGGCCAGCGACTGTGAAATACATTGGAGGGCCCGAGCCAAATCGCCTTGTTGTTGATAGGCTTGAGCCAGGACGTACCATGAATCAGCCTCCCACTGGTGGTCTGCCGCGGACTTGATAATCGATAGGGCTACATGTGCGCGATGAGCGGCTGCCGCTGAATGTCCCAAGTCCAGGTCGACTCTCGCCAGGGTGAGCGTAGCCCTCGCAGCGGCAACAGTATCGCCTTCAAGGTGAAATAGCCTGACCGCCCGGGCAAGGTAATCGACGGCGTTGTGGTAGTTTCCTAGCCAGCGATATGCAGCGCCGATGTTGTTCGTAATAAAGGCCTCACCCTTCACATCCTTCAACGACCTAATCAGCCTCAGCGCTTGAAAATAGCTCTGCAGGGCTTCTTGATGCTCACCCAATTGCGTGAGCAATATTCCCTGATTGCTGAGCGCTGCCGCCTGCCCATAGTGATAGTCGATAGCTTTCCACAGAATCATCGCTTGGTTTAGATCGGACAGTGCGGCTTCGGGCTGGTCCTCCTGCCATTCGATCATCCCCTTGTCGTTGTACGCCTCTCCTTCGCTCCTCGTGTCGCCGAGTGCTTGGCTTAAAGAAAGCGCTTCCGCAATATAGCCAAGGCCCTCCGTCCGATTCATCGAGTAGCAAAGCTCACTCAAGAGAATGAGAGTACGAAGGACCGGTGCGTCCTCATGCAGACCGCGCCAAAGCGATAGGGCCTGCGTAGCCTTCTCAAGAGAGAGACGCAATGCTTCCGGAGTACCGGCAAATTCGAGATGCTTTGCTTCGGTCGAAATACGTTCGGCAGCTGCCCGTTCTTCGATTCCGCGAGCCCCCATTTCTAATTTGATAACCCTTAACACGTAGTCACCCGGTGGTCCCTGCCTCTGTGCCGGCCGGATCTCGATCTTGTATGCTCCTGATGACGCAGCGTGAAGGGACGCGGATTCTGTTCCATATTCAAACCCGTCTGTTTCTGACAACTCTCGGCCGAGGGGATCAAATAGCAATATCTCTACATCGATGCCCTTTTGCTCCACCAACACGCGTGCATAGCCGCCTTGATCAAGAAAGATCCGGTACCAATGGACCTCTGTGGCGGCGAGCCGCCGCGTGATCCTTTGCTCTAGCTCGATACTCTGGGCCGAATGCAGCGACAGCCCGTACCACAACAGAACAAGAATAGATCGACAAAGTAAATGGCTCCAGGACCAGCCAGAAAATGTGCTTTCCTGCGAGATTCGACACCTTGTTCGGTATTGAGTTGCAGGAGGTGGCACAACGATGGTAACTGCATTGGTGATTTCGGTGGTATACCTCATTACTGTCGGTCCCTTCATCATTTGGGGCCAAGGCGGTTAGTGAGAAAGCCGCACGCGCCGCCTCACCTGGCGGCGCGTGCTAACTCATAATCACCGCTGAAATCTCTCCCCGTAGCTTGCCACTAATCTTGCGCGAAGGGAAGCGCAAGGATTGCTCCGACCAAATTGGTGGTTGAGCGCGAGCTCCATGCTCATATTCAAGGAGAACCAGGAAAAACCCATGAGGGAACATGTTGCTGGAGTGAATTCGGAGGTGCGATGGGTAATCATCCTTTAAGGCTGATATCGACCTACTCGGGTTTCCTGAGGCCAGGCCACGTTCAGCAAGCGGCTAGATGTGTGAAACTAGAAGACCTGACTTTCGGCTCACCTGCCTGCTCGTGGCCGGCACCTGTCTTCACGACCAGGCGCAGCGACAAGTGATTCGACGGAAATCTTTTCACGCCGGAAGACATTAACGGGGGTGACGGGACAGAACTGGGATCGGGGAGGCGCGCTCTGTTCGGCTGAATTCGCCACTGTATCTCTGTTTGGCCGGATGCAATGTGTATCGTAGAAGAACCGCGGAGCCGGGGAAGGGCCGGGGAAGCAGGCCGATAGTTGGGGTTTGGCTGGGCCACCGACTCGACGTTTTGTCTGTTTCGCTAGCTGCTTGGGGAGTCATGAACGGGTCGCTCCAAGTTCGACACGCGCAATTTTCCAGTTGCATATTGGTCGGACTTTGGTATACTCCGCACTCGGTTAAGGAGCGGTCGCCTTAATTTTAACCCGCGACTAGCAAATTCTCCCCGCGACTCGTCTCTTACTCCTAATGCGCCAACCCCTGCGCATCCGGCTTCCGTTGGGCGGGGGCTTACGTGCATACCATCTATTTCGCCTTGGCGCTCCCCTCCATCGGGCGAAGGAAGGAACCATTAATGCGTTTCCGCAGAAATACCCATTCGCTGATAACCCCGCTGATTGCTGCTTTCCTCGCCGCTATGATATGCGATCAGAGTGTCGCGGCGCAAACAGGTGGCGGCGACAAGCTGATCGAAGCAGCCACGTATCTCGCTCAAGCAGATAAAGAGGAAGGTTGCTCGCTGGAAAAAGCAAGGGACTGGACCAAGCGTGCCTTAAGTACCGCTAAGAGTTACCGCTCGACCAGCCGAACGGATAAAGACACTGCTGGAAATCTCATTGCCAAGTGCAATCTAAGACTCGCGGCGCTTGACCAACACGAAAAGAGCCTGCAAAATTCGGAGAGAGTTATCCGAAAAGCGGTCAAGCAAAAACGCCTGGAAAGCGCACAGGCTGAGTTTGACAACGCCAAACCTCCCACCTGTGACGCGAACTTCAATAAGCTCAAGGATGAGATCAAAGCCGGAAGGGACTCGGCCGCTCAGACTGTTTCCCAGGCTGACTCCGTTGTGGAAAGCAACCCAAAGCACGCCCTTTCACTTTACACGGACGCGCTAAAGATCGACGCTGACTTTCCGGACATACGGGATAAGATGCAGCATGCCAGTCAAGTTGAACATGAGCAATTGCTAGCTGCGCAGAGGGAGCGCGACGAGGCGAAAGCCGAGAAAAAGCGTGCGGGCCATCCGGGAATGAAGAAGGCCGCAAATGTGACCTTATTTATCATCGTCATGGCGGCCTTGGTCGGTGTCCTGGTGTACGCAGCTGAGCACGAGAAACAAAACCAGTAGGGGCTCGTGCGCCGCACGGTTTGCCATGCCGGATGCCGCTAACCGACGTTGTTTTGAACGTCGTTTACTCCATGTAGGTAGCCTTGACTCGGGCCCCCTCATGAAAGAGTGTTGACCTCTGATTCCATCAGAGGCTTGCGAGAGGAGTCCGATTTGGCAGTATGAGCAAAAGGGGAACAGTGGCCATGAAAACCATGATGCCGGTCTTGCTCCTGCTTCTCTTCACCAGTGCCTTGGCTGTTAGCCAGGAGGGCGGCAATTCACCACAAGCCCCAGGCGGAGAGCAGGAGACTTTAACGCAGCCAAACAAAACCGAACAGGCAAGGCCGCAAGCCAGCAATGCCGGAGCCGCGGCAGACTGCGGATGCCAACCGCTCGATCCCAACGTGGGTCTTTGTAGGGCCGCGTGCGATAAGCGAAAAGAATGGGATAAACGCGATGACGAACTCCGAGAGCTGTTCGCTAGGCCCCTGGATTGTACCAACCCGCATGATGTCCAGAACAGACTATCATCGATTGCCTCTGCGCGAGGTGCCCTTACAGCCATGTCCGCTGCATATCAGGCGCATTATGACGCTGACATTGCCGATTTCGACAAAGCTATTACTGATGCCGGTAAATTCGGCGTAAGACAAGACACCTTGAGCAAACAGACCAGGGCCCGCCTCGAAGGCGCGCAGCAGGAGCTGCAAGATGATCAAACGAAGTTCCGACAGCTTATGGCCGACCCAGACGAGTCGGGCGCTCGCTCCCGTGTCCTCGAGAAGTTGAAGAAAATAATAGATAGCGATCAAGAAGTCATCGGCGCACTTACGAAGACTCTTTCCGTATCAGAAGAGGCGAGTAGTTCTGCCGACACAGTTATCGATAGGGACAAGGCACTCCGCTCGTTTGTGGTTAAATACAAAGAGATCAAAGACGCAGAGGCCGCCCTTTACGACGCTGTATATGATGGTCGCAGTCTACGGATCGACCTTGAGTGCCCCCCTGAGCCACCGCCGAAGCCCGAGGTCAAACCCATTGACTAAGAGCCTCTTGAATCGAATTTGCCGCAAGGCACCAAGTTGCGGAGATTGCTATATGCGGACGGTAACTTATTGTGCGATTTTCCTGACTGTCATGATTTCAGTTGGCTTTGTTGTTGCGCAGAGATCGACTGTCGTTCCTCCGGACGAAACCCAGAACGCCCTTGATGACCTTGCGCTCAAGACTCGTGAACTACGGAATTTACACCCGGACCTGGAGACAAGAATCCTCGAACTCCCTCCGGACGAAGCTGAACAATGGATCGCAGAGGTACGGGCCAAAGTTGGAGAGGTGAAACAAGCGAAGGTTCGCGTCGCCCTCGCTTTGGCGGATTCCTATAGGGCTCAAACCACTTCCGTCGAAATTCTCTCCAAAGAAACAAAAAAGCCAAGCTTAGGCGCAACTAGCGAGGTGGTTCAGCGCCGAATGGATGCTGCTGTGGATGAGTCCAGAGGCTTGGACCAAATAGTCAAAGACCCCGGCAGTGACCCTCGCATCGTGGCATGGGCCAAGGAACAGCAAAAAAGAGTGGCTGCTGAGTACGACAAACTGAAGGAGGAGCGGGAACTTGTAACCCAGTACGAAAAGGCGCCTGGCTCGCAGCATGCGCTTGACGGTTTAGCGGCTGTGAATAGGGACCTCGCGCGATTAGCCTCTTCTCAGGTAGAAGCGGCGACGCGGGAGGGCCAGCTCCGGGACGAATACTTGGACGCGCTACTTGATATGGTTCACGTGCACGAGAATCTCAGACAGTCGACACTCGCAGCGAAACAACCGGAATCCGGCCTGCACCAGTCAGAATCCGATCATCACAAGGCTGCGCCAGCGAGTACGCCATCTGATCCTTTCGTCGGCACCTGGATTGGATCGAGCGAGCGCACGGGTCCCGTCCGCTTTGCCAAAGTCATTCTGACCATTAAGCCTGCTTCGAAAAAGAGTGGCGAGTTGACTATTGACTTCCAAGCTTGGGGTGCAAGAGAAACCAGCCAGAAGGCAGTTGATACCGAGAAACCGGATGTCAAGTACCGCTCCTCAGAAAAACCAGCAGGTGGAGAGCTTCGCTTTGAAGTAGAAACCAAGGTGCGTAACAAGTGGGTGGGCACTGGAATTCTTAGTCTGGGGAAGAATAACGATGTAATGCATATGAAGTGGGATGGATCACCATTTGAGTTTTCTTCTGTTAATCCGGATGAGGATTCGATTCAGCTGAGGCGCGTATCGTCGAATGCGACCGCGGGCCCGCGTTCAGAGGGTACCGGAACGCGGCGCAACCAAGACAGCAAGCCCGACGCTGATAGGCACGAGAGGAATGATTTGTCTCCGGTGGTCAGCCCTGCAGTACCACAGGCCGAACCTACAGCCGAAATGGTTAGCAGACCGTTTGACGGAAGTTGGCATTGCGCCCCGTGCCAAAACGACCGGGACTCAATTGCTACGGAGATGACATCGGCCGAACTGACTATCTCAACTCCGGTCGACACTTCTCAGACTCCAAGAGTCACGGGCCAAATGAAAGTAAGATATCGTTTCCGGGATCATAGCCGCCCTGACTTGCCCATCGAATTCAGTTGCGATGGGCGTCAATCCTCCTCTGGCTTCAACGTTGATTTCGAGTGTGGGACTTCCGACGGCAAGTTGAATGGAGAGATGACCCTTAGCATTTGGGGGGGAGGTAAGTCGCTTTCGGCTACTTGGACGTGGAAAACCTTTGATACGAAAACCCCGCAAAGTGCGGACGTGAAACTTGAGAGGGGCAGGCTCGAACAGAACCAGCGTAAGTGAGTCCAAAGGCGTTCTGGCCGCAATCAGGTGTTTCATGTGGATGAGAGGCTGCGACGATCCATTGATGCGCTGCCTCGCTACGGTCTTTGGGTGCTTCGTATGAGCGCAAGCGTGATTCTCCAGCAGCAAGGTGTGTACGCTTATCACTCTCCCGCGACTGAGGCGTCCTACCAGCTAACCCTGATGCCAGAAACGGGACTCCGACAGCTCTTAGGGCACTTAGCCAGGGGGGCTGCTGCGCAAGCACTTGCAATTGTGGCGGCGATCAGCCTCATGATGTCTAGCGCTTACCTAAAGAAGTCTTTGCCGACACGGGGCCCGTGGAAGGTTCTTCTCCGTATTGAACCTAAGAAATCTCCGTTTACTCCGCCCCAGGGCCAAGCCCGAAAGCCGGAGCAGCTTCGTCTGCCCCAGCTGGTCAAGCCACTCGTGGCTGAGCCGAAAACCACTCCACAAACCGGAAAACCAGCAAAAGTCATCGCGGCCATTTTACTAACCGTCGAAGACGACAAGGAACTACAGATGCCCAGGGTGCTGGAAAGGCATCATGGCTACTTGGCTTTTGGAGAAACTGCAGATTTGAACGAGTATGCCCGGTACTTGTTTGAAGCTGGCAGTTGGAATTACGTTCCGGGGAGAAGCCACATAGATCTCAAAGGCTATTTTGCATTTGAAGTAGACGACCCGGAGTGCTATCCGGAGGTGAGGAAGGCCGAGGCCGACCTGAAAGTCATTGAAGAGCAGCACCCTGAACTGCCGCGGGTGTCAGACCACCTAGTGGTTTACGCGCTCCTTCCAGTTGGCATACGACCGTTGGTGTACGACCAGATAAGGAAGCAAGCTCACTCGGACGGAATGCTGAAGGGTGACCCTAAAATGGCCACTATTTACTATGATGAACATGCCGAGACAGGTTTTCTGATAAGGTCAATTGACTAGCCCTGTCGGTTTACGTGGCCGGATTTGCTACGTTCGTGGCGGCGACTCACAGAGAACGGGGATACCGGGGAGTTCCGACGCCCGATCGGGCTGAATGCACATCGGTACTATTGCGGCGTGGTTGCTGCATTCAGTACAAAATCGCAGCTCTGAGTTTTCCTGCCGTCTACGAATAACGTTACCGTATATTTTCCTGCCCAGTCGCTGATGTCCTTTCGGTTTCCGTAGTAAAACTCACGCTGTCCGGAACTTTCGGCAGGAGAGAAGTTCTGCACGTCGCGTTCTTCGTTCAAATAGGACCACTCCAAGCGAAACATCTGATCCCGATGGGCCCCATTATACGTGACCACCGCACGCAGGAATTGCAGCCCGGGATCGTCCGTCGCATAGCTTGAGCCCGCCCTACAAGCATCGCCGTCATCCCCCACGAGTACGGCCAGGCCGAATTGCGCTGAGCCAGGCAGTGACGAAGGGGGGTTAGCGGCGGGCACTTTCTCCGTGGCTGTCGCGGTCCTTCCCCCAGGCCCCGTTCCGGTCAAGGGGGCGGGGTTCTGTGGTCCTCCCTGTCCACCGCTTCCCGATCCGGAGCCGGGGTGGTCGGCGGGAGATTCCCCTAGAGGAACGGGAGGCAGTACGGGCCCGCCGAGGCCAAGCTTGGTCACCGTGGCCGTGGCGCTTGTGGTTCCTCCCGGCCCAGTCGCGGTCAGTGTGTATTCTACCGAATCCCGATCCTTAAAAATCACGTCACGAGAGCCCTGCGGTTCGATTTTGCCGATGTCTGGCTCAAGCTTCAGTTCCCTCGCATTCTGTGAAGTCCAGGTGAGCTTGACGTTCTGTCCCAGCTTAGCGATATTGGGCTCCGCAGTAAGGGTGACAGCAGGCGCGGGCGACGGGGTCCGTGGCGTAAGCAAGACAAGAAGACCTAGTGCGATTAGCCCCGCACCCAGGATCAGGACGACCTGCCAACGAGTCTGTTTGAGACTTTCCATTGGACTTCCTCTGGGACGACCGAGAATTGTGTCCAGACATCATCGGGTCGTCCCCGCGCTGCGTTGCCAGGGGCGTTCCTCAAAGGTCAGCCGTGCCCCCCGACACCTCCAGCACGCCTTTGGATTGAAGTTGCCATGTGGTGCCGCCGCGCACGAAATACGCCGGCTGAACGAGAGTGAAATCAACACTCTCCCGTCTCGGCTCGTAGTTTCGGCAATCATATACATATCCCAGAGCCCCGGGTCCATAGTTGTGGTGGTCCACCAAGGTGCCATACCAGGGGATCACCGCGAAACAAGAGACGCCAAGTTGCTTTGCCTCCACGGCAAGATATATACCATTGGGCGCACTTCGAAATTCAGGTTCCGCATCGGGATTCTTAACTCGTTCGGCATCGTTTATGCACCGGAGTCGGACGGGGTTGTAGAGGTGGCTGAACTCCTGCCGACTGGCATCTGATTTCCGCCCCTCGTTGTAAAGCCTGCACATCTGACGAATATCAAACTCTGCAGAGGGAGTTTGCGCTGGAGGGGTGCCTCCTTGCGGAGTTTCGTCACGTCCTGGCTCAAATGGGGAGCCGGTGGCGGCCGGTCCTGGCGGTTCAACTTCACGGTCAAGACTCGTTCGCGGTGACCTTGAGACCGTCTGCATCGAAATACAAAGGGTTTCCAGTGCGTGTCTCGTGCCGGCTAACTCCTCGATCAGGCACTTCAACTGCCAGCGCCGTATATCCGCTTCTTTTCTCCAGCCAAACAGAGCAAACACCACCGAGCAAACCAGAAGAAACGACAGGCCGACAGATACAGCTAAGTAAAGCAACAGGAGATCTGGAACTACAAACTCTACTGGGCTTCTATCTTGCTTCGAGGAAGACACTTGCTGCCTCAGACCATTCAGATTATGCTCAACATTCGCGATCCGCTGGGAAAGGTCGTCGAGAGATTTGCTGGTGTTGATGGAAGATGTCTGAGGCGGTTTCGCTCCCTCTGGGGACGGTCTTTGCACTCCCTCCGAAGGCACAGTGGAACCGCCGGTTCCCTGGCCAGCTAAATCCGCATCGCCATGTTGGTTTTGGTCATGGTCAGCCAACGGCTGCCCACCGCAGCCAACAGACATGGACGATCCTATGGAAATGAGCCCCCAAAGAACCACTGGAACGAGCATGCGGCCAAACTGCGGACTTCTTATGTCAAAGTGCATAGAAGACACCTTTCGCAGCTAAACTCTTCCGGCCGTGGCTCTTCCCTGATGCCTGGCAGCCCACGCTCTCGCCGCATGCTTCAGATACTCGCGGAGTTCTATAATGAAAATAGGTTCGATGTGCAGGTATTTTTCATCCGCCAGTGTGGAGTTGATCAGTTCGTCACGGACGATGCCCGGAATATCTGCCAGGAGATTCTCGTCCCGCGCTTCGCTGGGATCCGCAAGCTTCAGGAACGCCTCAAGACGTTCAGATTTCGGGCGAAGGCCCCGTTTCAACACCTGCGTATCGATCAGTTCGTCCCAAGCGTGTGAGTCCCCATCCACTACAAACGTTTCACCGGCAACGACTTCCTCTTCTCGGTCAGAGTCTTCGAGAGGGATGTCGTCCACCACCAAGCCGTAGGCGACTTCGCATTTCGGGTCACTACTTATGATTATATCGAAGCTGTTAGGGGGGAATCCCGAGGATTTTTCAAGGATTGCCTTGAAACGGCCTGCGACAGGAGATTTGCCCGAAAAACTACCCTTGGCACACCAATGCAGCATCTTGGCCCCGTTGCCCCCCACACTCACCTTTGTCCTGCCTTGCACGTACCTACCTCTCTTTACGAGATAGAACAACAGAGAACCCACATAGTAAAAAACTCCGGACAGACCGAGTTCCAAGAGCTGTAGAAACTCCCGCACTATAGGTTCGCCGACGGCGGTAGGCAGGATGCTGAGCATCCGGTCGCCCTCGCAGCTCAAAAGTGCATCCGCTTGAGCGTAAAATGCCTTCGGTGTGTTAGCAGCCTGATCCAGCCTTTTAATGATTGTCTCGTTAACACCCAGCGCCTTAAAGAAAGAAGGAACTGGGCTAAGGGGCGCCAGGAACATGTCTCTTCCCGCCAAACGTAACGAGGTTTGAAGCTTAAGAGCACTCTTGCCATCGTGCCCCTGCCAGATCGCGACGTCGGAGGTGCCACCCCCAATGTCAATGCAGATGGCGCCAGGGGAAATAGCCACACCGGGTAGGCGGGCGAAGTAGATTGCCGCCGCCACGCTTTCGCTTCTCGGGTCCTTGATATTCGTAGCGGTGACTCCTGTGTTGTTCGTGCAGGCCTTCACAATCTTCTCCCAGATCTTGTTGAACTCATCGAGATCGTCATCCGAAAACACGGAAGGAAACGAAAAGCGCCAACTGATGGAATCGGCACCTTTACATCGTGCCTCTGCCGCACACTGCACGCACACCTGTTCCAAGAATGCCTCGGCACGTATTCGCTCCACCTTTTCTCCCCACTTCATGTTGCTTTCCATGCTCCCAGCCGAAGCATCTACGTCCTGGGCCACGCGAAAGAAAAAAATGTGACCGTCAAGCAAAGGCTCCAGACGGGTCGGTTGATGAACAAGATGATGGTAAAGGCTCAACATGTTTCGTGTCGATACACCTTTGCGCTCCTGATCGCTGAAGAGAAAGCTCGTGTCCATCCGTGATCGCTGTTGGCCAGCGGCTGTGACGGTTGCGAAACGGTGTTGGAATGTCATAGGCTGGGGGTTCGCCCCAGCCTCTCCCGCATAGACATTGGTCCCCGTGGTCCCGAAATCGACGCCGACTTTCCAGGATTTGCCGAAGGACTTCACCAGCACTGGCGGCTTGAGCAGGAGGATTCCCAACGGTGCGCCTTCCGCTGTCGCGCTGCAGACCATCGCTTCGGGGAAATTCCGGGTCAGCGTGATCGCAAACTCGCTGCCGTCCAAGTCATTTTTATTTTGTTTTGGGACAGCGGGCTCGCCTGGCAAGAAGGGTTTTGCGTAGAAGCACTTCTTGCCGACGAAAGAGTAGTATGTGTAGTAAACGCTCCACGGTTTCGATTCGGCGGGAGTTGGCGCAGGCTGTCCTGGTGCTGGCGCGGCACCGGCACTGACACCGACTCTGGCCTGAGTTTCCCGCTCAGTCACGAAGTTCGGCCATATCTCGAGAATAGGTACGTCGGTCACCACGACTATGTCGTTCGACTCATAGGGATGAGTCATTGTGAATTCTCTGCCTCGACCATCCGGTCCGGACAAATTCAGCGTCAGCCTGACAATTATCGAATCGTTAGGCCCGGCAGTAAATTGCAGATGTTGGGCGATGTCGGTGGGCGTTAAATGGTCTAGCAGAGCGACGGGAACAGGCGGAATGGGTGAAACCCTTTCCTTCTTCAGATAAAATAACGAATCGTCTCCCTTGCTTGCCAGCGTTCCCGGAAATGCCTGCTCCTGGACTACGGCGATCAGTTTGTCTGTGAAGAAATCTTCTTCGACTCGCCACTCGGTGTTATTCCCTAGGGGCTTCCCGGCGATGGCTGTCCGGGGACCTTTCAGGGACTCACCCCGAGATGCCAGGGATAGCGGGATGTTGGACGACACCCGGATCTCCTCCGGACGTATTTTCCATTGGTCAGCGATGGACCTGTCGATGACCAGCACATCCACGTCCGGTGTCCTCGATGTTGAAGGTATCAGGCGCACTGCGGATGAAACAGGGGGCACCGGCTCACGGAGTTCTTGGACAGGATTAGGTATGCAGGTGAATATCCCGCTACCGAACCCGAGGCCCATCGAAAAATAAGTTACCTCGCCTACGCTGCCGCCAAGATCGGCCTTGTAGCGGTTGATCAACGTCGCAAAATCCGTGCAGTTCGAATCGCCGGACCAACCCGGATGATTTAGCAGGTTCGTTTGCAACTCATTTAGCCACACCGCCAGCGCCCTCTTTTCCCACGGCGCGATGTAGCCCCGTGGATCTCTAAGGACAAGCCCGTCAAACCAGGGCACCCTTTCCTTATTAATTCTAGGTACCTTAACCTGGCCGCTTGTGCCAACCGCGTCAGAGCAATCGGTCGCCGTGCAAACCAGAGTCGACGGAGATGTTATTCCGATCGGCTGGCCTCCGTATAGCAGTACATTCAACTCGAGCCATGGTTCCGGACCTCCCTTCTCCTTGGCCAACGCGCCACCCGGCGCGAGTTGAGCTGCCACGTCAAGAAAGCCGGCGTTCCTGCCGATCGCGGGGTTGGAAGGTAGCCTCACAGGTCGCTGCGTCAATTCGGTGAGATTAAGATATTCCTTAAGAGCCAACATCGCCAGCAGACCGCGCCACTCCCCAAGTATGCCTCGTGCAAATGCACTGGTTTCGTCAGCCGCAATTCGTGCAGTTTCGAACAATCCCATTTCGAACAGAGTGGCGCGTGCCCACAAGTCGGGAATGGAGTTGATTTGCATCTCAACTCCGGCCGCCACGTCGAGATCTTTGCTGATTTTGTCCAACTCTACGGCCGTACGGCTTTCCCAGATGGCTGCTTCAGCCGGCGGCTTCGAGCCTCGGTTCACGGTTTTCAACCTAGGTAGCAGCGGATGCGGCATAAGTCATCCTCCTCAACAAATGCGCCACTGAGTTGTCATTTGCCACAGACTTGATAGAGCGCGCCGAGGAACTTGCCAACCTTTTCGGCACCGGTTCCCGCTTTGGCATCACACAACGACTCCCATACCTGGTCCAACCCCGTATCGGCTGCCCCGCCGGGTGGCATGAGTAGTTTATCAAAGTCTCGTGGTATGAATTGGCTCCGCGTCTTCAGGGTTACTTCGCGGGCGTCTTGACGGTCAGTAAACACTCGCTGGTTCACCAGCTGAATATCCAAGTCCTCTTTATGCACTGAGTCCTGTACGGCAGCCCACCACCTTAGATAGTCTTCGCAAGACGACTTTACGTTGGTCAGCGCGGCCGCGACGTCGGCGTCGTGTATGGACAGTTTGGAGCGCGTCAAGAAGTCGATGTACCAGGGGGCTCGATAAACCTGGCCTTTCTTAATCTCCTCGAGCATGGGCTGGAAGAGGAACAAGTACGACACCGCAAACCGCAGCATTTGCAGCGTTTTGGACTTCAGCCAAGTCAGCTGCGAAGCCGAATCCTTGCCTGCCGACTTCACCGAGAGGCGTGGTAAATCTTCCCACGTCAACTGGCTTTCGTCATGACGCCCGATGACGAAGTACGCATGCGTGCCAGGTGCTCCGTTCCCAGCGAGGCCCTCGAAAAAAGAGACTGCCGCAGACGCGGCATACAACTCCAGGAAGTGAGGGCGATTCCTTTGGGTGTTGGAACCAACACTGGCGTTCATCTGACTGGAGGACTGCTCGCCCATCACCCACACTGAACTGAAAAGGTCCAGGTATTGACGATTGTAGTAATATTGCAGTGCGGCGCGCGTATTCGCTAGAAAGCTCCTTGGGTCTGCACTCAAACCCTCACTTTCGGGTACTGGAAGAAAGTTAAAATAAGGCAGGGCTAGCACCGCCCCGAACTCGACATTGGGAACCTGCCCGTGTGTGCAGGCATCGCGAATCAATCTGGCGATCGTGGGAATGCCGGCCGCGCCGGTACCGCCGAATACCGAGCCAATCAATAGTATCCGTGTGGGATTCGGGTTCGAAACGTCGCGCTTCAAACTTTCGCCAAAGGTGTGCCAGGGTTCCGCGTTCCCCAAGTCCACCTGCTTAGCCATCACGGCCGCTCCAATCGATGGATGTCCCCTGAACCCTTGGGTCAAAGGTTGCCTCTTTTCCGCCGGACTGTAGAGGACATCGAATAGATTGGCGGCCGCGGGATCGCTAAGCGTCAGTTGGTCGTATCCGAAGAGACGGTCAAGATCAGTAGCTTGAGTCGCTTGAAAAGGCGACCAGGTCATGGGCTCGGCGACTTGGATCGGGGTGCCCCACAATTTACTTTCACCGACGCCCAATTGCTGGCATCGCACATATGTTTTCAGAGTCTGCTCGGCGCGGGAGAGATTACCATTGGCACTGTCCGGATCGACGAAAAGGGCGTACATATTTCCCGCTGGTCCGGCGCCCGAGGCGCAGACATGGGTGAGTGCCTCGACGCACTTAGCGCCGGTCCCTCCAATACCCACGACGTAAGAACTCATGTTTGACCTCCTCCGGAAAAGGTCCGGAACCGCGTGCAATTACCAATGTCGTATGGTCGTTGCTAAGAACGGTGTGTACTTGTGCGAGGACGGAGAAAACAATCCTGTCGCGCACCAGTATCCAAGAGCAAACACCAGCAGGAAGAACGATGCCACCCACTCCCAACCGCCTTGGCTCGTCAACGCCGTCAGATAGGCGCCAACTACGCACACCACGAAGACGACAGCAGCGATCAGAACCCAGGTTATCCGTTTGTCAGCTCGTTCAGGTTGCTCCACCCTGAATACCCATTGTGCTAATGCGTACCACACGCAACCTGCCAACCACGATGTGATGATCGCCACGCGGGCCCAAGATATAAAACTGTCCGCCCACAGTTGCCAATCCGACGGGCTCACTCGGGTCTGCAAAAACGGAGAGCCAAAAAAGTCCGTTGCCAAATACATGACAAGGACGGCGAGGAGCGCGCCGAATACAAGCAACCCGAACAGATTTATGAAATGCCTCAACATAGAGCCTCCGAGCTCAGTTCGCCTCGTCGTCGATGTAGCAATCCAAGTGCGCGAGGCTGGGTTTAATCTGACGCACGTTGATGTCCCCAATACTCCGCAAGAACTCCGCAAGGTTGAATGTTCTAGAGCCGTTGATCGGACCTAGAACGTCGTTGATATTGAAGCTCCAATCCTTAACCCAGTCGGGCAGGGCGTAGGCATCCGGCCGGGGGAGGATAACCAGCCTGAACTTGTAAATGACGCCTCGCTTCAGTGTGGAGTCCGACAAGGCGGCCCGGAATGTCAAGCTTTCCGGCTGGAGCCGAAGTTCGTGCACCGAAAAGTTTCCACTAGCCTCATCAGCCGGCACGAACCTCTTCGCGGATTTGTCGTATTTCTCCGCGATGACCTCATACGTCGTTTTGCTGCCATCGAATGGAAGCGAGAAACTCACAGCTTCATACTTCACCGTCGCAGTAAATAGCGCATCCGGCGGGTCCTTGCGATGCTGATTCACGATGAACTGCAAAATGCGGTCATCTTTACGCGTCGTTTGGACAATATCATGGACCCTGGTGACTCCTCTGGCAGGTCTAACTAAGATGGCGTCCTGAGAGGTGATGCACTTTGAGAGCAGCTTGTTATAGATAACCATTCGGGTTTCCGGAGGTGGTTTACTGTGCGTAAAGGTTGAGAGATCCGATTGGAGGTCTAACAGATACTGCGTGACGTCGGCCAGCCTCCCCAGGCAGAGCACGTAGAACGGTCTCAGTCCCGAGTAGGAGAAGCGTACCCGACTCGGTCCAACATCCGAGACCTTTCCGCAAAAGCTGCTCCTGATTCCGAGCATTCCGACGGCAAGACCTCTCGCTAAGTAGCTTTGCCTTATGGCCGCCGTAAGCAAGTTGATGTCACTGTCCTCTTGGAACAAATCCGTAACCACGCACACCAGATGAGGTTGCTCAGCTTTGCCCGCCGACTCTACTACCTTATCGACACGCGTCTCCGGTTCCGTGAAGAAACTGCCGTCCCTGTTTCGGGCTTGGTAGTATTGGTTTCGCTGTATTTCATGGACGTCGCCTCCGAACCGGTAGAATTTGGCGACAAAGGGCTTGGGAGATTTAATTGCCAAGAGCTCCAGAGATTCTAGTAGATGCGAGTAATAGTCGACACCCTGAGTGCCCTGCACAAACCCGCGCATCGAGCCGCTTGCGTCCAGGAAAAGATGGACGGTTAGGGTGTCAGAGGACACGGCGCCGCAGCCATCATCCTCGGGGGGATCGACATGAGGCCGCATAGGCTGACAGGAAAGCACAAAAAGTGCAGCGGTCAAGGCAGTCCAAGAGATGAACGGGCGAAACATTCCTCTTGTGAGTTGCACCTGAAGTCCAGCGGACCGACCCACAAAACGCCAGCCAAATACGCACGCCGCGAAACTTGAATGTCTACATTGGTAAGTCATGGTTGTAGTTTGCGAAAAATATGAACCTGCTGACCCCTTTCAGCAAACGCGTAACGGGCGGGCTGTCCAGGACCGTTTGGTGCCTTCTCGATTCAGCGAGATAGTGGCCTCCCGCCATCAGGGGGATTAGCGCTAGCGGCTGACACGTATAGCACCTGTATGCCCAACAGTCAAGACCCTTGACGACTACCTTGCCGATCAAGGTACCACTGCCCCGTCGGGCACCCTCCGGCAAGGTAAAGCCGACGGCCCGAGGTCTTTGCGGGCACGGAGCTCGAACTAGGTTCGCGATAACCATACCGCAAGTGTGATCAAAGCAGTCAAAGCACAGATTACTCCTACCACTGCATATACTTGCGTCGTTTTCCTTCGAGGTTTCAACGCACATAGGTACCGTGCCGAAAGATTGAGGCTTAAACCGTACGTCACAGCAGATGATACGCCGACACCGTACGGAACTCGCAAAGGCAAAACAACGAGAATTAGAAACCCAGCAACAAAACTGGCGAAGCCCATCCAAAGGCTATTGCTTTCCAATCCCAAGGCGACAAGGACTGCCACTCCTATTACACCTATCACAACATTCGTCGTGCGACTGGTTGCGGCGTCATGAAGGAACAAATATGCGACAAACCACAAGAGGGCGCCAGTCAAGACACCAGCAAGAGTCATTCGTAACCGAAAAGGCCCGACTTCTGTAGGCTCGTGGCCACCGTCTTTTTGTAAGGCTTGCCCCCATTCCTCAGCTGATGGACATTTGCTCAAATTTATCCGCCTGCAGTGCCCTTAAGAACAACTTTTTAGCTGTGGGGAATTCCCCGTCAATTGTCGACAAGATTTTGTCAATGCCGGCGCCTGCCCGCCGCTCCAGTTCAGACTGCTCAAAGAGCCCGCCGTCACCCGTCGAAGGAAGCCCTGGACCCGCTGCCAGAAATTCGACAATAAGTACCGCCAGGGCAAACTCATCGGCCGACCCACACCATGACGCCCTTCCATCCCAGACTTGTCCTTGCCTCGGGATGAAGGGGGCAATGTATCCTGGCGTGCCGGCCATCGTATTTGATGGCATCGGTAGCGAGGGATGAAAGAGGGTGTCCCAGTCAATCAGGTAGACTGACTCGTCCGCTAAATCGACGAATACATTCCCACTCGACAGGTCACGATGGGAGCACCTCGCCAGAACTAATGCTCTGACAATGTTGCAGAGAGAAGCGGCGAATCGGAGCCTCTGTCCCCTCTGTAGTGACTGCCTCCCAAACCTCAGGTCGTCGGCAAGTTCGCACCACGCGCAGCCAGGTATTTGCTGCATCAAAACCGTCGAGTCGAGCCAAGCAGCTAAGTCGCGTTTGTTGCTCGCTGAGGCCCCAGCTAGATCGGTTAGACTTGTCGGTCTTAATACCCGTCGTGTGGTTGCGGCCTCAGTGCCCTTGATTTTGGGAACCAATGTCCCAATTTTGCTCAGATAACTAAAATCCAGCTCACGACCTTTGTGGAATTTTTTCAGAATCCACTTGCTACCTGAGGTGTCCGACAAATAAAACGCTTCAGCTTGCCCCCTCGAGGCGGACAAAGCCATGCCTGGAAGTCGACTATGGGCCCTTGGCTTTAATCTGTGCCCTTCGATCGCTGCTTTCCAACCACCCGCAAGCCATTTGTCTACGATTTCGGCCGGCATAAACTTAAAGCTCAGGAGTAATCCAAATAAAGGAGATGTCGTCGTCTCCCGATGTCAGGGCGAGCATCTCGTGCAGGTTATGAAAAAGCTGGTCGCGGCTGTCTTCGGCTTGAAACTTCTGCCGGTTCGCCCTCAGCCATTCTGTCACCTCTGCAAAGTCAGTGAAGGCGGAATAGAATCCGTCCGTGGCCATCAAAAACTCGGCATGAGGGGGCAAAAACTGCCGTTCCTTCAAGTCGTCGTCACTGTCGCGAAGCGTGAAGTCCCTCCAAATCACCCTGTCTACGGCGTCAGGCAACGAATCGGTAACAACCGACTTCTCCTTCCAATCCGACGATTTTGCCAGGTTCGACCAATACAACTGGCCATCGGAATCAAAACTGAATAGACCAGTGTCGCCACACCACCCAAGTCGCACGAGATGGTCCTCGTTCGCACGTGGGAAAATCCGTAGTGCAACAAACGTCGTCTGATATGCTTTCAGGCGCTTGGCTTCGACGGCTTCGGTGAGCAAGGGCCACAACGCCGGCGATACCGCGTCAGGGAAGATGATCGGCCTGCCCTGCAACGCTTCGCGGTATCCCAGCAACTCCCCGCACACTCGAAGAAGATGCGGGTTAGGGTCCGCCGTTGGCGACGACAGCAAGGCATTGATGTTCCTGACCACGTGCTCCGCAGCTTCAGCCGCACAAGGAGAGGTTCCAACCCCGTCACATACGCAGCCGAGCAGGAGGTCCTGTGACCAGCGCAGACGATCATGGTCTTTTTCTTCGCCCGCCAACGTGCAGGGGCTACACCCCGAAATGGCGCTGTACAAAGGGCCCGTTTTAATATCCAAGCACAATTCCAACTCCGGCCTCCGCCGCACAAGGAGCTGACTGATCAGCCTGCAAACCTCAGCGGCTACCCTGACTGCCAACGACCTGAATGACATGTTTGAGCATGTCCTTTGTTCGTACGTCAAAGTACAGGCGTGCGCCCTCTCTAATTGTCGGGAAAATGCCATCATTTACCAGGTTCGCGCGAACTGTGGCTGGGATCTCACTGCTCATTCGAAACAGGCGCGCGCTGTATTCGCTGGGACCAGCTTCTTGCTCAATAATGTAGCCCGGAAAGTCTTCAGGCCCGCGGTAATTCAGATTCGTCCGTTCACCAATGAAGGCGTTAACCAGAAGCACGTGCCCGTCGTCAGTAGAAAACTGTCTGAGCCTTTCTGCCGCGAGTTCTGGGTCTGTCTGACTCTCGCCATCCGTCAGATGGAAAACCATGGGGGGAAAGCAAGTCTTGTACTTGGCCACACAGCTCTCGAGGAATCGCAAGGCAGACATGAGTGCTGCATCTGTATCGGTGCCTCCCAGCTTGCCTCCCAGTCCGAGAGAATTCTGTGCCGCAGTGTATCTGTTTAGAGTCTCCTCGATATTCAACCCCTTATAGATTCCCCCTTCAGGGGCTTGGCATTGCGCCATATCGGGTTTTCCACCGTAAGTTATCAGATGGACGAAGTACCTGGGTCTCACGGTGACAGAATCGCCCTTGACCTCGGTGCTGCGTACCAATAACTCTTTCAGGATTATGCCGCCATAACGTTCCACCCACGTGTATTTGGGATCGCTTGTTCCCGCCATCGGGTCGCCCATACTACCTGAGTCGTCAAGCACCAGAACAATGAGTCCAGGGTCGGCTCTGCTTACCTTTTTTTCATATGGCATAAACGCTCCTTTTTTAGAGAAATCTAAGATCGAGATCGGAAACTACGCCTCAACGCAGCGCGCATTTTAAACACAAGGACTGAAGTCACCTTTCGACGAACGTCTTCACCTTCTCGGGAAACAAGGTTCGACCGCCAAGCCCACCCCTTCGACCTTAGTGGAGCCGGCGGCTCACCGCCTCCTCGATCCTCAAGGGCCAACTGCACGATTCAAGGGTGCTCCGCAATCCGAGTCGGTCTTCCAGCGTCATCGTAAATATAGTCAACTTGCTTACCGGTAGGGGCTAGCACACTCATCAGACGGCCTCGCGAGTCGTAATAGAGCCTGTTTGTCTCGCCGCAGCCATCGGTGACGGCGACCAAGCGCCCGGCGTCGTCGTACTCGTATCGCGTTATGCCGCCCGCGAAGTTCGTGACTTCGTGCAACCTGCTCCCCTGCCACGAGTATTCCGCACTCTGAGGCCCGCTCCTCACGGTGACTTTACTCAGCAGCCCATTTGGATCATATCCGTAGACAACTGTTCGATCCTGTGGTCCGCGAATCTCACCCAGTCTACCCCGCGAGTCGAACAGGGTCCGGGAGACCGCTTGGCCCAGGGTCACAACTGCTTCGTTTGGCGCCTTACCTACCTGCCGGACCGCCTCCCACCCGGGGGCCTTTATGCCTGACAATCCCCCAGTTGAATCATAAGCGATCGACAGTTCTTGAATCGATCCGGCTGCCCGGGACTGACCGGGACCGAGTACCTCAACGAACTCGCCTGTGAACTTGCCGTACTCGTCATGCCGGAAGTGTTCGCGGAAAGCGCCGTAATCGACCATCGTCAAACCGCCGCGTGAATCGTAAGTGTAGGAGGCATAAAGCTGACCATTGACGAGAATCTGGGCCAGCTTGCCATCCTCTCTAAAGCGAAACTGCCTTCGCATGCCGCGGGGGTCTGTAAAATCAACCTGGTGGTGGTCGGACGAGAATTCGACAACTTCCTTAGCACCTTCTCCGTCTACCCTCTCTATTCGGCGAATCAGTCCTGTGTCGTAATAGAAGTAGGTGTCTCTGGCTCCGTCACTGGTCTCCCTGCTCGTCAGTTTCAGCCGATTATCGTAAGTGAGCTGTATTACAATTGCTCCGTACCGTCTTGTGACCAGCTCTCCGCCATTCTTTAATCGTTGAAAGTGTTGCTCTGCGACAACCCTACCTGATCCGTCCTGCCGCTGCGTCCATCTTCCGGAGGTGTCGTATTGGTTGCGGAAGAGGGGATTGCCGTTTCTCGCTTCAGAGACCAAGGTATGGTCGTCGTCATACGAATACGAGATTGGTTCCCCTTGCCGGCTTACGTTCGTCAGGTCTCCTCTGCGATCATAGCTATACTGAACCTTCTCGCCATTTTCCGTCTGGGCGCTGGCAATTCGGCCCATTGCATCGTATTGGAATTGGATCGAGGCCGTCACCCTGCTACTTGCTCTGGCCATGATCGTAAGAAGCCGGCCAGTCTGCTTGACATACACATACTGAGTCGCCTTCGCCCCGGGACCTGAAGTGCTGATCACTTGGCCCTGATGATCAAAAAGCCACTGATTGCCATTTGAAAAGACCAGCACGTAAGTGCCATCAGGGTTCGGGTAGAGCCCCCGGTACAGCGTTGACTGCTGCCTTGGTCTGAACGCGATTCGCTGCCATTCTTGATCAATGAAGTGCTCTGAAAAATCCACATTCATTTGGCCCAGATCGTCAGTAAGCTGAAAACGCTGAAGCTTCACTTCCGTATTTGGCTTTCCCTTGACGGAGATGGTCTCTACCCTGCCCTTCGGCCCAACGGTCTGCAAATAAAGGTGAGGTAGGAGTAAACTCCAGCTTTTGCCGAAGGCCGTGGGTGCGTTATTGAAGGAACTGTAGAAGCGTTCGAGCGGAATTGTGGTTTCACCAGCACGGGCCAACAAGTCCACGTTGGCGGTCGCGAAAGCACCGTAATGCGGCGCCTCAGATACTGGTATAGAAGTCGCGCCCTGGCGTTTACCATTCATAACAACATCGAAAGTCGCGGGGTTCGCGGCCGAAGTCAGGGCCCCTCGAACGACCATTCCAAATTGCCCCGCGCGCGGGGCATTCCGCTTGTATGCGAGTGTCAATCCGAGGTCGGTGCCCCCGAACACTCGTACTGTTTGGACGTGATTGTACCGGCCGTCTTCCCAAGTCCTTGTCTCTGTATTCGTAACCGAAGGTGTAGTGGAGGGAGTGAGGTAAGGCTGAGAAGAGGCTACCTGAATCCAGTGTTGATCTATGGGAATCCCAGCCGCTTTCATCCATTTGGCGATAGCAACAACCTGAGCCAGTCTCTCGAGCTCAGCATAAACGGGACTCTCGCGTGCAAACTCTTCGTAGTGATCGGTGAAATTCTTGGCAAAGACCTCTGCCGTCTCGTCGATCTGTCCGCCAGACGGGACGAGCTTGCTGCCCGCCCACCGCATCGTTTCCGTCTTGACCCGGATCTTCGTTTTCCCAAGAAGAATACTCTGCCCGTCAGGACTCACAAACGCAGCCACACACTCGGGTACCAGCCAAAACCGGCTCCAGAGGTGGGGATGATAACCCCTTCCGGAATTAGCGAAGTCCAACTGCAATACGCTGTGGTAGTCCCGTACCCCCGAGTGGACCTCCGCTTTGCTAATGTTATCTCTTCCCGTGCTGTAGCCCTTCATGAGGCGGTCAGCCTCAAACATGATGGAGCCGAGATGGGTGTTCTGAGTGTTTCCGAAAAAGACTACGTTCATGAACGGTCCCATCGGGTCGTGGGGATTTGGATCGATGCTCATCGCCGGCTCGTGCGGATCGTCCGAGTATGCGGCATGCAGCGCCACCGCGAGGTCGTCCGTCCGCATAGGGGGCAGCGCCGTACTCTTGTCGCCAACCAGAACAACACGGCCACCTTGGGGGTCGAGTACTGCACCTGTAATCGTGCCCAGATTCCCGGAGAGCTCAGCATTCTGGCCAAGGCGGATGCCACCCACCGGTGGCTGCCCGGCCTCCCCAGTGTCATCAGGAATGCCACCACTGGGCCGTGAATTGATACCAAGTTCATCTAGCCCGTTGTTGAGCGCTGATTGAGCCGTTTGCTGGAACAGATCGCTGCTGAGACCTGACGCAATCGCTTCAGCGCCATCGGCCATCACGTTGTTCAACCCATTGAATTCCTGAGCAGGGGCCGTGTACACGCTATGCGTCGCATTTTCTGCCAATGCCTTTGGGATTCCACCCCATTGGGCCGCTGTTTCGATTGCCTGCTCCCCAGCACTGAGCGCGGCCAAAGACACTCCAAGCTGCGATTGCATAGCTCGGAGACTCCATGCCGCTGCTGAAGTGCCGAGGCCAGAAGCCGTATTCGTGTTTTCAATGGGACCTGCAGCCTGTGAATAACAATGAACCGGGACCCAAGATCCAACTGCCTCCGTCCAATCTACGCCCCCACCGGATAGTTTTGCAGAATTGCGGACTATATTCATCGCCTCAAGGAGGGTCGGCAACGGCGATTTTGCGGTGTCAGAAGGTAGGCGCGGCGCTGCCCACGCAACACCATGAATGGCGCCAGGTGTAAGGGCATCGGACGCAATGCTCACGGCACTGTTCAGTGTGTCCGCCGGGTTGGTTGCCATCTGCATCGTCTGGGCTGCAAACGCTCTAGCCTCGTCCGCAAGGTTGGACTCCTGTGGAAACTGCAACTGTGGCTGGCTATTCGGGTTCCAATTGGTTACGAAATCTTGAGCCCGATCCGGCTGAGACGCATAACCGGGAACCGTCGGCGGAGAGGAATCGATTGCCCCTTGGGCTCCAAAATCACCGCTGTCAAAGCCGTCCTGTGGTCCAAGGCCAGCGCGGTCGCGAAGATTAATTGGGTCATCGGCCGCGTATATGTATCTATTCAGCGACTGTGGGGTTGTGACTGGTCCGGCCCTGGGGTCCCGTGTGATGAAGCGGCCTGTCAAGGGGTCATAGTAGCGAGCCCGCAGATAAAGCAAACCAATCTCTCGATCCCAACGTTCACCGCTGAATCCGTACGTATTCGTGTCATTGTCGCCCAACCCTATCGGCTCGCCAAAAGGAGTATAGTCGTATCTTCTTAGCGTGTTGCCGTTGCGGTCGACAACGAAACGAACGGAGCCTAGGCGGTCGGTGAGGTAATAAGAAGTCTGCCCTTGTGTATCTCTCCGGGCCAGCACGGAATCACCGTAGACGTAACTTGCTAAGAGTTTCCCCGATGAGTCGAATTCCCCAACGACGCGAGCCAGACGCGTGGTGAGATCATTTAATAGACACGTGGACCTTCCGGTCTCCTGGCGCTTAATCTGGTTCCCTAATCCGTCATAGAAATACAGCGTTCTCACGTTGCCGCGGCGGAAACCAGCCAGACGCCCCGCGTGGTCATAGTCGTACCGCGTCAGAGCATGCGCTTCGGCGTCCGCCTTCGAGATCAGGTTGCCGCACTGGTCATATCTGTAGTTGACCGGGCCGCTGCGGACAAGCCTGCCGCGGACGTCGTACTGGTAGTGCACAGTCGTTCGACCGTCAGAATACGAAGTGCGATTGCCCAGCGCATCGTAGGTGTAACGCGCCACTTGCCCGCTCGAGGACCGAACTTCCGTCAGCCGCCCGCCCAAATCATATTGGTAATAAATGGCCGTGCGGCTGCCGGCGGTGTCCTCTTCGACGGAGCTGACTCGTCCGTCCGGATTATAGGTGTAGCGATACGAGCAAATCAGCATGCCCCCAGCACGTTCGTGCCGGATCGCCGCGAGCACACCCGTGGGCGAAAAGCTGAAGGTTGTACTGACCCCGTTCGGCAAAGTCCTTCGGATCTCGCCCGGGCGATACTCATAAGAAGTCGGGCCTTCGCCCCAGTCGATTGTGGCGAGCCTGCCAATGACGTCGTACTTGTAATTGACGTAATGCCCGCCAGAAATCGACATTGAAATGACGCGACCCCAGGGGTCGTAGTCATAGGAAATCTTCTGGCCGGTAGGGCTGTCGACTTCAGCGACTCTCCCGATGGCGTCGCGTTTGAATTTGACCGTACCCGAAGCGTTTTGAACCGTCAGCAAGTAATGTGCGGCGTCGTATCCGAAGTTGACCGAAGACAGTCCGTATCTAAGCCTCGACAGGCGCCCGAGCTTGCTGTATTCATAACGGACTGGCGTTCCATCTAGTCGAGTCCACTGCTTCAGTTTTCCGTCGGGGTAATATTGGAGATGCTCCGCTCCGTCTCCACGCGAAAAGACAGCGCACGCCGTGGAAAAACACAAGCCTGAAAGAAGAAGGACAAGGCTCACGAGCATGCCGATAGCGCGCAACTGGCCTTCGGCACGACGCGAAAAGGCGTGCTGTGCACGAAACCTAAAAGGCATGCTTAACCTCCTCGGCGACCTTGCCGGGGAGACGTTCGCTCTCCGTGATATCCTGCTGAGGCCGTAGGGCCGCTTTTGAGTGGAGGTATTCTCTGGGCATAGGATCCAAACTGACGGATGGCTTTCCACACAGGCCCCGCCCAAAATCGCGCATCATCTATAATGCTTACACGCGCAAAAGTCAATGCTCGGGTTGAATACTTACCAATCAGTCGACGCTCGCGCGCTGTCGCAAATCTGTGCGACAAATTGCACTAGGGCACGTCTAAGTGGACAGCCGATAAACCGTCCACTCTGGCTCGCTCGAGCCACATATTGATGGGCTGAGGGCGGAATAGATTTCAGTAGCGTGAGGAGTTTCGGACACAATTTTAGCTTTGCCCATCCTCACCAGGTTCGCTTAGGATAGACAGGGTCCGCCTGCCAAGCGCTGTCGGACGCGGGACCCATCGTTCTTAAACCAATGGCCTGCGTGGGCAGGTGGCCATGTGCTCCAACGCATGACCAGGGAAACATGGTCCCTCACGACAATGATGTGGCCAACTCAAGCTGACTACTCACTCAAGCTGGCGATCGAAATGCACGACGCATACATACATTCGCCGTCATTAGAAAATCTGCCTTTGCTGCAGGAGTCGATCCGCTTGTATGAAGCTGCCATGACCCTCTACACGGAAGAGGAGTTCCCGGTACAGTGGGCTGGGGTCCAAAGCAATTTGGCAAAAGCTCTAATCATTCTGCCGTCACAGGAACGACCGGCCAGCCTGGAACGAGCCATTGCCGCGTGTGAGGCGGCATTGAAGGTGTACACAGAAGACGAATTCCCCATTGCGTGGGCAGAGGCTCAAAACAACTTGGGCAACGCCCTGTTAGACTTGCGGACGGACGGTCGGGCGGCGCGGTTGGACCGGGCGATTGCCGCGCACCGGGCGGCTCTGCGGGTCTGTACGAAGGAAGCGTACCCGAAAGAGTGGGCAGAAACGCAGAACAACTTGGGAATTGCTTATGCCGAGAAGGCGGCGGGAGACGAAGAAGTGCTGGCCCAAGCGATAGCGGCGTTTAAGGCCGCTCTCCAGGTCCGAACCGAGAGGGACTCGCCGAGCGATTGGGCCGCTACTCAGATCAACTTGGGGAGCGCCTTGGCCCGGTCGTCCAGGCCGGATCACACGCTGAACGTGAAGCAAGCTATCGCCTGCTTCGAGGCGGCCTTGCGGGTCTACACCGAACACGATTTCGCCTGCGAATGGGCGCTAGCTCAGAACAATTTGGGCCTGGCCTGGGCTGAATTCGCAGAAGGGGATCGGCACGCCAATCTGGGATTAGCTATCGGTGCTTACGAGGCCGCGTTGCGAGTATACACGCAAGGAGACTGCCGCGTGGAGTGGGCCGCAACACAGAACAACCTAGGAGTCGCTTGCGCGGAACTGTATGCAATCGATAGGAGCGTGAACCCGCAACGCGCGATTACGGCGTATCGGGCAGCGCTCGAGGTCCGCACGGAACGAGACTTGCCTATCGATTGGGCGGCCACTCAGAGCAATTTAGGCCTGGCTTATGCGGAAGTCGAAACTGCCGATTTCGGCGCGTACGTGGAGAGTGCCATTTGTTGCTTCCAAAATGCACTAAGAGTTTACACCCAGGAGACTTTGCCCCGTGAGTGGGCCAGAACGCAGAGCAACCTGGGCAATGCCTATGCACGATCGCCGCGCAAGAATCGCACTGAGACTCTGAATCTCGCGATCGCGGCGTTCCAGAGTGCCCTGCGGGTATACACGGAAGACCGCTACGCGAGCGAACGGGCAATGAACCAGAACAGCCTCGGCAATGCTTTCGCTCAGTTGCCGACCGCTAGGCGCGGACAGAATCTGAAAGAGGCTATTTCGGCCTACCAGGCAGCGTTGCGAATCTACACGGAAAGCGATTTCCCTGCCGATTGGGCCATGGTCCAAAGCAATCTAGGCGCCGCGTATACGCGCCTGCCCACCGAGGACCGTTCCGTGAACCTGCGGCGAGCCATCGCGGCCCAGGAGGCAGCTTTGCGGATCTACACGAAGGAAAAATACCCTCATGAATGGGCTATGACTCAGAACAACTTGGGAGCGGCTTGGGCCCAATTGCCGGGTAGCGAGCCCGGCAAGAATCTGGAGCACGCGATCACTGCATATAATGCCGCACTCAACGTCTTCACCGAGGTCAATTTTCCTGTTAATTGGGCCATGACTGAAAACAACCTGGGATCGGCTTATCTTCAATTGCGAGAAGGCAACCACGCCGCCAACCTGGATTTGGCGATCGCGGCTTACGAGAAGGCCCTATGCGTGTACACGGAAGAACGCTACCCCGTCGATTGGGCCATGACCCAGAACAATCTGGGAAACGCCTATGCCGATTTGGCTGCGGATCAATCGGGGACTGGCTTGGAGCGTGCCATCGAATGTTATGAGGCAGCCCTCCGGGTCCGGACGGCGGAGGATTTCCCGGTAGACTGGGCGACGACTAAGAATAACCTCGGAAACGCCTGTTCAAGATTGCCGGCCGGCCACCCTAAGGCGGACCCATCCTTTGCGATCGATTGCTACCAGGCGGCATTGAGGGTGCGTACTCCCGACCAACTTCCTGCGGACTGCCACCAGACACTGAACAACCTCGCTGCGCTGCTTTTTGACCGCCAGGCATGGGATCAGGCGCTCGTCCACTATGAAATGTTAGTCGACGTCGCGGAGCGGATACGTATGACCGCGCTGGAAGATGTTAGCCGCCGCCGGGTCCTAGAGCAAACGTGGCTCGGGTTTGAACGAGGGGCACTTTGCGCTCTACGCACACGCCAATACACCCGCGCGCTGGCGCTGGTTGAACGGGGCAAAACACGAAACCTCGCCGACCATTTGTGGCAGCGTGAGACAAGGCCGCGAAGCGTCTCCGCGCGGGACTGGAAAGAGTACCAAGACAATCTCGCGGAAGCACGCGAACTGGAGCAGAGTCTCGCGGAGCCTGCCTCCGCTTCCACCAGCGAACGGCCGTCCGACTACGGCTTGATCGTTCCTTCTAACGACCTGCTCGCCCAGCTTGGGTTGGTGCGAACCCGTTCGCGGGAACTCGAGAAACTCTTCGCCATGAGGGATCCCGACTACGTTCCTTTCGCCCCCCCGCTTGCCGTGGAGAATTGTGCCGAGTTGGCCAAGGCCAATCGTGCAGTGATTGTGGATTTTCGCGTAACTTCCGCGGGTACCTATGCCTTCCTTTTGGGGCCGGCGGACCGGGATGTCTCCTCACGTCAAGTTGTGGAAATAGATGACTTTCCGGCGGCAACGTTACGTCAGGTGGTTGTGGATTGGTTGCTCCACTATCTTGAGCGCAGAGACAGTTGGCCCCTCCATGTGGAGGACACTACCCGGGAACTTTACCGCAGATTGTTGGCACCTGTGCACCAACGGCTTCTCGACCTTTATCCGGCAGCAAAGAGGCTTGTGCTCGTGCCGAATCTATGGCTGAACCTGTTGCCGCTGCACGCCGGCTGGTGGCAGAAGAGAAGCGGCCCACGCCAGTATCTGCTGGACGATTACGAGATCAGCTACGCCCCAAGTTGCCAAGTGCTAAAGCGGTCCCTTGCCCGCGAACTGTTGAATCCCGGGCCCGCTCGCACCTTGTTTGCAGTTCAGAATCCGGACGTGAGTATGCCCGATTCCCTGCCGTTTTCGGACTGGGAAGTTATGAAGATTTCAGAAGTATTCCCTGAACATGCCCGCCTCGTATTGGAGGGCGCACGAGCCAACAAGAAAGGCGTGCTCGAAAGCATTGTCTTTGGCGAAGAACAACTTTTCTCGTGTCACGGTGTTCATGACCTGGAGAAGGTCGAGCGGTCGCATTTAAGACTGGCCGGCGGGGAGAAACTCACGACGCAGGATGTAATGAGGCTCGATCTGAGCGGGGCTAAGCTCGTGATAATGAGTGCCTGCGAGAGTGCGATGACTGACTTTCGAGACATCATTGATGAGTACCAGGGACTTCCGGCAGCATTTCTGATTGCCGGGGCGCAGAGCGTAATCGGCAGCCTCTGGGCCGTCGACGACTTCGCCACAGCCCTGCTGATGGACCGACTCCATTTCAATCTCTATGAACGAGAATCACCTATGGCCAAAGCCGAGGCGTTGCGCGACGCCCAAAGGTGGCTTCGCGATCTTACCGCCGATGAAGTTGACGAGCTTCGTAGACTGAGCATAGAAAGAATCTCCGCGGCTCGCCCCGGCTCTCGAACCGGTACTCGCTTCGAAAGCCGACATCCCAGCGACGACGTGCGGCGAGTGTTTTCCTCTGGCCAACATGAGGACGGGCAGTTCTCCAATCCGTACTATTGGGCGGCGTTCCAATGCATAGGTACCGGCTGGCTTGACGGAACGTCGTAAGCACGGCGTGGTTAAGTCTTGGCTTCATGCACTCCGTGCAATTTCAGCAAGTGGCTTCAGCGGGCGGTTTCAAAACACGTGTCTCTCCCGCAGACGAGACAAGCTCAAGAGAATTCGATCACAGGACGGACATCAGAATCGCCCTGACTTTATTTTTCATAGTAAATATCGTCGATGAAGAAAACCAGCCCGTCGGGGTTCTGATTCGCCGTAGCCACCCAGACAAGGAAGCAGATTGTATTAGACAGGTCTTTGCCCTCTAATGAAATCGAGTACCGCCTCCAGTCAGTTGTGAGCTCGACTAGATTAGTATCGGCTTCAAAGGAAGCTGGATAAGCGGCTGAAAGTTTGGTGTGACCTCCGGCCTTGAAGACCAGTCGTTCTCCTCCCCTCTGCCCGCGAACCCAGAAAGTCACCCGTGTGAAACCTGACATGTTCTTTCCAGGCCGTTGTCCCCAGTTGCTCTCGGGATACTGCCAGGCGACTGCCGCCCAACCTTGAGGACCAGGTTTGTAAGTCCACCTGAAGCAGACGCGGCCCGAGTGGGGCTTCTCTCGGCAGACAGGATTCACCTGCACATAGTTGGTTCCCTCTTCTCCGTCGCCCATCCACCCGGATGGAATTACTGGATCTGTGACTTCAAACCGCCTTGCGGCGGGCGGGTTGCCCGAATTCTCCGTCCTCTGAACTGATGGAGCATTGCAGCTGGGCAACCCGGCATTCACTGGGACGGGCTGCGCTGAGGCTTCGCCTGACGGTATAGAGTGTTCGCAAGAAAAGAAAAGCGTTGCGGCCAACAGTGTAAACCAGACTCGTTTCCTCATATGAATCTCCCTTCCTAATCCTGGGTTCTTGGAACCAGTGCACAGCGCGTGACTCTATCGTCCCTGAATGCCCGCGCTTCCGAACCACAGGGCGGCGGCGCGTGAGGCGCCGCCGCCCTGTGGTTGTCGGCCAGGCCTGGACCTGCCTGCACTCGTCGAGGAACCAGCTCTCACGATTACCGAAGCTCTCCAGCTTCGTGGGGCACCGGCGTACTCAGAGTCGGACTGGAAGCACCGCATCCAGATTGCCGGGCTGGCGCGCGGCAAGCCATCACGATGAGCGCGACGATGCAGAATAGATCGATAAAGACCGCGCCGGACGTATCCGTGGCAGCCGAACCGCCGCCGGCCACGATTGCCAATCCAACCACGAATCCCGTCAGCAAGGCAAGTGCCCCGGGGAGCAGAGCGTACCTCTTCCAACCTCGCCGGTATGCTGCGATCGTCAACAGAATCTCAAGTATGATCATTCCCTTCACCTCCTCCTTCGCTGATGTGATATCTGTCGAGTTCATATACTCCCAGGAAGCCTTTTTCTCGCGGGCGACGCCTGAACTTTTTGTGCGGATCCCGGGGTCTTAGGAGCAGGTTGATTGTCCCTCTCCCGCTGAAACGGGAGTTGCGTTGCGCATCCGTTTTATGCTATGAGTACTTGGCGAGGTTAGCCGCAATTTGACGAGCCAAATCGTTGATTGGTCGTTCAATCGCGCACATTCCCTATGGAACTGAGTCGCCAACAAAAGTTAAGTCGCGAGGAACAAGCCGCTCTGGTCGCCCGGTACAGGGAATGCAATGAGGAGGCCTTCAATGAGTTATACGAGGCGCTTCGAGCCGCTGTGGAGGGGTATATCAGGGCTCGCACGGCCAAACAGGAGGACGCAGAGGATATTGCGCAGGATACTTGGACAAAGTTTCACACACTGGCCAAGGTGGGGGGGTATAATCCCAAACTCGGCAGCGTCCTCACTTTTCTCAAGGTGATCGCAGCGAGTTGCATAAGTGACTACTACCGGGACCGCTGGCACCAGCGTGTCGTACCCATTACCGAGGACGCTGACGGTAACCCGCTCCCAATCTGGGACGTGATCGCCGGGATTACTCCTTCGCACTTTTACGGCGGTTCAAAACAGATCAACCTCGTGCTGGAGGACGTGACGCTCCGCCTGACATTCGGTGGCTCCGCCGCGCCGCATCAGCTTATTGTGTTTGGGTTCAATAAACGCCTGAGCTGGACTCCCGAAGAGATCGAGGGTAGATATTGGGAGAAACCACCCCTTGGAGAGTCTAATCCTCAATCTCCAACACGCGAAAACGAGCAACGTCGACTGGCGGCGATACTCGAGGACGAGTACATCGCCACTTCCGAATTGGACCCGCACAAGATTAGGCTGCGTTTTAAGCCATTGCGAGACAACATGTTACGTCTCGTCGGCGATGTTGTAACCCAGTCGAAGACCCGGGAGATGTGTACCGCATTCCTAGACTGGCGCACGGGCGATACCATTCTGTGCCAGTACCACCTTGACGATCCGAAGGAATCCGTAAAGGAGAAGCTTGACCGGAGGAGGGCGGCAATTGCAGAGTGGATCTGGACAGTGGTGAGACGGGCTGCGGCAGATGCCCTACACTAGCCCGCTGGACAACAAAATCTCGCTGGCCCTTGCGAGAATAAACCGGCAGGAACGTAAATGGCTGTGAAATGATTCAAAACTCCGGCGAAACCCATCCCGAACTCGATGAGATCCTCGATTACTTCGAGTCCGCCCCTGGCGAGGAAACCTCGGAACGCGAAGCTGCCGAAGAGGCGCTCGAGCGCCATTTCGCCGAATGTGACGAATGTGCCGCTATAGCCCGGCGAGTGCACGTTTCTCGGAAGCTCCTGGATGCCTGGTCTCTACCCAAGAGGGGCTCACTGGAAGCCAGTAACCCAACTCTGGCTCGATCTCTCGCAAATCTGATCGAACGTACGGCCAGTACGGAGTGGCGGCAAAGACTGCGGGTCTGGGCTGACAAGTGGTCCGGCATGGGGGAAGGCGCAGTCCGCATGGTCCTGGAAGGTCCCAACAGGGCCGCTCGAATCATAACCGATGGCCTGGACGACTTCCTGCGGACCGGTGCCCTGTGGAAATTCGCTTTAGAACCAGTGGTGCTAACCTCGGTACGCGGACGCGACGCCGCCGATAGGGGTAAGCCCAGCAAAGCTCCGAACATTTCAGTGGCTGTGGCGCGAGGTGCTTCGAGTGCTCGCATAGCGATTACCAGTGATGTAGGTCAAGTCGAGGTTCGCGTGGATGACTTGCCGCCCGACACGAAAGCCCCGTTGGTGTTGTTGGTGCCCACGACGGGCGAACATGCGGCTCAGGTAATGGAGTTGCAATGTCCGGAAGGATCGTCTCACTGGGAGGCGGTATTCGAACACCTCCAAGCCGGCGAGTACCTCGTGCTGTTTGAACCCTTCTAGACGGCAGTGGACCCCACAAATGCCCCTTCATCTCGAATATAAGTTAGAACCGCAGCACAGGCAGGGACATGTCCTCTCATGGCCATGCGGCCGGCCGCGCTGGCAGCATAGGCGAAACATGCCGGCACACAGCATGCGTTGCGCCCCTTTTGCAGGCAGAGATTTACCTCGCCGACGGCGGCGGATGCCTTAATAGAGCAAAACCTACATTGAAAACCGCTCTGCGCGTCGACCGCACATCGCTACACCGATTAAGCGGACGGACACACGTGCTGAGCTGAGTCGTCAGAAATCCCAGTCCTCTCGTTCCTGCCTCTTCGTAGGCACCTTCCCCATGCACACTTCGCACCTGTAGTGGGGGCCCCGCATCACCGCCGTGCCTTTTGGCAGCCCGAGCGCGGCCATGATTCTGCCGAGCAGCGGCTTGCTCTCGATGATGCACCTGTCGGCGAGCAGGGTGAAGCCGCCTGTCGCGTCCATGCAGTTCGCGCGCCCGCGGGCGGCATCCTCATGGTGCATGTCAATGGGGGCCGCCCGGTGTTCCTGCAATCGCTTCCAGTAGTCCGGGTGCTCGACGGCATATATCCTGAATCCCGAGACGCTCGGGTTCTCCGTCCACGGAATTCCGTCGAAGTAGGGCTTTCCGTTGACGGCGAAGAACAGGCCAACCTTAGGCACCTTCGCCTTCTTCGCTCCTCTCGGGCGGATTGTCTTCCGTCCTGCGGCGGTGGATTTCTTCACAACACCCCAAGGACCTGCGCGTGCTCGTTGCAAGCAACCCTGCCGCTGGCCTTCCGCTGCCGCCCCTGCTTGCCACAGGTCACGCAAGTGCGCGACGCTTCGAGCGCAGCCCCCTCAATCCGGCCGTCAATCGCGTCCGTGTGGTGGCTGACGTAGAAGCCCATGGTGACGAGCTTTTCCCTGACCTGCAAGACCTCGAAGCGCTGGCCGGTCTCCTATTCGAGTTCGCGCACCAGCGGCTCCAGGTCGGAACACAGCCGCCACACGACCTCGAACCACCCGTCGCCACACTCGAACCCCTGCGCCATGGCGCTAGTCATCGGGCTGCCGGCCAGGTCGAGCCAACCCGGCCAAGCGGCGGGACAGCTTTTCCTCAAGCTCCTTTCGCATGTGAGCTACACTCCATTTTTGTTCTCATTGAGCGTCCTTCTCGTCAAAGATGCTTCTTAGCACCAGCCCTGGAGTTCCACTTGCTGGTCAGGAAGAGATCGCGAGCTCGGCTCCATCGCTGACCACTGCTTCAGCGATAGGGCTCTCGGCTCCGCTCGCCTCCCAACCGAATGCCGATTCTTTGTCGATTTTCTCGAAGGGGTATGGTCGACGATTTCCATTCTCGTCATAAAGCTCCGGGAATGTCCTCCGCACAAGCCTGCCGCGCCGGGCTCGGGCCGACAATCGCCGCTGCTCAGCATGCAAATCTGGGCGGATGGCGGAGTAGACGGCTCAGCAGACCCAGGCGTACCCGCCTTCGGGCAAAGGTGCGCCATTCATGTCGTATATCTCGTAGACGCTGTGGCAAGCACAGTCCGAGCACTTGACGTTGAGGTACCAGAATTCCTCGCAGGTCTTGAGGGAATCGACGGCAGGAATCCGGCGCTCGAGGTTCATGCGGGTGTACTTCTTGATGGCCTCTGGGCTGGTGATTTCGACTCCCGCAATTACGATGCCTGTTCGCTCATGGAAAGGGCTGGGATGCTCAGGCTCTCGGAACAACTCTGTCATCAGCCGTTCTATGAACTCCTGCCTGCCAGGCATGTCGTAACGATGGCCGGTGTTGATTCCAAAGGCCCTTAGCTGGCTGCTGATGGCCCGTTTTGCCTCATCCCCACGCAGATGTGGCCCGATGGGGCCCAGAAAAGGACCCGTTCGCGGACCGCTTCCGGTCACATCGCCCACGTCAACACGGCGCTCGCTGGTCGAGGCTCCCCTCGCCTCTTGATCTACTGCGGCGTCTCGCCTGCCGCGGGAGGCGTAGCGGTCTGTTGATACATCGCGCTGAGTTCCTGCCTGAGTTGCATCAACTGCCGGAGCTCCTCAAGGCTCGGTGCTGTGGCAACTCTCGACCCTGCCGGAACAGATCCGGCCGCTTGTCTGCTTCCCGCGTCACGGCCTACGGCACCGGTCCCCAGCACAACGTAGAACCTGGTATTGCCAGGGACAGTCACCACGATGTTCTGATTAAATGCCAGCTCATTCAAGTCCTCATCACCCGCGACCCCGACGTTGTTCGCGACTCGTTCCCGGAGCAGCGCGCTCTCAGAAAGCGGGCCGTAGAATCCACTGCTGCCCCCATTTCCGACCAGGTAAGCGGCGACAGTCCCAAGACCGGTGAATGTCCGCACCAGAAATTTGGTCCCTGTTCTCTTTCCAGATACGGATCCCTTAAGCGGCTGAAACGCCAGGTCCATAGCTACCCCATCCATCTTCTGCGTGGTCCCATCCGGCATTTCCAGCCTGTCGAACCGGATATCGACGTTCCCCGTGCGGTCGGCTTGACGCAACTGGCCGATCGCTTTTGCTCCAGCCGGCACCACGATCTCGCCTTCACGTTCGAAGTTGTACTCGATTACCGCGACAACCGGCTCTTTGACTCCTGTACTGACCGCTGATTCCAACCGCGCTACGAGGCGGGTGCCGGGAGGCAGCAAAGTGACGAAATCGCTCTGTTCGAGGACGGCCGACCTCATCGGTGCGCCTCCGGCAGCGCCAGTCTCTGTCTCCCGCACAAACACTAGCGATGGCTTGCGCAGAGCAGCCTCAGGGGATTCGTCAGGTGAGGGAGGCTGCGGTGGGCGTTGATAGCCTGGCTCCTGCGGCGGGGTGGAATCGAAATCAATCTTATTCAGCGCATACTGCGGAGTTGTTTGTTGTGCGGCGGGGGCCTTTGGCCGACCCGGTCGCGCCGTTCGCCCGATTTCCTCGGGTGTCACGTCGCCCCTATTCACCACCTCGTCGCCGCTTACCTCGGCGTTCAACATGGGCGTGACAGATCCGCTTTGGCCACTCTCCTGGCCCGGCGTTGTTCTGCGCCCCAGGTCCGGCGCTCCTGCCTGTCCCCCCGTTCTCTTGGCCTTTTGAGGCGAAGAGAAGATTCCCAAGAACAGCAGGAACATGGCGAGGGCAGCACCACCCAGCACCACGAGCGACTTGCTTTTGTCCTTGCTGAGCTCGCGGCGTGTGGTTCTGGGCTGCTGGCTCTGCCGCGCCTTGTCAAACGCTTGGCGGATGATTTCGCGCCATTGAATCCCGCGCTTTCCATCCGTTGCTTCCGGTCCCGCAGCTTCCGCCAGATCAGCTCGTGACTCCGGTGTCGTTCCGTGCAGCGTGTCATTTTCCTTTGAGGGGCTGTCCATGAGTAGAATCCTCCTTCAAGGTGTTGATGCCAAAACCAATGGGCGCCAAGGCAGGGTGATCCACGGCTCCCGCTTCAGCTACCTGCAAGAAAAGCGTCTCGTTAGACTGTTTGTAGGGTGGACGATCGAAGACCACCACTCCATCTGCGCGCTCACCAGGCGCCAAACGGCGCTTGCTCAAGCGAAAATTCAGCACAGAAAGCTGTTCGGCCGTCGTCCAGCGCGACCGCCGAATGATCTTCCCCGATTTGACTTTTCCTCCAAGCTGGACTTGTGGCGGCACAATCAGAATGCTGTGGCCGGTTGGATTGAGGGCAGAGAACAGCACGATGACCCGCTCTCCGCCATCTACTACCTCGCCCACGCCGGCGCGCACTCGGTCTCCGGTGGCCGTTTCTGCCGACACATGTTCGCCGTAGAGCGGTGGCAATGGAGACCGTTCCTGCCGGGCAAGAAGCTCATCCAACCCCGTCAGTGGAGGGGCATCCGGTGGGTCTTGTGCGACGGAGGACGCTTGCTTGACGTCCGTCGCCGCCCCGCCTGTGCTTGCTGTCTCAAGAGCTGCTGGCACGGCACCTGCTCCGGGCGATCCTATTTCCACAGTTTTCGCTACCTGCGCAGAGGGGTAATCGGGCTCGATTAGAAAGCCTTTGGCAGGTTTGTAATTGAGCAGGAGGTCCACGTTTTCAGGGTTGGTTGATTTTTGTTCCCCTCGGCTCACCAGCAGCAAGCTTGCCTCGCGCCCGTGAGTCGTTGAAATCAGCACATTGGTCTCTGCTGGCTTCTCCGTCAGGGCTTTAACGAACACCAGTTGTGGCTCCCGGTCCGAGTGCTCGACTTTGAATAGTGTCGGGTCGCCGACGACAACCGAATTCACAGTCTCCGGCATGCGGATCGCGGTCACAAAGTGGGCGGCGACTTCGACTACCGTGACCTTCCCGTCCATTTCAAGTTTGGTCAGCACCCGCGGCTTGACCTCGGGAACCTGCGCCATTGCCGACCGGAAAACGAACAAGATGCAGATTACGATAGCCTTACTAAACGTCCTCATTGGTCACCTCGTTTCCTTTCGCGGAGCCTCCGCTGTGGGCACCCGTCGCATTCTCTCAACCCTTTTCGTGCGATAAAGACGAGCCACACGACTGACGTAGCTATAGACATCCGGTGAAGAGTAATCGAGTCCCCTGGCGAGGATCGGGCGCTCCCCAGCGTAATAAGCTGCAATCGCCAGCCTGAGGTCGCCGCCGAAGAGACGTATCAACCAAGCCAGGTACTCGACGCCGCCACGAACGTTCTCCTCGATCTGAAACCGATTCCGCACTCCCAATCTCACGGCAGTTGCTGGCATCAGTTGCATCAAACCCACAGCGCCCTTAGGCGAAACCGCGTAAGGCTGCCAATTCGACTCCACCTCGATCACGGCGTCCACCAACTCAACCGGAACTCGATAGATATGCGCGTAATACTCGGCACACCGGGAGGAATAATCACGCACCGGTGTGGGCTCTGCACCTGGCGCCACACCCCCGAACCAAAATAAAACGATCAACACCCTGCCGCCCGTCTTCATACGCTCCTTACGGTTAACTCGTCACGATATCTCTTCGAGTCCGCGACCAAGCCATCGAATCCGGCGCGCAGCAGCAGACGCTTCCGGTCGGCCTCGGTCTTGGCCAGGAGAGCAAGCAGTACATCTCGTTGGTCGGGTTCTATTTCGCTTACCCCCATGATCTGAAGGGCCTTCGCGAGGTCGAGCATTTCTGCAATGGACGGCGGTTTTTCGAGACTCCACCCACGCAATGCTCGCGCCAAACCGGCCAGTTGTCCCCGTAAGGCAGGGTCCATATCTGTGCTGTGCACGGCGAGGATCTCCGCCTCCCGTTCCACGGTCGGGTACTCGACGCGCAAATAAAAGCAGCGTCTTCGCAGGGGATCGCCCAGCCGACGCTCCTCATTCGAGCTCAGAACCACAAAGGGAACCGTTTCCGCCTTGATGGTCCCTAACTTTGGAACCGTCACCTGCCAGGCGCTTAAGATCTCCAGCAGCAAGGCTTCAAATTCGTGGTCCACCTTGTCGAGTTCGTCGACCAGCAGCACGCAGGGTCGGTCCCGGCACAGCAAAGCCCGCAGCAGGGGACCCTCAGCGAAGAAATCGAGCGAATGCAGGCGCTTGCGAATAGAGTCCCAGTCGCTGCTGAATTGGTCTCCCTGGGTTTCGAGGAAGAGCTTCTGCAAGGCCTCGTCGAACTTGCCGATGGCCTTGTCATCGGTAATGCCTTCGTAGCACTGGAGACGCTCGACGAACGTTCCGGCAGCCTCAGCCACTGCATATGCAAGTTGGGTTTTGCCGCAGCCGGGTGGCCCCTCGACAAGCAGCGGCTTCTGCATACGGGAGGCGAGATACACCACTTCCAAGGTCACCTCGTCGATGACATATTTGGCCTCGCGCAGTTTGCCGGAGAGCTCCTCCCTTGATCGAAACACGTCCAGCGCCTCCCGAGGCACACAGTACACTGGAATTTGCCCGCGAGTGGTCGTTTGACCTCTGCGCGCAGCGCTCACCTCGATCGCGACGAAGCACGAAATCTAAGCCACACACGCTTTTCGGGAGGTAAGCCAAATTCAAGAAATATTTTCGCGGGTCGACAGATGTGAGAACCAGCTCGCCTGACGGGAGCTTTGGAAGAAACGCCGGCACGAGGCGTTCCAACTTTTTTTCGCGGGTCGACAAATGTGAGAACCACATCCCCGGGCGTCATCGCATGTCTGGGTCCTCGCGTAATGTGTGCTGTTTGGCGCCCCAACATCGTATGAGTCCCGTGCCCGAACCACCTCCGAGCCTGGGACCGTTGCTCTCGTTTGACTGCCTTCGCAACTTCCATTAAAACCAAGCCATGATAGACGCCGCGTTGCTCGAGGAGATAAAGCAGACCCTGATCAAACAGGAACTTCCCGGTGGAGGTTGGAGTTACGGTTCGTCGACGAGCCAGGCGGCCCTCGAGCCGACGTGTCTCGCTCTCCTGGCTCTGAGATGGGATTCCAGTCCTGCCCGTGCCCTCGGCCTTGAGTTTTTGCTCAGAATGCAGAATCCCAACGGAAGCTGGCCTGCGTTCAGTGGCGACGACTCCGAGGGTTCAGGTCTAACGGCCTTGGCCGTGATCGCGCTCATCAACAACGGCGAGATGGCACGTCAAACAGAGCGCGGAGTCGAATGGCTGTTGAGATTGAAGGGAAAAGAATCACACTGGCTTTGGAGATGGAAGTTTGAGACCACGGATACTCACGTCCGCTTTGACCCCAACAAGTTCGGCTGGCCGTGGCAGCCTGGCACTTGCAGTTGGGTTATCCCTACGGCTCTGTCAATCATTGCGCTGAAGCAGGGATTCGTGTGCTGCAAGCCAGAGCAGGTCAGCTTCCGAATCCGGCGCGGCACAGAGATGCTGCTAGATCGCGTCTGCCCCGGCGGAGGGTGGAATGCCGGAAACGGTGTGGTATACGGAATTCCTCTGGCGCCACATCTGGATGCCACGACCATTGCTTTGCTAGCTCTGGGGGGAGAAGAAAGCAACGGCGCCATAGCCTCCGGTCTTGATTGGCTCGAGCGCAGGGCGGGGACTTGCTCCGCGCCTTGGAGCTTGGCCTGGGCCATCCTGGCTCTTGATGCCTACGGCCGGCCCGTTGAGGGTTTGGTTGATCGCCTCTGTGCTCTGAGAGATCCAGCCCTCCTCGCGGATTCTGCCACCCTGGCCGCCGCGATCCTGGCCATTGATTGCCTGGTCGAAGGCAACGTTTTCAAGGTGATCGCATGACAAGAAGAAGCTTGCTAGCCGGTTCCGTCGGACTTGCAGCGGGAGCTGTGACTGCCGCTCCCTTTCTCCTGCCCAAATACGACCGAGTCCGGCGACCCGCCCGTTCACGCGCCGCCATCGTGCGTGCGGACGAGTATTCGGAGCGGCTTGAAGGGGCCTTGATGAGCGCCCTCCGGTTATTTGATCTCAATATCGCTGGAAAGTCGGTTCTCCTAAAGCCGAATCTCGTGGACTTTGTGCCGGGAGTCGCTGTCAACACCCATCCCGTTCTAGTCACTGCCGCCGCGGAGTGCTTCAGGAGGCTTGGTGCTCGGTCCGTCACCGTGGCTGAAGGCCCTGGACACCAGCGCGATACACAACTGGTGCTTTATGAAAGTGGGTTCCGGGACGAACTCGCCAAACAGCATATTCCCTTTGTTGATCTGAACCGAGATGAGCTGGTTAAGATCAAGCTCTGCGCAAACTACACTGGCCTGGGCCATCTTTTTCTCCCACGCACAGTGCTCAGCCATGACTTCGTCGTTTCCATGCCCAAGGTGAAAACCCATCACTGGTCGGGTGTCACGCTAAGCATGAAGAACATGTTTGGCGTTGTCCCAGGCACAAAGTACGGCTGGCCCAAGAACATCCTGCACTGGAGCGGAATCCAGCAGAGTATCCTCGACGTTTGTGCGACAGTGCCGATTCACTTCGTCATCGCTGATGGCATCGTGGCGATGGAAGGGAACGGTCCTCTTGCCGGGACCTCCAGGCCGCTCCACAGCATCGTGCTTTCAGATGATCCGGTAGCCGCGGATGCAACGTGCGCGAGGCTCATGGGATTCAAACCGGAAAGAATTCCCTACATCTATGAAGCCGTGAAATTCCTGGGCAACGCCTCAACGAAATCGATCGATCAGCTTGCCGGCCAGGTCACAGCGCCAGATATACCCTTCAAGGTAGTGCCGGAATTTGAGCACCTGCGTGCCAGCCAATCCCCGTCGTGTTTGGGCACCTGAACCACCAACGCTTTTCCTGAGTTAAAATACCAAGAACTCGAAAGCGAGCTCTTCGATCCTTACGAGCGCGGGGCTGCGGGCGGTCCGGCCTCTTTGGATTGAGACAGCCCGCCTTCGAAGGGGGAACGATGGCAGAAGAAAACCGTTTCAAAGAAAGATATCAAGCAGGCGACACCCCTTGGGATATTGGCAAACCTGATTCGAATCTTATTCAGACCGTAACCACGACGCCCATAAAACCCTGTAAAGCATTGGAGATTGGATGCGGGACTGGCGACAACGCGATATGGCTTTCCCAACAAAACTTCCAAGTAGTGGGGATTGATGCTTCAGAGATTGCAATTGAGAAGGCCAAGGAGAAAGCTTCGAACGCCAATACCAAATGTGCCTTTTTGGTCAGCGACATTCTCACAAGCCATATCGGAGGGGCGCCATTTGGCTTTGTATTCGATCGAGGGTGTTTTCATACAATGGGTTCGGATAAGGAGCGGAAAAGCTTTGCTGAAAACGTAAACCGCCATTTAGAGGAAGATAGCCTATGGCTGAGTCTTCTTGGCAACGCGGATGAACAACGTGATGGCCATGGTCCGCCACAACGGACCGCCAGAGAAATTGTTTACGCTGTCGAGCCCTACTTCGAAATCCTCTCTCTTATTTCAGGCTCTTTCGGATCTAACCGCCCAAACCCGCCGAGAGCCTGGGTTTGCCTGATGCGGAAAAGGCGTTAATCAATAATGGTGGACAGCACGAAACAGCGAACGGTGCGAACCAGTAAGGCAGAGGCATGTGTGTCAGAGATGGCTCGCCGGGAAGCTGACCGGCAGGCGAGGCGAATACCGTGGCAACGCCTTCTGGGAGCGAGACAGCAATACGTCGAGTGGAACGCCTTCAGCCTGTGGGCGCGCGCGATCGTAGAAGCCGAGGGTCGCGCTCCCGCATGGCTCGTAAAGGTTCTCGTGGAACGCTGCCCTTCGCTTTTGGGACCTGACCGAACATCCGAGATAACGCACCAGGACCCACTCCTCTACCGGCGAGTACTCGAATGGTTCGAGACCAATGTGCTCGTCCAAGCAAAGGAGGAAGGGTGGCTGCGGGCAGTTACCTTCTACGCGGCCCGAGATCCTGTCTACGTGCGGGACTGCGCCTATTCGCTCCACTGCGAGGCGCAATGGAAACGACAGCATCCTTCCGCCTATCCGTCATTCAAGGAGTGGAGAAGAGCCTCCGAGCAGTGTGCTGACGAGGTTCTCGACGCCTTCGAGATGGCGGAGGACAAACGTCAGATTGTCAAGATTTCCAGGCTGGTTGATCCCGAGCGTTTCGCGGCAGCGGTGGCCCAATATATGGAGTGGGAAGCTTTCACTTACTGGTTGCGGTCTTTGTTGGAGTCAGATGCCAAATTCCCTGACGCCGTAGTAAAGGAGTTGCAAGGCCGCTGTCCAGGTTTCCTTGAATGCGACGAAGAACTTCGTAACAAACTCTCGCCGGAGGATTACACCAAGAGGTGGAAAGCCCTTCTCGAGTGGGGCGAGAATCGTCTCTTCAGCGAAATGCAACAAGAGGGCTGGTTCGACGCGGTCGTCTACGAAGCGCGAGCGCACCCGCGAAGCGTCCGGACCGTGGACTACTGGGTGTTCTACTGGGACGATCATTGGTCAAGTGGTCCCCTCGAAGCTTACCCTTCATTCCAGGAATGGCGCTGTGCGGCCGATGACTTTGTCATTGGGGCAGCCGGCGAACGAACTACGGCTGTCTGACTCCCTGACCCTTCCACGCCCTTACCCGAACCGTTTTTTCGAGCACATGCTTTGACGTGCCGCCCATGGGCGTTCCCACATGTCTTACGGCCACACGAAGCGCATACGCCTACCTTCTGAAGATGTTTGAGGGTCCCGTTTCCATTCTTCGGCTGCTTCTGAGCCGGGACGAAACCCGCATCCTCTCTCAGCCAGCGTTGCATCTCTCTATCAAGTGTGTCGTAGTTTATTTCTGAAGCGTGCTTCCGACAGAACTCCTCTAATGATTCATGGGTGATCCGCCCGTCGCGGCGCTCCAGGAACCCTGCCTCCTCCCAGCGCCGTACCGTTTTCGGGCTCACGCGCAGGTCCCTCGCCAGATCCTCCTGCGAATAGTTGTCTTGAACCTTGCAGCTCTCGCCCAATTTTGCGAACCTCCACCGCACTGACCTCTCGCTTCGGTGAAGCACACGAGCGATCATCCTAGCCGATTGCTCTTGCGCGAAGTCAAGCAACAATGCATCGTCCGCAGCCGACCATGGCGGGCGTTCTTGAACGTACCTTTGATCAAAGCCGAGTTCTCTCGCTCGCTCCCAGATATTGTGGCTGCGCCATTTGGGATGCAAACTCTGAATTTTATCAATGGCTTCCCGTGCCCCAGACCAGCCTCGTGCGTAGCCCTCGCGGATTATCGCGTCTAGCTTTGGGGTCCACACCACAGGGTCCTTGCGCGCTTCATTCCTTCCTCCATCAAGTCCCGCATCGCCATTCTGTTTCGGGGTTATAAGCGGCGAGCTATCACTTCTTGCTTGTTTTCCTGATCCTTGTCCAATTTCCAAGAAAAGTGCTCCTCCCAATGGACCTGAAAAATGGTCAAGTAGGCCACGATCAAAATCCTTGCGCTTAGGAAAAGAGGAAAGGGTGGCCTTCACCTATTTAAGGAACATCGGGAGACCAAAAGCGATGAATGGCAGTTCAATATTTCTGCAAGCACCGACATTGACATATTGTCCGTGTCTGCATTGACACCTTGGCTGCACTTGTGACACTCTTCATCTAAGAACGAACCAGAGTTGGTAGTCAGACCAGTTAGGATTAGACAAGTTTCCTCCGAAGTTTCTCAGGAACGAGGTCATGGACGAGAACTGGCCTTTGTTCGCGGCGAGAATCACGGGCAGGACACCAACGGAGAATGAGGCTCGACTCCTGGAGGCCTCACGTCGTCTGTGGCCCGCTGCTCTGGCTGCCGTTGGGAAGCAAGTCTCCGACCAGGCCGGTCTTCCCTATGATCCCAAGAGCATTGCGACCTTGTGTTGGGAGGAAGCCCTTTCCTCCACGCTGCGGACGATGGACAAACTTGGGGGCGCTAAGATTTCTGATCTGGATTCGTATTTGTTTGCTATATTCTCATACCGTCTGAAACGACTTCTCGCAGGGGAACGCAAAAAACGACAAATTATTGAGTTCGTCCCCGATACCGACGATCTGTCTAACGTGGAGGGGGCTAAGGACACGTCGTGGGCCGAGAAATTTGAGTCCAGGATTGCTCTTCAAGAAGCACTGGACCGGACTGATGATTGGTTTCAGGCCATGGCGTGGTGCTATTCCCATGATTTTTCGTGGAAGGAAATCGGCGCTCTTTTCGGGCTGACAAAGGAAAAGGCTAGACAGCGGTTTGAATATGGAATTCGAAAGCTTCGAAAGTTGCTCCAAAAGCCCTCGGGAAGACACTCTGACCCAGAGTGAGCGATCCGAGGACCTTGCACAAAGGATAAACAATCGCCGTGTTGTCCAAGCATGAAGAAAAGCGACTTCGAGAGGCGCTAAGACGCACGTTTCTTGACGGCCACCCGAACCCTGAGCGGCGGGGTTGTCCTGGCTCCGACATCCTCAAAGCGATAGCCTCCGGCAGACTTACGCTCGAGGAAGCGGAGCCCTGGATTTATCATCTCAGTTCCTGCTCGCCCTGCACACGTGAGTTCTCCGAATTTCGCAAGGACTATCAAAGGCAGAGGTTACAGCGAGTCGCCGCCATGGCGGCCGGCGTTCTTGTTGCGGCCGTCATCGTGGCTTGGTTCTTTGTCAGGAATCCGATCGGACCAGGTCACTTGCAGCCGGTGACGATAGACCTTTCTAACTGGGCTACCCTTCGCGGGCCCGAGGGCAATACACCAAACCCTCCTCTTCAACTCGCGAAAGGTTACCTCAACGTGACACTCTATCTGCCCGCTGGTAGCGAGCCCGGAATGTACGACGTGCAGGTGGTCCGAGAGCCTGGCCAACCCATCTGGAGTGCACAACAAGAGGCAACGCTCGAAAACTACAAAGCCACACTTCGGGTGCGAGTTGACTTGAGACGATTCAGCCCCGGCTTATACTTGCTTGCCTTCCGCCGACAGGGTCGAAGTTGGACGTACATTCCCCTCGTTCTAAAGTGAGACACGGCAACCCTAAACTGTGTCCCGCAGCAGAATGACTGACGTCGTACTGCGGCTTACCCGATCGTGCTCGCAGGCAACCTCGAACTGTTCTTCAACTCGGTCAGGAGTTCGATAGCTTTGTTCATTTGTTGATCGACGCCCACGTTCAATTGGCATGGATCTACGTCTACCAAGACATGCGGTGACACTCCCTTGCCTTCGAGGCACTCCCCTTTCGAGGTGTACCAGCCAAAAATCGGCAGGCGCACCCAGTACCCACTGCCAACCTTGAAATTCGCCGCACCGAGGACATTGCCGGCCGTTTTCTTACCCACAAGCATCGCCAAGCCATTCTCGGCGGCGAAGCCCGCTACCATCTCGGCCGCGCTATTTGTCCATTCATTCACGATCAGGACGATCTTGTTGTGATATGGCTGCGGCCCCAAACCCTGCGTAAGTAAGAAGAGGGATTTGTCGCGGAATGTGAAGCGTCCCAAGGTCCAGAGAAGTCCCAGCCGGGTCTGCGGCATCGGGACGGAAGGGAGGTCTTCCTTCTTGTACCCTTTGCGCAGACGTCCGGGCGTCAAGCTATATCCGATCGGGATTTGGCCGGGGCACAGATAGCTCGCCAGCCTTGCGAGGCCCAAACCACCACCTATATTTCCTCGCAGATCAATAATGAGCCGATTTGCCCCACTTTCCTTCAGAGATATCATCACTGGATCCAAGGCATTGGCGAACCCAATACCTAACTCACCCGGGAAATACGTCACCCTCAATAAACCAACGCCAGGCGCAACCATTGCGTGCGAAAGCGGCTTTGGTTCAACGATTGGTGGACGTGTCCTCGTACCTTTTGTCTTTGGCACTTTCGCGGACACGTGGCGAATGTTCTCAGCGCTGGCGTCGGCAATCCTCAAATCGTACGTCTCCCCCACGTTAAAAGGCGGCATCGTCGGTGGAATGTATTCGGTCCCGTTCACGGCCAGTAGCATATCGCCGGGTTTGACACCCGCATCGTGGGCCGGACCGCCCTCGAAGATGTCCAGGAAAAACCAGAGTTCCTTGCCAGCAAAATTGAAACTGCGAAGAGTGGCGTTAAGGGTATGTTGAGGGAGGAGCTGTTTTCCTGCTTCATGAAAGAACGCGATATGGCTGCTCTTAAGCTCCGATAGAAGTTCCCTGACGCCGCTTTCGAACGCGCTGGTATCTGTTTCCAGCAGCCCCGGGGTTCGCTGATCGGCTAGCGCGGTCCACGCATCGTAGCTCACACCGCCGACGTTGATGTGATGCTTCAGGACTGCCTTTTTAATGGACGCCAGGATCTTGGCGCGTTCCTGCGGATTGGGCGACATGGTGGTGGTTTTGCTCATCTTCATGAGTGGATATGGCGCGATCAACTGCGCCCTGGAATATGAAGCCAGCCCAATAGTACGGGGCTGCAGCAGGGCCGAATTCCCGAAGTGTGTCCCGCTTCGCGTGCGTGAGCGCTTCAGCGGCCGGCTCATGTGCCGCCAGGTGTTTGTAGAAGTTGCTCATGACGACAAGAGAATAATTATCGTTGATTGACCATAGCGTGGAAATCACTGCTTTCGCACCAGCTAGGAGGAAAGCCCTGGAGAGCGCCGCAATGCCCTCCTCTCCCTCGATGAGCCCGACACCCGTGTCACACGCGGAAAGGATGACCAAATCGGCGTTGAGACGGAGCTGAACAATTTCTGAGGCTTGCAAGAAGCCGTCTTCACCCGACGCTGGATCACTCAGCAGAACCAAGGCCGAGCGATTCGGATCCTGATTACTCGCAAAGGCGTGAACGGCAAGGTGAATGATGCGATATTGCGCCAGGTCCGCGTGCTTCACGGCCGATTCAGTAGCCTTCAACCCGAGCAAGAGAGTATCGGTCGGGTCATGGAGCGCGGCGTCGGCAGCAAGCACCTCATCCTGCGACGCCGGCAGGTTCGCCAGCTTATCCGAATCGTAACCCCGGGTCAGTGAGACCTCTTTCAATGCGGTCGTGTCGTACGGGATGCCGCCCACTCCCAAGAGCATATGTGAGAAAGTGCGGGGGCGACTCCTCTCCTGTGCGAGTAGATAGAACGCGTTTGCCGACGGCTCATTAATGACGGTGTGAGTTTCGACAACGTATCGCCCTGACCCGTCAACCAATCCCTCGAGAGGAACCAGATGCAGAGGTCCGTCAGGAATGATTACGAGAGTCTCTGCTTTCGCAGCCTCGCCGATTGGGCGGAGCAAAACGTCGTAAAGTTGGCGCCCCTCGTCGCGCGCCGCCTTCTTCGCTTTGACCGCATTCAAATAAGCCGCGACGAGTGAATTGATTTGCTCCCTGCCAACTAGGGGGACTAGCCGGGAACCGCCGTGCGAAATCACTAAGCAATACGACTGCGGGTCCGCCACAACGTACTCAAGGATAAGCGATGCCGGACTGAGGCTTCGTTCGACTCGGTCCAGCCCGACCAGCGTGTGCGCCCGAGCTTTCAGGATGCTGACGTCAGGTGTGACCCACCGAGCCTGCTCCGCCAGAAAGACCTGGTCACGGATGTTGCGTTCTTCGGCGGTCGACCGCGCGTCCATCAGCTTGAGTTGAAGTTGGGAAATCGTGCGCTCCTGCTTCCTTGCCTCCTGCGGCGTCACGGAGCCTGCCATAAGCATATCCGTGGTAACGCGGCCACGAACCTGCTCGATAATCGAGAAAGCCTTGGCCGGGTTGTTGAAATGCTGCGCAATCAGGCAAAAATGCTGCGAGTACAGTTCACTGGATGACTTGATCAGAGCGGTTTTGTCCAAGACAGCCGAGAGGTTACCTATGGTGGAATCGACGAAGGTGGCAGCGCGGTCGTACGTACGGTCGGCTTCGGAGAATGCACCTTGCTTGATCTCGATCTCGGCCAGCGCTTGCAGCCGCTCCGGGACTGACCAGATGTCGCCGTTCGCCTGTGTCGTCGCGGCCGCGAGTGCGGCATAGCGTTTGGCCTGCGGCAGATCGCCACGTTGGAGATACAGGTCTGCCAACAATGACTCAGCCCTCTCCTGCTGCCCCATAAATCCACCCGCTTTGGAAATTGCAAGGGACTGCTCAAGACCAGACACCGCGCCCTTCCAGTCGTTTCGGGCTATATCGAGGGGTGCGGTCTCAATCAAAGTCAGCGCTTCGTGTTCCATCCGGTGCTGTTCTCGTGCATGCTTCAGCATATCATCGGCTAGGGCTTGCGCCGCGTCGACCTGCTTTAGGCCAATCAGCGCGTCTAAGCGCGCCTCATTGGTTGAGAATTGGTAACCGGCATCGGGAGTTAAGCTGGCAACCTGCAGAGCCTTCTCCAGATAAGGCATCGCCTGCTCGAACATCTTTGTGTACACCAATCCAGTTCCCAGAACCGTCAAAAACCGGATTTGGGCGCCGGCGTCATTTGCAGCTGTGGCGGCAGCTAACGCGCCGCCCACGTTCTTGCGAGCAGTCGCCAAGTCCCCTTCGTAGAAGGCCACCAAACCGAGCTGAGCGAGCGCCCGGTATTGCCACTTCTTATTGCCTAGCTCGGTGGCAAGCGCCTGCACTTGCTCCCAGTCACGGCCCATCGCACTGGAATTAACCTCGTCGTCGATATCACCCTTCACGATTAAACAGAACATCCGGAGCTGTTTGTCCTGAAGAAGAAGCCGGTTGGTAGCCAGTTCTGTTTCAAGCTGGGCTGAGATCGCTGACACTTTACCCTGCTCCGCAGTTGAACGCAGCCGGCCCAGTTTGGCATATAAGGCATTCCTCTGGTCACCTGCCGCGATAAACATCTTCTCGGCTTGACTAAACTCCGGTCCGGCATCGGCCCAGTTGTATAGATCAGCGAGATACAAAGCATGGTGTAGCAGTTCCGCCGCAGATTGCTGCTCTTGCTGAGCGTGTAGCGGCTGAGGCGCAACGCGGATGACACATATCGCGGCGACCGCGCAAATGATAGCTTCGCGAGTCCTCAAGGTTTGTCTTCTGGAGTATCGAAGAGTGTCAGCTCTCATGCGCTTGTACCCCATTCTTGGAAATAAGAACGGCTGCAACGGGCCCGGCGGGTGACGGAGCGTAGACATCATGCCCCCACGGACCGTTCCAGACACTATATTTTGCTAAAAAATCTGGAGAGGGTCAGCCCGAAACCACTCGCGATGACTTCCAAATTGCGGGCGGAGACGTTTCTTTTTCCGTGTTCCACATCCGCCAAATAACTTCTATCCAACCCGAATTCCTCTGCCATCTGAACCTGCGTCCAGCCGCGCTGCTTTCGGAGCTTTCGCAATCTCCGCCCAATCCGGATGCAGATGTCATCGTCATCGGCCATACCCTTTCATAATGAATTGAGGACTCCGCGCCACAAACCGGTTATAAGCAACATTTAGCGCGCGGTTGTTTGTTGTAAGGAGTGGCCGGTCAAAGTTTACAAATCACAGAACGATCACGACCTGACAGGAGAGGGTACTCACAGCGACTTTGGCGAGATTTTGTGTTACAGAGAAACTCCCCGCTGTGAGAAATGAAAGCAACTGGAACAGCCTGCTACTGCTGAGGAAGCTATTGACGCAAGCGGGCTGGACTCGCGTGCAGAACTCGTGCCGACTCAGACGGAGGAGGCGCCACCGCGAGAAATTACCAGCCGCATGGCGGTGATGCGCAATGACCTGAAGTCCGTCAATCCCAAAAGCGTGTTGGGCTCGCTTTCGCCCGCTACAGAATCGATCCGGGGGGCGTATTTGACAGGCCATTTGGACATGGACAGCCTGTCTATAACTCTGGCGGATACTTGGGTAAGTCCGCGGACCAACGTCGATGGGGACGTTGAGCCTGCGGAGAGGTTTCCTTGCATCCGGCCTTTTCGGATGTCAGAGTAGGATTGCATCTGGAGGCTGACATGAAGAAGGCAGACAACGCCGTGCGGGCTCTCGTAATGGACCCGGTTCTGCAAAAGAGACTGGCCAAGTACCTGGTTCACCGATGTTTTCGAAACTCTGTTCTCGAGGACTTACACGCGGGCATAGCCCCAGATTCGAAGTTGGGCGATTACTCAGACGTAGTGGTGTCTACGCCATTTGGGGAAATCCCCTGGCGCAAGCTATCGCGGTTTGATGACGCGGAGATGAAGGCGCTTATGATCGACGTAGTGCAGAAAGCTTACGATTTCATTCGGGAGTTGTTCGACGATGCAAAAGGTGGCGAGCTCCTTCTTCAACTTGCCATGCGCGATCCGTTACCGCGGTGGGAAGACCCGAGATAGGATTCGAAGAGGCGGGCTGCCTCAAATAACCCAACGACCTCTTCAGCGCCCGACAGCCGGTAGCGAGTGCACATAACTACAATCATGCTGGAGGGGCAACGAACGCGGAACAGAGAGCTCCTTGCGGCGTGGTTGAGGCCCCTTTCCGCAACTGCCTTGACAGCCATTCGTGCGTTACGTACAGTGGGGGCTGAACGACGATTTCAAGGTCGCAGTCCTTACAATCCAGCGGAGAGAGGAAGAGCAGGAGAAATGATGACAAAATCTCAGATCGTCGCGCATCTGGCCGAGAAGGTCGGGATCCCAAAGAAGACTGCCGCCGCGGTTCTCGTAGAACTCGTCACGGTGGCCACGAAGGAAGCCAAGAGCAGCGGACAGTTTGTGGTTCCAGGACTGGGCAAGGCAGTGAAGGCAAATCGCAAGGCTCGCATGGGCCGCAATCCCCAGACCGGCGAGGCCATCAAGATTCCGGCCAAGACGGTGGTGAGATTCCGCTTGGCGAAAGCGTTCAAGGACGCCGTCGTGCCTCCTAAGAAGAAGTAGCCAGGCGAAGTCGATCTAACATCTGCCAGTCCGAGCCTGCCTGCGGGCAGTCCGGTAGTCGGGTTATCCTGTGTCGTCGTGCTCCTGGAGACGCATGGGCGCCGCCGCGAGAGGGCACGGAAAAACCGTGGCCCCGCTACGGGCTCTGGGAAGAAGGAAGCTGTTGAGAGTCAGACCACAGCGCTACAAATGTCCCCATTGCAAGTGGGACTTCGCCTACAGAAAGAAGAGGTGTTGTCCCGGTTGCGGGACGCTGATCCTGATTGCCTCCGACATGCTCTCGGACACTGAGCTCACCGAGCTCCGGAGTTTTTGGATGTGGGAACCTTTGAAGGAAAGATGGGACTACATCCGTGATTGGGAGGAGCACAAGCGTGAAGCGATGCAAAGGTTCCAGGAGTACTCGAAGGCGCGAATAGGTGGCCTAGCGGAAAATGAACACAAGCTCCAACCACTGACGAAGTGGATCCAGTGACGCTCTTGCGGCTAATCTGCGTCCACGATGCCCAGCATGAAGCAAGGGACTGCAAGGGGGCTAAGCGAGATACTACCGTTTGTTAAGGTCCCTCTCGTAGCGAATGCGTATCCACTCCAGGTCAACCGTGGGATCAGCTATCTCTGCACATTTGAGGGCTTCGGCCTTGTCGGCGGCTGGTCCTTCCCACACTGTCCACTCGTGGGCTCCCGGCCTGGCTGCAACCGCGGCCGCGGCGCAGCTTATCTCGTTCTTCGTAATCACTGGGGCAGTGGAACTTGTTTGCTGAAGAAAGTGACCTGATTGAGATCATCTGTGTATTCGCATTGGGCTTGGTCAAGGTCCAACTTGGCAGCTGGGTTTGCAGGGATCTGAGTTTCGGCGGGATACAATATGAACAACCTGGTTTGTTGACCGGGTTCCTCATGAAGCCGGGAAAGTACTTTATTGTGCCTCGAATAGGCAAGCAACTGGTAAACGTCCGGCCTGTCTTCCTTCTCGCCGTTCCAGCAGTACTTATACTTGGCATCTAGAATTCTGGCGCGACTGATTTGGTCCCCTGGAACGATGAAGTCGGGCCGGACTCGGAGCTTGCTGCCTAGGTTTTGGCGTCGGTAGAATGCCACGAGGTTTGGATATCCACTCCGCAAGAGGGCCTCGCAATAGCGCTCGAAGAGCTCATTCATGTCGATTGCGAATGGTGGTATCTTTGCCTCATCCGTGCGCCGCTCAATTGTCGGGTCTGAACCAAAGAGCATTAGTACCATCTTTGCCAAGCGCAGTGGCTCTTTGTAAGGCCGGTCAACCGCGGCACGTGGTGTGAGACGCGTGACATCGTTTAGCTCGATTCTGGCGAGGGGAACAGAATCAAGAGTTGCGTGGCATGTTGCCAACCATTCGAGAACTGCGGGAGTGTCCTTCAGACCCGCCCTATAGAGGCAGCGACGAGCCTGCTCTAAAGCGGCCCGGAGCACCCGATTCGCTGGCGTATCGATGGTGTGTACCTGGTAAGAACAGCACGCACGGTCAGGTCTTGCCAGCGCCAAATTCCTGCGGACAGTTTCAGCGACTAGAATCTTGCCCCTGACACGGCCGCATAAGTTTGAGACTTCCTTTTGGAAACTTCTGCGGAGGTGACGCTGACACAGCGAGTGTAAATGTTTTAGGTACAGCACCGAAACCACGAAGTCAAGTCCGGTAAAGGTCCTGTCAAATGTAATGGGATCCTGCTCAGGCCAGAACCAAAACATTTCGTCCAAGTGGGCTGCGACATGAGGATCGACAAGGGACCTGCGCAGCATCGAGGTTGCGACGTGCAACATATTGCCCCGTTTGGGCTTCACGATGATTGCTAATTCCCGTGGTCTGATCCATACCTGGCCCACGAAGTGTGAGGCGTAGACGGCGCCACTGGGCTGAAACGCAAGCCCCAGAGTCCCAGGGTTTTCGCTCTCGTCCCGGTGTTCTTCTGAGGCAGGGTGGAGCTTGTGTTCCTGCAGCCAATCTCCCAATGATCGTTTTATGCCGTCTGTAAGAGCCTCTTGGGTCGAGGCATACTCCGCAAAGGTCAGGACTTCCGGGCTGTCGGCCTGCGGTTTAGAGACGGTCAACGGCGCAAAATCTGCCACAGTGCACTCTCGAGTTCTTGTTGACCTTCAGGTCGGGCAAGATCAATGGACTTTTCATCGATCTTAAGGAGGATCTTTCTCTCCGCGTCGGGTCGTAGGATTCCATCCTTGATATATTCGCATAGGAGCGGCAAGGCCTGAAAAACACATTTTCTGACCAACTCGTCGGCGGTTTTGGCCATGAAGTACGTGTGACCCACTCCGACGTCCCGTCGGTCAAAATCAGGTGACAGATTCCCTTCGCCGTCAGTCCTGAACAGCGCACTAACGGAGCGGAAAATAGATAGCGCAGCGGTTCTGACGTTGTCATCCTTGTAATCGGGATAGTTTTCTAGCTCCTTTTCGCTCGGTTGGCACGGAATGAAAGCAAACCGTCGGCGGACAGCGTAATCCAGATAACCGATGCTCCGGTCGGCTGTATTCATTGTGCCGATGACATAGAAGTTCTCGGGGACTTTCAGGGCCTCTCCAGAATACGGCAAAGTCACGTCGTGGCCTCGGTACTCTAATGCATACAGCAACTCTCCCATCACCGCAGGAAGATTTGCCCGGTTGATTTCGTCGATGATGAGGACGTGCGGCTTGCCTTCTTGGCTGGCCTTTTTCGCCATACTGCAAAAAATCCTGTCTACCGTCTCATAGTGGACCTGTCCGTTGCAGGTTTTTACCTGTATACCGCGGAGGAAGTCCTCATAGTTGTACGAAGGATGAAACACAACCAAGGCCCACCGGCCCGTCTTTTTCTCCGGATCGAAGCGAAGGCTGTCCCATTCCGATTCGTTAATCGTCCTTGACCCGAGAAGCTCTTTGGCCAGTTCGATGGCCCGGTAAGTCTTTCCCGTGCCGGGTGGTCCCTGAAGGATCACTTGCTTGAACTGCTCGACAATCTTCGTCTCGTCCATCGCAGTCACCTTTTCAATCTGAGAGTCGATGAAGTCAATTACCTTGCGGTGCGATGCCCTATCCGGTTTAAGTTCCAAGAGCGCCCGTCCCTGGCCGCCGCCGAAGTCAGAGGGAGGGAAGTCCAGCCCGTATTCTGCAGCCGCAACCTCCTGGCCGCTTCCACCAAGAGGGACGAACGGGGCTAAATCTCGTGAGAAGACCCCGTCCACATCGTCGTCCTTTTCCGCGTCCGTCGCAATTGCACCGCAGGCTAACAGCTTCTTGCTATCACCTTGACCACGGGCAATCAGACATCTGTCACCGTCGCTAATTTCCTCCGTGAACCTGTGAAAGTTCTGATTATCCTTATGCAGGAACACGCGACACTCCTCACCGATGCGCTGAATCCAGGGCTGAGGGTTCGCATCGTTGAGCACGTTGTGACTTATCAGCCAGTATCTGCGAGGCTCATGCTGACTGTCGTAAATCCACTCAAGAAAACGATCAACCTCGATGTTCAAAGGGAGACCGCCCTGTTTGCCCACGATCGCAAGGTAGCTCTTGCGCACAGGTTCAAGAGCAAGCGAGAAGCTGGAGAGCTTCTCGGCGGCATCTTGATCCCTGCCGGGATCGATTTGGAGTCCGAGAAACTTTGCCGCAGCTTTCGACTTCCGATTGTACAGGACGAACTCGTCAGGCCATAGGTAGGCTGCTATCTCGCTGATGGCAGCCCAACCGAAGAACTTCAACTTGTATTCTGGATCGCTGAACAACTTGCGGATCCTCTCAATCTTTTCGCCTGGACCGTGGGCGAGGTAGAGAAAACTCTTTCTATACTGGTCAATCTCGTGGTTCTGCCTACCGAGAGCCCTAGTTCCTGCTAATGGGATCGCACTGAAACAGAACAGGCACCGGAGTCCTTGAAAATCGGACCAGCTGGCGTGTTTAAGTTTCCCCTCTTCGAAGAACGTGTTACAGAACTCAAGGTTCTTTCGCACCTCTTCGGTATGCTTCGCAAACCAACCTGCGGCCTCTTCCTTGAACTTGTACAGATACTCAGTCACCCTGTCCATAGCCGTCCTCCTTAAGCTTGCGGCGTCGATTTGGGAGGCAATTGTCGCGACGAGCCAAGAGCTTGAATTCATCCGTGATATCTTTCCTGAGTGTGCTCGGCTCTAGCACCTGCGCTTCTGCCCCGAAGCCAATTAGCCAGTGCTTGACTTCCCACAAATCACCGACGTTGAGCGTCAAGATTATGCTGCCGTCTGCCTGAGCTTCAATCTTCTGGCTGGGGTGCCAGGTGCGCTCGCGGATGTAGGGGGCTTGCGACGTGGAGAAGCGAATTTTCACTTCTTGCGGCTCGCCCCAGATCACATTGAACGCTGTCTTCTGGAACTCATCGAAATTGAAGTCTGGAGGAATCTCAAAGCGGCGGTTGGTCAACGTGGTGGACTGAATTCGGTCGACGGCGAACGTTCGCAGATCGTTTTCCTTGTAGTCGTGGCCGACCAGGTACAATCCGTTGTTGACGTACCAAAGCTTGTACGGATCGACCTCGCGCTCTATGGCCCGGTCACGGTATGGAGCACGGTGAAGGATTCGCACCGTAAACTTGTTGAACACGGCGCGGGTGAGGGCGTCGATCACTTCTTTGGAGTGGCTGTAGTCCTTCCACCCAAAACTTGAAACTGCAATCCCCTGGTCGAGGCCGCGCAAAAACTTGAAACTCTGTGCGGGGAGCTGGGAGCCGATCTTTTGTATGGCGGATTCCAGGGAGTCGTAAATCGGAGTACCTTGCAAGGGCTTGAAGAGCCCTTTGCTGAAATATAGCGCCATCTGCTCGGTGAGAGTCAGCGCGATGGGCGCCTCAGCGTGGAACCCCTCCATAAAGTGCCAAAAGACGGTGCCATTGCGCATGTCCGAGGTGACCGCGAAGCCCGCCTCCGTTAGAACTTCAATATCCCGCTGGAGAGTCCGCTTTGTGACGCCCAGTTCGCCAGCGAGCTGGGCGAGGGTCCGCCCCAGGCGTCCTGCTAAAAGCTGGACAAGCTTCCATTGGCGAGCAAGCTGGCTCCCACGAGGCACGTTCGTACCCGCTCTTTGAAATCGGGAAACAAGCAGGCGGCATTTTACCACCCGCTCCTCCCTATTAAAAGCATGTCGCATGTTCTTGTCGCATGTTCTAAGCTTCGAACGGATACTGGTTTAGAGAGCATCTGCGTCCGTGTTGGCAAGGCCTTCGACAACCTCAGACTGCGTGGCCGCGAGACTGGACGTAAAGCGCATCGGCATCGATGTTCAGCTTCCGCAGTGCGTGGCGCTCCGGCCAAGGGAGCCGACCAAATCGGGAGATATAATCAACGCTAGCTTCCATTGCTTCCTCCGGCATGTGGAGCGCCACACATAAACCAGAATCATGTTCTCAGAGGGCAGAGAGGATTCGCACATGTCGCCCATCAGCCCGACGCTTTTGACTTTGGCCGCGCGCTCAAACCACGGAAGAGCCTTGGCATATTCTCCCTTCCGGTAGAGCGACCACCCGACGTTGTTCCAGCAGTCGCGCAAGCACTGCTGGCAAAGGGTTTCAGGATGCTCCAGCGACGCTTCGTACTGCCCGGCCGCTTCTTCCTCACGCCCGAGCCTCCAAAGCAGGTTCGCGTAGTTAAACCGCCTCTCCGAATTGCTCGGGTCCTGTTCGGCGGCGGCTCGCAGGGCCGGCAGCGCCTTTTCATCCTGGGCCAGAAGGTGCTCGGCGTCATTGACGCTTTCAAGAATGTCAGCCAGCGTTTCCGTGTCAATATCCTCGGGCGAGGCTTCGAGAGCTTGCTGGTAATAGAAGTGCGCTCGCTTGACCTCACCGCCATACCGTGCCAGGCGAGCCTCCTCCAGCGCCGCACAAAATGTGTCTGCCTTCGCCTTCATGAGGCCCGGCCGGTCGGCAGTAACTCGCCCGGGTTGGATTGTTTTAATTGAGAGTTCCACCGCTCCGTTGGGGATGGCCTCTCTTTGCTCCATCAATCACCTCCTAAGCTGTGGGTCAGCTTCTCATGGATCAACAATACCAGGGGGGTATGACAGGAGTGGTCATCACATCTGGCCAAGGGCTTTGCGGCGACCGGATTGGATATGCGCACGCACAACAGGCTGGAAGGCGGGCATTTTGTCCCTGCTTTTGCCATGACCTCTTCTGACACACCTTGGGTGTATGCTCTTGGCAAGGGAGAAACCGAGTGGGAGGGTGTAGAAGGTTTCTTCCCGCAGGAGCTCGGTGTGACGTGCTTTCACATGAACCACCGCGACCGCAGCAACCATGCGTAAACTGAAAGGTAATCTGACCTTCTCCCCATCGGATCTCATAACTTTCATGGAGTCGGAATATGCCAGTTGGATGGATCGGTTCTTTCTGGAATTCCCAGGTGCAGTTCAGCCAGACCAGGACACCGCTGAAGATCGGATATTGCAGGCAAGAGGGGAAGAACACGAGCGTACGTTTCTCCGTGAACTGGCTGGCACCGGGAGGGACGTTTGCGACCTCAAAACTGTAACCGATCCGAACGCGGCGATTGAAGCCATGAAGGCAGGCCGAGAAATCATCTATCAAGCGAGATTGGCATCAGGTTGTTTTGCTGGCATCGCCGATTTCTTGGTGCGCGTGGGAGGAAACTCGGCTCTTGGTAATTACCACTATGAGGCTTGGGACACTAAACTGGCGCGCAAACCGAAGCCATATTTCATTATTCAGCTTTGTTGTTACAGCGAGATGCTCGCAGAAATGCAGCAACGACTGCCGGAAGAGTTTCAAGTTGTCCTTGGCACCAGGGAGCAGCGACGATTCCGAACCGAGGACTACCTCTACTACTACCGCCAACTGAAGCACGCGTTCCTTGAACAGCAGGAGCGATTCGACCCAAACACGCCACCCGAAATCCCAGGCCCGAATAATCTAGAGCGCTGGTCCGAGCACGCGACCAGAATCCTCGAGGCGCGGGATGACTTGACTCTGATCGCTGGCATTCGCTCGACTCAGGTCCAAAAGCTTCGCAACACCGGAATCAGCACAACCCACGCTCTTGCGGAAACATCCCGGGAGGGGGTGCCTGGGATCACCCCTCCCGCGTTCGACAGACTGCGGAGGCAAGCAAGCCTGCAAATTGCATCCCGTGGCCAAGTGCAACCTAGGTACGAGATTCTTCAACCAAACCCTCTCAATCCGCGGCTGGGTCTTGCGACCCTTCCGCCGGCTTCGCCATCCGACATTTTCTTCGATATCGAAGGCTTCCCGTTTTTTGAGGAGGGCTTGGAATACCTCTTTGGGGTGACCTACTTCGACAATGGCGACCTCGCTTTTCGGGATTGGTGGGCACATAGCCACGAGCAGGAAAAGAAGGCACTCCAGGGCTTTGTGTCATGGGCGCATGAGCGCTGGCGGCAAGACCCATCGATGCACATCTACCATTACGCGACCTACGAGGTCACAGCGCTGCGCCGGCTAATGGGCCGCTACGCCATCTGCGAGGAGGAAGTCGATCAGCTACTCCGCGCTGAGGCATTTGTGGACCTCTATTCTGTCGTCCGCCAAGGCCTGCTGGTTGGAGAACCTGCGTATTCCCTGAAGAACATTGAGAAGCTGTACCGATATCAACGTACCAGTGACGCTACCACCAGCGGCGACTCACTTGCCTTCTACCAGAAATGGCTTGAAAACAATGACGGTGCCGACTGGGAAATATCACCCACGCTTCGCGCGATTCGCGAGTACAACCGCGAGGACTGCGAATCCACCTGGAGGCTTGCCTGCTGGCTGCGAGAGGTGCAGAAGCACGCGAGTATCCCCTACATCCCCAAAGAGGCCACCCAGGAATCCGACACGGTAAAACAAATCTCAGCGCAGGCACAGTATGCCCAAGGAATGCGCGCAGAAATCCCCAGTGACCGCAACGGGGACCCGGAGGGTTGGCGTGTCCACGAGTTGTTATCGTGGTTCCTTGAGTTCCATCGGCGTGAAGACAAGCCCATCTGGTGGGCCATGTACGAACGCCATGCCATGACCGAACAGGAACTGATCGACGACCCCGATTGTCTCGGTGGGCTTGTGAGGACCCGCCGGCCTCAAGAAAAGGTCAAGCGATCATTCGCTTATGAGTATCGGTTCGATCCCGACCAGGAAACAAAGCTCGGCGAGGGGAGCAAGTGCATCTTTGCCCACGATATTAGGGGCAAGGCGACCATCCATACCTTCGACGGCTCTCAGGGCATACTCACGATCAAATTGGCGGGTGCCGCGCCACCGCACGCGCTGAGCCTCATTCCAGACGAATGGGTCAGTCCAGAGCCGATCGTGCAATCCATCACCCGCACGGTCGATCAGTATCGTAAGACCGGCCAACTGTCGCCATCGGCCATTGCTGATTTCCTATATCGCCGCCCACCGCGGCTGAGAAGCCGTGCTAGCGGAGGCCCCATAGTTCCTCCCGGCGTTGACATTGTTGAAGGGTCGATCAACGCGGCCATCGGCCTCGATCACAGCACTCTTTGCATCCAGGGCCCACCCGGCTCTGGTAAGACATATACAGCAGCGCACATGATTGAGGTGCTTCTTCGCCTCGGCAAGCGAGTGGGGGTAACATCAAACAGCCATCGGGCCATTTGCCTTCTCCTAAATGAAACCGCAAGAGTGGCCGAGGTAGCAAATCGCTCCTTCCGAGGGGCGAAGATCGGCGGGGATGAGGAAGATAATGCGAATCTCCACAGTTGGTTCACGCTGGTGAAGTCGTCTTCTGACCTTTTCAATGGTGGTGCCCTGCCGCCGTTGATTGGCGGCACCGCGTGGGCCTTCAGCCGGCCAGAAGCGGAAGGCACTCTCGACTACTTGTTTGTCGACGAGGCTGGCCAGGTCTCGGTAGCTAATCTCCTCGGGATGGCGCCCAGCGCCACCAATATCGTCCTGATCGGCGACCAGATGCAACTGAGCCAGCCAATAAAAGGTTCCCATCCAGGCGAAAGCGGGACCTCGACGCTCGACTACCTTCTCCAAGGCCAAGCCACTATTCCGAACGACTTCGGCATATTTCTCCCTGAAACATGGCGAATGCATCCGGAAGTGTGCGGCTTTATATCAGGGGCTGTTTACGAAGGCCGGCTAATGCCAAAGCCATTGACCGCAGCTCGGACAATCCGATTCTTCAACCGCCCGAGAACCTACATCCACAAGAATGCTGGAGTCATCTTTGTCCCAGTCCAGCACGAGGGCAACGCTTACGAATGTGATGAAGAGGCTGCAGTGGTTGCGGAAATTGCTGGGGAGCTACTGGCCCAGTTTCTTACCGACGCAAATCGGGCCGAGCGTCCGATAACTCGCGACGACATTCTTGTCGTCACGCCCTACAATTTACAGGTCAGAAAGCTGACCGAGATGCTACCTGGGATCCGGGTCGGTACGGTCGACAAATTCCAAGGCCAGGAGGCTGCTGTCGTTATCTACTCAATGTGTGCCAGTTCCGGAGACGCCTCTCCCCGCGGCATCGAGTTCCTATTCAGCAAGAACCGCTTAAACGTTGCCATTTCGCGCGCCCGCACGCTTGCCATTGTCGTCGGAAACCCCTCCCTGGCCCGAACGAACTGCTCGACCCTGGAGCAAATGCTGCTTGTGAATGTCTTTTGCCGGGCGATAGAGACCGGTAGCAACATCTCAAACCCCAGCAATCCCGCGTAGCCCAACTTTCCCCATTTAAACCCTGAGATGCTACCGCAACCGATTATCTTATTGATACTGTTTGGTTAAAGCGTGACAATGGAGCGGGAAGAAACGGAATTGAGCGAGAAAAAAGAGGACAAGCCAAAGACTCGGCGAGGCGACAACCCGTCCGCCCAGGCGAACCAGGGTGACCTGTGGCCAAACGAGCCATCCTCCGGCACGGATCCTTCCACAGTGAGTGCCACAGCAGCAAATACCAAGTCCAGCCCCCGAAAACAGGTGGTCTCGCGAAGAGAGAAAAGCGTTATTCAAGATCTGCTCGTTTCCGAAGGCCTTCTCGCCGCAAAGCTGTCTCTGGACGCCACAACCCTCGACGACCTGCAGGCGAAACTCGAAGCGAATCTTAAACAGAACAGTTCTGAGACACGACAGCGGTACGCCCAATCGATTTTGAAGTGGTTTTTCCCCGATGGCCTTGATGGGCTCGCACGAAAGGTGTGGGCCGCTTACCATGATGAGCGTGTCGAGCGCGACATTTTGGCTTATCTTTACTTGTCTTCTGAGCCCATGATGGCAGCGTGTGTGGCAGAGGCCCTTTTCCCTCTCCAAGAAGGCATCGTCATTCCTGCAGGGTATTTTGACCGCTTTCTCAAAGACTATCTTGGCGCGCAACCCACACCGAAGACGCGCGAACGGCTAAAGATGAACCTGGTAAAACTCGGATTCCTGAAGCGGGAGCGGAGCGGGGGACACAGACTTAATCCGATGGCCCCAACCAAAACAGCATTTCTTATTCTTCTCCACTATCTTTTCGCACCTGTACAGCCGCGCACGATAGAGCTAAGACATCTGTTCGCCAATCCATTCTGGAAATTCCTCGGCTTTAAGTCGGAGGATGCAGTCCGTGGCGTCATTCGAGAGGCGAACGCCGCGGGATTGCTCGCGAAATATGTCGTAGCTGATCAGCTCGAGCAAATCACTACCTGCCTGGCGCTGGCAGATATTTTCAGTCGAGGGGTGCGCCTGTGAAATCTTGCGAAGGGCTCAAAGCATTGGTTCAGCAGCGAACGTGGGACAAGGACCTTGTTTTGTGGATGGGTTCGGAACATATCCTTCACACTGCTCTAAGCCAAGCCCGAGTTGAAACCCTCGACCTGCTCGATTTGTTCAATCCTGATCACCTGCCCATGGACGACGAGGAAACGAGAGATCAGTTGCTCCTCGCTCTTCGCCACAAGCTCCAGTCGTTTCAAGTGGGCCCGGCACGCCGCACTGTCCTCATGGTTAAGTCCATTGGGCTGCTTGCGAGGTACGACGCGGGGGTGAAGGAATTCTACGAATGGTTTTGTAGCGATTTTGGGATGGTCGTGCTACTTCTCGATGGGCTTATCGAAGATTTCAAACTGCCAGAAGATATCGTCTGCGAATCCGACCGACTCGTTAAATACTTCACGGAATCCGACCGGGTTAAAGAAGTGTACGGTGAGAAAGGTTAAACAATGAGCTTTCGCGAACTCGGGAAGATCATATCCGTCAAGGACGAACCGCAAACAACGCCCAGTCTCGCCCAGATCATCACAAGGGCAATGGCCCGCGAGACTGTGGACAGCTACAAAATCACCTCCACTCTGAGAGACCATTTCAAACGAGTCTTTGAGTGCGCGGTCCACCGGAAGGGCCAGGGCTTCTGGGTCCAAGCAGAGTACGGGGCCGGAAAGACGCACTTCCTCGGAGCACTCATCGACCTTCTGATTTGGCGAGAGGAAAACGTTTGGGACATTGCGCGCGATGAAGAACTCAAAACCGAGTACGCCTCAGCCGTATCGAAGTTAAAACTGTTCCCGGTGCCATTTTCTCTTCGCGGTATGGGACAGGCAGGTGGCGGAGACAGCCTGATGCGGATCCTCGAGGAACAGATCCGAGAGAGCCTCAACAGCTATGCACCTGAGATCGCGGACGAGGTGAACATAACTTCTCCGGAATTGGCCGCCTACTGGTACGTAAAGGACGCGAACGATGATGAACGGGCTGCGGTTGTGAGCTTTTTTCGAAGAGAGCATAAGTGCACGCCTGATGAATACAAGGCAGAGTGCGGAGTCAAAAACTTCGGCCAGGAAATTGTGAAGTCCCGACTTGCTGAGGGCCGCTTAAGGAGCAAATACAAAGAGAGACTTGCCTTTATATATGAACAGATCACCAAGATCGGCGGCTACGACGGCATGGTGTTTGTCGTCGATGAGTTTCGCTCATGGCAAGACCGTCATGTCGAGGGTACGGCTGCTTATGCAGAGGATGAGGAAATTCTCGAAACATTGGCCTTCGTCTTACCTTCCCAGAACTTGAACATCATCACGCTCATTGCGAGCCAGGGCGACATGCCCCAGAAACTCTCCGGAGGGGGCGCCGGAGATCGGTTCATTCCCCTTTACCTGCTTGCCGACAAGAACAAGAACGATTTTGGAGAAATTGTTGTATTCAGGTCCAGGGAACTCCGCAAGGGCGCAACCACCGATATCAAGGATTACTACGACTTCTGTCGAAAAGAGTACAAGTTCATCAAACAGTCGAACATTTCGCTCGATTACTTCACCTCAATCTTCCCCTTTCAGCCTCGCTGTTTCGATACCCTGCGCCGGCTCACACAGAGTGATGAACAAAATAATTTGCCTACGATCCGCTCGGGACTTCGGATGGCGTGGGAATCGTTACAACACGAACACATTTTGGCAGGCACTCGCCTTGTGACGGTGAGTGACCTCATCCGGACGCCCGAGATGCAAAAGGGCCTTTCACATGAGACCTATCGCACGGGGTATAACAACCTTTGCGGAGCAAGCGAACAACTTTCTGAACTGGATGTGGCAGACGAGGAGCGCGATCAGGCCAAACGCATCCTGGAGACGCTGTACCTGTGGGGCATCTGCCTGCCGGATAACCTTCGGGATGGGCTGACTGCCCAGGAAGTCGCCGAGGCGGCGTGGCTCTCCGACGTGGCTGTAGGCGCTTTAGCACAGGCGGAGCATCTGCTTGACCGGCTCATTCAAAGCGGCTTCCCAATCCGTGTCGAGAAGAAGACCCGGGATGGGAAGGAGGTGGCCGTTTATTCGTACGAAATCTCGGCAACACAGGAATCGCCCGTCAAATACTTTGGACCTCTGAAAAAGAAGGCAAAGGAAGATCTGAAAGGGCAGGATACAAAGTGGATAGAATCTCTCTTCTGGCAACTGCCGGACATAACTCCAGAGGCGCAGCAGGAGCTTGGAGTCAATGGGGGAATCTTTGGTGACTTCCAACCGCCCGATCAGCGATCGGCCAAGGACCGGCAAGAGGGCAAGCCAGCCGCATATTCTTTCCCGCACCGGGCCGGATCATCCACTCGAAAAGTAAACAAAACCTCCTACTCTGGCGAAGTGGTCGTGTGTGATCGCTGGCGAGACGAGTTTGGGAAGGAGATCGAGAACCCCGATCAGCACTTCAGGTTGGTTTACTTGACTAATGATCCCGCGGTTGATGATTCCACCATGTCTGCGGACCTCAAAGACGCCCGCATTGCGGTTATTCGGCCGGCCGCGCTCTCCGCCGACACTCGCGAAGCACTCGCGGATTTCGTCGCGGCTGAACAAATGAAGCAGAAGTGTTCAGCCCCCAACCAGAGCGCCTTGCGCGAATATGCCGAGGGTAAACGTCGTGAAGCTCTGAAAGTCATTTTGAAGTGCCAGCTCGATGAGTACCGCCGCGGCAGGGTTATCACTCAAAAGGCTTATGGTATCCCCGCGGTCGAAATATTCAAGACCGCAAAAGGCAGGGAGGATGACCTCGCCGGCCGCCTTTTGGAGAAAGCTTACGATACCCCTCTATTCAACCCGAAGGACCTGAGGAAGGATTTCACGGATGCAGATCCGAGGAAGGTATTCGGGGGACTCTTTCAGAAAGAACCCGCCAAGGCGGAGAAGGATGCCGTACAGAACTTTGCGGTAGGTTTGGAACTGGCAACAAAATCACACCCGGCCGAATTCAGCCCGGCCTCGTCGCAAGCAATTACAAAGATTCGCCAGCAAATCACCGGTAAGACGGATTTGGCGCTCTCTGAACTTAAATCCACTTTCTGCCGGCCGCCTTACGGGTTAACGGAATCAATGGTCACGCTTTACGTTTTTGCCCTGGTTAAGTCGGGCGGATTCGAAGTCGCTCTCAAAGCCGGCTCGGGATTCACTCTCACCAATGGGAAGGGCCTTCCCGGAGACCGCATAACGCCGCACATTCTTCCTTTCTGTGAGTGGAACGCCAAACTTGATAAGGCGCTCCTCGGCGCTCGCTTGATTCAATCCACCGAGAAGGGGTGGAACGAAGTCTTGCCCTATGCCCGAGTGCTCGACCCCAATCTGAAGACCGCGACGACGCCTGAGGATGAACTGGCTCGGAACGATTCCCTCCTTGAGATTCTCGGCAAGCTGAAGACTGAGATTCCGGAAGTCGAAAAGAGCCTCGGGGAGCTTGCGACGGTATTGGGGAGTTTTGTTCCTCAGGCTCTCAAGGAAGTGTTTGCTCGGCTCAAGACGCTTGCCGCCACATCAAGTTACCAGGAATTTGACGCGGCGGCCCGGGAAAACTATCCCGATAAGGAGTTGTTTGCGGCGGCTTATGCACAGTTCGAGAATTCGAGAAGGATTAGCAGCCAGGCGTTCAAGCTCAGCCAAATCGTGGACTACTTGCGAAAGGCTTGCGAAATAAATGAACCTTTAGAGGTTGATCGCCAGACTCTACTCCAGATGCTGAATCTTCAATCCATGCTCAAGGATCCTTCCTTGATGGCAGCGCGGCAGGAGAATTTCGACCGCTGGAAGGCGCGGTACACCCAATCATACCGCAAGGCCCACCGGGCGCACTTTGAAGCTATGGACGAGTTGAGCCAGAAGCTCCGGCTGTTGCGCCCGAAGGCCAGCGCGCTTGTGAAGATGAACTCAATTGCAGAGTTGGGTCCACCCTTAGTCGCGAGCACCGCACTGGCGGAGGACCTGAAGCGGTTGGAAGATGAGCTGTACCGGTGTCCTGATGCGGAGGAGGCCGCGGTGAGCGGCAATGACGCGATCTGCCCGAAGTGTCAGTGGCGCGGCGCTGACACACTGCCAACGGATGAACTTGAGCGCCTGACCACGCTCGTTTCGCAGGGCCTCGAGGACCGATTCTTGCGATTCAAAGACGCTACCATCTCAACTATCCTGCGCAGGGCGGTTGAAAAAGACCAAAAGACCGGCTTGAAAGAGCTGCTCGAAATCATCCAACTCGCGAACTCTGACAAGCTGGCAAACCTCCTAAATGACGAGCTTGTGGCATTCCTCCGCAAAACGCTCTATGACGAAAACCTCGTGAGCGAACAGGTCCCCTTAGCCCCCATCCTTCAGCAGGTGGGCGCAATAGAGGAGGGGCGTGTGGATGACGCCGTATCGACGATAGCTCGCCTCCTGACAAAGGCTATCAAAGATGCGAAGGCCAAGCATGGCCCCAACAAACGCGTCAGGGTCTTCCTCACGCTGGACCTCTCTAGCGGCGATTCGGGAGCACCATCGGTCGCTGACGGTGCGTCGGGAGGTTCACGGTGACCGACGAAAGCGCCCTACGCGACTTCGTGGGGAAGCATGCGAAGCCCTACGACCCATCGACCGACACGTATGATCGTCCACCGTTTGCTGCCGACATTAGGGAGGGTAAGAACGACCCCATTTACAATGCCCACTCATACCACACGAAGGTGCCGCCAAGGGGCATCATCCCGTACATCCTTCACTATACCGAGCCCGGCGACCTGATTCTCGACCCGTTTTGTGGTTCAGGAATGACCGGCGTCGCCGTGCAGATATGCGCGGATCCGCCCGCTGACATACTTGAGCAGTTTCCCGAGTTGAAGGACCGAGTCGGCCCGCGCGGCTGCATACTTAACGACCTCTCACCCGCCGCTTGCCACATCGCCTATAACTACAACACGCCCGTTGATGTTGAGGCACTCAAGCGCGAGTTCGACCACATCAAGGCAGCCGTCAAAGACGAGTTCGATTGGCTCTACGGCACGGAGCACTATGAACCTGCGGTGGGCCTCTACGATCCATCCATGCCCGAAGTCGCCAGCCGCCTCAAGAATCCCCCCGGCGGCGCGTCAAATAGCATGTTACTGGGCGATGAGGAACGAACTTGGGATCTGCTCACAAGGGCCGAGGTCGAGGAGCGACTCGGCTACCCGGTCACCCAACTGCCGCGTGATGGCAAGTGGGGCGGTACGGACGTCGCCAACATCGAGCAATGGATCTGCATCCCGGCCATGACCGAATTTACCGTGTGGTCAGACACGCATCGCTGCGAGGGATTCACGACGCTTAAAGAACTTTACGTGACGGCCAATGGCAAGAGCATAACCCGAAGAAAGCGTGTTGCCCGTGGCTGTGGCAAGGAAATCAACCTGTGGGACGTGGCAGTTGAGCCTAAAACGCGTCAAGTGCTGGATGTATTTGCGTGCAAATACTGCGGCCAGAAGTGGAAGAAGGGTGACATCCCGCGTCTCCGCTCAGTGCCCGTGCTGACGCGCTACGAAACCGAAAACGTTCACGGAAGAGCGGTGGCACATGAGCGGCCTATCACTCGGCGCGAACTGGAACTCATCCGCGAGATCGAGACCAAGGAAGTGGAAAAGTGGTACCCGCAAAGGCCTTGGGATAGCCAGCGTGAAATGTGGCGCGGCGGACACCGCGACGCTGGCATCAATACCACGGCGGACTTCTACACACGTCGTAGTCTGCGGGCGCTTGCACAATTCTGGGGGCTCATCTTACAGGTTCAGGACATCCGTATCCGTAAGGCACTTCAGTTCTTGCTCACGAGTACTTCAGGACGTTACGCCAAGACGACCCGCTACCTCTTTGGCAAGGCGGGCAACTCAGGAATCACAGGCACTCTCTACGTGGCATCTTTTACCGTTGAGAACTCACTTTCCAGAATTGTTGGAAACAAGTGGCCTGATGTCATGGTTGCGTTTGAAGCCGCGGCAAAGCGCAATTCAGGTTGCCTCGTGAGGTGCGGATCAGCCGCTACGTTAGCGAGCGTTGCCGATAGTTCCGTCGATTACATCTTTACGGACCCGCCTTTCGGCTCAAATCTGTTCTACGGTGACTGCTCCTTTCTTTGGGAATCCTGGCTTGGTCAGCTAACAGACCTGAAGCAGGAAGCTGTCTGGAACAAGTCAGTCAAAGCGGAAGAAGGTGGTAAAACGCTTGAAGATTACGGCAGGCTGATGGCGGCAGCATTTGCCGAAATGTTCCGAATCTTGAAGCCCGGCCGATGGGCCACCGTCGAATTCAATAATTCGGACGGTATGGTCTTCACCGTAATAAAGCATGCCGTCACGGGTGCCGGGTTTGAAATCGTTAACATGCTCTTGCTTGATAAGGCACAAAAATCCTTCAAGCAGACTAAGGGTGCGACCGGCGAAGAGGAAGTAGTGGATAAGGACGTGGTGTTCAATCTGCGCAAGCCTTCCGGCACTCGAGCTGAAATCCCGCTTGACGATCGTGATCTGGAGCAGCAGGTGGCTGAGGTCGTGCGCCAGCATCTTCGGACTTTGCCGGAACGCATCAAGGCCGACCCTGCCAAGTACAGTGACGAGCACCGGACCACCGCCACGATCAACAGCATGTTGATGAACAGCCTGATCCCCCGCGGCGTGAGCGTGGAGCGGCTTAACCTGCCATTCATCGAGCGCGTCTGCGCTCGCTATTTCCATAAAGTTGGCCAGCAGTGGTACCTACGCGGGGAAGCTGTGGGTGGCAATGGCGGCGACGGTTTCTTCGCGGAGGAAGTTGCCATCGCTGACGAGCTCACAGCGATCGGGTGGCTGCGGCAGAAGCTAGACGTCCGACCCATGCTTATCGGCGAACTCAAGCCGCTCTGGATGAAGGCGACAGGGCTGCTTCCGACTGAGGTCTCGCAAACTCTCACATTAGAGGACTTCCTAGCTGAGAATTTCTGGAGGGACCCGGATACGAACCATTGGCGCGAGCCAACCGAGGAAGAGCGGGAACGCATGAACGATGACCGGTCACTCCGTGTGCTACATGACGCAGAGCGCTTCACCGCCGGGAGCTTGCGGCGCGCATCCACGGATAACGAACGGTGCGAATGGATCGATGTCCTTTTCAGGGCGTGCAAGGCGGTAGAGGAAAAGGAGCCCGGAGCAATGCCCCTGCTGCGAGGATTTGATGAACAAAAAGGCTATGTCCTTATTGGCCGCCTTTTCCAAAGCGTACTAAAGGATAATGTCGAACCTGGAGTGTTTCAAAGAGCGGAAAAGCAGGCCCGCGTCGCCTCGCAACGGCTGAACAGAGCATTAGAAAGCGAACAGGAAAAAGTCGAGGTCGGCAAAAGAAAGGAACGCGGCCCTACTCTATTCGATGGGATTAAAGACGAATGACCTCAACCCCGTCCGATGTGTTAACTGAGTGGCTTGCGGCGCGACCTCCCGACACGCGGGTCGCGATTACGATCGATATACACCGTTTGCTAAGTGACGGAGGAATACTCGGCAGAGACAAAATCATCGACAAGAACGGGCGGCCATGGCAGTTGGCTGTCTTCCGGGGTGATGATCTTGCCTTCCGGCTGCGCTTTCGGAAGGTCTTCGCTCTGCCGCCTGTTTTGATTGCGCTGACTCGAGGGCCAGGCGCGGACGGCAAGATCGATGTTTCGCACATCACCGACATCCTCGCGAAAAATGAGGGCGGCACTGCACTCGACCTTTCCTTACCCGCTTTCTTCAGACGCTTTTGCCCACAGATCAACCTCCCGCCTCTTGACCTACACCGCCACAAGGATTTGCTTCTCGCACGGCTTGACGGCGTGCCAAGTGCGGCTGCCAAGATCGTCGAGAGATGGGGAAGGCCTGATGACTGGGGTCGCGGCCAGATAGCTGCGATGGTCATCTTGGCCGGCCACCCTGAAATCACCCTGCGTGACCTTTGGCCTGATCAAACCGGCGCGGTGGAATTCCTGGCGCACGCCCTGCGGCTCATTCTTGCCTCGCCTCAATTGACGGATGACCGAGAGGTGCTCCTGGAGATGATACGGGAGGCAGCTCGCCCACAGGTCCAACCATACTTGCATTGGCTATCAGTACCGCCGGAGGAGCTCGCCGCATTTCTGGTCTTGCGAAGATTCGCCTCCGAAACCAGATTACAGAACCCGGCTAACCAGCTTTCGGGACTCCACATTTTCTCCCCCGAGACTCCCCTCGTGAAGATGGAGCCATTGGCAATGGGCGTAGGTGAAGCCATCCACAGCGACGAGAGGGCATGGGCTAGGGTCAATCTGCTAGCAGAGAGATTTCTGACCCCTCGACGCGTGCAGAAGGTGATGGCTCTTGTTCCCGAAACCGAGCAACAAACCGAGCTATTGGTGCGTGCCATACTCAGCCCTGACACCGCGCCTGTCGTTCTCAAGCAACAGTTGAAGTCAATTCTGACGAAGCTTTTCGAGCGCGCAACCGAAGGCGGATTCGACTGGGCCAGTGATTTGAGGGATCATCCCTTGGTAGTCGGATCAGCCGAGCTCCTTTCTCCCTGTGCCCGCGAGTGCCGAGCCGGACTGCTGTTCCTGCTTTCCGTCCATGATGTTGAAGCGCACCTCAGCAAGAGTGTTCCATCCTTTCCTGACGCTGATTCCTTGCTCGCCTGGTACGTTGAAAACGGTCACTATCGTTTGGAACTCGAAGTTCCTCAGGCGCTTCATTATCTTGAAGGGTTCGGTGACGACGACGTCGTTAGCACCGGCTTGCAGTACCTTCTGGGCGGAGCCAACGACCTTGACCCGGCGCCGCTCTCTCTGAAAGGCAGGGTGCGGGAAAGATTGGAAGCGCTCGACCTTCTGCTTGGCGATTTTATTGCCAGAGATCCTCTCGCGTTCGTTCAAAGCCCAAGAAGTACGCTGCGGCTCCTGAAGGATCAACTTGGGGAGGAGGTGCGAGGAGTAGTCGAAGGCGTTTCGGAGGGCCGGATCTGGATTCTGGTTTTCGACGGCATGAGATATGACACGTGGGACAGGATCGTTCAACCGGTCCTCGCGGAGTTCTTTTCCATCAGCGGCAGGCCCTTGTACTGCGTCCTTCCCAGCTTCACGCAAATCTCCCGAACCAGCCTATTTGCCGGTGGTCTTGCCACAGAGTGGCGGGGCTACAAAGGCGCGCCGACAAAAGACGAAGCAGCCCTTGTTGCCCGTAACCTGGGTCTGACGCAGGAGGAACTGAAGACGAAACTCCGATTCGTGAATGAGGCCGATACATTCAAGGCCCGCGCCGCGATGGGATTCGCTGATTCAGCGGCAAAGGAAGTTAATTTACTTATCTACCCAATATCGGATGAATGCCATGACTTTCGGGGAGACCTTGCGGCATTTAACAATAAGATCAGGAGCGAAGTCCTCGGAGACAAATCGCAGGGCGTGCGCGGCATCCTTGACGACCTGTTGCGGCGCATTCGGCCGGAGGACAAAGTTCTCCTCACCTCAGACCACGGATTTATAGAGCTACTATCATCTGACGGCTCGAGCGTCAGTCTGGCAGAAGTTGAGCAAGCGGGCAGAAATCCTCAGGAAGATGTCCGATATCGGTACGCAAAAGGCTTTTGTCCAAAGGCTGCGGCGAAAGCGGTTGAAATACAGGGCATCTCGGAAACCTATTGCGTCGCAGTGGGGCGTAAGTGGTTCCGGCGAGAGGGGCTGACGAATCCACCGCGTTACGACCACGGGGGGATTTCTCTCGCTGAAATGGTTGTGCCGGCATTCTCGCTGCGAAAAGTGACAGAGAAGGAGGCAAGGGTCGAAATTGCTGGACTCAATGTACCCGTCCTAGTCGTGGGAGAGGATGGGCGAGCGGATCTGCGCTTCATCGTGGAAAACGTCGGCAATGTGCTTGTGGAGTTTGACATAAGGGCTCAAAACAACATGGGAGAAGAGGTATACCATCATCATGCCAAGCTGGCGCCTGGTGCAAACTACGCGGTCAAGATCGAGGTTTTGGGTAAGTATCGGGAAACGCCATCCAGGGAAATGGATCCTACAGGTACATTAACAGCCGTAAACCTAAGGCTGCGCCACACCGATGCTAAGGGAACTTGGCGCGATCCCGTTGACGGAAGCATGACAGTATCTGTGAAGGTGAAGCCGAAGAAAACGCGGCTAGTCACCGATGCCCTCAGCGGACTTGACGACGTGTAGGGAGTGTTGAATGCAGAACCTTAATGATGAAGGTGTGAATCAGGTACAGGAGCAGAGCCAGGACGTAGCATCCGCTACTGCGGCATTACCGGATGACCCGTTTAACCAGAAGATCGCCACCCATCTGGGAGACCGTGTCATTTTGAAGCCATTGACCCGATGGAATGAGGCTTACAAGGAATTTCCGCGATATGTCATGGAATACCTCGTAAGCCGCTATGTCGATGCCGCGGAGCCCGTCGCCGGGCAACGTAAGATCGACCGGATTCTGTCCGAGCATTACACGGAAAGCGCCAAAAAAGAGCTTATCAAGAGCAGGATTAAAGAGAACGGGGAATACACCCTGTTGGGGCAGCTTACCGTAAGGCTAGACCAGGCTAAAGACCACTATTGGGCCAATGTGCCTGCGCTGGGTGACGACACCGTTCGCGTAGGGCCGAAGGTCTTAGAGCAATACCGCGATGTGCTGATGACGAGCGGAGCCTGGGGCACGATGGTTCTCGAGTACGATGCCTCATATGAAATCAGGTCGCGTAAGTACCCTTTCTACGTGCGGGAGTTTACGCCGCTGCAGTTCACCCGGTTGGATCTGGACGACTACGTTGAAAAGCGGCCGCAATTCTCTGCGTCAGAATGGCTCGATCTGCTCGTTCAGTCTATTGGTTTCAATCCGGCTCGGTTCGACGAACGAGTAAAGATGCTTATGCTGGTCCGTCTGATTCCATTTGTCGAGCCAAACTATAACCTCATCGAGCTTGGGCCCAGAGAAACAGGGAAGACGTATACGTTTCGCAACACGTCCAGCCGGTCATTCGTTGTCTCTGGGGGCAAAGCCACTCCGGCCACTTTGTTCTATAACAAAGCTACCCGAAAGCTCGGCGTGATCGGGCTCAAGCATGTGGTTTTCTTCGATGAAATCGCGAGTACCCGCTTTGAAGATGCTGAGGCGAGCGTGAGCGTTCTCAAGGACTACATGCAAACGGGAAAATTCACTCGCGGCGACCAGGAGTTTTCCGCTCAGTGCTCTATTGTTCTAGGAGGAAACATAGATACCGACCTGGTACACCGGCAACCGGACTCCCGCTACCGCCAACTGTTTGAAGTTCTTCCTGACGAACTACAGGATCCGGCGTTCCTCGACAGAATCCATGCCTATTTGCCCGGCTGGGAGATGCCCAAGATCCGCCCTGAGAACTACGCGACGGGGTATGGCCTGCTTACCGATTACATGGCGGAAATCTTCTCAGAATTGAGAAGAAGGAATTTCCAGACTCATGTTTCTGCGTGGGTTGACCTGAGCAGCATGACGGGACGCAACCAAGACGCAATCAAGAAGACAAGCGCAGGGCTCCTGAAATTGCTTCATCCTCACAAGACTCCAGAAACCCTGACTCGCGAAGAGCTCGAACCGGTAATCGCCGTGGCACTCGAAATGCGCAAGCGTGTCACTGATCAACTGGCCATAATGTTGCCTGCTGAATTTGGGTCCGTTGACTACCGATTCAGCATAAAACAGCCATAGAGCTACCCCTTGCGTCAGACCGGTTACCTGTAATACCTGGAAGATGCCTCTATCTGTCGGGCTACTCCTGTCTGATTCACACGCCACCTAAATAGAGCTTGGCTTACTCCGAAGTGTTCCGCACCATCCTCTATCGATCCGTCAATTCGCATCCATTCTAGTGCACCTTCTCTGGGCACCAGCAAAGTGCCAGCCAGCCAATCTGCCTCTGCTTCAAGGTCCTCATGCCAGTTCCGGCACCCGCCTATACCCAGTGCGGGTGTGAATGGATGTTCCAATATGATGTGGGAAATTTCGTGAGCTAGGGAATTTGTCCTTCGCCCCGGAGGGTGTCGGGGATTGAACACAATCAGGCGTCTCGTACCTGCGCTGACTGTGAGTGCGGAGAAACCCGAACTGGGCGCCTTCAAAATTGCAATGTATTTGAGGGCTGCACCATCATGGCGTAGCTCATCTATCGTGAGGATTGGAACACCAAGATGTTTGCAAAGCTGCGTGCAGTCGAGCCGCTCAAACGGGCTTAAGCCCAATTCCTGACGCAGTCCAATTGAGATACGCTCTGCTTCGGTTTTGAAACCACGTCGAAGGGTCACGGCCATTGTGCTACCGCTCGCGAATTAGGTGCTTGTATGCAGCCTGGACAATATTCTCCAAAGCTTCGGCTTGGGACTCACTTAGGTTCTTGGATGACCGCAGGTACGAGGAAATCATCGCAATGGGATTCGGTTCTTCTTTATTCTGTATTGTTGAGTGAAGAAAGCTCTCTGCTGGCATGTTGAGCCATTTCAACAGGGTGGCGAACGTGTCCACGTCGGGCTTTAGACCTTGTGCCATCCTAGTGAATGTAGAAGGGCTGATCTGAAGTGTCCCGGCTAGAGATCGCCAACTGATCTTTTCGGTGCGTCTTTTCTGGTCCAGTGCGGCATAAAGGGCCTCAATGTTTACCGTCGTTTCTGGCATTTCAGTCCTCCCCCAATGTGTTCGACAAAGCAATCAGCATTTGACTTGCCAAACACGCTCTGTTAGAATACTCAAACACTGTTGGATATGCAAGTCACCTTCCAACAGGAAGTGGTTGAGGCGGTGCTTGATGGCCACCCTGCTCGTAACTCCTGGAATAGATCAATTCGACGGTTTGCTCGAAGAGCTGTGCTCAAACCTCCAGCTAACGGAGTCGCAGTTCAAGGACGCAGAGGCGAAGTACACGGCCGTTGGGAACTGGCTTGGCGCAGAAAATGGTCCACTGGCAGGCCTCGGTCTAGAGGTCTACCCACAAGGCTCCATGCTTTTGCGGACAACGGTTAAGCCCAGATCGCAGGACGAATATGACCTGGACCTAGTCTGTCTCCTGCCAAGTTGTTACGGCTACGATCCGCTTTCGGTTTACGAAGCGGTTGCGGAACGCCTCAACAACAATGCCACATATAAGAATATTCTAGAGCGCAAGAAAAGATGTATTCGCCTGAACTATGCGGGTTCGTTCCACCTAGACGTTCTGCCAGCCTGCAGTAATCCAGTGACGGGAGGTACGTTTATTCTGGTCCCGGATTGCGAGTTGAAGGATTGGACTCCGAGCAACCCAAAGGGTTTCGGGAAGTGGTTTGAGGATAAGTCCAGCGTCAGAGTGCACCTTGCCGAAAAGCGATTCAAACCCCTCCCAGTTCAAGGCCCCGGGACTCGCACGCTGCCACTACAGAGAGTGGTTCAATTGATAAAACGGAGGCGTGACGTCGTTTTCAATGGCGATGGCGACGCACCACGTTCCGTCGTGCTGACGACGCTAGCGGCCGGGCACTATTCAGGCGAAGACTCATGCTGCACTGCGCTACAGAATTTGCTTGATGCTTTGTGCCGCGACATCGCGAACTGTCAGGGCATTATGGAGGTTCGAAATCCGACCAATCGTGAGGAGGTTTTTAGTGAGGCGTGGACGTGGCAATCATACTCCGCCTTCCGCGAATTCATTTTCAATTTCCGCGAAGAATTCAGGCAGCTGAGGGCCCAGGTGGGGTTAGATAAGATTACGAAGCAGATGGAGGATGTCTTTGGTGAGGAACTCGCAAGAAAAGCAGTTCTGAGTTATACCAATCGACTGAGCGCTTTAAGGGAAACGGGGCGACTTGGATTTGGCCGTAGTGCAGTAGCTTTAGCAGCCATTGGCGCAGGTGTTACACCAATTCCGAGGACAACATTCTTTGGTCAATAGATTTCGACAATCCGTTTTGAGCGTTCGGGATCAACTCGCGTGGGTGAAACAATTCCACTCAAGTTTCGACGGACTTGCCAGCGGTGGGACGCTGCGCTGCGTAGGTTGGGTTCAGCCAACGCCTTTGAACCAGATTTACCGAGTGGAGATTCGATACATCTACAAAGAGATCCCAACCGCAAAGGTCCGGGACCCAGAGTTACGCCGACGAGTTGCCGGCGAACGCATCCCCCACACTTACGCCGACGACGAGCCATGCTTATATCTGCCTGGCAAGCGGGACTGGGGCCCCGAAAAGAAGATTGCCATGACAATCATTCCTTGGCTCTCGGTGTGGCTGTTCTATTACGAGGCGTGGCTAGGAACCGGGGAATGGCAGGGTGGTGGTGTCCACCCGATCCGCGAATCGTAGATCGGTGAAATCGATGAATCGCTTCCGAATAATGAGCTTAGACGGCGGAGGAATTAAGGGGACTTTCACTGTCGCTCTTCTTGCCGAATTGGAGAAGATGACGGGGAAAAACCTAGTGCAGTACTTCGATCTAATCACCGGTACCTCAACAGGCGGCATTATCGCCCTTGCCCTCGGACTCGGAATACCGCTTGGCGACGTGCTTCAGTTTTACGTTATGCGGGGGCCGCGAATATTTCCGTGCACTGGGATTCACCGCCGTATTTTAACCGCCATCCGGCACGCGCTGTGCCCGAAATATTCGCATGACGTACTTCGCAACTGTTTTGCTGAGGTATTCGGAGTTCGCAAACTGGGTGAATCCAAGTGCCGGCTGGTAATTCCATCATATGACATCGTCAGCGGAGGCGTGCACCTGTTCAAGACTGCGCACCATGAGAAGTTCAGACAGGATTACCTGGTAGACGCGGTTGACGTGGCCATGGCGACGGCGGCGGCACCGACTTACTTCGCCGCATATTCGAGAAATAACGGATTGAGATTGGTCGACGGCGGTGTTTGGGCAAACTGCCCGGCAGCAGTCGGTATCATAGAAGCTATTGGGTACCTCCGGAGGTCGCCTACCGAGATCGATCTACTTAGCGTTGGCACGACAGCATCGCCGTACGATGTGCCACGGGGGCAGGGCAACGGTGGGTGGTTGCTGTGGAACAAGGAAATTGTCGAACTGCAGATGCGTGCTCAAGTTGATGGCGCGCTGGCGCAATGCGAGGTACTTACGGATCACCGCCTTCTTCGAGTAGATTCAATAGTAAAACCAGGAAGATTCACCTTAGATGATCCCAGTCACATCGACGAACTCCAAGCACTAGGAGAACAGACAGCTCGCCATAGGGCTGAGGAAATCAACAGCCGATTCCTTTGTGAGCCGGTCGAACCATTCAAACCGCACTACGAGGTAATCTCATGCCAAACCGCAGTACACATTTATTAGTAGGTGCTACCACCGGAGGCGTATTTGCTGCCCATTGCGCAAGGAACCGCTCCCCCTTTAGTCAACTTGTGCAAGCCGCGGGTGGTACTTGTGGCGGTGCGCTGGGTTCCGCGCTTCCCGATTTGTTCGATCCCGCACTAACTCCCTGGCACAGAGAGACCTCCCATAGCCTCGCTATGGGAACGACAATCGTCTATAGCAGGAGCATGCTGAAAGCATGCGAGGAGTTTTGCCAGCGACGGGCTGAGTACAACAGATTAATGCGCACGACACTGGTCAGGGAAAAACATGGAGAGTTCTTCGTCCCGGTTGCAGAGAATTCATTTTCTCAGCTACTGTCGGTGCTTGGTGAACTCTTCTGGGAGTTCTTGGCTGGATTTCTAAATGGCATAGCCGCCGGGTACGCGTCACATTTAGCACTCGATGCGCTCACGCCACATTCTATCCCGCTATTAGCCCGCGGCTTTTAAGCTCGGAAGACGGCGAAAACGCGGCTTCTCCTATCGCGCGATCTTGGTGGATTAAAGTAACAGGCCCGGATGATGCGGTGACGAACAGGTGACTAATAATACGCAAACCAGCGTCCGCGAACCTTGGCAGAATCCGGTATCGCTGCTATTCCGCAGCTGCTCCACGATCGTCCAAGAACACCCGCCCCTCGTGAACCTCCAGGACGCGATCGGCCAGCTCCCAAACTAGGGGCGTATGGCAGATAAAGATAACTTGGTGGAATCCGCCCAGGTCCATAGCCCGGCGCAGGATGCGCACATACTCCTTGCCATTGATAGCGTCCAGAGCTCCCACGGTTTCGTCCCGGAACAGAGTCTCGTAACGGATCCCTTCGCCCTGCCGCATGTTGTAGATGGCGATGCCTAGGTTAACGGCTTCATTGACCAGTACGAACTGACCGCCCGAGAGTTCATCCACAAGGCACGTACGGTCCAGGTTTTTGTTGCGAACCTCCACATCAAAATCATCTACCATTCCCTTGCCGTCCGCCTTGGGCCGTTGCGTCCTGAATCGGATTTCGAACTTGTTGTCGAAGCACCCCTCAAGCAAAGCGTTGACCAAGGTCGAGACTTGTGGTCCAGCCGCTTGGATCTCGCAGAGTTGAATTTCGTCCGGACCAAAAACCCTGGCGAGATAGGTGTAGTCTTCGTGTTCGGTCCTTGCCGCCCCGAGTTCGGCCTCGACCTGGGCCAGGCGAGTCCACGCGGCCTCCATCTGCTCCTGGCGCTGTTTGATTTGTGCTTGGCGGGCAATAAGGCTGTCCCGCTCACGACGATAGGAGACAATCAGACGGCCCGCGTTTTCAATCTCCCGCCGTGAAGCCTGCATCTTGCCGTCGAGGTCAGAGAATGCAGAGAGCGCAGATTCCTTGCTCGATAGTTCCTGGACGACTTCAGTACGGGCCTGGGCCAAGCGTTCCAAAGCCTTCAGCCGTTCGTCCCGCCGCGCCTCGACGGCTCGCAATTCCTCGTAACGCTGCCGCTCCTGATCAACTTTCCATCGGTCCCGTTCGCAGCCTTCAAGTGTCCGGGTGAGCTGGGACGAGGGTGTGGCAATCTGAACCAGCGAGCCGCGCTGGACCTCAACTTCAATTGAGAGTGTGGCAACCTCTCCCTCCAGTGCTGGCATCTTCTGACCTGCCTTGACGGCGCGTTGAATCTTCGGGCAAGAGGCGTAGACCCCCTCGCCCCGGCAGGGGACCACCGCGAGCTCTTCACGCTCCACACGCACACGCTCAAGCTCGGCCAGGTTGGCTCTAAGCTCGGCATCCAGAGATTGGACCGTGCGCTCAGTCTCACGATTGGACGTCTCAAGACTCTGAATCTCCCGGATCTGCCGGTGGAGTTCTTCGATGCGAGCGGTAAGCAGCGCGCCTCGTTCCGTCAAATCGGCGAGGTCCTTCTTCCCCGTCAGAAGGCTCTCATCCCTCCCTATCTGGCGTTTGGTTTCTGTGATCTCGGCGTCGGTCTTGCGAAGGCGCTGTTTCAGAGTCTCGACCTCGGCTAGGAGCGGCTTCCGACTGGCATCCGCTGCCTGAAGCTCCAGCAGCCGTTGCTGGGCCACACGCTTCTCAGCTTCCAGGGTCTCAAGACGGGATGACACCTCTCGAAGCTGGGCCTCAACTTCCGCGGGTTCTTCAACCCCGGCCTCCACCAGTTCCTTCAGGCTCCGCGCCTGCCCTTCAAGGCCAAGCGTGGTCCTGGCCACTTCCTCGGCCTTGTCTTTGGCCGCGGCCGCAATCAGTCTCAGCCGGTCCAACCCGAGCAACTCGCGGATGAACAGCTCTTTCCGCTCGCTCCGGTCCAGCGAGAGAAAGTTCCCTGTGCGCTTCTGGCTGGAGAAAATGCTGCTGAGAAAGAAGTCGGGGGTGCCAGCGCATTT
>Ga0181526_10000075_pt1 | contig 100643 bp, 98 predicted proteins | sample PEATcosm2014_Bin_35_FD_119750 | JGI IMG/M metagenome (GOLD analysis project Ga0181526, IMG submission 119750) | Peatland microbial communities from MTU Mesocosm Facility, Houghton, MI, USA - PEATcosm2014_Bin06_30_metaG | ecosystem: Environmental > Terrestrial > Soil > Wetlands > Peat | place... | reverse complement strand
CGGCAACCTGGGCCACGATGACGTCCTGGTCGAAATCGCCGGCTGCGGGGTCTGCCATACCGATCTTGGGTATTATTACGATGGCGTGCGCACCAAGCATGAGCTGCCCTTGACGCTTGGCCATGAGATCAGCGGCCGCGTCGTCGATACCGGGATGGATGCACTGTGGTACATCGACCATACTGTCATCGTTCCAGCCGTCATTCCCTGCGGTCATTGCGATGCCTGCAAGCGCGGCAAGACAACGATCTGTCCCAACCAGAAGATGCCGGGCAACGATATTCATGGCGGCTTCGCCACACACATCGTGGTGCCGGCGCACGGCCTCTGTGTCGTCGATGAACACCGCCTCGCGATGGCCGGAATCGAACTGGCCGACCTGTCCGTGATCGCGGACGCGGTGACCACGCCGTACCAGGCGGTCATGCAGGCGGGCGTCAAAAGCGGCGATCTCGTCGTCGTCAATGGCGTGGGCGGCGTCGGCGGCTATGCCGCCCAGATCGCAGCCGCTTTAGGCGCCACCGTCGTCGCGATCGATGTGAACGATGAAAAACTCACCGCCATCAAGGATCAGTGCGCGGCGCTCGTTCTCAATTCCAAGCAGATGAACTTGCGCGACATCAAGGCGGCGATCCGGGCCTTCGCCAAGGAACGCGGGCTGCGGCAGACCGAGTGGATCATTTTCGAGTGTTCCGGCACACGTGTCGGTCAAGAGACCGCTTTCGGACTGCTCAATCACGGCGCGACGCTCGCCGTCGTCGGCTTTACGATGGACAAGGTCGAGGTAAGGCTTTCGAATTTGATGGCCTATCACGCTCGCGCGATCGGCAACTGGGGCTGTCCGCCTGAACTGTACCCGGACGCTTTGGAATTCGTGCTCAGCGGCCGCGTCAAGGTTGCCGCATTCGTCGAGCGGCATCCCTTAAGCGAGATCAACCAGGTCTTCGCGGCGGTGCATGCCGGTGCGCTCAAGCGCCGTGCCGTGCTCGTCCCCAATTCCCATTCTGAAATCTTAAGTCACTGAGGAGGGTGCCCATGTCGCTGGAATCAATTCGTGGCGTCGCAACGGCCGAACGAACTGCGAAGGACCATGGCCTGGTAGCGACGCACGCGTGGCTCACCGCCAACAAGGGCGTGCGCTACGAAAAGCGGCCGGTCAAAGGCGAAGACGGCAAGCCGGTTGCCGGGCTTTATAATGCGTGGATCACGCTCGATAACCCGACACAGTTCAATTCCTACACCACCGAGATGGTCAAGAGCGTGATTCTTGCGTTCCGCGAGGCAAGCGCGGCGCGCGACATTGTCGCCGTTGTCTTCACCGGGGCTGGCGATAAGGCGTTCTGCACCGGCGGGAATACCAAGGAATACGCCGAATATTACGCCGGCAATCCGCAGGAATACCGCGGCTATATGCGGCTCTTCAACGACATGGTGTCCACCATTCTCGTCTGCGACAAGCCGGTGATCTGTCGCGTCAACGGCATGCGAATCGGCGGCGGCCAGGAGATCGGCATGGCCTGCGATTTCTCCGTGGCGCAGGATCTCGCGCGCTTCGGTCAAGCCGGTCCCAAGCACGGCTCCGCGCCGATCGGAGGAGCGACCGATTTCCTTCCGGTCATGGTCGGTGCCGAACGGGCGATGGTGTCCTGCGTCTTGTGCGAGCCGTTCTCTGCGCACGAGGCCTATTTCATGGGCATGCTTGCGTCCATCACGCCGGCCCTGAAAGTCGATGGCGCGTTCGTCGCTAATCCGCTGGTCGAGACCAGCAGGATCACCGACGAGTACGGGCGCATCGTATTCGGCAAACCGAAGACGGGCGAGGCGCTCAAAGCCGGCCAGGAGCTGATGAAGCGTGGCACCATTGACCTCAGTCAGCTCGATCAGCAGATCGAGGCCTTGTGCACGAAGCTACTGAACACATTTCCCGATTGCACCACAAAAACTATCGAGGAGTTGCGCAAGCCCAAGCTCGACGCTTGGAATCGGAACAAAGAGAATTCTCGCGCCTGGCTCGCCCTCAACATGATGACCGAGGCGCGCGCCGGCTTCCGTGCGTTCAACGAGGGCACGCGCGAGACCGGCCGCGAGGTGGACTTCATCGCGCTGCGTCGCGCTCTCGCGGCCAATACTCCTTGGTCGGATGAGCTCACCGACAGCATCCAGCCCCGGGCGCGAAAATCATGACCTCGCCGCTCAAGGTCTGGTTCGAAAGCGATGGGCGGCTGTTGCGCCTGCGCTTGAGCCGACCGAAAGCGAATCTGATCGACGCCGCGATGATTGCCGCGCTGCACGGCGCGCTGCGCGAGCATCTAGCCAATGGCAATCTCGGCGGCGTTCTGCTCGATGCGGAAGGCCCGCATTTCAGCTTCGGAGCCAGCGTCGAGGAGCATTTGCCGGAACAGTGCGGCGCTATGCTGAAGGGCATCCATGCGCTCGTCATGCAGTTCGTCGAATCCCCGGTTCCGGTGCTTGTAGCCGTGCGCGGCCAATGCCTCGGCGGCGGGCTCGAAGTGGCGCTTTCAGCGCACATGATCTTTGTCGCGCCCGACTCCGGCCTCGGTCAGCCCGAGATGAAGCTTGGCATATTTGCACCGGCCGCATCCTGTTTGCTGCCGGAGCTTGTGGGTCCTACACGAGCCATCGATCTTTTGTTGTCGGGCCGCAGCATCACCGGCACCGATGCCGCGGCCGTGGGGATGGCGGTGCTCGCTGCCGAACCGGAGGCGGCGGCGCTGTCCTATTTTACCGAACATCTGAAGCCGAAGAGCGCGAGTTCGCTGCGCTTCGCCGTGCGAGCGGCGCGCTGCGACTATGCCGCACGGGTGCGCGCGAAACTCGAGCGTGTCGAAGGCATGTATCTCGATGAACTGATGAAGTCGCACGATGCGGTCGAGGGCCTTGAGGCCTTTGTCGGAAAGAGGGCAGCGCAATGGCAACATCGGTGAATGGCTCAGCCATAGCCTCGGTCGTCGCGCGGGCGCAAGCCTTGTTCGACGATCTGTCCTTCACGTCGGCGCGGCAGTGGAAAGCGGCGTCGGCCGATCGTAAAGTCGTCGGTTATCTGCCGATCTACGTGCCACGCGAACTCATTCACGCCGCCGGCATGTTGCCGCTCGGCATCGTCGGGGGCGGCGATCAGCTCGAAGTGATCCACGGCGACGCCTATTACCAAAGCTATATCTGCCGGATTCCGCGTTCCACCATCGAACTCGGCGTCTCCGGCCGGCTCGATTTCGTCGACGGCATGCTGTTTCCGTCGATTTGCGACGTGATCCGGAATCTGTCCGGCATGTGGAAAATGATGTTTCCCAAGGTTTACATCCGCTATTTCGATGTGCCGCAGAACTACAAGGACGAAATAGGTGGCACCTATTATACGCATGAACTGGAGGAGCTGTTGCGGGAACTTGCCGGGTTGCGCGGCAAGCCGATCACCGACGATGAACTCCGTCACTCGATCGCCGTCTACAACGAAAATCGCCGCCTGGTCCGCGACCTTTATACGTACCGCGCGCAGCGGCCATGGCAGACGCCTGCCGCAGAGGTCTATCTGATGATGCGTGCCGGGCTGGTGCTTCCGGTCGAAGAGCACAGCGCGCTGTTGCGCGACTATCTCGAAGCCGCCGCCAACGCCGAGCGCCCGCGGCGCGATAATTGCCGCATCGTGCTCACCGGGGTGTTCTGCGAGCAACCGCCGCTCAATCTGATAAAATCGCTGGAGCTCGCCGGCTGCTACGTGGTCGACGACGATCTGCTGCTGGTGACGCGCTGGCTCACCGCCGATGTTCCCGTGGAGGGCGATCCGCTGGAAAATCTGGCGCGCGCCTTTCTCCACCACTCGGAGTCCACTGCGGCCAAATACGAGCCGGATCTCGCGGAAAAGGGCCAGCATCTGGTGCGCGCCGTGCGGCGCACCGACGCCGAAGGCGTGATCTTCGCCTGCCCGAGCTTCTGCGATCCGGCGCTGCTCGATCGGCCGATGCTGCAGCATGTACTCAAGGCCGCGGACATCCCCTACATCGCCTTCAAATACGCCGAAAACTCCGGACAAATGCAGCCGATCCGCGAGCAGGCCGGAACGTTCGCCGATTCAATCAAGCTTTGGAGCGGAACATGACGGTCTTCGTCACGCCTAAGGGCGCGCCGGCCAAAACGGTCGCCAAAGACGATTCGATGCTTAAGCAGAAGGAAATGATGGCAACGCATTACGACCGGCTGAGCAATGCGCCCGAAACGGGCGATAAGGTCGCGTCGACGTTCGTTCCGGGCAATCTCAACGAATTGATCATGTGTTTTGGCCTCCTGAACAATCTTCCGGAGGTCAACGCGATTCAAAGCGGGTTGCGTCGCCAGTCCGGCGCCTATGTTCTCGAGGCCGAAAAAATCGGCCACTCCGAAGACGTCTGCACCTATGTGAAGTCCGACATCGGCATGATGGCGAAAGGTAATATCGGGCCGAACGGCAGGCGTTTGCCGGATCCGGATGTCCTGCTCCTTTCCTATACCGGATGCTTCACTTTCATGAAGTGGTTCGAACTGCTGCGCGAGCAATACAAGTGTGAAACCATCATGTTGCATACGCCCTATATGGGCGACGGCAAGATCACGAAGAATATGATCGACTACATGGTCAAGCAGCTGAAGGAAGAGGTCATCCCGACGCTCGAGCGCGTCTCCGGCGTTAAATTCGACATCGATCTCCTGCGCGAATATCTCAAAAAGTCTTCCAAGGCGGAGGACGACCTAGTTCGGGTGTTGCAAGCCGCGAAAACAAAGCCGTCTCCGATCGACGCTTATTTCGGCGGCATCTACTATATCGGGCCGATCTTCGGCGCGTTCCGCGGTACCGAGGATGCGATCGAATACTACAAGTTTCTCCGCGCCGAGGTCGAAGAGCGCGTTGCCGAAGGCAAAGGGCCGGTGACGCCCGACGGCGACATGGGCAAGGAAAAATATCGTCTCGTCGTCGAAGGTCCGCCGAACTACACGAACTTCCGGCAGTTCTGGAAAATGTTCTACGACGAAGGCGCCGTCGTCGTCGCATCGAGCTACACCAAGGTCGGCGGCGTCTACGACTTCGGGTTCCGCCACGATCCGGACAAGCCGCTCGAGACCTTGGCCGAATACTGTCTCGGCGTCTACACCAACCGCAGCTTGCCGATGCGCATCGACATGCTGGCCAATTATATCGACGAATACCAGGCCGACGGACTGTTGATCAATTCGATCAAGAGCTGCAACAGCTTCTCGGCCGGCCAGCTTTTGATCATGCGCGAGGTCGAAAAGCGCACCGGAAAGCCGGCGGCCTTCATCGAATCCGACCTGGTCGATCCGCGCTATTTTTCGGCGGCCAATATCAAAAATCGCCTTGAGAGCTACTTCCAGATGATCGAGCAGAAGCGTGCCGGCGTCGACGCGGCGGCATGAGGAGGAATGCATGAAGACGTTCGTCGGCATTGATCTCGGGTCTACGACGACCAAGGCTGTTCTGCTCGATGAGGACCGCAAGGTCATCGGTCACGGCATCACCAATTCGCGTTCAAATTACGCGACGGCGGCGCGAGTGGCGAGCCAGGAGGCGTATGTCGACGGGCAGTTCACATTATTTCGCCGCGCGCTCAGCGACGCGCATGCGCAGATCGACCTCGACACCTTCCTTGGCGCGCTCGAGCGGGCGTTTCGTCTCGAGCAGTTTCTCGAACAACTGGAAGATCTCGAGCAGACTTGCGCCGGTCAAATACAGGGCGAGCGCTTCGTCAAGGCCGGGCCGGCTATGAAGGAGTCGCTTGGCGAGGTGTTCCGGCGGCTGCGCGAGGAAGCGCCCAAGCTCTACGCGCCGGGTGCCAAGCGCAAGTCGGACTTTTTCCGTGATATCGCAGGCTCGCGCTACCACGCCCATGCCGAAGAAGTCGCGCGCGAAGCCAAACTCCCGTATGATCTTCTTCTCAACGTCTACGATAAGTCGATTATCGAGGTGGAGAACCGGCCGCCGGCGGGCGAATTGAGCGAAAAGTTTCGCCGCGCGCTCGGCCGGGTTCTGGCCACGGAGCCCTCGATCAAATCGGCGGCGGCCGAGATCCAAAAGATGATCGAAGCTGCGCTTGCCATCAATTTGGAAGAAACCTACCTCGTCGGCACCGGCTATGGCCGGGTGACGCTGCCATTTTCGAAAGAGCATATTCGCTCAGAGATCCTGTGCCACGGCTTGGGTGCGCACCTGATGTATCCGCAGACCCGCACCGTGCTCGATATCGGTGGGCAGGACACCAAGGGCATTCAGGTCGACGCCAACGGGATTGTCGCGAATTTCCAAATGAACGACCGCTGTGCCGCGGGATGCGGGCGGTATCTCGGCTATATCGCCGACGAGATGAATATGGGCCTACACGAACTGGGCCCGATGGCCATGAAGTCCGATAAGCCGGCGCGTATCAACTCGACTTGCACCGTGTTCGCCGGCGCGGAACTGCGCGACCGGCTGTCGCTCGGCGAGAAGCGCGAGGACATTTTGGCCGGGTTGCATCGCGCCATCATATTGCGTGCGATCTCTATCATTTCGCGGTCCGGCGGCGTCACCAACGAATTCACATTCACCGGCGGCGTCGCGAAGAACGAGGCCGCGGTGCGCGAACTGCGCAAGGTCATCAAGGAAAACTACGGCGAGGTCACGATCAACATAAACCCGGACTCGATTTACACCGGCGCCTTAGGCGCTGCGGAATTCGCGCGCCGGGCGCATGCGGGCCACGCAGAGGGGAGTGAACGATGACCATCGCTGCGGGGATCGATATCGGCACTTCCACCATCAAGGCAACGCTGTTCAAGGTCGAAAATGGTGAGGAAACCTGGTTGTCGCGCTACATGATGCGAATCCGGCAGCGGGACCCGATGGAATTGGCGCGCGTCGCCTATGACGCCGTGCTCGACGACGCAAAACTGAAACCCGATGACGTCAATTATGTCGCCACCACCGGCGAAGCCGAAAGCGTGCCGTTCCATACCGGTCATTTCTACTCGATGACGACGCATGCGCGCGGCGCTATTTACCTCGATCCGGAATCCCGCGCCGCGCTGGACATGGGCGCGCTGCACGGGCGCGCCATCAGTATCGACCCGCGCGGCAAGGTTCTCAATTACAAGATGACCAGCCAATGCGCGTCGGGCTCCGGGCAGTTTCTGGAGAATATTGCCCGCTATCTGGGTATTGCGCAGGAAGAGATCGGTAGCCTGTCGGAACGGGCCGACAACCCGGAGGTCGTTTCCAGTATCTGCGCCGTGCTGGCTGAGACCGACGTGATCAACATGGTTTCGCGCGGCATCACCGCTCCCAACATCCTGAAAGGAATCCACCTGTCGATGGCGGCGCGCTTGTCGAAGCTCTTGAAATCGACCGGCGCGCTGAAGGGAGTCGTCATGCTCACGGGTGGCTTGGCGCTCGACAAGGGGCTGGTCGCGGCGCTCGAAGAGGATATCGGTCAAATAAAGGATATGACCGCCACAGTGGTGCGCAGCCACGCCGATTCCATCTACGCGGGCGCGATCGGCGCCGCGCTGTGGGGAGCGTACCGGTTCGACAAACTCGCCGCGCAAGGGAACTTGCCGAGAGCGGCCTGATCGAGGAAGGCGAAAATGGCGCTTATGATCATCGACACGTGCACGGCTTGCGATGCTTGCGAGCCGGTCTGCCCTAACAAGGCGATCACCGCGGGAAATCCGATGTATGTCATAGACCCGCTGAAATGCACCGAATGCGTCGGCGCCGAGGACGAGCCGCAGTGCAAGTTGGCATGTCCGGCCGCATGCATCGTGCCGAACCCGGATTGGGCCGAAAGCCCCGAGGAACTGCTGGCGAAGTACGAGCAATTGCACGGCTGAGCGATGAACTTCCGCAACCGCGTCTGTCAGACCCTACACGACGAACACTTCGCAACCATCGCAATGATGGAGCGGTTGGAGCAGACATTGACGCGTTACCGCAACGGCCTGCCGGATGTGCAGGATCAGATCGTTGCAAAATTGATGTCCGACCTTGCCCTCGGCATCGAAGGCGAGCTCACACGCCACTTCGCGTTCGAGGAGGATGAGCTGTTCTCTTATCTGAGCGCGACGGGCGACGCGGCGCTCCGCGCGCATTTGAGCGAGGAGCATGCGGTGATTCTCTCACTGGGTCGCGCGTTGGTCAAACTCATCGGCACTATCCGCGCGCAAGGCTTCGACGCCGGACGCTGGGACGAGTTTCGTCGCCTCGGGCGGGAGTTCAGCGAACGCCTGGTAGAGCACGCCCGGAAGGAAGAGATGGGGCTGTTGCCACTACTCGACGAAACAATGGAACCCGAAGCCGAGGTGCAGCTTTACGGCAAATACGCGGAAACCGCCTGAGGAGTCATGGCTCTCACATCGCGTCCCACATCGAATCATAGCGCGCGGTCGATCGACGTCGCCGATCTCGAAGCGGTGGTTGCGATCGATCGCGTAAGTAGCGGCGATAGCCGCTGGCATTTCTTCGAAAAACGCTTCGCGGCGGCAAAAGCGCGGCCGGCAGATTTCGTTCATATCGGCGTTGCGGTCGGCAATAGACTGTGCGGCTTCGCCATCGCGCGCGTTCTGCGCGGCGACTTCGGGCAAAAGGATGCGATCGCGGTCGTCGATGCGCTCGGCGTCGAGCCGGAAAGCCGCGAGTATGGGCTAGGGCAAAGTCTCATGGAGGGGGTGATCGAAATGTCGCGTCAGAAGGGCGCCTGTTCCGTGCAGTCGCAGGTGAGTTGGAAGAACTACGAGCTGCTGCGGTTTTTCAACACCTCGCACTTCGAACTCGCGCCGCGGCTAGCCCTCGAACGTCCAATGACCGCATTGAGCGAAGAATGGGGCGAGGAAGCATGACCGACACAGCGAAAACAAGGTCGCAACGCAGTCGTCTCGCGATCCCGAAACGGGTCGGCGAGGATGCGGAGGTGGATTACGGAAAAGCTGCGGCGACCGATTTCGGCCCCCTGGCGCGTGACCGCATCCCGATTCGCGGCATGAAGGAGAGCGACCTGCGCAAGCTGGTCGATATCGATCGCCGGATCACCGGCCGTAACCGCTCCGACTATTTCGATCGCAAACTCGAGGAGGCCCTATTCGAGTCGGACGTGCGCGTATCCTTAGTGGCCGAGCAGGACGGTGAGCCGGTGGGCTTCGTCATGGCCCGGGTCGATTTCGGCGAATTCGGCCGCATCGAGCCATTCGCCGTGTTGGATACGATTGGCGTCGATCCCGACTATCGCAGTCAGGGTATCGGGCGCGCGCTATTGTCGCAGCTGTTCATGAATTTGATGACGCTGCGGGTCGAGGGCGTGCGAACCGAGACAGGCTGGTCGGATCAAGAACTCGTTTCCTTCCTCGATCACTGCGGTTTCCGTCCCTCACAAAGACTGTGTCTGGAACATGCAACCGAGTAAGAGCCAACCAAAGTTCGACTTCGCCGGCCACTGCGCCATCGTCACCGGCGGTTGCCGGGGCATCGGACGGGCTATTGCGGACGCGCTGGCCGCCGCCGGCGCCGAAGTTGTGGTCTTCGACGTCGACGAGCCGCATGATCACAGCGAGTTTCCGCACCGATTCGTCCGCGTCGATGTGACCGATGGCGAAGCGGTCGGTCGGGCGATCGCAGCGCTCGACAAGCCGGCTAGTCTCCTGGTCAACAATGCCGGAATTACTCGCGACCGGTCGCTCATGAAAATGAGCGACGTCGAATGGGCGAGCGTGCTTAGCGTCAACTTGACCGGCGGCTTCAACATGATCCGCGGTGTCGCCCCAGCAATGACGGCCACGGGATATGGGCGCATCGTCAACATCACCTCGATCAACGGGCTACGCGGTAAATTCGGCCAGGCGAATTATGCTGCCGCGAAAGCCGGCCTTGTCGGCTTGACCAAAACAGCGGCGCGGGAGTTCGGCAAGAAGGGCATTACCGTCAATGCGGTGGCGCCGGGCATGGTGATGACCGATATGGCGCGGGTGCTGCCGCCGGCGGTGCTGGCGCGCGCGGTCGACGAGGCGGCGCTTATCGAGCTCGCCGATCCCGAAGACGTCTCGAGTGCAGTGCTGTTTCTGTTGTCGGATGCAGCGCGCGCCATCACGGGTGAAGTGATCCGTGTCGATGCCGGCCAATATATTTAAGCTTGCCGTCGCGCAAGCGTACTGCCGCGGTCAGCGACCCCAACGCACCATGCGCAGCATGAGTCCGTCCTCGCAGTCGGGGCTGCCGCAATGGGAGTCTATGACCTCGTGGCTCCAGCCACGATCCTCGAGCTCAGGATAAAGATCGATCGGTTCGCCGTCAAAATGACCGACGAGAGCGCTGTCCACCCCGCTGCTTTCGATTGTCTGCAAAAGGGCTGCCATCGGCTCCTGCAAACCGCGCAGGTCGATATGCACACCATCGGCTGTGCGCCAAACCCGGTATGGCTCCGGCGGTCTTTGCTCTGCGGTTTGATGCGGTAGAGCGGAAGTCACGTTGTTGCTCCCAGGATCGGACGATAAATACGTACCACGATGCCTAATTATGAGCTATTGATTTATGGGTCGAATCGAAAGGCAGTGTCGCATTGTCAAGGGACAGGCATGCCCCAGTAGCGGAGCGGGCCGCCATGCGGGTGCGGCGCGTACGCTCAGCCGACATGGCGGACGTGGTCGCTCTCGACACCCGAGTGACCAAACTCGCCAAATCGGACTATTGGAACGACGTGTTCCGCCGTTTCGGCAGGCAGCACTCGCGTGAACGGTTTTTTCTAGTGGCGGAAGATCGTGCAGATCGCGCCGTGCCGCGTCTCCTCGGATTCGTCATCGGCGAGGTTCGGGCGTGGGAATTCGGCTCCGAGCCTTGCGGCTGGGTGTTTGCATTGTCGGTTGAACCAGACCTGCGCTTGCGTGGCACCGGAAGTGCATTGATCGAGGCGATCTCCCGCGAATTTAAAAAGGTGGGCATCGGAAAGATGCGGACAATGGTCGCTCGGGATGCCCAGCTGCCATTGCTGTTTTTTCGCAGTGAAGGAATGACGGCCGGTCCATATATTCAGCTCGAAAAAGATCTCGATTGATCGGCAATCGCGGGTCTGGAATATCGATAAGGGGAAGTGCGCGATGGCCACGTCATGAGACTGCAGATTTCTACCCAACTTGCCATCTTCGCAATTCTGGAACTCGCCACCCGCGAGGGCCATCAGCTTTCCGTTGCGGAGATCGGCGAGAAATACGGCGTCTCTAGTCACCATTTGGCGAAAGTCATGCACGTCATGGGACGGGCCGGCTTTGTGCGGTCGGTCCGAGGTGCCGGTGGTGGATATCAGTTCGCCGGCAATGCTCGGCGCATGACGCTGCTCGACGTGGTTCAATTGTTCGGAGATTTGAGTTCCGTTGAGCCGCAGACCAGCCTTGCCGATGCCACGGCGGAGGGCCAAGCCCTGCGCCGCGTTCTAAGCGAAATTGACGATATTACTCAGGCGACGCTGGGCTCCGTCACCATCGCGACCATGTGCAAGCTCGTAAGCCGCCATGGCGGCAACGGCGAGCAGCGCCCGAAGTCGGTCGCCTTGCGCCACCGGACCTGAGCGCTGCCGAAATGCTGCTTTGCAAGCTCGCAAGGTTGCAGTGCAGCATAAATAGACGGAACGCTATAAGATTGATCAAGATCAAGGTGCCGCCTCGGATTACCTTTCACGAATAACGGCTGTTCGATCTGAGGCGGTCCCCTATGTCTTCGAGACTGACGGCCGGCGATATTCAGATCATTTCGCGAATCGCGGTGTTTCGCGGGCTGAAAGCCGAAACCGTCGAGCAAATTATAGCGCCGGCAACAGCCGTGGTGCTGCGGCCGCATGAGTGGATCGCTCGGCAAGGCGATCCGGCGACGGCATTTTTCATCATCATCGACGGCTGGGTGAAACTTTACCGCAGCGCGTCGTCCGGCGATGAGGCCGTGATCAACATTTTGACCAAAGGCGAAAGCTTCGCAGAATCGGTGGCGTTCACCGGCAATCTGTACTTTTCCACCGCGGAAGCGGTGAGCGAGGCGCGCGTTGGTCGCATCCCTGCCGATCATATCGTGCGCTGCATCCGCGCCAATCCGGAAATCGCTTTGGCGATGATCGCTTCGATTTCCCAACACATGCATAACCTCGTGCAACAGGTCGAGCAGCTCAAGGCGCATAGCGGCGTGCAGCGGGTTGCCGAATTTCTCGCGTCGTTGTCGATGAAGGAGCAAGGTCATTGCTCGGTCGTGCTGCCCTACGACAAGATACTGATCGCGGGCAGGCTCGGCTTGACGCCGGAGTCGCTATCGCGCGCCTTTGCGCGGTTGCGAACGATCGGTGTCAGCGTCGACGCCTCCCACGTCGCGGTCGCTGACGTTGGCAAACTGCGTCAGCTCGCGGCCGATGAACGTGGCGCGGTGCGCGGAATCCTGGAGCCGTTGCGCTGAAGCCAAACGACGCCCTTTGACGACGGAGTATTCAGATGTCGGTGCAAGTTCTCCATCCCCGCGGCTGGGCGCCGGCGGTCGGCTATGTCAATGGATTAAGCGTGGCGGCCGGCCGCATTGTGTTTATCGCCGGCCAGGTCGGTTGGGACGCCGATCAGCGTTTCCACAGCGAAGAGCTGGTTCCGCAATTCGAGCAGGCGCTCAAAAACATTCTTACGATCCTCGCCGAGGCCGGTGGGGAACCGAGCCACATTTGCCGGATCACCGCATTCTGCATTGACAAGCCGGCCTACCTTGCCGGGCGGCCCGAACTCGGCCGCGTTTGGCGAGCGCTGTTCGCCAATCATTATCCCGCGATGAGCATGATTTTCGTTGCCGACCTTTTGGACACGCCGGCCAAGATTGAGCTAGAAGCAACCGCCGTCATTCCCGTTCCGCAGACCTGATCCGAGTGGCGCGGTCATCGGCAGCCGCTTTCATGGCGCAGACTTGCATCTAATGCTGTCGCCGTGCCGTGGCGCGACGCATGGTCAAGCCGCACACTCGGCGAAAAGGCTCGCGGTCAGGCGCCGCGCCTGTGCCGCGGCCGCGATGCGGCGGTAGTTGGCGGATGCGATTGTGGTCCGCATGGGCTGGACTTGCTTCTGCACGAGGCGGTCGATCTCAGCCAACAGCTTTTCGTCGACCGATCGCCCAGCCAGGCCTTCCGTGCCGGTGATGAGAAATGGTCGGGAGTTTGTGCCGGTCAGCGCGATGCGGAGCGAACAGATCATCGCGCCAGAGGCCGCAAGCGCAACCGCGACGCCAGCCAACGGATAATCAAGGGCACCGCGCAACCGGACTTTCGCGTAAGCCGACGCGGGGCCGGCCGGCGGCAGATGGATCGCCACGAGTAGTTCGCCTGCGGCCAGAGTGAGATGGGCCCGGCCATCCTCCACATAGAGCTCGCTCAAGGCTACTCGTCGTTGGCCTTGCGCGCTGGCAATGTCAATTTCGGCGCCAAGCGCGAGCAGGGCGGGCGCAAGATCGCCGGAATATGCAGCATGGCAGCGCTTGCCCTGCGGAGCCACGTGACAAATATCGCCGCGATGCTTGAGACAATAGGCGTTTGCGCTCCGCCACCAATCACTTTGGTTATAGTAGATGCAGCGGGTATCAAGGCACAAATTGCCGCCGACCGTCCCCATGCTGCGGTGACCCGGGCCGGCGACCGTTTCCGCGGCTTGCGCCAATGCGCGATACCGGGCGGCAACGACCGTGTTGCGGCCAAGGGCCGCGATGGTCACGCCCGCGCCAATCGTCACGCCCGGTCCTTCGCTATCGATTTCGGACAGCTCCTCGATTCCGGAAAGATCGACCAGCACATCTGGACTGCTGATGCCTCGTCGGATGTTGACGAGCAGATCGGTGCCGCCGGCGACAAAGCGACTTCCCGGATGCTGCAGACAAGCCGCGATCGCTTCCTCGACGGTGCTCGGTTGCACCAAACGAAAGGCAGATAACGGTGCGGTCATGACGCGGCCTTCAATCTCGTGGCGAGTCTGGTCTGTCGCCGGCGCTGAATCAGCGCATCCATGACGCGCTCTGGCGTGACCGGCAGCGCATCGAGATCGACGCCGATGGCGTTGGCGATGGCGTTGACGAAGGCTGGCGGAAAACCGGCGAGTGCACCTTCGCTCGCTTCCTTGGCGCCGAACGGCCCGTATGGGTCGTGGGTTTCGACGATATGAACCTCGATCGGCGGCGATTCCGCAATTGTCGGCATGCGGTATTCGAGCAGGCTGGCATGGGCCGGCAAGCCCTCAATGTAACGGGTCTCCTCGCACATCGCCTGACCCATTCCCATCCAGACCGATCCTTGAATCTGTCCTTCGACGGCCAACGGGTTGATGGCGTGGCCGCAATCGAGCGCGGTCCAGACCTGGTCGACCGTGACCGCGCCGGTTGCGTCATCGACGCTAACCTCAACGACTTGAGCTGCGTAACTGAAGCCCATCGTCGAGCCGACGGCACCGCCCTTGTGGCGGCCACCTTGGGACTCTGGCGGACAGGTGAAGGCTCCCGTGACGGTAATCGCGCCGCGATCGACCAGGGCTGCTTTGGCGACCTCGGCAAAAGGAAGGCTTGCTTGTCCGCCGCTACCGACGCGAAAGGTCTCGCCGATCAATTCGATCTCGTCAGGGTGCGCTTCGAGCTTTGCAGCCGCCGCAGCCACGAGAATTTCCTTGAGCTTGTTTGCCGCATCGATCGCCGCATTGCCAACCATGAAGGTTATGCGCGACGAATAGGCGCCATTGTCTTTGGGCGTTACCGCGCTGTCAGCGGCGACGACTCGCACTCGGTCGAGTGCCACACCGAGCGTTTCCGCCACCGCGATGGCCACCATGGTCGACGAGCCTTGGCCGATGTCGGCGGCGCCGGTAAAGGCGCTGATGCCGCAGTCGAAATCGAGCCTCACATTGACCACGGCATGCGGCTCGCCGGTCCAATGAATGGGCTTCGCCGCGCCGCTGACATAATGCGAGCAGGCCATGCCGAGGCCCTTGCCGTTCGGCAGTTTGCCGAGGCGATCCCGCCACCGGCTCGCGCGCTCGACCTGGTCGAGGCACTCCGCCAGTCCATAGCTGTTGATCATCAGATCATTCATCGTGCGGCTTGGCGCGTGGAGGAGATTGGCGCGGCGCACCGCAAACGGGTCGAGCCCCAAATCGCGGGCCATGCGGTCGAGCAGGCATTCGAAGGCGTGGCGCGTGTCGACCGAGCCGTGGCCGCGCATGGCGCCGCACGGCGGCAGGTTGGCGTAGACCCGGTAGCCGTTATAGCGCAGCGCCGGAATGTCATAGAGGCCTTGCAGCAGCGCTCCGGCATAAAGAATGGTCACGATACCGTAGCCGGCATAGGCGCCGCCGCGCTGGATGACGTCGCATGTGCACGCTGTGATCTTGCCGTCCCGCATCATGCCGAGCCGGATCGTGATGTCGGTTTGCGGGCGGGCCCGGTGTGTGAGGAAGGTCTCCTCCCGGCTCAAGCGCATGAGCACTTTTCCGGCGGCGGCCCGGGCCAGCAGCGCCGTGATGATCTCAAAATTGAGGACTTCGACACGCGCGCCGAAACCGCCGCCGATAAATGGCTTCACCACGCGAATGCGCGAAGTGTCTATCTCGAGGCATCGCGCCAACATGAGGTGCAAATAGTAGCCGACCTGCGAAACCGATTGGACGGTGAGCCGTTCCGTTATCGGATCGTAGTCCATCAAGCAGGCATGCGGCTCGATCTGAGCGTGGTTGACCTCCTCACAGGCGATGGTCGCCTCACGAACCAGATCGGCCGCCGCCAAACCTTGCTGCCAGTCGCCGAAATCGTGATGGACTTCGCGTTCGACGTTGCCGGGTTTGTTGTCGTGCAGCAATGTGGCGCCCGGCGCACGCGCGGCTTCCGAGGTGTAATAGGGCGGCAGCTCGCGCAATTCCAACTCGATCAACCGAGTAGCGCGTTCCGCGGTCTCCGCATCGATGGCCGCGACGGCGGCGATCGGCTCGCCACGATAGCGCACGCGGCCACGCGCCATCGGATATTCGTTCATCGCCACGGGCAGCACGCCGTAAGTGTGCGGACAGTCCTCGCCGGTAACCACGGCAACCACACCTTCCAACGCCCGCGCCCGGGAAACATCCAATCGAACGATCTCGCCGTGGCTCGCTGGACTGCGAAATATCGCTCCGACAAGCGCCCCGGCGTGTTCGAGGTCGGAGGTATAACGGGCGCGACCGGTAACCTTCTCGATACCATCGATAAGCGGAACGCCGCGGCGCAAGCCTCTGGCGTCCGCGTCCGGATCAGGAGTCATGCGGCGGCTCCGCGGCAGCCTGCACCGACTCGATGATTTTTACATAGCCGGTGCAGCGGCAAAGATTTCCAGACAAGGCACCACGAATTTCGTCGTCCGTCGGGTTCGGGTTTCGGCGCAGCAGCGCCTCCGCCGCCATGATCATCCCCGGCGTGCAGAAGCCGCACTGGGTGCCGAGCTTCTCGTGAAAAGCGCGTTGCAATCGGCTGAGCCGTCCCTGCGTGGCCAAGCCTTCGATGGTTTCGACGCTGCGGTTTCCGCAGCGAACCGCCAGCGTTATGCAGGATGGCACCGCTTCGCCGTCGACCAGCACCGTGCATGCGCCACACTCTCCACCGTCGCAGCCGATCTTGACGCCGGTAAGGTTGGCGACCTCGCGTAAATAATCGACAAGCAGTTCTTGCTCCGCGACGGCATCCTCGCGCCAACGCCCATTGAGCTTCAATCTGAGCAGGCGCTTCTTCGGTTGCGGGCTCGGACCGTGCATCGGAGTACTCCTAAATAGAAAAATGAGCCGTTTGGCCCGGACTTGCCATGACAAAAATCAAGACGATTCGATTCTATTTGGCGGGATCGGACGCGAGACCTGACGAAAGTCAAGGAAACGGCCGCCATTCGTCGATAGAAAATTAAAAATGGAAATCCAGCAGCGAGGCTGACCGTGTTGCTTCGCGACTATAATGCCGCGGTTGATTTTGTAGATCGTAACGTCGCGGAGGGTCGAGGCGACAAAACGGCTTTCATCGATACCGCGCGCAACCTGACCTACGGCGAGTTGCGCGACGCGACGGCGCGCATGGGCCCGCTGCTGGCGCGCATGGGTATCGAGCCGGAAAACCGCATCGGCCTCGTGCTGCTCGACACGGTCGACTTCCCGATTCTGTTCTGGGGCGCAATCCGAGCGGGCATCGTCCCGGTGCTGATGAATACGCGTCTCACCGTCGACCAGTATCGCTACCTTCTCGAGGATTCGCGCGCCAAGGCGGTTTTTGTTTCTACCGCACTTCTCCCCCTCGTTCAGGAGGCAGCGCTGGATCTGCCGAACCTCAAGGCAATTGTCGTTGTCGGCGGCGGTCCCACTTCCATGCTGCGCCTGGATACTTTGTTGGCGGCCGAGAACGAGGGCTCGGCGCCTGCCAGGACCTCTGCCGACGAAGTCGCGTATTGGCTGTATTCGTCGGGAACCACGGGATCGCCGAAAGGCGTGATGCATGTGCATTCGAGCCCGATGGTCATGGCGCAAAACGCCGGTCAGCGCCGCATCGGCTACCGCGAAAACGATGTCGTGTTCTCCGCCGCGAAGCTGTTTTTCTCCTACGGCCTCGGCAATGCAATGTTCTGCCCGATGTGGGTGGGAGCGACTTCGGTATTTTATTCCGAGCGGCCCACTCCACAGACTGTTTTCGAGATGCTGCGCGGCTATCAGCCGACCATGTTTTTTGCGGTTCCGACGCTTTATGCCGCCATGCTTGCGGATCCGGAATGCAAGCCGGAAAACGTCTCCAGTCGGCTGCGGCTGTGTTTTTCAGCCGGTGAGCCGTTGCCCCAGCATGTTGGCGAAGATTGGAAAAGGCGGATCGGCGTCGACATCGTCAATGGCGTCGGCTCGACCGAGATGGGACATCTGTTTTTAACAAATCTACCGAATGCCGTGGAATACGGCACGTCGGGCGTCGCTGTCGATGGTTACGATCTCAGGCTGGTCGGCGAAAACGGCTCCGAGGTCGCTGACGATGAAATCGGCGAGCTGTTGGTGCGCGGCGGGTCGGCGGCGGCCGGATACTGGAACCAGCGGGAAAAATCGCGTCGCACTTTCGTCGGCGAGTGGACTCGCACCGGCGACAAATATCTGCGGCGCACCGACGGCGTTTACATCTACTGCGGCCGCACCGACGACATGTTCAAGGTCAGCGGAATCTGGGTTTCGCCGTTCGAGGTCGAAGCCGCATTGATAAGCCACCCGCTAGTCGAGGAAGCGGCGGTGGTTCCGGCCGAAGATGACAATGGCCTGACAAAGCCGAAGGCATTCGTCGTCCTGAAGGATTATCGACAGGACGACGCCGGCCGAGCGCTCTACGAAGAGCTCAAGGTGCATGTCAAGAAAACCATCGGTCCCTGGAAGTATCCGCGCTGGATCGAATTCGTCGACAGTCTGCCGAAAACCGCGACCGGCAAAATCCAACGTTATTTGCTGCGCGAGAAAGTGCTGGATGCGAATGGTGGCGGGCGATGATGCCATCGCTTGCCCATCTTGCTTGGCCGTTTTTCGACGAAGCACACCGGAAATTCGGATCGGCGTTCGGGGACTGGGCTGACCGCGAAGTGCTTCAACGTATCAACCACAAAGACGTAGACGGTTCCTGCCGAAGCCTTGTCCGCGTTTTGGGAGAGGCGGGTTGGTTGAAAGCCGTTGTGCCGGCGGCCTATGGGGGGCTGACGGAAAAGCTCGACGTGCGGACGCTTTGCGTTGCTCGTGAAATTCTCGCGTGGCACGACAGCCTGGCCGATTTTGCCTTCGCGATGCAGGGCCTCGGAACCGCATCGATCTCGCTTTACGGGAGTAACGAGACCAAATCCAAATATCTGCCGGCGGTACGCGACGGGCGTCACCTTGCGGCATTCGCTCTGTCGGAGCCCGACGCCGGCTCCGACATAGGCGCGCTTGCCACGGCCGCGACCAAAGACGGGCCCGCGCATGTCCGTATCGATGGCATCAAGACCTGGATCTCCAACGGCGGCATCGCCGACCATTATGTCGTATTCGCGCGAACAGGCGAGGCGCCGGGCGCCAAGGGGCTTTCGTGTTTCGTCGTCGATGCCGATACGCCGGGCCTCGAGATTGCCGGCCGCATCGAGGTCATCGCGCCGCATCCGCTGGCGACGCTGCGCTTCACCGGTTGTCGCGTGCCATTGGCGAACCGTCTCGGCGGCGCCGGCGAAGGCTTCAAGGTGGCGATGGCAACGCTCGATATCTTCCGCTCGACCGTAGCCGCGGCGGCGCTCGGCTTAGCGCGCCGTGGTTTCGATGAAATGATCGAGCGCGCTGCGACGCGCAATTTGTTCGGCGCGCCGCTGGCCGACCTGCAGCTCACGCAAGCTGCGCTTGCCGACAGCGCCATCGATATCGATGCCGCGGCCTTGTTGGTTTATCGCGCTGCTTGGCAAAAAGATCGCGGGGCGGCCCGCATCACACGCGAGGCTTCGACCGCGAAGGCCTTTTCGACCGAGATGGCGCAACGCGTCATCGATCGCGCGGTACAAATCTTCGGCGGCAATGGCGTACGCGTCGGCGCCAAAGTCGAGGCGCTGTACCGCGAAATTCGGGCGCTGCGCATCTATGAAGGAGCAACGGAGGTGCAGAAACTGATCGTCGCGCGGGAATTACTGAAGATGCGCGAAATGACGCGACAGCAAGCTGCCGAGTGAACGCGATGCTGCTCACCGAGGAACAGGAAGAAGTGCGGGATACGGCGCGCGGATTCGCACAGCGCTACTTAGCGCCGCATTCGGCCGACTGGGATGACCATGCCGTGTTCCCGCGCGCCGCACTCCGTGAACTGGGAAAACTCGGCTTTTTGGGAATGACTGTCCCTCAAGAATGGGACGGGGCGGGCATGGACTATGTCGCCTATGCTCTCGCCATCGAGGAAATCGCGGCGGGCGACGGCGCGGTCTCGACGATCGTGAGTGGGCACAACTCAGTGGGCTGCATGCCGCTCGTCGACTACGGAACAGTCGAGCAGAAAGCGAAGTATCTCAGGGCGATGGCGCGCGGCGAGCTGCTGAGCGCCTTCTGCCTCACTGAACCCCAGAGCGGCTCCGATGCCGGTGCGGTCCGCACCCGCGCCGAGCGCCGCAACGGCAGCTACGTTCTCAACGGCACCAAGCAATTTGTGACTTCAGGCAAGAACGCCGACATCGCGCTCGTCGTTGCCGCGACAGACTCGGGGATGGGTAAGAATGGAATTAGCTGTTTTATCGTCGACACCAAGCAATCGGGCTATCGCGTCGGCCGGGTCGAGACCAAAATGGGACAGCAGGCCTCCGACACCTGCGAAATTCATTTCGACAACCTGAGCGTCCCTGCAGAAAATCGGCTCGGCGCCGAAGGCCAAGGCTATCGGATTGCACTTGCCAATCTTGAGGGCGGCCGGATCGGCATCGCCGCGCAAGCCGTCGGCATGGCCCGGGCGGCCTGCGAGATCGCGCTGCAATATGCGCAAGAACGCAAAAGTTTCGGCCGGACGATCATCGAACATCAGGCCGTTGCCTTTCGCCTAGCCGATATGGCGACCCAACTCGAAGCGGCCCGTCAGTTGGTGCTGCATGCTGCCGCGCTGCGTAGTCAAGGCCTGCCATGCCTAAAGCAGGCTTCGATGGCCAAATTGTTTGCCACCGAAGCGGCCGAACGCATCTGTTCCGACGCGATCCAAACGCTCGGCGGCGCCGGCTATATGACCGACTACGGAGTCGAGCGAATTTTTCGCGCCGTCCGCGCCAGCAAGATCTACGAAGGCACGAATGATATCCAGCGGCTGGTCATCGGCCGCGCGCTTATCAGCCAAGCAGGGCAGGAAAAGCGAGCTTGAAGATGTTTCTGACCGACACGGCCGCCGCCGTAACCACACTGACGCTCGATCACCCTCCGGTGAATGCCATTAGCGAGGAATGGATCAGCGCATTCGATGCCAGACTCGACGAACTGGCGCTACGCCATGGGTGTGCGGTTTTGCATATCCGGTCCGGCCAGAAGGTGTTCTGCGCCGGTGCCGATCTGAAAGAAGTGCAACGGCGAATGGCGATTCATGACGGCGCCGACCGCATGTACGCCTATGTGGCGAGCATCCAGCGGCTCTATGCGCGGATCGAGCGATTGCCCCAGGTCACGCTGGCCGAGATTGGCGGCGCAGCGATGGGCGGCGGTTTGGAACTGGCATTGGCGTGCGATCTGCGGATCGCCGCGACCGAAGCAAAGCTAGGGCTGCCCGAAGCGCGGCTCGGACTGATCCCCGCAGCCGGCGGTACGCAACGCCTCAGCCGATTGTGCGGTCCTGCGATCGCAACAAGGCTTATTCTCGGCGCGGAAATCCTCGACGGCGCGGCGGCCGCTGCGCTCGGCGTGGTGCACTGGGCGGCGCCGCGGGTCGAGTTGGCCGAGCGAACTGCCACGATTGTGCGCGCGATCTCAGCCCTTCCAGCCGCGGCACTTGCGGCCAGCAAGGCATGTATTGCAGCGGCTGGCCTCAAAGACCGCGGCGGATACACCGACGAGTTGGAGTTTACCCGGCAGTTGTTCAACAATCCCGAGACGAAACAGCGTGTTCAAGCTTTCCTTGCTGGAACGACTGAGTCGTCTGTGCAGGTGAAAATAGGAGCGGCACGATGAAATTCGACGATCAGATTGTACTGGTTACCGGCGGCGCTTCCGGCATCGGCAAGGCGACCGTCATGGAATTCGCCCGTTGCGGCGCACTCGTCATCTGCGCCGACATTGACGCTAAAAAAGGCGCCGAGGTCGAAAATGAGGCCCGGCAGGCCAATCTCCACGTCGAGTACTTTCCGATCAATCTCGCCGAGTCCGCCTCGATCCGGACGAGCGCGGCAGCCGTGCTGGCGAAGCATTCGCACGTCGACGTGCTGGTCAATGCGGCGGGCTGGAACGACATCCAGTCGTTCGTCGAAAATTCTCCCGATTACATGGATCGGGTTATCGCGATCAATCTCGGGGGAACGCTGCACCTGACGCAAGCCTTGCTTCCGGTCATGATGACGGCTGGCAAAGGCAAGATCGTCAATGTTTCCAGCGACGCCGGGCGAGTCGGCAGCAGCGGCGAGACCGCCTATGCGGCCGCCAAAGGCGGGGTGATCGCGTTTACCAAATCGCTCGCCCGCGAAGTGGCGCGTTACTCGATTAACGTCAATTGCGTCTGCCCGGGGCCGACCGATACGCCCATGCTGCAGTCGCGGCCGGACAAGCTGAAGGAAGCTTTTCTCAAGGCCATTCCATTTCGACGGTTTGCCAAGCCGCAGGATATCGCGGATGCAATCGTGTTCTTCGCGAGCTCGCATTCAGACTATATTACCGGCCAGGTGATGAGTGTGAGTGGTGGGCTGACTTTTGCCGGCTAATGGAGGGAATGATGGCTAATCTCGGACTAGCGACCGCGCCCGCAGCGGGGCCGAACGGTACTGCAGCGCGGTTTCGTCCAACGCGTGTCGATTTCTCGGCTTTCAAACCGCAACATTTTCTGTGGCAGGTGGATGGTTCGGTTGCGACGATCACGTTGAACAGACCGGAAAGGAAGAATCCATTGACTTTGGAGTCGTATGCCGAGTTGCGCGACACGTTCCGCGATCTCGTTTACGCCGACAATATCAAGTCCGTAGTGATTATGGGCGCGGGCGGTAATTTCTGTTCCGGCGGCGACGTGCACGAAATTATCGGTCCGCTGGTCGAGATGCAGCGCAAGGGCGACATGGCGGGATTGCTCGCCTTCACCCGCATGACCGGCGATCTTGTGAAAGCCATGCGGGCGTGCCCGCAGCCGATCGTCGCGGCAGTCGATGGCGTCTGTGCCGGAGCCGGGGCGATCTTGGCGATGGCATCGGATCTGCGTTACGGCACGCAACAGAGCAAAGTTGCGTTCCTATTCGTGCGCGTCGGTCTGGCCGGCGCCGATATGGGGGCGTGCAACATCCTGCCTCGAATCATTGGCGCGGGTCGCGCCGCCGAGCTCCTGTATACCGGGCGCTCGATGGCAGGTTCCGAAGCCGAGCGATGGGGCTTTTACAACAAGCTCTGCGAGCCGGCGGCACTGCTTGCCGAGGCGCAAGCGCTCGCGCAGTCACTGGCCGCCGGCCCGACATTCGGACATGCGATGACGAAGCGCTGCATCCATCGGGAATGGAGCATGGGGATCGACGACGCGATCGAAGCGGAAGCCCAGGCCCAGGCGATTTGCATGCAAACCAAGGACTATGAGCGAGCTTATGAGGCTTTTGTCGGCAAGATCAAGCCGGTGTTCAAGGGCAACTAGGGCGCTGTGGCGTATCGCCATCGGGCCCGCAATGGCGCCCGATGGCCGGCCCGCAGCCGCGGCCGGGAGTTATCGATAGAGAGCAAGTCATGACGCAAGAAGCCGCGAAGCGCGCAAGCAAGCCCGCGATTCTAAAGGACAAGGATTTTCAGTGGGAAGATCCGCTCGATCTCGAATATGAACTCACCGAAGACGAGCGCATGGTGCGCGACACCGCTCGCGGCTTCGCGCAAGATTATCTGATGCCGCGCGTGATCGAGGCCTATGCGCAGGAGAAATACGATCCCGACATGCTGCCCGAAATGGGTAAGCTCGGCTTGCTCGGCCCGACCATCCCTGAAGAATACGGCGGCGCCGGTCTGGGCTATGTCGCCTATGGTCTGATCGCGCGTGAAATCGAGCGCGTCGATGCCGGCTACCGCTCGGCAATGTCAGTGCAGTCTTCGCTGGTGATGTACCCGATTTACGCCTACGGCACCGAAGTGCAGCGCCGCAAATATTTGCCCAAGCTTGCAACCGGCGAAATGATCGGCTGCTTCGGCCTGACTGAGCCCGACCACGGTTCCGACCCCGGCTCCCTGGCGACGCGCGCCGAAAAGGTCGCCAGTGGCTATAAGCTCAACGGCGCAAAAACTTGGATATCCAATGCGCCGGTCGCGCACGTCGCCGTCGTCTGGGCGAAGCTCGACGGCGTCATTCGCGGCTTCCTCGTCGAGCGCAGCACCAAGGGTTTTTCGACGCCCAAGATTGAAGGCAAGCTGTCGTTGCGCACCTCCATCACCGGCGAGGTCGTGCTGGACGACTGCCTCGTCCCAGAAGAGAACTTGCTGCCCAATGTGCAGGGGCTCGCCGGCCCGTTCGGCTGCCTCAACAATGCACGCTATGGCATTGCCTGGGGCACCATGGGCGCCGCGGAATTCTGCTGGCATGCGGCGCGCCGCTATACGCTCGAGCGCAAGCAGTTTGGCCGCCCGCTCGCCGCCAACCAGCTCATCCAGAAGAAGCTTGCCGACATGCAGACCGAGATCGCTCTTGGATTGCAGGGTGCGCTGCGGCTCGGTCGGATGATCGAAGCGGGCAAAGCGGCCCCGCCATCTATCTCGATGATGAAGCGCAATAACTGCGGCAAAGCACTCGAAATCGCTCGCCTTGCCCGCGACATGCACGGCGGCAACGGCATTTCCGAGGAATATCACGTGATGCGCGTGCTCGCGAACCTCGAAACCGTGAATACCTATGAGGGCACCCACGACATCCACGCGCTGATCTTGGGCCGCGCGCAAACCGGTATCCAGGCGTTTTTCTAGAGGCTGCGCATTGCGGCGAGCGGTCGGCGAACTCGAATTGAAAAGCGGTTCAAGCAATGCAGAGCCATACGGTTGAAATCGACTCCGCCACGGGGCTGCGCTTTGCGCCCAACTTTAACGTCGCCGTGTCATTCGTCGATCGGCATATCGAGGAAGGCCGCGGCGCCAAGGTCGCGATTCGTGCGGCCGATAGCGCGGTCACATATGACGAGCTTGCCGCCAATATTAACCGCTGCGCCAATGCTCTGGTGGGCCTCGGACTCGCACGCGGCGAACGCTTGTTGATGGTCGTGAAGGATTGTCCGGCGTTCTTTTATTTGTTCTGGGGTGCGATCAAGGCCGGAATCGTGCCGGTGCCCCTCAATACACTGCTGCGGTCGAGCAGTTATGCGTTCATGATGGAAGATTCGGGCGGGGCTGCATTGGTCTATTCGCCTGAATTCGCAGGCGAGGTGGAGCCTGCGCTTGCGGACGCCAAGCACGTCCCGCAGTCCGTCCTTCGGACCGAAGGTGGCGCCGATTCATTGAGTGCCCTTCTTGCGGGTAGTGTGCCGCAATTCGAAGCCGTACCGGCAACGGCCAAAGACGACTGCTTTTGGCTTTATTCATCCGGCTCCACCGGGTTGCCGAAAGCGGCGGTGCACCGCCATCGTGATATGGTGGTCACAAGCCAAAAGTTCGGCGTCGAAACATTGGGTATTCGCGCCGATGATGTATTCTATTCCGACGCGAAGCTATTTTTTGCCTACGGTCTAGGCAATAATCTTACGTTTCCGCTTTGGGTCGGTGCCACCGCGGTGTTGAACGATCAGCGGCCCGGACCGGCGAACAGTTTTCCGCTCATTGAACGATTTCGGCCGACGCTCTACTTCGGAGTGCCCACGCTTTATGCCGCCTACCTGCAGTATTTTTCGAAGCAAAAACCGGATCTTTCCTCGATACGACATTGCGTCTCCGCCGGTGAAGCGCTGCCGGCCGAAATCCTTCGGCGCTGGAAAGAGGAAACCGGCCTTTCGATTTTGGACGGTATCGGTTCGACGGAGGCACTCCATATTTTCATCTCGAATACCCCCGACGACATTAGGCCGGGATCGAGCGGTCGCGTGGTTCCAGGTTATCGCGCCCGGATCCTCGACGAGAATGGCGTTGAAGTCACCGTCGACGAGAGGGGTCAGTTGTTTATTGCCGGCGATTCGACAGCGCGCTGCTACTGGAACAATGCCGAGCGCACCGCGACCACGATGGTCGACGGATGGCTCAATACTGGAGACACTTATCGCCGGGATGCCGATGGTTATTTCTATTATTGCGGCCGCACTGACGACATGCTCAAAGTCGGCGGTATCTGGTGCTCGCCCTTCGAGATTGAGTCCAAGCTCGTCGAGCATCCGGGCGTGGTCGAGGCGGCTGTTGTCGGTCAGGCCGACCCGGCGGGTCTTATCAAGCCTGAGGCCTTCGTGGTGCTAAAGAGCGGACAAATCGGCAGTTCTGAACTCGCGATCGAGCTGATGGAATTTTGTAAGAACGGTCTTGCGCCATATAAATATCCCCGCCAAATCAACTTCGTTTCCGAGTTGCCAAAGACTGCGACCGGGAAAATCCAGCGCTTCGTGTTGCGCCAAAGATCCGAAGCCCAGCCGGCATCGGGAAAGGTCTGATATTTCGGTCGAACGGTCTTGCGCACACGCGAGGTCGGCGTCTCTGCCCAGTATCCAGAGCGAGCTATTGGCTGACGGCGTTGAACTGTGGCGCGGTTATAGCATCGAGATTGTCTTCAGCGCGCCATCGAGGGCTGTGCCATTCTCGTCGAGCAAGGCGGCATCGCGCAGCCGGCGCATCCAGTCGGCGCCGTCGGGACGGCGCACAAGCAGCGGCACCACGCCGATGATGCGGTCGAATTTCGATTGGCCCCGCGCCTGCGTATCGGAATAGCCCTTGACCAGACGGCGCGCGTTGATGATTTCGACAGCGAGGTCATAGTTCTCGGCGACTCCCGCGGCGGCTATCGACAGCCATCGCTCGAGATGGGCCATCTCTCGGCTGTGGCGCAGCGTGGTGCGACGGATCGGCTTGAACGCCGCCACAACATATAGCGCCAGAAACCAGTGGACCGTTCCGGAGCGCACACGCCGCGGTTTGCGAAACATCCAGCCGAAAAAGCGCGGACGCGCTTCCATCAGGCGGCCTAGCGGCGCGGGCATCGTGCCGGCAGCCTCTTCGAGGCGCGGATGCATGTATTCGGTGGTGTAGACGATCTGCCCTTGCCCGACCGAATTTTCTCTCACGACGCGCTCGTAACGATGCGACCGGATTTTCAGTTCGGCGACGCGGATCACGTCGTCATAGGCCATCGCGATGGCGACGTATTTGGCGGCTGCGGCGGTCAGCGCGTAGCTCTTCACGGCACCGTCATGTGTGCTGTCGAGTTGGTAGATTTTGCCGATGCGATCGAGATATTCGCCAGCATAAGCCGGGTCTTGAAAGTCGGCGGCACGTTTGACGCCCGCGAACAGCATGCCGTGGAGCGGCACCGGAAATTCCCTGATCCGCGCCAATAGCCTGTCGAGCTCGGGTCTGCCGGCCTGATCCGGCAGCGGCGAAAACCGCTTGCCGGTCTTGGCGGCGACCGCCGGACCGATCGCGGCCGACGGTTGCTCGACACGATCGTGCGCGGCGCGGAAGGCATTGAGGCTCGGCTCGATGCCCTTGCCGCCGGATTTTATAACCGCCTCGAAGCTGTCGCGCCCAAACGGCAGGGCTCTGGCCGCTGCCAGCGCCCCAAACATGCACGCCGAGATCACGCTGTTGTTCTTGTTGGCAACGCTTTCCATGTCGAACGCGATCACGCGCTTCGCAGCGATCGCGGTGGCCTCCATGACGACGGTCGGATCGACGATGGCATCGCCGGGTTTTTCCTTTTCGGCGACGGCATAGAGGCGGTGCGTCGAGGCGATCAATGTGGAGCGGTCGGGCGTGACGAGGCCGCGCAGGATTGAACGGCCGGCTTCCATCAGCTCGGTCGCGAGCACGATATCGACTTCGCCCTCTCCCGGCATCAGCGAAAGAACCGGCGTCCGGCCTGCTTTTGGCGGCAGCATCTCGACATAATAGACTGTGGCGCCGGTGCGCTGGGCAACGCCGGGAATCGAGGTCGACTGCGCGTGCCAGCCTTCGGATTCGGCAAGCTCTACGATCCAGTCCGACAGCACGCCGCCGCCTTGCCCGCCCATGGCGAATACGGCGACGCAGATCGGCCGCTCGCTTGCGTATCGGATCGGCGTCCGCGACACATCGTTCATGACAATGCGGCTTTCACTCAATCCGCAAACGCAGTGCGCCGGGATTCGCGGCGGCGCTGCAGGAAGCCGATCACCGCACGGCGCAGCCGGGAGACGAAGCGGTCGAACCGGGTCGGGTTGTAGATGATGTCGGCGCGATAGAACGACGGGCAGAGGACGGCTGCCTCCGACACCTCGCCGCAATTGCCGCAGCCGACGCAGTTGTGATCGATCGCGGCGACCGGATCGTCCTTGAGCGGATCGTCGGTATGTTTGACCGACAGCGACGGACAGCCCGACAGTCTGATGCAGGCGTGGTCGCCGTTACAAACGTCCTCGTCGACGCCGAAGCGCTCGCGAACCCTGCGTTGCCCGTCACGCACCGACTTTTGAAATACCGGCTTCTCGCGACGCTGCTTGTTGAGCATGCACTCCGAAGAAGCGACAATGACTTTCGGGCCGCTTTCTTTGCTGGTGAGCGCATCACGCAAGGTGTCGCGCATACGGCTGATGTCGTACGTGCGATCGATGTACCGGACCCATTTGACCCCGACGCCTTTCACCGCATCGACGATGGTATTGTTGGTCGCTCGCTCCGGCTTGATCGCGCGCGACGACATGACGTCCTGGCCGCCGGTCGCCGCCGAATAAAAATTATCGACAACCATGATCACGCTATTGTGTTTATTGTAGACCGCATTGGCGACGCTCGAGGCGAGGCCGTTATGCCAGAAGCCGCCGTCGCCGATGATCGAGATCGGGCGCTTGTCGGCCTTGACGTTGAAGGCGGATGCGGAGGCTGGGCCGAGCCCATAACCCATCGTGGTGGCGCCGACATTGAACGGCGGCAGACTGGCGAACAGATGACAGCCGATGTCGGCGGAAATGTTGTGTTCGCCGAGTTCCTGTTGCACGAGCTTCATCGCCGCGAAGATCGGTCGTTCCGGGCAGCCGACGCAGAAACCGGGCGGCCGCGGTGGCAGCGCCTTGGCGAGCGCCTTGATCTTCGGGTCGCCGAGCACGGCGGACGCGTGCGGAGGCGGCGGTGCGTTGCCGAGAAGATTGTTGGCGTGAAGCTCGAGAAACGCCTTGACGCCCTTGAGGACGACAGCCGGAGTATATTCGCCAGCCATGGGTAACACGTCCTTACCGCTGATTTTGGTCTGGATATCGCGGCGCCGCAGAATGGTGTTGAGGGCCTGCTCGATGAATTCGGGCTGGCCCTCCTCCACGATGAGGATCGCCTTTTTGTTTGCCGTGAAAAGGGCGACCTCGTCGTCGATGAGGGGATAGGTGACGTTGAGGACGTAAATCGGCACCGCCGTTTCGCCGTAAATGTCGGCGAGGCCCAGCTGCTGCAGCGAACGCAGCACCGAATTATAGAAACCGCCCTGCACGATGATCCCGACGTCGGCGATTTCGGGACCGAAAAATTCGTTGAGCCTGCGCTCCTTGATGAATTTGACCGCGGCCGGCCAGCGCTGTTCGATCTTCTCGCGCTCGTGCAGATACGAGGCTGGCGGCAGCACGACACGTTCGGTATCGCGGCGGGGATTTTCCAGCGCCTCGCGCAACGTGAAGCCGGGCCGCCTGTTATCTTTGGCGACGAAACGGCCGTGGACGTGGCAGGCCCGGATACGGACTTCGAGCATCACCGGTGTATGCGAGGCTTCCGAAAGTTCGAAGCCGTCTTCCACCGCTTTGACGATAGACGGTAAGTTAGGACGCGGATCGATCAGCCAAACCTGCGACTTCATGGCATAAGGGTGGGACCGCTCCTGCATGATCGAGGAGCCTTCGCCGTAATCCTCGCCGATAATGATCAGCGCTCCGCCGGTCACCCCCCCCGAGGAGAGATTGGCGATCGCGTCAGCGGCGACGTTGATGCCGACTGGGGATTTGAAAGTGACCGCGCCTCGGATCGGATAGTGTACCGAGGCCGAAAGCATCGCCGCCGCCGCCGCTTCGGACGCCGAGTTCTCAAAATGGACGCCAAGCTCGTCGAGCACGTCTCGGGCGTCAGCAAGCACATCCATCAGATGGGAAATCGGCGCGCCCTGATAGCCGCCAACATAAGAGACGCCGGATTGCAGCAGCGCCTTGGTGATGGCAAGAATTCCTTCGCCTCGGAACTCGTCGCCGTCGCCAAGCTTGAGATCCTGGACTTCACGCGCAAATGATCGTTCCGCCACAGCAAGCCTCCGAACTGACGGCATCGACTACGCAAGGCCGGCCAATGTTATACTTATGGAGCCTTCGCGTTCGTCTTTCAACGGCTCCCAATGAGAACCGATGCACCGTTCCCCAATGAAGCAGGGTTCTCATCATCGCTCTGAATATGGCAACATCGCCCACCAGCACCACTCACGGCCTCGAAGGAAAAGTTCCAGAGCATGCGCGACTATTATTTTGAAGACTTGAAGCTGGGCGACACGTTCACCTCGCCGAGCTTTACCGTGACCGACCAAGAGCTGATCGCGTTTGCCGAGAAGTACGATCCGCAGCCATTTCATCTGAATGCGGAGGCCGCCGCCTCCACCCATTTCGGCGGACTCGTGGCGGGCGGTTTTCAGACTGCCGCGCTTGCTTGGAAGCTGGCTCTCAAGACTGGTCTATTCAAAGAAATGGCCATGGCGGGACTCGGCATTGATGGGCTTCGTTGGCTTAAGCCAGTGCGGGCGGGTGACACTCTGACTTGCCGGTTTGAGGTGCTTGAGACGCGGCGGTCTACGTCAAAGCCTAGCCAGGGCATTGCAGTGTCCCGCTTCGATCTAATCAATCAGCATGATGATCTCGTCTTTACGATGCGCATGGCGCAATTGCTTAAGTGCCGCGAGGCGTCAACAACGTTATCCCCCTAGCGGGCAGCGGCAGGCGATAGCCCGTATTCGCCGGCGATCCGGAATTGTGCAAGGAGGCGAGCGATCCGTTGCTGGCCGAGCACGGTATCTACATCCAGCCGATCAATTATCCGACGGTGCCCAAGAGCACCGAGCGGCTTCGCATCACGCCGAGCCCGAACCACGACGACGCGCTGGACGACCGACTCGCCGAAGCGCTTATCGACGTCTGGCAGCGTCTGCGATTACCGCTCAACGACCGCGCGCTCGCCGCGGAGTGATTAGTCCTGCACCGCTGTTCGCCCTTGGCGGAAGCGCACTATCGGCCACAAGACAGGCAAAAAACGTCGGGTCGCTTTGCTTCAAATTCCGCTTGCTAGTGACGACAAGAAGGCGAATCCTGTATGTGTAAGGCCGATTATCTTAGAGGCTCAATCCCAAAGGGACATCTCATGAAGAAACCAAGACTCATGCTCCTCAGCGTTGCCGCCGGCGGCTTAGCCTTGGTGGCGGCGACGTTCACAGCGCCCATTCACCAAGCCTGTGCGCAGCGAGCCCAAATGAGCTTCGCCGAGGATGTCGTGCCAATCTTCAAGGGATATTGCGTCACCTGCCATGAGCCCGGAGGCCAGGGTCTTGCGGAGAGCGGTCTCGATTTGACGAGTTACGACGGCTTGATGAAAGGTACGAAGTTCGGACCGATGGTCATTCCCGGCCAGCCGGACTCGAGCAATATCATCGTCTTGATCGACGGCAAGGCCAAGCTGCGGATGCCGTTCGGGCACAAGGCGCTGCCGGCCTGCCTACGCGACACGATTTACAGCTGGATTTTCCAGGGCGCGAAGAACAATTGACCGCGTCAAGCGGCTGATGCGGTCCTGAACGCCACGGTAGTGGCGCGATCGGGCGTTAATCGCCGATCTTGAAACTCGCTAGTGCCTGGTTGAATTCGTCGAGCAGTTTGGGATCGTTCGCCAGCGCCTGACGGGCGTCGGTGATGGCGGCGGTCGCTTTTTCCTTTTCGCCGAGCGTCGCATAGGAACGCACCAGCATCAGCCAGCCCTCCGGATCGGATCCGGATTTCTTCAGTCTTTCGGCAAGGCCGTCGACCATGCCTTGCATCCCCGCCGCATCGTCGTGGGCCGGCGGCGCTGCGGAGGGCGGTCTCGGCGTGAAATTCGGCGCATCCGCTGCCGGCGCCGGAGCGGCGTCGCTATTATCTTTCAGGCCCGTATTGAGTTCGGCGAGCTTGGCGGGATCGCCGGCGAGCGCCGTTTGCGCGTCGGCTGCCGCGGCGCGTGCTTTATCCGGCTGGTTGAGGACATTGTACGAGCGTATCAGCCGCAGCCAACCGGCGACGTCCGTACCGTCCTGCTTAAGCCGCGCCGCTAGGCCATCGACCATCCCTTGGATCATCGCGTTTTGTTGTTCTGGCGGCTCCTTCGCCGCGGCCGCGATTTGCGCGGCGTCCGGCCCCGGCATGGCAGGCGGAGCGGGCGCAGCGGCTTCCGTGGTGCCGGGGCTTTTGATCGTCGCATTGAACTGCGCCAGCTTGGCGGAATCGTTGGCCAGCGCCTGCTGCGCGTCCGCAACGGTGGCGCGGGCTTTGTCCGGCTGACCGAGGACATTGTAGGAACGCACCAATTGCGCCCAGCCGGCGGCGTCGGAGCCGTCTCGCTTCAGCCGCGCTGCCAGACCGTCGACCATCTTTTGGATCGTCGCGTTTTGTTGTTCTGGCGGCTGGCTCGCCGCGGCCGCCATCTGCGCGGCGTCCGGCACCGGCAAAGCAGGTGCAGCGGACGCGGCAGTGTCCGTGGTGCCGGGGCTTTTGATCGTCGCATTGAACTGCGCAAGTTTCGCCGGATCGTTTGCCAACGCCTGCTGCGCGTCCGCGATGGTGGCGCGCACTTTGTCCGGCTGACCGAGGACATTGTAGGAGCGTACCAATTGCGCCCAGCCGGCGGCGTCGGAGCCGTCCTGCTTGAGCCGCGTGGCCAGGCGTTCGACCATCGCTTGGATCATGGTCGATTGCTGTTCGGGCGGCGCCTTGGCGGCCGCCGCCATCTGCGCGGCGTCGGGACCGGGCGGCGTGCTCGCCGTGCCTTCGACGCGCGCGAGCGCTTCGCGCACTTCACCAACCCATTCGGCGCCCGCGGGCGCACGGGCGATAAGATCACGCCACATTTTGGCGGCGTCATCGCGCCGGCCGTCCTGCTCGGCCGCGAGACCCAGATAATAACGGGGGGCGACGAGCGTGTCGTCAAGCGCCGAGGCGCGCGTGAAAGCGGCTTTGGCGTCGGCGGTGACGACGCCGTTCGCCTCCGCTGTCAGCGATTCGCCGAGATCGGCATCGCGTTCGGCGTTCTCACCGAGAAGCCGGAGAGCATTGCGCCAAGCGGCGACCGAATCCGAGTAGCGGTCGACCTGCATGTAAACCGGCGCCAAAACCTCCCAGGCGTGGCCGTCGTCTGGATTGCGCCGCAGATGGTCCTCGGCCTGCGCGACCAGGCTTTCGATCGATTTATCCGGCGCTGCAGTATTACTTTCGGCCGCCGATTGCGCGGCGGCGAGTTGCGGCGAGCCCAGTCGGAGGTAAAGACCTCCGGCGATCAGCGGCACGGCCGCGAGCGATGCGATCGCGGCAACGCGCCGCCGGCGCGAAGCCGGCCCACTGAGCGGAGTTGCCGGCGCCGCGGAGCGCGCGGCGTCGGCTGCCGCGAGCAAGCGGCGCGATATCTCAACGCGCGCCGCTTCAGCTTCCGTCTGGCCGATCAGGCCGGCGGCGCGGTCGCGTTCGACCTCGGTGAGTTGATCGCGATAGACCTCGACATCGCTGCCCGATGACATATCGCCGCCGCGACGCATAATCGGCCAGACCACGGCGAACACCGCCGCCGCCGTCATCGCCGCCAAAATCAGCCATAGGATCATTATACACTCTACTCGACTGCTGGCCGTAACAGAAAGCACTCCGGACGCCAACCGGGCGCCCGAAGGTATCCTGATACAGGACGACGTTGTTCGTCGAGTAGCTTACAGCTTATGGCCGTTGGCGGCGAATGTCTTGCCGAAGTCGTTGACGGTCGCTTTGCCGGGCGCGCCGGTATGGCACTTCGTGCAGGGCAGCCCAGTTGCCGCGGCATATGCAGGCTTCGCCTGCGCTGCATTTGGCGGGAGTAGCGTGATCCCGCCTGCAATCAATGCCGCGGTCAACAATCCGACTCCCCCGCACATGAGTGGAATCGCTGATATAATGGTATTAGAGTCCTGTCTCTTGCTCATGGTGATGTTCCTTAAATTCTCACGGTGTGCCCTTAGATTCGCTGGATCTGGTGCCGAAATTCTGTGTCCGGCGCTAACTGCCACGTTCAGGCGTTCCTTCGTGAGCAGCTTATAGCTTATGGCCATTCGCGGCGAACTGCTTGCCGAAGTCTGTGTTTGGCCCGCCACCCGCCGGATTTACATGGCACTTGCCGCACGGCAGCCCAGTCGCTGCGGCATATGCAGGCTTTGCCTGCGCTGCGGTGGGCGGCACCAGGACCATGCTACCAGCGATCAATGCGCCAGTCAGCACTCCCACACCGCCGCACAGGAGCGTAAGCGTCGGGGCGAAGGCATTTCCATCTTGTCTCTTGCTCATAGTCATTCTTCCTTGGATTGCACGGTATGCGGCTTGCGTTCCTTACTTTGCGGTGCCGAAACTCCGTGCGGAAGCAGGAAAAATTCGGCGACGAAGCCAGCCGTCGCCGACTGATTACTAGAATCAACTCTGTCCCAACTTGATCGGCGTCAAATAGTTCGGAAATTTCCGCAAGGGGCCGCAGCCGGTGCGGTTGTACCCAAAAGGTTCATGCGAACTACGTGTAAATGTCTAGCAGGTGCGTAAACACCGAAAACTGCGCTGTAACGGCAACACCGTGTGCGTTTTTTTGATCGTCAGCCTCTTTTTCCTTGATTCCCAAAAGTGCTAAGCAGAGGTTGACGATGAGATCGGTCGGGGGGCCGTCATGCGTATGTCCTGGGTCGGCAAAGGCCGCCATATAGCGCTCGGTTTAGTCTGCGGTGTGCTTGCCGGATACGCAATGCCATCCGGCGCGACCGACTTAGGGAATCAAGGCAACCCTGTCGCGGCCCTGCAAAGCGACATTCGATTAGTAGACGCCGCGCAGCCAAGTGCCCCCACTGGTGCGATGGCGAATGTCGCCGCGCCGGCAAAAACCGATACAGTCGCGGCACTACGTAATTACCTACGACAGGCCGGCGGTGCGGAGCCCGATACGTCCATCGCTCACGTTCGGGCATCCGTAACGGTGGCCGATCGCGACTTTGCCGGAGACGCCTACGCGCCGTTGCGCGGGTTCGCGCTCTCATCATCCGCGAATTCGGCGCAGCCGCCGGAGCGTGCACTGCAATTGGCCGACGCTGATAATGCCTACGACGCGTTACTCGAATTCTTCAATAAGCAAAACGGTGCCTCGGCGCCCGCGCAGCCCGCACCGCCGCCAGCCAAGGGCTCCAAGGCAGCCAAGCCGAAAGCGCCGTCGGAGCCGGTGCCGGCGACTTATGTGGGCGGAAAAGTCTGTCTCGGTTGTCACACCGACCAGGCCAATCAATTTGGTTTCACGCTCATGGGCCGGCTTCTCAAGCAGGGCAAGTTGGACTGCGAAGTCTGCCACGGCCCGGGCTCGGCGCATGTGAAGGCCGGCGGCGGCGTCGGTGTCGGCGGCATCATCTCGTTCCGCCCGGAGGACGCCAGCCGGACCGCCGAGGACAACAACGCCATCTGCCTCGGCTGCCATAAGCGCGGTGAACGCACCAATTGGGACGGCAGCGTCCACGAAGAGCGCGGCCTGCAGTGCTCCAATTGCCACACCATCATGAAGGGCGTGTCGGCGCAGTTTCAATTGAAGACCGCGTTCCAGCCCGACACCTGCTTCCAGTGCCACAAGGATCGGCGCGCGCAGATGTTCCGCTCATCGCACATGCCGATGCGCGAGGGCAAAGTGGTGTGCTCGGATTGTCACAATCCGCACGGCAGCACCACCGAAGCGCTGCTGCGCGAAGATTCGATCAATGACACTTGTTACAAGTGTCACGCGGAAAAGCGCGGCCCGTTCCTGTGGGAACATGAGCCGGTGCGCGAGAATTGCTTGAACTGTCACGACGCGCACGGCTCGGTGAACGAATACTCGCTGAAGATCGCGCGGCCGCGGCTGTGCTTCGAATGCCACGGCTTTGGCCATGGCAACAGCACGGGAGCCGGCGCTGGCGGATTTTCGTTTGGCGCATCGATGGTGCAGTCCTGTCAGAACTGCCACATTCAAATTCATGGCAGCAACAGTCCGGCCGGTGCGGCGTTCCAGCGATGAATGGTGTCGAATAGCGGGAGCATTCGGTCGAAAGAATGGGTTTTGGTTTCGGGGCGGAGCTTGGGGCAATGTCACATCGATGGGTTCGAGCCGGTCTTGCCGGCGCGGTGTTGAGCGCAGCAGCGTTGGTGTCGACCGATGTGCTGGCCCAGCAAATAGGTCCGGTGCCTCAGCAGGCGGGATGCTGCGAAGGAGGCTCCGCGACCGCCGCCAATGCCTGGACCACCGGAAATTACAATTCCGATCAATGGCCGACCAACGACGTTTCACCGGTGCCGGGCTGGTGGTCGCACGGCGAGCTCGAAGTCGGCGGCCGCGGCTTTATCAATAATCCGTCTCGTGACGGCTCGCTCGCGCGGAACGCAAATGTGTGGAAAGAGGGCGATAATCTCGCGAAGTATTATGAGTACAGCGATATCGCCCCTGGAGCCTTCGGCGGCGGCCATGTCGCCACCGGCAGCAAGGATGGCCTGTACCAGATCGATTTGTGGGCCAACAATGTCGGCTATGACGATCAGAGTTATTTTCTGAAGGCCTCGAAGGCCGGCGAGCAGTATCTGTCAGTAGGGTGGGATCAGTCACCTCACCTCTATAGCACCACTGCGCAGACGCCTTTTAACGGTGTAGGCACCAACAACCTAACCGTGCCGGTACCAGTCACCGCCGCGGCGGGTCTTGGTACACTGCCGCTGCATCAGACCGATCTTGGCATTACGCGCGACACCGCATTTGGTGCTTATCGCTGGACACCGGCTGACGGCTGGGACTTCAACGCCGATTACTCGCATACGCGGCGGACCGGAGAGCAGCCCTATGGCGGCGTCATCGGCTTGAGCAACAGCAGCAGCGGCTACATCATGGTGCCGACGCCGGTGCAGGACACGACCCAAAACTACGGGGCCAATGGCGAATATGCGGGCACCTCGCCGTGGGGCCAAGCTTATACGGTGAAACTAGGCTACAAAGGCTCGCAGTATAGCGACGATTCAACATCATTCACAATTCAGAATCCGATCCAGCCTCCGGCGACGGGAATTGTGTCAGCCCGCGAGTCGCTGTGGCCGAGCAATCAAGCCAATGGCTTCGTCGGTACGCTGGCCGCGGATCTGCCGGCGAAGAGTCGCCTTGTCAGCACCTTCAACTACACGTCGATGACGCAGAATTCGGCGTTCATTCCAATGTCGGCGAATTTCGCGGGCGGAGCGACCTCGGTCAATCCGTTGCCGGCAAGCAGCCTCAATGGCCAGATCAACACCATTCTAAGCAACAACGTCCTGACGACCAAAATCACGCCGGAGCTGACATCAAAGTTGACCTACCGCTATTACGACTTTGATAATCAGACGCCTCAGATCCTGTTCGATCAGTGGATATCGCGCGATCAGACCACCTGCTGCGCGGAGGGCGCAATCCAAACTCTGACGATGAAATACACCAAACAGGACGCCAACGCGGCGCTGAATTGGCGGCCTTCGCAGTATTGGAACTTCAATGCCGACTATAACTTCGAGCGCTATGATTACACGCAGACCGACGCCAATGCCACGAGCGAAAATTCTGCCAAGTTTTCCGCGGATTACAAGCCGTTCTCTTGGCTGACCGCGCGCAGCAGCGCGTCATACGGTTATCGCTACTACGACATCTATAATTATATCGGGTTCGTAAACTCGATTCAGCTTCCGCCGGCCGGCAGCATACCGCCGGTCTGCGGGCCCAATCCGCCCGGTACCGCCGCCTGCCCGTCCTCGACATTCGGTTATTCGTCGGCCTATCGGCAGTTGATGTTCGACAATCGCCAGCGGACCAAGGCGCAATTTGCCCTCGATGTCGTGGCGCTGCCGAACATCACGCTGAGCCCCACTATCAGATACCAGGACGACTATTACGGCCTCAATCCGACCTACGAATCTGGATTGAACGACAGCAAGTCGTTGAGCTTCGGCAGTGATCTGAGTTGGACCGCGAGCCCCGACTTGTTGCTGGTCTTTTCCTACTACAGGGAATACTACGACATCTCGATGTGGGGAGCGACGGCGAATGCCGCGCCGACGCCGACCACCGAGGCTATGACCACGGACAGCACGAAAGTCGACACCCTATCGTTCGGGATCAGCTACGCCGCCATTCCCGATAAGTTCAACATCGATCTGCGCGCTGCGGCGTCAAGAGGTGTCGACAAGATGCTGCTGTTCCTCAGCAGCACTGCCAGCGGAGTTCCTCAGGGAACGACGGGGCAATTCCCCGAAGACACCACGTGGTTCACGCATCTCGATGCTACGGCGACCTATAAGTTCGATCCGGAGACCGTCGCCAAGCTCGGCTGGAAGGGCGATGTCAAGGCCAAGCTACGCTATACATGGGAACATAATTCGGTGGCTAACTGGCAGAACGACTCGGTCGTGCCGTTTGCGACGACTCAAAATGCCAACGCGCTATTCATGGGAGCCGATAACCCGAACTATAATATCCAAATGCTCGCGGCGTCGCTGATAGCCAGCTGGTAGTACGACGACGCAACTGCCAGACCGAAATAGCGGCGACTCTTCTGCGCTCGTGAAACAGGCAAATCCAGGCGTCATGCTCAATCCGAGGATCGGTAACTGGCTCGTCGCGGGCGTGATCGGCATTGCCGGCATCATGTGTTGCGCGGCGGCGCCCACCGCCTGTGCGCAAAACGCCGCGACTGTCGCTCCGGCCACCAGCCAGCCGAGCGATCAGCCCGCACCAGCGTCGGATCAGCCGGCGGCGGCACCATCGGATCAAACTCCTCCCAAAATACCGGCAACCGTCTGCCTCGGCTGCCACGGTGTGGAGGGTTTCGGCGTGACCGGCGCCGACGGCAAGAAGCGTTCGCTGTTCGTCGACGCGCGCCGATATCTGAACAGCGTGCATGGCAAGTGGGACTGTGTCGACTGTCACCAGCAGATCACCGCAGTCCCGCATCAGAAGCTGGACGGCATCAAGGTCAGTTGCGTCAATTGCCACCAGGAGCAATTCGAGGCCGCCAAGCTCAATGGCAAGTCCGACGAAGTTGCCGAACTGGGCATGGTGGTGGGGCGCATCGACAGCTTTATGAAATCGGTTCACGCGCAGCCTAGCAGCGTCGATCAATCCTCCACCAATGCGACTTGTTACAACTGTCACGAAGCCCATTACGTTTATCCGCCTGGCACCGCCCTCTGGCAGGAGTGGCGCTTCCAGCTGCCGGAACGGTGCGGCAAATGCCATACCGAGGAATTTGCCGAATATTCGACCTCAATTCACGGCCGGGAGGCTTTGCTCGATCGAAATCCGAAAGCGGCGATCTGCGCGGACTGTCACACCAGTCATGACATCGCCTCCACGGCGCTGCCGGCGACGCTCCTGACCATCACCCAGAATTGCGGGAGCTGCCACCAGGAAAATTTGAAGAGTTACCGCGAGACCTATCACGGCCAGGTCAACAAGCTCGGCTACACCTACACGGCCAAGTGTTTCGACTGTCACGGCTACCATAACATCCAGAAGGTCAGCGATCCGGCCTCGACGGTCAGCCCGCAAAATCGCCTGGAGACCTGCAAGCAATGTCATGAGAACGCTACGCCCGGCTTCGTGACGTTCGAGCCGCACGCCACCACCCACGATTTCTCACGCTACCCCTACACCTGGATCGCCTCGAAATTCATGATCCTGCTGCTTGGCGGTACGCTGTCGTTCTTCTGGCTGCATTCGGCGCTGTGGTGGTTGCGCGAATACATTGAGCACCGGGCCAAGAAGACGACAACCGTCGTGCGTACCGAGGGTCTGATCGAAGAGAAGGTTCAATATTATCAGCGCTGGCCGGCGATGTGGCGGCTGGCTCACCTTGCCTTCGCGATCACCGTCATCGTTCTGGTCTTCACCGGCATGACGTTGTTCTATGCCGACAGCACTTGGGCGCCCGTGGTGCAGAATGTGTTCGGCGGGCCGCGGATTACCGGCACCGTGCATCGCGTCTTCGCGGTCGCGTTCGTGGCGATCTTCCTGGTTCACCTGGTCTATGTAACGGTACGGATCATCAGGAGCTGGCGCACCTTCCGGTGGTTCGGTCCCACGTCCATGATCCCGAACCTGGAGGATGTCGTCGACATCTATTTGATGTTCAAATGGTTCCTCGGTCTCGGCCCGAAGCCTGAGTTCGACAAATGGGCCTATTGGGAGAAGTTCGACTATTGGGCGCCGTTCTGGGGCGTCACTATCATCGGCGTCAGTGGCGCCATGCTGTGGTTCAAGGAACTCACGGCGTCGATTCTGCCGGGCTGGGTGTTCAACGTCGCGATGATTTTCCACGGCGAAGAGGCGTTCCTCGCTGCCGGCTTCCTGTTCACTGTCCACTTTTTCAACAATCACTGGCGTCCTGAGAACTTCCCACTCGACATCTTGATGTTCACCGGCTCGGTGCCGCTTGAGAAGTTCAAGCGCGAGCATTCGATAGAATACGATCGGCTCGTGAAAACCGGTCGACTCGAGCAGTACCTGGTGGAAGCGCCGTCGCAGCCGATGAGGCTCGGCTCGCAGATTCTCGGCTTCACGCTGATGGCCGCGGGCTTGATCCTGCTCTACCTGATCATGTCCGGATTCGTTCGCAGTTTCGGAGCGTGATCGATCAACTATCGAGGCTTCAATGCATCGGCTAGCGCTGGCGATGATCGTGCTGACGATAGGTCTGATGGGCTGCTCGCAGAATGATTCCGAATCGGGCCAGCAAGAGAAGAAGCCGGTCGCGGACATCGCGGCGGGCAAGACCATTGCCGACCGACAATGCAAAGGGTGTCACGGCCTTGACGGCAAAGGAACCGGCCCGGCGATTCCGACGCTCGCCGGCCAGCCCGCGGCCTATCTGCTCGCTTCGCTGGCGGAGTACAAAGACGGCCGTCGCACTCATGCGGCACTTCGCTCTGTCATGGAGCAATTGAGCGATACCGATGCCCGCAACGTGGCGGGGTATTTCGCCGGTCTGCCACCAGTCGGCGCCAATTCGCAGCCGAACATCCAAGCCTTCTCACCGTATGAGACCGGTAAGAAGGTGGCGGTGGCCTGCTCTCAATGTCACGGGCCGGACGGCAACAGCACGATGGCCGGTACGCCTAGTCTGGCGGGCCAGCAGCCGCGCTATTTCGCCGCCGCCGTCCATGAGTATTTGGACGGCACGCGTGGCACCTCGCCGATGCACATGCTGGTACGCGACATGCGCGCGACGGACCTGGAAAGCGTGGCGCTGTATTTTGCTTCACAAACCCCGGCGCAGCGTGTGCCAGCAAGTTTCGGCAACCCGGCGGCCGCAGCGCCCCACATAGTGCTATGCGCGGGCTGCCACGGCCCACTCGGCGTCAGCGACGACGCGACGATTCCGAGCCTGGCCGGCCAGGATCCGGCGTATCTCGTCAGCGCCATCAAGGCCTATCGCAATGCCCGCAAGTACGAGCCGATGATGCGGGTCGTAGCCGGGCTTACCGACACGGATATCGACAATATCGCCGCATTCTACACGGTGCAGAAGTCCAAGCCGGCCGCGAATGGCCAAGCGTTGGTCCGGGATCTGACGCAAAGATGCGACCGGTGTCACGGTCCGGGAATAAGCGGTTCCGATATAGCGATTCCCAAATTGAACGGGCAGGACATGGACTATCTGGTTATGGCGCTGCGGTCGTATCGCGACAACAGACGGCAGACGTCGGTAATGCACAATATGGTGCTGCCTTACGGCGACGCCGTCATCGAGGGGTTGGCGTCCTATTATGCGAGCCAACCGGTCAAGTAAGATTTTTCGAGAGTGACCGGCGTCATGAGAAACAGCAATTGCCAAACGACTCATACAGGCGAACGGCGATGAAGCGTAGCGGACGGGCGATCCTTTTGCTGGCGTGCGGCGTGGCGGTCTCGGCTTTGATGGATCGACCGGAGGCCGTGGCGCAACCGGCGGCGGGCAAGCAGAGTGGCGATCTGCGGCCGATTTATGCCACGCCGGACGAAATCGCCGACGGCAAACAGTTCGCAGAGGCGTCCTGCGCAGGGTGTCACGGCACGAACGGGGTTAGCGGCACCACCGGAATTCCAAATCTGGCGGGCCAGCGCCCGTCCTATCTTCTTCTGCAGCTCAAGGCCTACCAAACCGGTAGCCGCAGCAATGCCGCAATGACTACCGCGATAAAATTCATCAGTGACGACGCGCTGGTTAAGGTTTCGGCGTATTACGCGAGCCTCGATCCGGCCCAGCCTGCGCCCGGACCGGCCCCGAGCTATATCGACCCGGTCCAGGCCGGTAAGACCGCCGCCGCCGCATGTGCCGGCTGCCATGGCGAGACCGGCGTCAGCAATATTCCCGGCATCCCGAGCTTGGTCGGCCAGGATCCGCCATATCTGATAGCGGCGATGAAGGCGTATCGCAGCGGTCAGCGCAAGAACGACACCATGAAGCCGATGGTCGCCGCCGCCAGCGACGCCGACATTGGCCATATCGCGTTGTTCTACGGGCTGCAGCCGGCCTCGCGCGCGCAGACTCCGACAACGGGCGATGCGCTGGCGGGCAAAGCCGCTGCGGCCGGTTGTGCCGGCTGCCATGGCGATCAGGGCATCAGCGGTACTCCCGCCACTCCGAGCCTTGCCGGTCAGGATGCCCAGTACATTGTCGCTGCGCTGCAGGGCTATAAGAACGGAGACCGCGCCGACGAGACGATGAAAGCGCTCGCCGCCGCGATCGACGAGAGCGCTTTGCCGGACGTCGCGGCGTATTATGCCGGCTTGGAACCTCACGCGCCGAACGTTAAACCGCCGCTGAGCGCAAACGAGTGGATGGAGCGGTGCGATCGTTGTCACGGGCTTAACGGCAACAGCACCGATCCGCGCATTCCCGCCCTGGCCGGACAGCGCGCCGAATATCTACAGGCAGCGTTACACAACTTTCAGGCCGGCACCCGCATAAGCGGCGAGATGGCCGCGATGTCCAGCGTGCTCAGCGAAGAGGACGTCAAAAATCTCGCGGCTTTCTATTCGCACCAGAATGCCCGAGCCGTGGTGTTCATGCCGGTGCCGGGCAAATGACCCGGCGGGCTTGCCACGAACGGTTGATGTGGAAGGGATGAGACCGGGTTTCGCGAACTCCGCTACGTGTGCTTCGCGCTGATCCGGTTACACGAATCGATCGAGGGGTCTAGGTATGACTGATCAACCGCCGCTCCACCGCCTTTTCTACCACTATTCGGAACTGCCCTACAGTATGCGCGCGTTGTATACGGCTGCGCTTCTCACTTTGGGCGCCGGTTACTTTTTCGCCTTGCTCAATGTCTACTTCACCTATGCCGGGCGGGCGGGGGGTAATCCATGGATGCTGAGCGCACAAGATCTTATCGTTGCCTATTCGGGCAGCGGGACGGTTTCCCGGCTCGAAGGGGCGCTACGCGGGCCGATGTCGGCCATGCTGCCGCCGGACGAGAGGGACGCCATCATTACGTGGACCCAGCAGGGCGCCGATCACGGCGCCTACGATCGGGACATCAAGCCCCTCATCGATAAGCGCTGCATGATCTGCCACGATGGCAGTAACCCTCATATTCCGAACATGTTCGGATACGAGAACATCAAGAAGGTCACTGAGAGCGATACCGGCGCCAAAATCTCGACGCTAGTTCGCGTCTCGCACATTCATATGTTCGGCGTACCCTTCATCTTCTTCATCATGGGAACGATGTTCACCCATGCCTATGTCCGGCCCGTTTGGTTGAAATGCACGGTCGTCGCGCTGCCGTTCCTGTGCATCATGGTGGATGTCAGCTCTTGGTACATGATCAAGATCTACCATCCCTTCGTCTGGGTCGAGATTTTTGCGGGCATGGGGATGGCCGCTTCGTTCGCGTTTATGTGGCTGGTGACGCTGTACCAGATGTGGTTCTCCAAACCGCCGAGGCCCGTGCTCGAGCGCATGGGTGGCGACATACCGCTTTGACGAGCGAGAGACCGCCGGTTTGCCGTCTGCCGGCAAAATCAGCCTCGGCGGGGCGGTTGTGACTCGCTTAGGCCGAATTCAAATTTTCGGATGGTGCTAAAATGATAATGGCGGCCCGGTCCTTAACCTGAACGAGGTTCGGTCCGGGCCGCCAGGCCCATGCCCCTTTTTGAGCCCCATTGAGCCTAGGCGGTCGCGAAAATCCGACATTGACTTCGATCAATGCCAGCCGGTGTCGGCGGGAATTTTTCCGTACCGGCGCCGATCAATGTTTGATCGAGATCAAGTTTCCCGTCGTGCCGGTATCGCAATATGCCGACGCAAGGACAGGGCGCGCCCTCATGATCGTATGCTCCTGCAATGTCATAAGCGACGAGGAGGTGGAGACGGCGGTTTCCACCGTGGCCGAGCTGAGGACGGTATCGCAGCTCTACCGCGAGCTTGGGCATGAACCCGCCTGCGGGCGGTGCGCGCATACGATCCGGGACATCATGAGGGCAGACAGCAAGACCCGCCGCCGAAAAAAGGAGGCCAACCCATGTTGCCGCTCCAAGAGTCACAACGAGGCGAGTTCCTCGCCCTGAGCGAAAAGTTCGGCATCGACCCCGGCTGTTCGATCGATTCACGTACCGAACTGAGCTATGCGCTGGCGCACGACCGGTGCGGCGAATGCACGGCGAAGGAAAAATGCCGGGCAGTTCTGGCTCAGTCGCACACGCCGCTCTATTCGGTCGCGTTGTTTTGCCCGAACACGGAGGTGTTGGTGGATCTCTTGTTCCGGCAGACGACCGCTTCGGGCTGAACTCACCACACCGCAGTCAGTTCTCAGCGACGCGGCAGGGCCGACGACGAAATTAGGGGCGCTGCCGTTGCATCGCCAATGATACGGCGGCGGACGGACGCCGAGCGCACGAAGTCGCGCAGCGGTTCGACCAGGTAACCGTTCAAGAGCGCGAGCCCGGCGCCGGCCACGACGATCACGGGCGTGGCCAGGAAAAGCAGCGTCCAGCCCCGCGTCTGCCCATGCATGAGGACGACGCTGACCGCAAAACCGGCGAGCCATTGCACCAGAAAGACGAAATAGGCCCATTCCCCCAGTTTCCGATCGACCCGTTCGATTGCCGGAGCAAATTGGCGGCCGGCGAGACCGGCGGTGACGACAAAGAAGAGCGCGATGCCCACATAGTAGCCGAGCCCGAAAATATAGGAATCGGGCAACAGCCAACCGCCGGCTGCCATATTTGCGCACCACGCCGCGAACGCCATGATGGTGAGGCCGGGCGAGGGGGACCAGCAATCGCGCTGACGCATAAAATAGAGGAGGGCGCCGGCTGCGAATGGCAGTATTGCGGACGGGGCAGTGAAGTAATGCGCGCCCCAGGGATAGCCAACATAGACGCAGGCCAGGTGATAGGCGAGGCCGGCCGCCAGCGCGACCAGGGCCCAGCCCAGCCGTCGTGCGATCACCAAATAGAGCGCCAAATACATTTCGATCTCGATCGCGATCGACCAGAACGGCGGCACCATGCGGAATGTCGGATCGGTCGTCTGCATCGGCAGCACCGCGACATTGAGCAGCACGTCGCGCAGCTGCATGTCGGCGCGCCAGAACTTCAGAAACTGGCCGGCTTCGTTCGGCAGCGCAGCAACGACCACAAGCGTAACGGCGGCGACCATGTAATAAGGCGGCAACAGGCGTAGCGCGCGGTTGATGCAGAAGCCCGCGCCGTCGAAGCGGTAGACCTCGTTGAGTGCCGACGTCATGAAAAATCCGGCGATGATAAAGAAGCCGAGTACGGCGTAAAATCCGTAATGCGCCAGATAGTCGCTGCCGACGAGGTGGCTGACGACGACCAGATAAGCCAAAAGGAAGCGCAATTGTCCGAACATGGGAGCCTCGCCGATCCGGCTAGACGAGCAGTTTCCAGGGCAGCGCCGCCATCGGCGCCAGCACCGCGATCATGATGACGATGACGAGCACCAGACGGCGCCGCGCTACCGGATCCGTCATGAACGATGCGAATAAATGAAGCGGCTGGCGCGGAATCAGAAACGAAGTGCGCCTGCGGTAGGCGGCGAATTCCGGGAAGGCATGGGCCAGCACGGCTTCTTCCCATTGTGCGCGCGCGACCAGCAATGTGATCGCCAGTAGGAGCAGCACGGTCGCGGGCCATGAGCGGTACTGCAGGAAGACCGCAGCGGTGCCGATGAGCTCGCAGAAATACAAAGGATGGCGGATCACACCGTAGGGGCCGTTTTGCACCAGCCGCCGCGCCTCGGGCATCACGCTCAGCGAACGGCCGAGGAAGCTCGCGGTAACCAACGCCATGACGTTCGCCAGCAGACTTATGACGACCGCCGATAGATTGAACGTGAAGCTCGGCGCTGCGCGGTCGAGCAGCAAGAACAGCAATGGGACCGAGACCGCGACGAGCGCTCCCACACGCGGCAGGATGTCGTCGGATTTGGCGATCGGGCGAAGCCGAAACAGCGGCTGGATCGACAGCAGGATGACGAACATCCACTGCGAGATTCTGGCGAGGACGGCGAGCGCGATGTTGGCATCGAAATGGCTGAACAGTACCGGGTCGTGCGCGACCTGTTGGCAGAAGCTGAGCACGTCGCGAAGCAGGATGACGGACGAATAGACGACGAGCGGGCAACGCATAGCCCAGTCGTAGATCGTGCTCCGGTCAAGCCTGCGGCGAAGTTCGCCCGCATGCGCTGCGGCTGATTTGATCGCAATCACTGACGCAATACCCTGTTACCGCCGTAGCGGTATTTTTCTTGACTGAGGTCGGGATTAAGAAATCCGCCTCAGTTGTTGCCGTCGAAACTAGCGAAGCGGCCTTAAAGCCGGGCTAAAGGCCGTGCGCTGCGATCCGGCAAATGAGCCGAGGCAGGCATGTGATTTTAGTTGAGCTGTAATTGCCGCTGAACGAGCGCGCCGTGCGTCAGTCAGGCCACGCCGTACAGCAGATGCTTTGCGCCCTGCCAAAACAACACGAGACCGAGGATGAAAAGCAAAATGTAGGTCAGCCGGTAGAACAGCGCCGTCGGCACCGTTCGGACCATCCAGATGCCGGCGAAATTCGCCGCGACCGCGATCGGCAACAACGCGACCGAGGTGACGAGATTTTTCGATGAGAACTGCGCCAGCATGAAATAGGGCACGATCTTCATCACATTGACGGCGGCGAAAAACACCGCGGTCGTGCCGACGAATACCATCTTCGGCATTTGCTGCGGCAGCGTGTAAACCTGAAACGGCGGCGCGCCGCCTTGGCTGGCGAAGGATGTGAAACCGGAGACCGCCCCCCAGAACAGCCCGCCCAATACGGTGCTTTCCTTTCGTTTGGGATGACCGTTGCGCGACCAGACATAGAGGACAAACGCCAGAGCGGTAACGCCGATCAGGATCCGGATGGCGTCGTCCGACACGTGTGACGCGAACAGCCAAGCGAGCCCCATACCGAGTGCCGCGCCGGGCAGTAATACCTTTAGATTCCAGACACTTATCTCACGCCAATAGACCCGGACCGAAATCACGTCCTGACAGATCAGAACCGGCAACAGGAGGGCTGCGGCTTCGAGCGGCGGCAGATAGAGCGCGAGCAACGGTGTCGCCGCCATCGACACACCCGAAAAGCCGCCCTTGGCCAGACCGAGAAAAATTACCGCCGGTATGGCAACGGCGTAAAATTGCGGCTCGGTGATGATCGGGGCCAACATAGACGGCCGATGCCTACAGCCATCGCCCCACATCGGTCGGCGGCTGTCCCTCCTGGAGTGTCGGAAACGATTCGGCATTTGGGCAGAACGCCGGCGCCGATTTGATCCTGGCGCTGGCACGCGCCAGCCAATCGCCGCATACCGTGTCGGCCGGGCACGCCTGGCAGCGCTGAATGGCCGCGCCAAGAACCGCCGCTTCGGATTGCAATGCCGCGACCGGATCCAGTGCGAGCCGTTCCATCATTTCGCCCAAGCGGGGAAATGGACGATCGTATTCTTCTGATCCACGCATCGCGTTGCCTCCTCAACTCTTCAGTTTGTTATCCTATGGCGGAGCGCCGTCGCACGAATTGATCTGCCTCAAGCGCCGCCTGACCGGCGCGGGTAATTCCGCTGCGCCTTGACTTAGATCAAAGCGCGGCGTGAGCGCCGGCTCATCCTTTCTTTGATTTCGCAGGAGGGTCGCACACCGCGTCGATAACCGACGCAACGCGATTCTGGGTTGAATGGATCAGAGCGCGCAAGGTACCGCGCCGGAGCCGAAGGTTTGGTGTCGGCGAAAACGTGAACGCAACAGGGAGGGCAAAATGCCCCGTAAGCTTCGCATATTCGGCTCAGCCGCCGGAAAATGGCTGGCCGTGGCCGCCGCATCGATTGTGCTTCTTACAGCGCCGGCGAAAGCCGCCGATCCGATCAAGATCGGGTTTGGCATGGCGCTCACCGGTCCGCTCGCCGCCAACGGCAAAATGTCGTTGTTGGCAATGCAAGTCTGGGAAGAGGACATCAACGCCAAAGGCGGATTGCTCGGCCGCCCGGTGAAGCTCGTCTATTACGACGACCAGAGCAATCCGTCGCAAGTGCCGAGCATCTATTCAAAGCTGCTCGACGTCGACAAAGTCGACCTCATCGTCAGCGGCTACGCGTCGACTCAAATCGCCGCGGCCATGCCGATCGTCATCGGCAAGAAAAAGCTGTTCGTCAGTCTGTTCGGCACCGGCATCAACGAGAAATTCAATTATCCACGATATTTCTCGATGATCCCGAACGGGCCGACGCCGAAACCCGCCTTCACGCGCGGCTTCTTCAAAGTGGCCGAAGCGCAACAGCCCAAGCCACAAACCATCGCGTTGGCCTATGCGGATGCGGAGTTCGGCCAGAACGCCTGCGATGGCGCCCGCGAGAATGCCAAGACCTCGGGGTTTAAGATCATCTACGACATGAGCTACCCGCCATCGACGGTCGATTTCTCGCCGATCGTGCGCGCGATCCAGGCCAGGAATCCGGACTTGTTGGTGATCTGCTCCTATCCGCTCGACACCGTCGGCATGATCCGGGCGATGCACGAGATCGGGTTCAAGCCGAAAATGTGGGGCGGCGCGATGGTCGGGCTGCAGGCGACGGTGTTCAAAATGCAGCTTGGCCCGCTGCTCAACGGCGTCGTCAATTATGAGACTTGGCTGCCGGTGAAATCGATGGATTTCCCCGGCGCGCTGGAGATGCTCAAGAAATATCAGGCGCGCGCCGGGGCCGCCGGCGCCGATCCGCTCGGCTACTACATGCCGGTGTGGGCCTATGCCGATCTGCAGGTGCTCGGCGACGCCATCGCCGCGACCAACAGCCTCAATGACGACGTGCTCGCCGGCTATATGCACAAGGCGACTTTCAAGACCGTGGTCGGCGACGTCAAATTCGGGCCGCTCGGCGAATGGGCAGAGGAGCGCACGCTCGCCGCCCAGTTCCAGAACATCAAGGATAACGCCATCGACGGATTCCGCGATCTGAATACCGAAGTCATTCTCTACCCGCCGCAGTACAAGAGCGGCGATGTGATCTACCCGTACCAAAATGCAGTGACCAACTGATCCGGTCGGAGCGCCGTTACCGAATTGTGAACCGGTAACGGCGCGCCCCATTCCGGCCGGTTTACGAACCGGAGCGACACATGACAGAGCTCATCGATGTCCTGCGCCAGGAACACCGCAATATCGAAAAATTGCTGAAAGTGCTGGAGCGCGAACTGGCGGTCTTCGACCGCTCCGACCGGCCGGATTACGAGGTGCTGTTCGCCGTCATCAGCTACTTCACGGATTATCCGGATGCCTGCCATCACCCGAAGGAGGATTTGATCTACGCCAAGCTCCTGCTGCGGGACCACGCCACCGCGGCGGCCATCGGCGATCTCGAGGCTGAGCATCGCGAGGGGGCACGGCGGTTGCGCCGGGTCGCGGTCGCGGTCGAGAAGGTGTTGGACGACCAGGATCTGCTGCGCCGTGACGTGAACAAGATCGTGCGCGACTTCATCGTTCATGAGCGCCGCCACATGGCCAAAGAAGAACGGCTTCTGTTCCCGGCGGCGCTCAAGGCGCTGCAGCCGGCGGATTGGGCGGACGTCGCCCTGCAATTGGCCGACCGCTACGACCCACTGAATGAGCCAAGCACGGAACAGAAATACGAAGCGCTGCGGCGAACCATTCTCAAGCTCGAAGATGAGGCGGAGGCCGAGCGGGTGCACTGAATCCCGGGCGGCCCAGTAAACCGAATTTCCGATTTCGCTTGATCTGGCTCAAGAACGGCGCCGTCGGCTCGTGGCATTCTAACCTAGGATAAAAGGAGCCGCCGCCATGATCACTGACATCGTCACCAATCTCAGCGTCCGCGATGGTGGCAAACCCGCCGGAGATTACGCGGTCTCCGTCGCCAGCATGCTGGACGCGCATGTCACCGGGATCGCGATCGCTTTCGACCCAAGGATTCCGACGTCGGCGCTAGGCTATCTGCCGGTCGACATCGCCGACGAGCAGCGGCGCGACAACGAAGTCGCGGCACGCGCTGCCATGGACCGGTTTTCCGAGACGAGCGCACGCGCCTGTGTCGCATCCGAACCCCGCATGGTGAGCACGACGCTCGCCGATGCAGGCAAGGAGTTCGGCCGCATCGCCCGGCGCTTCGACCTTGCCGTCGTCGATCAGGCCAAGCCCAACGGCAGCGCCGTGGATGCCAGTATTCCGGAAGGCGCAATGTTCGAATCCGGCCGGCCGGTCATTATCGTGCCCTATATTCAGACCGCGCCGCTCAAGCTCGACCGCGTCATGGTGTGCTGGGACGGCAGCCGGGCGGCGGCACGCGCCGTCGCCGACGCCATGCCGCTCCTGGAACGCGCGAAGAATGTCGAGGTGGTTATCGTCACCAACGAGCGCAGCAAACAAAAGGAGCTGGAGGGTGCGGATATCGGCCAGCATCTGGCCCGGCATGGCATCAAGGTGGAGGTCACGCGGATCATGCGCGGCGATCTCGACGTTGCCGATGCGCTGCTGTCGCACGCCGCCGATTCCGGCGCGGACTTCATTGTCATGGGCGGCTACGGTCATTCCCGTCTCCGCGAATTTGTGCTCGGCGGCGTGACCCGTAAGATTTTGCAATGCATGCCGGTGCCGGCATTGATGTCGCATTAGGCGGCTTCGGTCGGCACTATCCGTCCGGCGAATTCCCTGCCGCCTCACCCGGAGCCGGCGCTGCCTGGTCTGCTTATGCTGGGGGTGTCGCTGTGTCGCCGAAGCGGGCCGAGCGAACCACCGTAACCGTACACGGCGCTTCGGCGGCCACCTTGGCGGAGACGCTGCCGAGCAGATTGCGCAACAATGAATCCTGGCGCGCACCGATCAGAATGTGATCGATGCGGTTGGCGCGGGCGAATTCAAGGATGGCGTTGGCCGGCTCAGTGCCTTCGAGCACATGCACCGTGAGACGGTGCTGCTCGAGCCCCAAGGGCTCGGCCCAATGCCGCAGTGCGACCAGCCGTTCGATCTGTTTGTTGTGACCCTCTTCGTCGAGCGTCGAATCGAGCGTGACCCGGCCGACCTTGAGGACGTTGAGACAGGCGAGCCGGGCCGAGGGGAGCGTTGCGAGGATACGCCCCGCCGTCGTACGCAATGCATCATTGAGCTGCAAAGACCCGTCGGTGACGTCGATGGCGACTGCGACGATCGGGGCCGCGGCGATCGGCGCTATCGCCGCCGGCTCGGTGATCGAGCGGGCGATTTCCTTGTTGAAGCGGCGGCGCAGCACGATGCTCAGCGGATCGCGTTTTTGCCGCTCGGATCGCTTGGTCAGCTTGACCTGATCGGGGTGGCTGAGCTCGAAGGCGAGCTGCGCCGCGGTCGGATAGCGCCACGCCGGCTCGATCTCGAGGCACCGCAGCACGATCTCCTGTAGCCAGGCCGGATAGTCCGGTCGCAATTGGCGCGGCGGCGGCGGATCGCGCCATAGCCGCCGGCGCATCCCGGACATGCTCTCGCTTTCGCCGAACGGGCGCAAATTGGTCGAGAAGAAGTAGAGCAGGACGCCGAGCGCGAACAGGTCGCTGCGCCGATCGGTCCGGATGCCGAGGAGCTGCTCGGGTGACATATAGGGGGCGGTGCCGAACGGCACGCGATATTCCTCTTTCATCAAGTCGGGCAATTGTTCGTGATGCGATAGCCCATAGTCGAGCAAGACCGCTTCGCCGGTCGGCCGGAACATGATGTTGCTCGGCTTTACGTCGAGATGGATGACGTGCTGCCGGTGCAAATCGTCGAGTGCGGCGGCGATTTTGGTGCCGGTTGCGGCCACCTCATCGTAAGGCAATGGCAACTCGCCGAGCCGATGGTACAGCGACCGGCCGGGAAGCTGCTCCATTACAATGTAAGGCTGCACCGCGAAATCGCCGACTGCCACGGTTTTCGGAACATGGATGCCGGCGAGGCGCGGCAAGATCATCTGCTCCATCTCGAAACTGACGATGGCCGCCGGGTCGCCGCCTTCGGCGATTTTCGGCACCTTCATCAGCATCGGCTCGCCGAGGTCGGGCCGTGTCACGCGCCACAATGAGGCCATGCCGCCCTCGTGAACGCGCTCCTCGATCCGGAAGCCATCGATCGTCGCACCGATTTCGAGCAAGGGCTTGGCCATCTTATTTCCCCCGCGCCAAGCGGTCGGCGAGCCAGGCCGGTAGGCCCTTGGCTCGGATTCTGCGCCCGGCCTCGTCGAAGTCGTAGGGGACGCGGCAGAACGTCAACTCATGGCGTTCGGTGTCGAGCACCGCGTAAGCCGCCGCAGGATTGCCATCGCGGGGCTGACCCACCGAGCCGAGCACCGCGAGCCAGCGCCGGCCCGCCAGCAACGGAATGGGCGTTCCGGCGATCGGCCTGAAGGCCGTGACGCCGCCGCCCGAGCCGATCGTATAAAGGCCCGGCCGATGCAGATGACCGCATAGCGTGATGCGCGCCGACGTCGCATTCATGCTGCGCCCCGCGTCGTCGGCGTCCTTGATATAGCGCCAGCGCCCCGGTTCGGTGGCGTCGGCATGAACGTACAAGCGATCGGCGTCGATCAGCGTGAGCGGCAACTCGCTCAGAAACCTCCCCTCGGCAATTCCGAGCTCGCCGCGCGTCCACTCCATAACCACCTGGGCTTCGACATTCAGCGTCTCGCGCGGATCGCCGACCGCAGTATCGTGATTGCCGCGCACCGCCAGCGCGCCGCGGTCGATGAGATCCATAACGGTCAACACCGTCCATTCGGGGTCGGCGCCGTAGCCGACGTAATCGCCGAGCAGCACGATCCGCTGGGCAGGCAACTCACGCGCATGGGCGAGACAGGCGGCAAAAGCCTGCCGATTGGCGTGAATGTCCGCGAACAGCGCAATCAGCATTGCGGAAAACCAAAACTCCGCTCCCGGCAGACGAAGCGGCCCCAATGAGGGGACAAGAACGGCAGACGCGACCGGAGCCAGGATAAACACCCGGTTCGGTCGCGGCCACCAGCCCGTCGAATTCCCGCTGGACAACTGAAATCTATCTCGGTGCGAATGCGGCCGCCTTGACCTGAATCAAAGGCATCGGACGCTGTCGAATTCAAACAGCAGCTAGGCGAGCACTATCGTTCCCTTGGCGGTGCTCGGTGTGCGAACCAGGGGGCGTGGGAATAAGTCAGAAGAATTTGGGCGAGTTCGCAGTCGAAGCTCGGCGGCGCTGATATAAGACCACGGTGTGAGTTGCGATCGGACGCTCGGAGCTTTCGTTGACATCTTACGTGCTTGCCATCGACCAGGGCACGACCTCGACGCGGGCCATTCTGTTCCGCGCCGATACGTCGATCGCCGCAATGGCCCAGCAGGAGTTTCCGCAGCATTTTCCCGCCGACGGCGAAGTCGAGCATGAGCCGGAGGATCTTTGGGCGACGGCGCTCGCAACCTGCCGGGTGGCGCTGCGCAATGCCGGCACCGCCGCTCGCGATATTGCCGCCATCGGCATCACCAACCAGCGCGAGACCACGCTGTTGTGGGAACGCTCGACCGGTTGCGCGCTGCATCGCGCCATCGTTTGGCAGGACCGCCGCACCGCAGGACTTTGCGCGCGGCTCAAGGCTGCCGGTCACGAGGCGCTCTTCACCGCCAAGACCGGGCTTCTGCTCGATCCCTATTTCTCCGGCACCAAGCTCGCATGGCTGCTCGATCATGTTCCGGACGGCGCCGCGAGAGCCGCGCGCGGCGAACTCGCCTTTGGCACGGTCGATAGCTATCTGCTGTGGCGGCTCACCGGCGGCACAGTCCATGCCACCGATGCCACCAATGCGTCGCGCACGCTGCTGTTCAATATCCACAAAGGGGATTGGGACGACGAGCTATTGCGGATTCTCGGCGTGCCGCGCGCCGTGCTGCCGCAGGTGCTCGATTCGTCCGCCGCTTTCGGTCTGACCACGCCGGATTTGTTTGGCGCGGCGATCCCAGTCTCCGGCATGGCCGGCGATCAACAGGCGGCGATGATCGGACAGGCCTGCTTTTCGCCGGGCATGATTAAAGCGACTTATGGCACTGGGTGCTTTGCGCTCCTTAATACCGGTACCACGGCGGTTGCGTCGGCCAACAAGCTCCTGACCACGATCGCCTATCAGCTCGGCGGCGTGCGCAGCTATGCGCTCGAGGGTTCGATCTTTGTCGCCGGAGCGGCGGTACAATGGCTGCGCGACAGCTTGCGCGTGATCCAGAGCGCGGAGCAGACGGGCGACCTCGCCAAGGTCGCGGACATCACGCAAGGCGTTATTTTGGTGCCGGCATTCGTCGGCTTGGGGGCACCTTATTGGCGGCCTGACGTGCGCGGCGCCCTGTTCGGCTTGACGCGCGCGACCGGGCCGCGCGAGTTCGCGCTCGCCGCGCTCGAAAGCGTCTGCTTTCAGACCGCCGATCTCCTCACCGCGATGCGGTCGGATTGGTCGGGCGCCGCGACGGCGATCGAGACGCTACGCGTCGATGGCGGCATGGCCAATTCCGACTGGACGATGCAGCGCCTTGCCGATCTTCTCGGCTGCACGGTCGATCGTCCGCAAATAAGCGAGACGACCGCGCTGGGTGCGGCCTATCTCGCCGGTCTTCATGCCGGCTTCTTCCCGGAGCCGGATCGCTTCATCGATCATTGGCGATTGGACCGACGTTTCACGCCGCAAATGGATGCCGCAACCCGCGAGCGAAAACTCGCGGGTTGGACTACAGCCGTGCGCCGCTTGCTCGACTGACGGTCCTGAACGTCCGCGCGTTCTCGCCCGCCTGGTCTTGCACTGCAACCTAACAATCTACGTCAACAGCCCTGGAACTCCGCCGGAACTCGGCTTGCGCTGAGACGTTGTCGCCTGCTGGGAACGGGCCTGTTAGTTCCGGACGCGATGAAATGTGCGGCATTTGCGGCGAGGTGACGTTCAACGGTAGCGCAGCGGACGGTTCCGTCGCCGCGATGATGAGACCGATGGTGCCGCGCGGCCCCGATTCGGGCGGCAGTTTTGCACAAAATCGTGTCGCCTTCGGTCACCGGCGACTCAGCATCATCGATCTCGCGCCCGCGTCGCAACAGCCGATGATCGATCCGCAGCTTGGTCTCGCCATCGTCTTCAACGGCTGCATCTATAATTACCGCGAATTGCGCGGCGACCTGATGGCGAAGGGCTACAGTTTTTTCTCCCAAGGTGATACCGAGGTCATTCTGAAATCCTATGCGGAGTGGGGCCCGCGCTGCGTCGAGCGGTTCAACGGCATGTTTGCCTTCGCGATCTGGGAACGCGACTCCGGGCGCGTGGTCTTGGCGCGCGACCGGCTCGGCATCAAGCCGCTGTATTATGCGGAATCTCTGGGCCGGTTTCGCTTCGCCTCGACTTTGCCGGCGCTGCTCGCGGCAGGCGGCGTCGATACGGCGATCGATCCCGCGGCCCTGCATCATTACATGAGCTGGCACGCGGTGGTGCCGCCGCCGCTGACGATCCTCAAAGGCGTGCGCAAGCTCGCTCCGGCGACCGTCTGCGTCATCGAAGCCGACGGGCGTCGCCGCGAGGACGTGTATTGGCAGTTCGGCGTCGGACCGCAAGCGGCTAATCGCGGCATGACTGAGACCGATTGGCGCGACGCGATCCGCATCGGGCTTGGCAAATCCGTGGCGCACCGGCGCATCGCCGATGTGCCGGTCAGTGTTCTGTTGTCCGGCGGGCTCGACAGTTCGCTCCTGGTCGCGCTTCTCGCCGAGCAGGGACAAAACGGGTTGAAGACATTTTCCGTCGGCTTTGAGAGAATAGGCGACGTCGAAGGCGACGAATTCCACTACTCGGATATCGTCGCGCAGCGCTTCGGCACCGATCATCATCGCATCGCCGTCGATTCCTCGCACACCATCGACGCGCTGCCCGGAATGGTCGCTGCGATGTCCGAGCCGATGATGAGCCACGACGCCATTGGCTTCTATCTGTTGTCGCGCGAAGTGTCAAAATACGTCAAGGTCGCGCAGAGCGGGCAGGGCGCCGACGAGATATTCGGCGGCTATCACTGGTATCCGGTCCTGATGCGCTCGAACGATGCCACCGAGGATTATGCGCGGGTCTATTTCGATCGCGATCACGCCGAGATGGGGCAAGCGCTCGCGCCCACGCTGATGAACGGCGATTATAGCCGCGAATTCGTCGACGCGTTCTTCCGCGACTGCGACACCCCGAGCCCGATCGACAAGACACTGCAGCTCGATGCGCAGATCATGATGGTGGACGACCCGGTCAAGCGGGTCGACAACATGGCCATGGCCTCGGGTCTCGAGACCCGCGTGCCATTTCTCGACCACGAACTCGTCGAGCTGGCAGCCCGCATTCCAGCGGCGCTGAAGGTTCGCGACGGCGGCAAATATATCCTCAAAGAGGCCGCGCGCGGCATCGTCCCGGACGCTGTGATTGACCGGCCGAAGGGCTATTTCCCGGTGCCGGCGCTCAAATATATCCGCGGCGCCTTCTACGATTTCGTTCGCGACATTCTCGATGCGCCGCGTGCGCGTCAGCGCGGTCTCTTCAACAGGCCCTATATCGAACGGCTGTTGGCCAATCCCGAGGGCGAACTCACGCCCAAGGGTCATTCGAAACTCTGGCAGGTCGCGCTGCTTGAATGCTGGCTGCAGACTCAAGGAATCTAATCACCCGAGGGAACGGCCATGGAATTTAGATTCGACCCAGGCGACCGGCGGTTTCACATCCGCACCCTGGTGCCCGCCGGCCGCGAACTGCGTAACGCCGCGCTGGACGATCGATTCCGTTTCGGCATCGAGGAGGAATATTTTCTTTCCGACGCGCGAACCTTCGAGGTGCCTGCCGAAACGCCGGACGCGCTGTTTCAGGCGGCGGATTTCGGCACCGCGGGCCGTATCGAACGCGAATTCCTCCAGGCTCAAATCGAGGTCGCGACCGAGCCGCATGACGATGCCGGCGCGGCGCGGCGCGATCTGCTGCGGCTGCGCCAGAACGCGGCGGCCGCCGCTGCGCAACATGGCCTCACGATATTGGCGTGCGGGACGCATCCGCGCGCACGCTGGCGCCACTCGGTGCAAAGCCCGAAGGATCGCTATACCCAGGTGATGGACGATCTGCAGATGCTCGGGCAGCGCAACATGCTGTGCGGCCTGCATGTGCATGTCGAATTGCCCGATCCGTCGCGCCGCATCGATGTCATGACGCGAATGCTGCCGTATCTGCCGCTGTTCATCGCGCTGTCGGCCTCGTCGCCATTCTGGCAGGGCCGCGCCACCGGGCTCAAAGCCTATCGACTCGCGGCCTACGATGAACTGCCGCGCACCGGCCTGCCGGAATTGTTCCGTCGTGCTGAAGACTATGATGCCTATGTGGACGCCATGGTGCGGTCGGGCGCGATGCAGGACGCGAGCCATCTATGGTGGGCGATCCGTCCATCGCTCAAATATCCGACGTTGGAATTGCGGGCCGCGGACAGCTGCACGCGGCTCGACGACACTGTCGCAATCGCGGCGCTTTACCGCGTGCTGGTGCGGTACCTCTACGGCCATCCTGAGCACAATGCCGAATTGGATGTCGTCGATCGCGCCATTGCGGTCGAGAACAAGTGGCGTGCGCAGCGCTATGGCGTGCAGGGCCGCTTTGTGACCCGTGGAGGCGCCGTTGCGGTGGGGGACATGCTCGGCCGCTTGCTCGATCTCGCCGCGGCGGACGCCGAGGCGCTCGATTGCGCGGAAACGCTCGAGCACTGCCGCGCTGTCGTGCTGGAAGGCACCTCAGCCGATGCCCAATTGCGGATCTTCACGGAAAGCGAACACGAAGGCGCCGGGATTGCTCTGCATAACGTGAGCCGATGGATCGGCGACGCCACGCTGGTCGCCTGACCGCTGCGGCGTGACGACGCGCAAGCGAGAACCCGCCGAAAGGCCATATCATGTGCCGCTGGATTGCATATCGCGGGGAGACCACAGCGCTCGAGCATTACGTCACCGAACCGGCGCATTCCTTGATCTCGCAGAGCATCCGCGCGCTGGAATCGACCGCGAGCACGAATGGCGACGGGTTCGGCATGGGCTGGTACGGTCATCATCCGGAGCCTGGGCTGTACCGCGAAATCCGGCCGGCCTGGTCAGACGAGAATCTGCGTTACCTGTGCCGCCATTTGCAGTCGCATCTGTTCTTCGCTCATGTCCGCGCCGCAACCGGAACGCCGGTCACCCGGCCGAACTGCCATCCCTTCGTGTCGGGGCAATGGATGTTCATGCACAACGGTTTTATCGGCAGTTGGAGCCGTTTGCGGCGGCAGGTCGAGGCGCTCATACCCGACGCGCTTTATCCGGCGCGAATCGGCACCACCGATTCTGAAGCCATGTTTCTCGCAATCCTCGGCGCCGGCATGGATGCGCCGGTGGCGGCCGCGGAGACGGTGCTGGCGCGGCTCACCGATTTCGTCAACGAAACCGAACCGGGCGATCGCTTCCGCTTTACGGCTGCTCTGACCAACGGCCGCGATCTCTACGCCTTCCGCTATGCCGTGAACGATTATGCCAACACGCTTTATTACCGCGAAAGCGATCGCGGCATCGTCATCGTCTCCGAACCGCTCGACCGCGACAAGAACTGGCTCGCCGTGCCGGACAGCCATGTGGTAGTCGCCTGCGTCGGCCAGCGTGCGCAGATCGTGCCGCTGTTCCGCCGCCACCGGGAGGCCGCGGAATAACGAGGCTGCTCCTTACTTATTCCAGCCCTGCTGCCAGGCCGGCGGAGTCTTGGCGTCGATCAGAATGAAGGCGATGCGGCACGGTTTTGTGCCGTTATTGACCCAGGCGTGATTGGTGCCTTGCTGGATGAGTACGTCGCCCGCCTTCACATGCACCTCGGTGTCGTCGAGCAACATGTCAATCTCGCCGTCGAGCACGATGGCGTAGTCGATCGTCCGGGTACGGTGCGTATTGGCGTGTCGCGTATAGCCTTGGGTCGCCGGATCGATGCCCATGGAAACCAGGATCTGGTGATGGTCGACCGGCCCGCTGTGTGGGGCGGTCGGGGCGAAATCGACGATCCGGAACACGGTGCCGTTCGCGACCGGGGGCACCCCGACATGGTTCGGAGCTCTATCGGTCGAGACCGAAACGTCGACGGGAAACTCAGACGTCGTCCACAAGAGAGTCATACCGTTGCCGCCCGCCGCGCGCTGCTTGGCTTGCAGCGATTCGTCGAACAGCGTGACCGCCTTACCCTGCGCGTCATGCCCGGTCACGATACGGCGCGTCGGTTTCAACTGCATGGTCTCTTCCTCCCGGTTAATTCAAATCAATATGGACTGTCCCTTATATGCAAATTTACACGATCTAAGACAGCCCGTCCTAACGGTAATGCCGACACTGGCCATCGTGCGGCCAGCGGCAACGGAATCATGCCCCTTGCATGTTCGCAACCACGGATAGAAGCCGGCCGGTATGAATCCCGCCAGTAATTCTGCCGCCGAATCCCTGCCGTCCAATACGGCCGATTGGAGAGGTGGCGATGCCGTGAGCGCCGCGGCGCCTTCCACCGAGTTCATCAGCTTTGCCATCGGCAAAGAGCAGTGCGACTGGCGCGGCGCTCAATGAGATCGTCGGCGCCATCAAGGAAGTCGCCGATCTGGTTTCGGACATTGCCGGCGCCAGCGCCGAACAGGCGAGCGGCGTCGACGAGGTCAACAAGGCGCTCACCCAGATGGACGAGGTGACGCAGCAGAATTCGGCGCTGGTCGAGGAGAATGCCGCCACCGCCAAGACCCTCGAACATCAGGCCAAGGCCATGGACGAACGGGTCGCCTATTTTCGTCTTGCCGAAGATACGGTGGCTGCATCGAACTCAGCCGAGCCGCCGAAGGCGCCTGTCGCCAAATTTGCGGCGCCGGCTAAGCGTGTCGCGACCCGCGCTCCGGTCGGGCGCATGCGCGGCAACCTGGCAGTCGCCGCCGCTACCGACGACCAGGAATTCTGATGGGCGCTCTGACCGCTGTAGCTGTGGTTATGGCCTGCCCCGCGCGCCGCTTCGAAAAGGCGCGCGGCTAGTCCTTTTGAACCTGCCCGTTTCGCCGCGCTCCGGTTGCTTGCCTTGGCGCGGCGCATTGCCGATGATGCTCGCGACAGAAGATTTGCGTCATCATTGGGGGGAAGCGTGGCCGGAAAGAAAGTGCGTCCGCTGCTGCAGGCGGCGGAAAATCCGGGACCGGATTACGATCGCGAGCCGACATTTGCGGCGATTGCCCGTGACATGGACGTCATGGTGCCGATGCGCGACGGCGTCAGAATCTGCGTCGATGTCTATCGGCCGGAGGCGTCGGGCAAGTTTCCCGCGCTGTTGGCCTTCGCCATCTATAACAAGGATTTTCAAGGTCCCGACATGGCCGCGGCCTTGCCGCCACAGCCGGCCTGGTCGCCGCTGTGGACCGGTCCGATGGAAGCCGGTGATACCAAGTTCTTCGTGTCGCGGGGTTACGTCCATGTCATCGGTTCGCCGCGCGGCGTCGGCAAGTCGGAAGGCGGCGGCTCGCGCGAATGGGACTGCTACGACCTCATCGAATGGATCGCCGGGCAGGGCTGGTGCGACGGCAATGTCGGCATGGTCGGCATCTCCGGCTTCGGCGCCGAGCAGTTGGCGGTCGCCAAGAAACAGCCGCCGCATCTGAAGGCGATTTTCCCGTTCGACTCGCGCGGCGCCTATGGCGAGCTCGGCGGCTTCCGCGACGAATATCCCGGCGGAGTCATTCATCTGTTCCGTTATCTAGTCGGCCACTTTTCGGCGATGCATCAGCACAAGGGTCCGCCCGGAGCGCTGCCGGCCGAGCGCGAAGCGATGTGGCGCGAGGCCATGAACAATCCCGACTATAAAATGTATCCGCACGTCTACAATCTGATCGCGCAAAAAGGCCAGCACATGCCGCCTTATTACAATGTGCTCGCCGATCCGTTCGATTCCGAAGCGGCCGTGCAGAAGAGTGAGGCGGAATTCGCAAACATCAAAGTGCCGACCTATACCGGCTCCGGCTGGTACGGCTACACCTACAAGACCCATCTCAACGGCTGCCAGCACTGGTACCGCAATATCGACACGCCGAAAAAGCTGTTGCTGGCCGGACCGGCGCATCTGGAGCGGCCGTACCACACGTTTCACAATGAAGTGCTGCGCTGGCACGATTACTGGCTCAAGGGCATCGACACCGGCATTATGACCGAGCCGCCGGTGCGCTATTGGCTGATGGGCGCCAATGAATGGCGCACGGCGGACGACTGGCCGCTGCCGCAGACGCAATGGACCAGGCTTTATCTGAAGAGCTGGGAGCGGCTTACGACCGAGACCATCGCACCGTCGAGCGTCGCCGAGACGCAGGCGCCCGACGCCTTTGTGCAGATGCCGCTGTCACAGACGAGCGTCGTCCAGCGTCTACGCTACATGACTGACCCGTTGCCGGACGATGTCGTGGTCGCGGGGCCGATCGTCGTGACGCTCTATGCCGAGATCGACCAGCCCGACACCAATTGGATCGTCATCCTCAAGGATGTCGGCCCCGATGTTTCGGTGTTGAGCGTGCGCGAGGGCGAGCGCGAAGTGCCGAAGAGTTTGCACGAGCGTGAAATCAGCCGCGGCTGGCTCAAGGCCTCGAACCGCGCCGTCGACCCGAAGCGCTCAAAGCCATGGTGGCCGTGGCATCCGCTGACCCGCCAAACGTCGAAGCCGGTAACGCCGGGCGCGATCGAGGAATATCAGATCGAGGTGATGGCCACCGCGAACATGTTCCGCAGCGGCCACCGCATTTGCCTCGATATTACCAGCCTCGATCTGCCGACCGGCGTCGCCGGCGCGACCAATGCCGAATATGTGCCCTATCACATCTGCTCGAGCCGGACGGTGCTGCACAAAATCTATCACGACCGCGAGCGGCCCTCGCATGTTCTGCTGCCGGTTATTCCGGAATGAGCGCGCGTTGACGGCAATGCGTCGTTACCAGCGGCGCCAGCCGCGGTGCCAACCCCAACGCGGGCCGTAATAATCGTAATAATTCGGCCGCCACCAGCAACGATAGGGTCCGCAGACCCAGCGTGCATCTTGCAGCCCCGAACTGAGCTGCGCCGTGGCGCCGAGATTGGCCGCGGGCATGGCCGTCGCGCCGCCAATCATGCCGACGCTGACGATCGTCGCGGCCAGGACCGACTTCAGACAGGTCATTTCGTTCGCTCCCTGGATTGTGATGCCGCCCCGGTCGATAACGCACGTTCCGCCGCCGGGTTTCGGCGGGTTCCGCGGCGAGGACCGGTCAAATGGCCGCGGCCCGAGGGCTGCTCCGTCGGCGAAGCCCCATGATCCTTGACCCCGCGGCGCATTGCCGACATCTGTTCGACGCAAAACAGGTTTGAGACGATGGCGCTGCCGCTACCGGCCATACCGGTCGTCGATCTTCGCGTAGGCGGTCCGCCGCGCCATGCCCGGCTAAGCGGGGGGGAGGCGCGCGCTTTGCGTGACGCCTGTCTCGATTTCTTTCCCCGCGCGGCGCTGCCGCTTATTCCGTCGCTCGATCGCGCGTCGCGCCGCTGGCTCATGCGTTCGCGCTCGCCTTACGTGTCCGAGGTGGACGCGATTGCGTCCGAGCTTGATTTTTCCGGCGTCTGGTTGCTCAACGCGTCCTATCAATGGGCCTGTACCGTGCTCGCCGGCGAGCAGAATGGCACGCCGTGGCTTCTCCGCACGCTGGATTGGCCGTTCCGCGGTCTCGGCCGCCATACCGCCGTGGCGCGCATGCAAGGCGAGCGCGGCGAATTCTTCAGCGTCACCTGGCCGGGTTATGTCGGCGCGCTGACCGCGATGGCGCCGCTGCGCTTCGCGGCAGCCGTCAACCAGGCGCCGATGCGGCGGCGCACCGCGCATCGTTGGCTTCGTCCTTTCGATTTCGCCATCAATGCGGTTGAAATCTGGCGTACCGAGGACTTGATGCCGCCCGACCAATTGCTGCGGCAGACCTTTGAGCTATGCGACGATTTTGCCGCGGCGCGGCAGATGCTGGAGATGACGCCGGTGGCGCGGCCGGTGATCTATACGCTGGTCGGCTGCTCGGCCGACGAGCGTTGCGTCATCGAGCGCACCGAAACCGATTTTCAGAGCCGCAACGACGAAACCAGCGCGGCCAACGATTGGGTGCCGCGCCGGCCGGGCTGGGAAGGCCGCATCGGGACGCGGCGCTTCCTGACGAGTACCTTTGAGGATGCGGCGGGCTACAGCCGCGCGCGTCGCGACACGCTGAGGAATTGGGACGGCGCGCTGGCGGCGCCGGGCTTCGATTGGGTGCGCGAGCCGGTACTTAACCCATATACGCGGCTGGCGGTCGCGATGTGCCCGGCAGAAGGTATCTTGCGGGCCATCGGCTACGACCGCAGCGATGCTTTGCTGCCGGTGCCGGTCACGCAAATCTGCGAGATCACGTCGGCTGGTCGGGTGGCCGCGTAAGATTCGCGGGAAACCCAGCGTCCACGCCGCCATGACGCTGCGGTAGCGTCCGCGCGGTCGATTTAACGATAGCGATTCCAATGGATTAGGAAGAAAGCGCCATCTTGTGCTGGCGATCACACACTTTCCGGCCGGGTCACGCTACTAAAAACCATGAGCACTTGCCGGATATGGAGCCAGCCATGAACATGATCATCACCACCTACGGAATGCGCCGCGCTTCTTACTGGAACCAAGTCAGGAGTCAATTTGTCGAGTGGCGCCGCCGGTCTCATTCGCGTCACGAGCTGCAGTTTCTGAGCGACCAGACTTTGCGCGATATCGGGTTGACGCGCTGCGAGGTCCATCGCGAAGCCACAAAGCCGTTTTGGATGGCTTGATCCGGCTGCTCTGACCGGCGCACGTCAAATCAGGCGAGCGAAGCGACGGGCCGCCCCCAGGGGCGGCTCATTTCTTTTGCGGTGTCGCACCCGTTTGCAGGCCGCGGCGCAATTTGGCTAGCATGCGAATGGCGCATACGCGCCGCGGAGCAGGATCCCACAAAGTGGAATCCGGTTTTGGACGAGATCGTGCTCAAACGGACAGACAAACGAGGCGCTCGCCATGCCTAAGATCAAGGCCAAGGACGGCGTCGCGCTTTATTTCGAGGAGGCCGGGGTAGGGACGCCGGTCGTCTTCGTCCATGAATTCGCCGGCGATTACCGCACCTGGGAGCCGCAGATGCGGCGCTTTTCGCGCTCGCACCGCTGCGTCACTTACAGCCAGCGCGGCTATCCGCCGTCCGACATTCCGGCGGAGCCGACCCAATATGGCCAGGATATTCTGCGCGGCGACGTTATTGCCTTGATGGACGCGCTCGGTATCGCGAAAGCTCACGTGGTCGGGCACTCGATGGGCGCCTATACGTCGCTGCATGTCGGCCTGCGCCATCCTGAGCGCTGCCTTTCGGTGACGGCGGCCGGCTGCGGCTGGGGCTCATTGCCCGACCCGGCGGCGCGCGAGGCGATGCGCGCGCAGGCGCTCGAAAGCGCCAAAATGTTCGTCGAAAGAGGCATGGCGGAAGCGGCCGTGCTCTATACCAATGCGCCGTCCCGCCTGTCGCAGAAATACAAGGACCCGCGCGGCTTTGCCGAATTCGTGCGCATGCTCAGCGAGCACTCGGCGCTCGGCCATTCACTGACCATGGCGCAATTGCAAAGCAAGCGGCCTAATCTGTGGGACATGGCGCCCGACCTGAAAAGATTCACGGTGCCGCTTCTGGTCATTTGCGGCGACGAGGACGAAACCTGCCTCGACGGCAGTGTCTTTCTCAGGCGTACGGTGCCGACCGCGGGCCTTCTGGTTATTCCGCGCACGGGGCACACCATCACCAGCGAGGAGCCCGACGCCGTCAACGCCGCTCTCGCGGAGCTCTTTGCCGCCGCCGAGGCGGGCCGCTGGCTCACGCACAAACCGCCGCCATGACGCCATGAGCGAGTCGAAGGTCACCATGCCGGGCCGGGCGCCCTTCGTGGCGCCGTTTCGCCATCCGGCCTTTGCGGTGATCTGGACGGCGACATTGGTCTCGAATATCGGCGGCTGGATGTATAGCGCGGCCTCGGGCTGGCTGATGACGAGCCTCAATCCCGATCCGCTAATCGTCGCCATGGTCGCGGCCATGAGCAGCCTGCCGATCTGTCTGTTCGCCATTCCGGCGGGCGCGCTCGCGGACATTTTCGACAAGCGCAAGTTTTTGATCGTGGTCGAGACCCTGACGACGGCGGTGTCGGCAATCTATGCGGTGATCGTCGGTCTCGGCTTGGCGACGCCGGAAAACTTGCTGCTGTTCACGTTTCTGATCGGCGCCGCCGGCGCGCTGACGGTGCCGGCCTGGCAGGCCGTCGTGCCGCGACTCGTTCCCAAAGCCGATCTGCCGCCCGCCATCGCTGCCAACAGCGTCGGCGTCAATATCTCGCGCGCGCTCGGTCCCGCGCTCGGCGGCGCAACGATATCGGCCTACGGCATTGTCGCGCCGTTTTGGCTCAACGCGGCGTCGAATCTGGCGATCGTCGGATCGCTTTTGTGGTGGCGTCCGGCGCGACGCTCTGGCACGCGGCTGCCGCCCGAGCGTTTCGGTCAGGCGATCTTGGCGGGCTTGCGCTACGCCCGGCACAATCGGCATCTGCGCGCGACGCTGATCCGCGCCGCCGGTTTCTTCTTGTTCGCCAGTGCCTATTGGGCGCTGCTGCCGCTGGTCGCCCGGGAGCAGATCGCCGGCGGACCCGGCCTCTACGGCATTTTGCTCGGCGTCATCGGCGCGGGCGCCGTGAGCGGCGCATTTCTGCTGCCATGGCTGAAGGAAAAACTCGGGCCGGATCGGCTGATGGCGCTTGGCGCGCTCGGCCAGGCCATCGCGATGGTGCTGTACGGGCTTGCCCGCGAACCGCTGACGGCACTCGTTGCGAGCGCCATCGCCGGCGCCTCCTGGATCGCGGCGCTGGCGACGCTCAGCGTTTCCGCCCAAGTCGCGCTGCCCGATTGGGTGCGTGGGCGCGGGCTTGCCCTTTACACGACGGTATTTTTCGGCTGCTTGACGCTCGGCAGTGCCGGATGGGGCGAAGTCGCCGTCCTCGCCGGTCTGCCGGACGCGCATTTTCTTGCCGCGGCCGGCGCGGTCGTTGCGATCGCGCTGACCTGGCCGTGGAAACTGCAAACCGGCGCCGGCGTCGATCTCACGCCGTCGATGCATTGGCCAGTTCCGCTCACCGCACAGCAGATCGAGCACGATCGCGGACCGGTCCTGGTCACGGTCGAATATCGGATCAACCCTTCCGACCGCGACGCCTTCCTCGAAGCGCTGGCGAAGCTCGAGCATCAGCGCCGCCGCGACGGCGCCTATGCGTGGGGCGTGTTCGAGGATGCCGCCGTGGAAGGGCGCATCGTCGAGACATTCCTCGTCGAATCTTGGATAGAGCATCTGCGGCAGCATGAGCGGGTCACCCAGGCCGATCGCGTGCTGCAGAACGCCGTGCATCGTTTCCATCTCGCCGGCGAACCGAAGGTCACGCATTTGATCGCTGCCGAAGTCGAGTAGCTCGCCCGGTAAGCGGCAGACTACTCACTCGGGTCATGCGTCGCGGCGCCCAGCAGATTTCTTGCGACCGCGGCCCAGGCCAAGTTTTTGATGTCGACAAGGGGCGGATTGTCGAGCACGGCGACGGATTCGCTGCGCTGATCGCAGCCTGCGACCAGCACCGAAACCTTGATGTCGCCGTCGGTGTAATAAAGATCGCCTTCGCCATTATGGCCATCGATTGTCGGTCCGATTCCGGAAACCTCGTAGATCGTGAGGACTACCTTTGCGCTTCTGAGATCGGTGGTGAGCAGATCGCGATCGGCATCGACGTCCGGCGCAATGTGATGGGTGACGCGCGCGTCGTCGTGGCTCAAGCCGACGCCATGGTCGAAGGTCGCGGCGCCGAGCCAGACCGCGCGGCCCTCGTCGCCGTGTTCGAGCACCCGCCAAAATCGCACATGGTGCCGCCGGTCGGCGCTCGTTCCGGCCGGTTTTTCGAAGGCCAAGTCTTGTTGCTTATTGTCGTAATACAGGTGACTGACCGGTGCGTCGCGATACGGACGGTCGAGCAGCACGCTGCCGACGATCTCGACGCTCGAGCGCAACGTTATCGGATCGGCGGGATACCAGCCGGCGGCGTTCATGGCGCAGAGTACATCTGCGCGCGAGCCGACCAGACCGACATTGATCGGATCGCCAGGAATACCGCTTGCGGTGCGCGTGACCATCGACAGCCCTGCAAGAGCATGCTGGTGCTCGTAGTGTCGCCAGAACAGGGGCAGCACGATGTAGGCGACCAGAAAATAGAGCCCCACGGCGCTGCCCGCGGCAGTGACGAGAAGGGCTCCCCATTTGACGTGATGCGCACGGATTTGCATGGCTCGACCGATACTAGGTCTGCCAAATGCCGGTTACTATCGCAATGGCGCGGTTGTCCGGCCATCGGCCGGGCAAGACGCGCTTTTAGTGGCGTTTGCGCAACGACTCTTCGAGTTGGCGCAATTGCCGGTCGGCCGACGCGGTCGCTCGCGTTTCGATCGATCTGTATTTGGCGATCAGCTCTTCTCCGAACGGAGTCACAAGTGCGCCGCCGCCGCGCGCACCGCCGGGTCTGGTCGTCACCACCGGGTCGCGAAAGCACCGCTTCAGGTCGTCGACCAGGAGCCAGGCACGGCGATACGACATGCCGAGCGAACGGCCGGCCTGCGAGATCGAACCGGTTTCGCGGATCGCCTCAAGCAGCCTGATCTTGCCCGGGCCGAGCGCGCGGTTCGGCCCGAAATCGATGCGGACCGTTAGTCTTACGCCGGCCATTGAAGCGCACCTACTTCCAGCGCAGCCGTTCAAGGATCGCGCGTCCCATCACCCAGTCTTTGTCCTCAGCCGACAGGAAATCGAGTGTCTCGGTGAAATGGGTAATGCGCTGCTTATAGGTCGCCTTGTTGTAGGAATTCGTCAGATCGGTTCCCCAATAGCAGCGGCGCGGCCCGAAGGCGTCGAACAGCCGGCGGATATGCGGTGTCATGTCGGCGAACGGATAGGCCTCGGCCGAGTAGAACGGCGTCGTCGAAAGCTTCACCGACACATTTGGGTATTTGGCCAGCGCCGCCGTTTCAGCGACCGCTTCGGCGAGCTTGCCGGATTTGGCGACCTCGCCGGTGGTGCCGAGATGGTCGGCGATCATGATCAGCCCTGGATAGCGTTCGGCGACGCGGGCGAAGTTTGCCATCGGTGCGCCATAGAACATCACCGGCAGTTCGAATTTTTCGGCGAGCGGCCAGAACCAGTCGACGGTGCCGTCGGAGAGCCATGACCACTGCGGCGGGTGAAATGTCAGCCGGATGCCGAGCATATTGGGCTGCTTCCTCCAATCCGGCAGGAGCTTTGCCGTGCTCGGATCGTTGACCGGGATCCGGCCCATCACCGCAAAACGGCTCGGATAACGCCGCACCGCTTCGAGCGCATAGTCATTGCGGTCACCCTCCCAGGACGGCGGCACGATCACGGCGCGGTCGACGCCGGCTTCGTCCATCATCGGCACGAGCTTCTCGATCAGGAAGGGCTCGGGCAATTGCGCCACGCGGTTGGGCAGCCACGGCCGGTCCGGCGTATTGGCCAGCCACAGATGAGCTTGTGCGTCGACGATCATGGCGCGCCCTCCCGGATTTGGGCTCGGAGTCTGCCGTGCAGCGAAGCGTCCGGCAATGCCGTCCGTCGCGATTTAATCAGAGCCGCCGCAGCGGCAGCGACCAGGCGAGCCAGGTACCCACGGCGGTGAAGCCCGCGATGGTGAGGAAGGCGAAGTGAAAGGCGTCGCCGATCTGCGCGTGGACGATCGCTTGCCGGGCCGGCGCCAGTGCCGCGATCGCATCGGGACCGCGCTCGATGATGCTTCCAAACAATATCGCGGTGTCGCGGTCGGTCACCGTGAGGATGGAAAACAGAACCGCGGCGACCGTCGCCGTGCCGAATGCCGCGCCGACCGAGCGCGAGAATTGCACGGTCGCGGCGCCAGTGCCCAACAGCTGCGGTCCCGACACCGCCTGCACCGTCACCTGAACGACGCCCATCACGGTTCCCATGAACAGCGCGAGGATGCAGAACGACCAGGCCAGCTCCGTGGTGCTCAGATACGGAATCCAGAACGCCAGCATCAGGAGCCCGGCAGTTGCACCGATCAAACCATAGGTCGGGAACACTGCGGTGCGCCCCGTTCGTGTCACCATCTGGCCCGTGGCCATCGAGCCGATGCCGATGCCGGCCGTCAGCGGCAACAGCATCAGTCCGGTCTCCGAGGGAGACATGCCGCGAACCGCGCGCAGATAGATCGGCAGGAAGGTGATCAGCGACACCAATGCCGCGCCGTGGCAGGCGGCCATGGCGTCGGCGCGCCAGATCGACGCCTGCCGGAACAGCGCCGGCGGGATAAGCGGCGAGGTGGTGAGCCTCTCCTGCCAGATGAGGAGCCCGAGCGAGACCAAGCCAACCGCGAGCAGCCCGAGCGCCATCGGCAGCGTGCTGATCTCCATGCGCTGCACTTGTTCGAGCGCCAGGATGACCGGTCCGACGAAGAAGATGAACAGCACCAGCCCGGGAGAGTCGAACGTAGTGCGGCGGCGATCGCCTTGGCGCGGCGGAATGCGAAACACGAAGGCCATGGCGAGCAGGCCGAGCGGAATATTGACCAGGAAGATCGATTGCCAGCCGAAGGCCTGGGTCAGATAGCCGCCGGCCACCGGGCCGAACGAGTTGGAACTGACAGCGATGCCGGCGAGGTAGCCCTGATAGCGGCCACGCTCGCGTGGCGGTATCGACTCGCCGATCAGCGCCTGGGACAAAGTCATGAGGCCGCCGCCGCCGAATCCCTGCAGCACACGGAACAGTGTTAGGAGTTCGATATTCGGGGCGAGCGCGCAGAGCACCGATCCGACCATGAACAGCGCGAGGGCCGCCATCATCATGAAGCGCCGGCCAAAAGTGTCGCCGAGCCGTCCATAAACCGGGGCCGCGATGGTATTGGCGATCAGGTAGGAGACCACGACCCACGAAGCGCGTTCGATTTCACCGAGACTCGAGGCGATCGCCGGTAGCGCGGTAGCGACGATGGTCTGATCCGCCACCGCAAGGAACATCGGCAGCATGATCGGAGGAAAGACCTTGAGGAATTGCGCGCCGGGCGATTGCACAGGCTGGGGGCGCGCTGCTTCGGTCGGAGCGGCCGCAAGCGGACTCTCGACCGCGGCGCGATCGGCATCCTCCCCCTTATTCAGCGATTCATTCATTGCGCGCTAGCGGCCGATTGACCGGTAACGAATGCGGCAAGGCCATCCCCGGCGCAACCCCGGTAGGCGGCGTTTATGCGAAATTTTCCCTGCGTTTATAGGGCCGGGTTCACCGTCAATTCAGGGCGAACCCGTGCCAACCAGCCTGCATTCGCAGCGCGAACACGGAGCTTTGAGAAGGGATACTCGACCGAAGTTGCGGCCGCCCCAATAGCGCGGCCTGACGCCGACAAAATGCCGGCCGTCTGGAAGGACGGCCGGCCTCTTTGCGATCGTGAACGCTTCAGCCGACGAAGCTGACGCGCTCTTGTTCACGGGCTTCTTCTTCCGTAGTCGGCTGCGCCGGCAATTGCAGCACGCTCGCGGCTTGGCCTTCGCATAACAGCGTCAGCAGTACCGTCCGCCCATCCGGAAACTCCAACGCATCGTGATGCGCCGCCATCTTGTCTTTGTTGACTTGGCGAAAGATGGCGGTTTGGTGGTTGATGGTCTTGGTCTTCCAGCCGAGCAGGCCGGCTGGCAGGCAGGCAACATCGCTGGCAAAGGCCAGCTCGGTGCCGGGCAGAATGCATACTGCCATTCCCGGGTCGTCGGCGGCGGAGAACCCGCGGGTCCCGGTCCCAAAGTCACGCGTTACGAGCTTGTCGCCGACTTTCGCCGGCCTCGACCGAACGTTCTGAAGGCTAAAGTCACACATTGGTGGCTCCTTTCGCAAGCTTGCGTTAGTCAGCCCCGGCAACCCCCTTAACAACCACTTCAAGCAAGATTGGTGCCGCACCTTGGCAACCGCGGGGCATTTCGGCTCGTACTGCCTCAATGCGCCGTCCGAGCCTCGTCGATTGCCGTCCTGCTCTCGCTCAGAAATCGGCCCCGAGCGCCGGCGAGTGCGGGTTTGGGGCGGCCGTCGGCTTGTGTCTTGCCCGAGGCGGGAGAAATCGTCAGTCGCCGCCGGGTATTTTTTGGCAGCCCGCCTGCGGCGGAGGCGAATCGCGGCATCCGGCCAGGTGACAGGCCCCGTCGGGCGGTCATTGCACCGTGATGCCACCCACCATGCCGTTCCAATCATGGTCGGAGCAGCGCAAATCGTAGGTTCCGGGCTTTCCGGGCGTTAGAAACAGATCCTTGGAGTCGCCGGGCTGCATCACGATCTCGGTGTGCTCGCGGTTGAGCACTTCCGGATTGTCGATCTTGGCGGTGGCGAAAAATGTCGGCGCGGTAAACTCGTGGGTTTCCTTGCCATGGTTTTCGAGATGCAGCCGGTAGTGCACGTCATGCCGGAAGGTGAGGTGATCGGGCATGAACCTATAGTCGACCATCACGATGTTGAGCGTTTCGGTCGGCGGCGCGGCGGCGCCGAGAGCGAAGCCGAGCATTGAGAGCAAGCCGAATTTAGCGAAGTTTCTGATCATGGCTGCCGTCCCGGGCAAATTCACGAATGCTTCATCTCAATGTCCCACCGCCGCCCGACCGCCATGCAGTTGCACCCGCCGCACCATCAGGAGCACGAGCGGAATCATTAGGGCGGCCGTAATGGAGCAGACATGGAAGACGTCGACATAGGCCAGAATGGTCGCCTGCGTCCGCACCAATTGGCCGATCACGCCGATCGCCTGATTGTTGGCGTCGACGGCGGTCGAGCCGTGATGCATGAAGTAGCGCGATATTTGCTGCAGCGTCGATTGGAACGCCGGCGACGACGGGATGGTATTCTCGACCAGGCGCGATTGATGGAACTGGGTACGTTGGGCGAGGATCACATTGGCGAGCGAAATGCCGATGCTGCCGCCAAGATTACGGGCGACGTTCATCAGCGCCGAGGCTTGATTGGTCTTGTTCGCCGGCAACCCGTCATAGGCCACGGTATTGATCGGAATGAACATGAACGGCAGTCCGACCATCTGGTAGACGCGCACCCAGCCGAAATAGTCGAAGCTCGCATCGGGCGTCAGCGAGGTCGAATACCACATCGACAGCGCGATGCCGGCAAGTCCGATGGTCATCAAATATTTGGGCTGAAAGCGGCCGGTGATGACGCCGGCAATCGGCATGATGAGCAGCATGGCGATGCCGCCGGGCATCATGGCAAGGCCAGACAGCATGGCGGTGTAAGGAAACGTGGTCTGCAGCAGCTGCGGCATGATCTGGTTCGAGCCGAACAGGATTGCGCCGACCAGGAGCATGACAAAAAAAGACATGCCGAATTGGCGGTGAAACAATAGCCGCAACTCGACGATCGGTTCCTTCTGCATGAGCTCCCAGGGAATGAAGCCCGCGAAGGCGACGCCGGCGACAACGGAGAAGGTCAAGATAGTGTCCGATCTGAACCAGTCGTCGAGCTGTCCGCGGTCGAGGACGACTTCGAGGCAGGCGAGCGTGAGCGCGATAAGAAAGAACCCCACCCAGTCCACTTTTAATCCGCCGGCCAGACGTTCTTCCCGTTCGCGCTCGAGCACTTCGGGCTCATCGACTAGCCAATGCACCAGCGCCAGCGACGCGAGCCCGATCGGGACGTTGATGAAAAAGATCCAGTGCCAGGAGAAATTGTCGGTGATCCAGCCGCCGATGGTCGGACCGACGGTGGGCGCGACAATCACGGTGATGCCGTAGAGCGCAAAGGCCTGGCCGCGTTTTTGCGGCGGAAAGGTATCGGCGAGGATCGCCTGTTCGCTGGTCGGCATGCCGCCGCCGCCTAGCCCCTGCAGGATGCGGCAAACGATCAGAAAGCTCAAATTCGGCGCCAGCCCGCAGAGCAGCGAACTGGCCGTAAACAGCGCCACGCAGATCATATAGAAACGCTTGCGGCCCAGCACGTTCGACAGCCAGCCGCTCGCCGGCAGCACCACCGCGTTGGCAATCAGATAGGTGGTGACGACCCAAGTGCTTTCATCGACGCTCGCCGCAAGACTGCCGGCGATGTAGCGCAGCGACACATTGGCGATGGCGGTGTCGAGGACCACCATGAAAGTGGCGATCGAAACGACGACGGCGACCAGCCATGGATTGCGGTCGCCGGCGGCGGAACGGCTGTTGTCCCAGCCGCCGCTCAGCGCGCGATCGCTCATCGCACCTTCACCGCCGGAACGACCGACATGCCGGGACCCAATTCGACGTCCGGAGGTTGGTCGAACACGATCTTGACCGGTATGCGCTGCACGATCTTGACGTAATTGCCGGTCGCGTTCTCGGCGGGGAGCAGGCTAAACGCAGTGCCGCTACCGGCCTGAATGCTGTCGACACGGCCGGTGAATTTGCGATCGGGATAAGCGTCAATCCTGATGTCGACCGGTTGGCCCGGCCGCATCACGTCGAGTTCGGTCTCCTTGAAATTGGCCGTCACCCAGACTTGGCGAGGTACGAACATCATCAAGGCTTGGCCGACCGCCGCATAGCCGCCTTTGGCGGCGCTGAGCCGCGTCACCCGGCCTTCGACCGGCGCGGTGATGATGGTGCGCGACAGGTTGGCTTGGGCTTGCTCGAGTGCCGCTTGCGCCTGCGCCAATTGCGCTTGGGATAATTTGCGTTGCGCCTCAAGCACCGGTTCCTGCTTCTCGGTCGCGATGGCATTGGCCTGGGCGGCCGCGAGGGACGCCTGGCTTTGCAACAGATTCGACGAATATTGCTGTGCCTGTTCGGTGGTCGCGGTGCCCTGCTTGGCCAATTGCTCGTAGCGCTCGGCTTGCTGCTGGGCAAAGGTCAGCGCGGCTTGCGCTTGGGTGACCTGCTTATCAGCCTGCTCGATCCGCGCGCGCTGGGCGGCGATCTGGGCGGCGAGATTGGTGATGCTCGCCTGCGCCTGTTCGACCTGGGCTTTGGCCTGGTCGACTTGGGCGATGTAGTCGCGGTCGTCGAGCCGCACCAAGGCGCTGCCGGCGCCTACGACCTGGTTATCGGTCACCGGAACGTCGACGATGGCCGCACTGACTTGGGCGCTGATCTGGACCGTTCGTGTATCGATGAAGGCATCGTCGGTCGATACGTATTGTCGGGCGTTAAGCCACCACAGGATGAGCGCAACCAGGAGGATGATGGCGCCGATCGCGATTGCGATCACAAGACCGCGGCGTTGCCGCAGCGTATTGCGCCACGAGCGACTTTTCGCCGCCCCTCCAGCGGAGGTTTGGACCTCACGGCCGGGGGCAGATTCGGTCCGGCGCTCACTGTCGACGCGCTGATCCATGATGGACGCTTAAACGTTTGTCCCGCCAATAGGTTGCCCGACGGCAATGAGCCGTTCCCCCTCTGGCGCGCTTTGCTTTAGCCGGTAATGCCGGCGGAGGCCAGTCAGGATGGACCGGGCGTGGCGCCAGGATGCAGAGACGCCGAGATCTTCTGGACGAACTCGTCGAGTTCGTCGGGAGCGAGGTCGCTGACGGCCCAGAAATCGAGCCCTTCCTCCGCCCAATGACGGACATTGTAGCCTTGAATTGTCTTCGTTACTTCGCCGGCATGCTTGGCGCCCAGACGCTGTGCGACGAATAAATTAATGACGTGTTTGCGGCGCTGGTAGACGACCGAGGCCACCGGCTCGCCATCGATATAGTCGAGGCGTCCGCCCAATAGCGTAAAGCCCTGCGCCGTCAGATCGATGACCGGCGGCGCCACGTCGAGCTTGCCGTTGAACCAGGGCTTGACCGTGTGCTGGTCGCTGGTTTCCACGTCCATCAAGTGTCCGGGCTGCAGCGAGCGGATATGCGCCGACACGACTTCGTCGGCGACGGTTTGGTTCTTGTCGCCGCGCATAACGGCCAGCACCAGGCTCGCGGCCAGCGCCGCGGACACGACCGAGCCGGTCGCGAAGCCGCCGAAGAATGTCCGCCGCGACGGCCGAGTGAATTGACGCGGCGCGATAATCTCGGCCGTAGGCTGCGGCAGCACCGCCTCGATGCGGGCGCGCAGGCTCGCCGGCGCGGTCTCTTTCAATTGGGCTCCGGCCATCGCATCGTGCAGGGCGCGAAACGATTTGAGCCGCTCGGCGCAGGCCGCGCAGATTTTCACGTGCGCTTCCACGTCGCGGGCATGGCCGGCGTCGAGTTCGCCGTCGATCAACGCGTGCAGCAGCATCTCGCAGTCAAAGCAGTTCATGGCGCCGATCCTTGCGCTGCTTCTACCGGAGCGTCGTCGGCTGAGTTCCACGCCGCCCGCAGCATCGCACGTGCCCGCGCCAACCGCGACATCACCGTGCCGACCGGGATGCGGGCGACCTCGGCGATCTCATCGTAGGACAGGTCATTCACCTCGCGTAATACAATGGCCTCGCGGAACGGTTGCGGCAGATCGGCAATCAGGCGGCGGATCGTCGCGCCATCCTGCTCGCGCAATAATGCGACTTCCGGCGAAGTTTGCGGCTCCTGCCACATCGGCTCCCCCGCCGCCGGCGCATCCTCGGCAAAATCTGTCGGCGTCTCGTGCTTGCCGCGCCGCGCGAATTCGGCGTGGCAGACGTTACGCAATATGGTCAAAAGCCAGGGTTTCATCGCCGGACCGCGATAGCTGTCGAAATGGCGCAGCGCGCGCAGATAGCATTCCTGCACCGCATCGTCGGCGTCGGCCGCATTACGCATGAGGTAGCGCGCCAGCGCATAGACATCGTCCAGATAGGGCAGCGCTGCGTCGCGAAAGCGCCGCGCTCTTTCTTGTTCGGCATTTGCATCACCTGACATCGTAGTGCGGCCGGCCGTCCAAAATGCCGTCACCCCTTCCGTCTCTTCGCCCGCAAGCGGGGGAAGGTTGCTCAGTGATCCCTCCCCCGTATGCGGGGGAGGGCGGGCGGGGAACCGATCGAGCATCACTGGGTAGCGTTGCTGCCGGTCGAAGCTTCTACCACGATGGTGCCCACCATATGCGGGTGAACGTAGCAGAAGTATTGATAGGTGCCAGGCGTCGTAAACGTAAACGAAAAACTCTGGTCGGTATCGAGCGCCCGTGACTTCGGAAAGGCGTTGGTCGAAGACGCAATGCCGTGCGGGATATCGTCCTTATTGGTCCAGGTAACGGTGGTACCGGCCTTCACCGTCAACGGCGTCGGGTTGAAGGTGAAATTGTCGATCGAGACGGCCCCGGCCGGCGCCGCATTTTGCGCCCGGACCGGCAGCACGACCGCCGCCAGCATGGTCGCGGTTGCGGCGCCGAGTACCGCCGCCACCAAGGCGCTTCGCGCTGTACTTGAGAGCGTCATGACACGTCTCATCCCTTGAGCGGACTGTCGATGATCGCGAGCCGCTGCTCGTTCTGTTTGAACGTGACATTGGTGATACCGAGCATGGTGCGCAGCTGCTCGTCGGGGACCTTCATGGGTCCGGGCGATGGCGCGGTGCCGGGAGCCGGCTGCGGGAACGCGGTCGAGCGCGCGGTATGGAAGGTGATATTGCCTTCCACCTTCTGCATTACCTGGTGGATGTGGCCGTTGAGCACCGTGACCGAGCCGAAGCGCTTGAGATAGGACAGCGCCTGGGCGCCGTCCGAGGTGCCCCAGCCCCACTCCGGATAGACGGTCCACAGCGGGATGTGACCGAACACCACAATCGGCGTCGACGCCGAGCGGCCTTTGACGTCGTCTTCGAGCCATTCGATCTGGTCGGCGCCGAGGTTGCCGAGACCGCCGGCTTTGAGGTCGACGACATTGTTGAGGCCGATGAAGTGGACGCCGTTGGCGTCGAAGGAATACCAGCCGGAGCCCTTGGTGCCGCGGCCGTAGCGCTCGCGGTAAAATTTCATGTCGGGGTCGAGAAAATCGTGCTCGCCGGGGACGTAATGCACGTCGAGGCGGGTTTGCGAGATCACCCGATCGGCATCGTCGAACTGCGATTCCAGTGACAGATGGCTGATGTCACCGGTGTGAATTGCAAAGGCCGGCTTCTTCGCAAGCGCATTGACCTTGGCCACCGCTTCTTCCAGCGTGCCGAGCGCATTGGGATTGGCCGGCTTATCGAACCCGACATGGCTGTCGCTGAGCTGCAGGAAAGTAAGCCCCTTGGTCTCTTCCGCCGCCTGCGCCTCGCCCACGATGCCCAGCGAGTGCGGAACGCCGCCGGCGATGGTCCACAGCACGCCGGTGCCGGCCCAGGTCATGCATTCCAAGACTTTACGCCGGCTGACGCCGTCTTCCCGATCGGAATCGCTCATTGCTCATCTCCGTTGAGGCCGAAGTTCCGCAGCTATTGCGGCTTCCGGAGACCAGATCGGGCAGCTACGGGCTTTATTCCCGATACGGCTAAAATTAATGGGCGGCACCTGCGGCCCGCTGCTATATCTCGCAACCCTCTCAAGGCGCCGGGCGCGCCAGCATCGCTGGTCTAATGCTGCAACCGAGCTTCACATCGGTGGAGACGCGGAGGTCGTGGGTCGTCGCCAGCGTCATTCTGGTGATCATGGCGATTGCGTTTGGCGCGCCCTGGATCACCGTGGTGGCGCTCAAAAACATCGCCGCCGAGGTTAATGGCGAACGCTCGGTTCCGGCTCTCGCCAGCGCGCTGATGTGGATCGGTTCCGGCGTCGGCGGCATAGTGATGGGCCGCGTCGCCGAGCGCGTGGGCATCCGCTTCACCGTCATTTTCGGTTCGGCGATGATCGCGACAGGCTTGGCGCTGTCGACGCTGGGCCCGTCCTGGCCGCTCTATATCGGCCACGGGTTGTTCATCGGCTTGATCGGCATCGGCGGCATCAATGCGCCATTTTACGTTTATATCAGCCGCTGGTTCGACCGTCGGCGCGGCTCGGCGCTGGCCTTGATTTCGAGCGGCGCCTATCTCGCCGGCACGCTTTGGCCGCCGATCTTCGCGCGCCTGATCGCTTACGCGGGCTGGCGGCAGACCATGCTGTATTACGCCGCGCTCGAACTCATTCTCATCGTGCCGGCAGCCGTGATCGTGCTGCAATCGCCGCCGGAGGCGCCGCATCACGCGGCGGCGTCAGGCACCGCGCACAAGAGTAAATCGGTCCTTGGATGGCCGCCGAATTTCGTTTTTGCGCTGCAGATGTGCGCGATCTTCACCTGTTGTATCCCGATGTCGATGCCGCAGGCGCATCTGGTGGCGTTCTGCAGCGATCTCGGCATCAGCCCCGCGCATGGCGCCGCGATGGTGTCGGTGCTGCTCGGCGCCGCCTTCTTCAGCCGGCAGCTCTGGGGCGTGATCTCCGATCGGATCGGCGGCCTCTATACGATGCTGATCGGCTCTGCCTGCCAGGCGCTCGGCATGGCGGCGTTCCTCCTGACCCAGGACGAGGTCGGCCTGTTCACCGTCGCGGCGTTGTTCGGCATGGGCTTCAGCGGTCTTGTTCCCGCCAACGTTCTTGCGTCGCGCGAAATGTTCTCGGTCGACCAAGCCTATTGGCGGATGCCGACGCTGTTGCTGTGCAGCGGCTTCGGCATGGCGGGCGGCGGCTGGATCGCCGGCGTGCTCTATGACTATTTCGGCTTTTATGCGCCGGCCTTCGCCACCGGACTGGGCGTCAATCTTTTGAATCTTTTGATTGTCAGCACGCTGGCATTCCGGCGCCGGCAAACCGTGATGGCGTAAATTCCCGCTAGTGCGCCGAGGAAACTGATTTCGCCGTTGGCGGGCGGGCGCGGCTCGCACAAAATTCCTCGACTGCGGCAACGACCGCCGCGCCGGTGAGTGCGCGGCGTTCCGGGCTCGCCAATTGCAATTCCTCTTGCCGATTGACGATCGAGCCCGCCTCGAGCAGCACCGCCGGCATTCGCGTCATGCGCAGCACGATCAATTCGTCATAACGGTAGACGCCCGCTTGGGCATCGAGCAGCACGCGGCGGCGATGACCCATCAAGGGCAGCGTGTAATGCGGCGTGTATTGCAAGCCGCGCGCTTGCAATTCCTTGCCCAGAAACCTGCCGAAGGCCAGGCTGCCGGCGCGGTCGGGATTATCATGCGATATGAAGATCGCATAGCCGGGGTAGTCGTCGTTAAAATGGTTCTCTTGACCCTCATATGTCCACGTCTGCAAAAGATTGTCCGGTACCGAGTCGTGATGGACCGCGATGAATAGATCGGCCGGCAGTGCATTCGCTTTGATCGCCCGCTGAATGAGGCCCGCGGGAGGCGCCGCCGCGGTGACGAGAAGCGTGGTGTGGTCGAAGCCGGCCGCGACAAGCGCTTGTGCTATCTCTTGCCCGAGTTGCAGGTTGAAGGTGTATTCGGGAACGCCGCGGGCGCTGATGGCGCCCGGCACTTCGGCGGTGTGGCCGACATCGACCACGGTGCGGAACGCCGATCGTGCGCAGCTTGCCGCCGTGGACCTTGCCGCAGCGACGGCGTGGTCTTGCGCGCGCGTCGCTTGATGGATGCTCATGAATAGCAGCATCGCCAAAACGGCGGAAACAGCGATCCCGGCGCGCCGCGAGACACACATAAATTGCGCGCTCCTATCGTGGTGGCCATCAAGTTCCGGCGACGCACCGGCCGGAGGGCATAGCTCGCGCCGGCGGCCGCCCTTGTGCGCGACACGCTCCTGTCGTACCAAACAAGACGAAAACTGGTTGGGTGGGTCAAGCGTATAATGGCCAAATTCGTCGGTAGCTGCGTCGTCCTGTTTGTGCTCGCGGTCGGGTTCATTGTGGTGACCCAGGCGCAGGATTTCGCTGCTTTGTTCGAAGCGTTTCGCGGCGAGCCGTTGACGCAAAAGCTGGCCTGGTTCCTGGTCGTTCTCATCCCTATCGCGCTCGTCCCGTCGGCCTTGTGGCTGTGCGACGCGCTGGTCCGGCAACGCAAGACGGCCGACGCGCTTGAGCTACGGCTCGGCGGTGTGCGCCAGGGTGTCAAGGCGCTGGTCCAGGCGCAGGTCGATGCCGACGCATCGATTCATCATCTGGCCCGCACCGATCCGGAGGACGCCATCGGCGCGGTGACGCAGCGGCTTGCCGAAGCGCAAGGGACGGCGCAAGTCCAGCAAACCCGCAACGAGATCGGCGACCTGCAAACGCGTGTCGATGCATTGCGGACGCAACAGCAGGCGCTGCGCGAACGTCTCGTTCCGGTGCTCGAGAAACGCCGAGCCGTCGAACAGCTGTTTGCCGAACTCGATAGCCGCGAGCGCGACATCGACAATGCGCTTGCGGAGATTGCGAGCGGCGACGACACGATCGCGATCGATCTTCAGTTGAGCGGCCTTGCCGAATTTGTCCGGCGCGGGCACCAGCGCTGCGACGAAATCGAACAAGCCTCGAATAAGCTTGCGAGCCTCAAGCAGGACTACGCCGATCTCCATAGCCGGCTTGCGCCCTATGCGGCGCCGGATGACGGCGTCACACGCCGCGTCAAGGAATTGGGCGAGGCGCGCGACCGGCTCGCGGCGCAGATCGAATCGTTGCAGCAGACGCCGCAGGGCCACCTTGCGGCGCGCGTGCAGGACTTTGCCGACGACCGGACGCGGCTCGAGGACGGCATGGCGAGCCTGGAATCGCAATATTCGAAGCTTGCGACTTTGCGTCAGGATGTCGAGGCGATTTCGGCCGGCTTCGGCCGCGCCCTCGATACGCTGACCGAGAAAGGCGCCGCCGATCCCGATACGCGCCTTGCCGAGCTGTCCGGCTTCGTCAAATCGACGCAAACAAAATTCGATGAGATCGAGCGCAGCATGGCGCGCTTCGGCAGTTTGCGGTCGGAGCTCGTCGACTTGCAGGTGCGACTCGCGCCGCTCGACGCGCCGAATGGCGGCATCGAGGACCTCATCGCGCAGGTTAAGGATATCTGCGATCGGCTCGTGGCCAAGGTCAAACGGATCGAAGCCGACGAAGACGGCGACCTCGCCGCGCGGGTAAAGACCTTCACCGAAGCGAAGCAGGAACTCGAGAAGCGGGTTTCCTCGGTGACCGAGCATTTTTCGAAACTTGCAACGATCCGCAATGATATCGCCGGCCTGTTCGACAAATTGTCGAATGCCGCGGATGCGTCATCGAATTGAACCGCAGTCTTCGATCGCCTCGGTCAGCGGCGCATCTTCCGCCGTTTCCGCTTGCGGCTGGGCAGGCGCTAGGGCAGATTCCAGCGCTCAAAAAATGAAGGCCGGCGAATGCGCCGAGCCTGCGAAATGGGAGGTACGCATGAAGCGGGCAGCACTCTGCCTTACCGCGGCTGTCGCAATCGCCGGGTTCGTGGTGGTGGCGCCGGCGCGGCTATTCGCCGAAACCGTCGTGGCCATCAGCAGCGCCGACATCGGCGGTGTGGTGACCGGGCCGCATGGGCCGGAAGCCGGCGTCTGGGTGATCGCAGAAACGCACGACTTGCCGACCCGCTACGCCAAAATCGTCGTGACCGACGATCAAGGCCGCTACGTGGTGCCCGATCTGCCGAAAGCGAAATATCAGGTCTGGGTGCGCGGTTACGGTCTCGTCGATTCGGCAAAGCTCGACGCCGTTCCCGGCAAGCGCGTCAATCTCACCGCTGTTCCGGCCCCGAGCGATGCGGCTGCCGCACAATATTATCCGGCGATCTATTGGTATTCGATGCTAAAGATCCCCGACAAGGACCAATTCGGCGGCAAGAGCGACATTCCCGCCAACCTCACGCAAGTCGACTGGCTCACCGCGATAAAAAATCAGGCCTGCGTCGGCTGCCATCAACTCGGCCAGCTCTCGACCCGCACCATCCCGGCGGCCTTGGGAGAGTTCAAAAACGGCGAAGAGGCCTGGGCGCGGCGGGTCCAATCCGGCCAAGCGTCGCCGCTCATGGTCACGCCGCTTGCCGGCAAATTCGGCGGCGTGCCTTTCAAATATTTCGGCGAGTGGACCGATGCGATCGCTCATGGCGCATTGCCGTTCGCCAAACCGCCGCGGCCGCAGGGCATCGAACGCAACCTCGTGATTACGACTTGGGATTGGGGCAACGAGAAACAGTACCTCCACGACCTGATCTCCTCCGACAAGCGCAATCCGACGGTCGATGCCAACGGTCCGCTCTACGGCTCGACCGAATATGCGAGCGACCATTTGCCGGTGCTCGATCCGAAGACCGCGAAGGTCAGCTACATCACCCCGCCGGAAGGCGCGGAGGTGCCCGAAGCCTTCGGTCCGGGACATGCCGCGATCGAGAAACCGGTGGCGGCTTCGGCCTATTGGGGCATGGAACAGCTCTGGGATACCAAATTCGACAATCACAACGACATGTTCGACGCCAAAGGCCGGGTCTGGATGACCGGGACCAATCACGCGCCGGGCACGCCGGCGTTCTGCAAGAAAGGCTCGAACAATCCCTACGCCAAGGTGTTTCCACTGGACACCAATGAACGCCAGCTCGCGATGTTCGATCCGAAGTCGAAGAAGTTCACTTTCATCGACACCTGCTTCGGCACGCATCACCTGCAATTCGGTTTCGACAAGGACAACACGTTGTGGGTGAGCGGCAGCGGCCCGGTAATCGGCTGGCTCGACACCAAAGTGTTCGACGAAACCGGCGACGCCGAAAAGGCGCAGGGCTGGGCGCCCTATGTGCTCGACACCAATGGCAACGGCAAGCTCGACGACTATACCGAGCCGGGTCAGCCGGCAGACCCCAACAAAGACACCCGCGTGATCGGCGGATCAGGCAGTTACGCGGTGATGCCGAACCCGGCGGACGGCTCGATCTGGCAGACGGTGAATGTCTTCGCCGGCCGTAGCGGTGTGCTGCGTTACGATCCCAAGACCAAGCTGTCGGAGATCTACTATATCCCGATGCCGGGCTTCGGCCCGCGCGGCGGCGATATTGATTCCAAAGGCGTGGTCTGGGTGTCGCTCGCCAGCGGCCATCTCGGCAGCTTCGATCGCTCGAAATGCAAGGCGCCGCTCAACGGCCCGAAGGCAACCGGCGATCATTGTCCCGAGGGCTGGACGTTCTACAAATATCCCGGTCCGGGCTTTCAGGGCATCGGCGACAACAGCGCCGAGGCGAGCTACTACACCTGGGTCGATCAGCACAATGCGGTCGGGCTCGGCAAGGACGTGCCGATCTCGACGGCGGACGAGAATGACGGTTTCGCCGCGCTGGTCGACGGCAAAATGGTGCAGCTGCGCATTCCCTATCCGATCAGCTATTACGCCAAGGGTCTCGATGCCCGCATCGACGATCCAAAGGCAGGCTGGAAGGGCAAGGGGCTGTGGTCGTCCGAAGGCGACCGCACGCCTTGGCTCAAGGAAGGCGGCAAGGGCATGACGCCCATGGTCGTCCATATCCAGGTCCGCCCCAATCCGCTGGCGGATTGAGCGCCGGCAGCGACGCTAAACCCCGCCCGGCGCCGTGAGGCGCCGGGCGGCTTGATTTTGGCCGGGCTGTCGTGTGGATAATATCGAGGCCCCGATCCAAATCGGTGAAATCGGATCGGGGTTTGGGACTTTGTCTGATCATGATCTTATCCGGGTACCGGTCTTTCCTTTTCGGGATCCTGCCGCGGTGACGGCGTTTGTTCGAGGAGCCGATGATGATTCGCGAACCCGTGCTGACAACTGTCGCGATTATGGACCTCCGTCCGACTCAGATTACCGTCGGAATGCGGGAAGTCATGCTGAAGCGCGAGCATTGGCGCGATGAGCGGAAGAAGAAAGGCGGCGAATTTCTCGGCAAGCACATGATTCCGGTGATCCTCGGTCCGAAGGCGCGCAATTATGTCATCGACCATCATCATCTGTCGCTGGCGCTATACGACGAGGGGGTCAAAGAGGTGGCCGTGACGGTTGTCGCCAATTTGAGCAAACTCGACATCGACGCGTTCTGGACCGTCATGGACAATCGTTCCTGGATGCATCCCTTCGACGCCGCCGGTGTGCGCCGGCACTACAAGGACATTCCAAAATCCGTCACCGGTCTGATTGACGATCCGTTCCGATCGCTGGCCGGCGAACTGCGGCGCGCCGGCGGCTTTGCCAAGGACACGACGCCGTTCTCCGAATTTATCTGGGCGGATTTCCTGCGCCGCCGCATGAAACGCAAAGCGGTCGAGCGCGACTTCAGGCGTGCCATCAAACAGGCATTGGCATTGGCCAAGAGCCTCGAGGCCGATTATTTGCCTGGATGGTGTGGTCCGGTATTGGAGCAATGATGGATACGGCTATGGCGCAACACGGGGTTCCACGCGGGGAGGCCCTGTCCCGGTGGCGCTTGCTATAATGTGTGCGAGAGTAAATGCTGAAGCAGGTCGGTAGCAGTGCGTCCGGGAATGCGGGATTTTCGGTTGATTGTGGCGGCAGTGCTGGCGGCGGTGGCGTTCACGGCCGCCGGCTGCAGCAGCTTTGGCGGTTCGAAATCGGCCCAGCCGCAGCCGGCCGCGGATCCCAACACTTATCCGGCGGACTATCGAACCCAGATCGTCGCCTTTCTGCGGCAATCGCTGACCGATCGTGCGGACTTCCGCGGCGCCATGATCTCTGCGCCGACGCTCAAGCCGATCGGCGACAGCCAACGTTACATGGTATGCGTGCAGGTCACCGGCCGCGGGCAGGCCAAGACCAAGGTTGCGATCTATCTGGCAGGCTTGATGACCCAATTTATCGATGCCACGGATCAGTGCACCGGGGCCGCCTATCTACCGTTCAAGGAGCTTGAGGCGGCAGTCCCGCCGCAGTGACAGGGTCGCGGCCCGCAGAAGAAACACGATGAAAAATGACGTTCTGATCGTCGGTGCAGGCCCGACCGGCCTGACACTCGCCATCGACCTTGGTCGGCGCGGCATCGGCTGCACCATCATCGAGCAAAAGGATCGTCCGGCCTTCCTGCCGAAAATGGAGCGCGTCAACGCCCGCTCCATGGAAATCTATCGCCGCATGGGACTGGCGGAACGGATCCGTGCCGCGGGTCTGCGGCCCGATTGTCCGATGGACGTCTATATCATTCTCGCGCTGACCGAGCCGCCGCTCCTGCATCTGTCCTACCCGTCGGTGGAACAGGCGCGGACGGCGGCGCGCGCGACCAATGACGGCACGCTGCCGCTCGAACCCTACCAGCTGATCTCGCAATACACGCTCGAGCCGCTGTTGAAATCGATCGCCGAGACCCTGCCGGCGGTGACGGTGCGGTTCGGGTGCGAGTTTCTATCGCTGCGCCAGGACGGCGACGGCGTTACGGCGCGCGTGCGCAGGACCGATGGCGGCACCGAGGAGATCCGCAGCACCTATCTGGTCGGGTGCGACGGCGGTGCGAGCCCGGTGCGCAAGGAACTCGGCATCGAGCTTTCGGGCGAGGGCAATCTCTTGGCGCTGCGCCAGGCGCTGTTCCGTTGCGACGAGCTTTACGACCGTCTGCCGCTCGGCAGCGGTCCCGGCAAGGGCCGCCATTATCATGTCGCCGACGACAAGGCGACGTTCCTGATCATGCAGGATTCGACCAAACACTGGACGCTGCATTCCGTGGTCGACAGCGATGAGGAGATGAAGGCGGCGTTCGAACGCACCGTCGGCGTTCCGGTCAAATACGAGATGCTGTCCTGCGCGCCGTGGCGGCAGAATCTTCTGCTTGCCGATCGCTACGGCAAGGGGCGCGTCTTCCTCGCCGGCGATGCGGTGCACCTGGTCATTCCGACGGGCGGGCTCGGCATGAATTCCGGCGTCGGCGACGCCATCGATTTGTCCTGGAAACTCGCCGCGACGCTCCAAGGCTGGGGCGGGCCGGAGCTTTTCCAATCCTACGAGATCGAGCGCCGCCAGATCGGCGACCGCAATGTCGGCGCATCGCGCTATGCCACCATCGGCCGCCGCAAATGGCGCGGCATGTGGCGGCCAAACATCCGCGAGGCCTCGCCGGCAGGCGCCGAAACCCGCAAAAATCTAAGCGCCGTCGCCGGTGTCGAGCAGCGCAAGAGCAACGAAATGATCGGCGCCGAGCTCGGTTATCGCTATGTCGACTCGCCCGTCATCTGCAACGTGCCGGGCGGGCCCGAACATCTGTTTCGCGACTACCGGCCGACGACTTGGCCGGGGGCGCGGTTGCCGCATGTCTGGCTCGATGACGGCACCCCGATGCAGGATCGCATTCCGGAAGGCTACACCGTTCTCAAGCTCGGCGGCACAAAGGCCGATACCAGCGGTCTCGAAGGCGCGATCCGCGCCCGCGGCGCGCCCGTGACGGTGCTCGACATTCCGGACCGGATCGCGCGCGATATCTACGGCTACGATCTCATTTTGCTGCGGCCTGATTTGCACGTGGTCTGGCGCGGCAATCCGGCGCCGGAAGACGCCGGCAAGGTGGCTGCGGTGGCGACCGGACACGCGGCGATACCGGACTAGCCCGTTACGGTCCGAACGGTATTGCTGCCAGCACCCCACCGCCGATGGCGCAAAAGCCGACGACCAGCCAGGGCGGCGTCTGCCACATGAAGAGCAGCAGGAAAGCGACGAGGCCGAGCGCAAAATCGCGCGCGTCGGTGATGCCCGACGTCCACACCGGCCGGTACAGCGCGGCGAGCAACAGTCCGACCACGGCGGCATTGACACCGCGCAAGGCCGCCTGCGCCCACGGTCGCCGCCGCAACGCGTCCCAAAACGGCAGCGGCCCGATGACGAGCAGAAAGGCCGGCAGGAACATGGCGAGGAGACAGAGAGAGGCGCCGGCCCAGCCGTTGGGAGCGGGACCCATGACCGTTCCCAGATAGGCGGAAAAAGTAAATAGCGGGCCGGGGACCGCTTGGGTCGCGCCGTAGCCGGCGAGAAACGCGTCGTTGCTCACCCAGCCGGGTGGCACCACCGCGGCTTGCAGCAATGGCAGGACGACGTGACCGCCGCCGAACACCAGCGATCCGGCGCGGTAGAACACGTCAAGCAATTGCACGGCATGGTTCGGCACCGCGGCAGCGAGGAGCGGTAGGCCGAGAAGGACGATAAAAAACAGCGCGATCGCCATGATGGCGACGCGGCGGCTGACCGGATGCGGCAGCTCCGTATGATCGCTCGCCGCCGGGCCACGGAACAGCACCAAGCCGGTCACGGCGCCAAGCGCGATGACGACGATTTGGCCGAGCGACGACGGGATCGCCAGAACCAACGCAGCCGCGCCAACCGCAAGCGTCGCGCGCCCGCGGTCCGGCGCCAAGGAGCGCATCATGGTCAGTACCGCATTGGCAACCACCGCGACGGCTGCGACTTTCAGACCGTGCAGCCAGCCGCTGCCGAGGACATTGCCGAAGCTTGTGACGCCGTAGCCGAACAGCACGAGCGCGATTGCGGACGGCAGCGTAAAGCCGATCCACGCCGCGAGCGCCCCCCAATAGCCGGCGCGCGACAGGCCGATGGCGATGCCGACTTTGCTCGATGTCGGCCCGGGCAGGAACTGGTTCAGCGCCACCAGGTCCACATAGGTCTTTTCGTCGAGCCAGCGGCGGCGCACGACGATTTCCTCGTGGAAATAGCCGAGATGCGCGACGGGACCGCCGAAACTGGTCAGCCCGAGCCGCAGAAACACGGCAAGGACCTCCGTCGCATTTTTGCGTGGTGGGCCTGATGCCGGAACCGGCTGCCGTGGCAATTTTCCCACCCGTCGCGTGTTGCGCTGCCGGCCAGGATAGCCTTTGCAACGTCGGATGAGCAATCAAGCCAAACCGTTCGGGAACTGAGAAACGGGGGGTGAAATATTGCGCCGACGACGCGGACGTGCGGCCGCGACGCCGCTTTTCCGCAGGCCGGAAACGCCGACCGCAAACCGTCAATGGCAGGAAATGACGGGCGCCTCTTGTTCTGAGTTCGCCGCGACGGCTTCCTTGCGCAGCGCCGCGATCGTCATTTGCAGGAGATGCAGGCCGATGTCGCTCACTGCCCTGACATCGTCGAGCGCATAGGACAGATAGGCCACAATCAACTCGCACTCATCCGGGTTCACGGTTTCATTCTCACGATTCATCTGATCCATGCCGACCGCCCCATACGCTGCACCAACTTCAGACTATTCCGGTCCGGATGCTTAGTTATTCGACCGGACATCTCCTTCATCGCCGTGTTGCAACTGATCCAACTCAGCCGCCTTTTGCATGAGATCGATGCCGAGAGATTCAAGTTCGTGCGAGGTCGGTTTATGAGGACAATCGCGGGCGAGGCGAACGCAACGGTGCGCTTGCTCGCGCAAGTAGGATGCATCGACCCAGATCCACGTATAGGCGTCAGTTGAACCCGCCATTTTCGGCTTATCTTCGGCCTCTCCACTCCCGTATCTCGTCTTAGGGTGGACGCGCCGATCATTGTCCAGTCGTAATACTGCTTACCCGCAGAATTACCACGGCCATGGGGCTTCTGACATCATACAAAGGTCCCGGCTCCGCAGGGCTATAAGTATGGTAGCGCCGGCGACCCGGTACCTTCGGTCATTCGGAGGTCGACGACGAGGCCGCCGCATGCGCCGCTTGTTTCCGCACCGCGACCGCATATTGGCCGCGCTTACGGTCAGGGGCGATGTTGGGTGTAACGACGGTGCGATGAAACGCCTGCCAATCCTCGGCCGACAACTCGTCCATGGTCTTGACGCTGAAATTCTGCAAGAGCTTGTCGGCATAGACCTCCTTGCGAACCGGCTGCACCTGCAGGAACGGGATGTCGCTGCGAAATTCAATGGGAACGTCGGTTTTCAGGATCCGGATATTGTCGAATAGCGGACCGAACCAATTGTCGGTCTCGATGATGCCTTCCAGCATTTGATAGGATTGGCTGCGCGGCAGGTTGGCGACGCCGCGCACCAGAAGGCTCCAGCCCGGGGCGGTCTTGGCGATGCAGCCGGTCCAGACCTGCAATTGGCCGGGCTGGATGGAGGGCGCGAGAAACGGCGGGCAGAAGCCGCGCACATCGTCGGGCGCATGGTCGTCGAATTGCCGGCTGAAGTTCGGATATTGCACCGCGTCGCGCGTCAGCGGCAGCCATTCGTCGACGCCCGGATAGGTCCAGAGCATGTCGTGGCCGTCCCACACCACCTTGAAATTCATCGGCAGGAACACATACCAGCCGAATGCCGAGGCGCTGGTAATGGCTTCGCAGTAGCGCAGCGCGCGCGCCGGAATGACGCCGCCGACGGATTTATCGGCGCGGCGCGGCGGGCAGTCGCTGGGCACCATTTGGTAGAATTGGACAAGCGGACCGTCAGGCGGCGTAACAGCGAGCATGGCGCCAAAGCCTCCGATGCGGGCGGTTTTTCAGGCGAATCTTAGCTTGGATTTGGCTCGACCGCGGGAGCGCGCTTGGCGTTCCCGCGGGCAAACCATTCAGAACGCGACCGGCGGGCCGCGTAACTTCCGTAGCGCGATATTGCGGTTACTTCCTTGAGCCAAAAACGGGCGCGTAGTCGCCAAGGTGCACCTTGCCCTGGTTCACAGTCGCGGCGTCGCGCACGACTTTATCACCCGGGCGCACGAAGACGGGAGCGTAGTCGCCGAGATGCACTTTACCCTGGTTCACAGTCGTAGCGTCCCGGATAACTTTATCGCCGGAGCTCACAAAAGCGGGAGCATAGTCGCCAAGGCGGACTTTGCCCTGGTTCGCAGTCCCGGCGTCGCGCACGACTTTGTCACCGGCGCGCACGAAAACGGGAGCGTAGTCCCCGAGGTGAATTTTGCCCTCATTCACGGTCGCGTCATCACGCACGACTTTGTCCCCTGCGTGGATCTTGATCATCGATATCTCCTTTGCTGGCAGCGCTTCTTAGCCGCAGTTCCAAGCCTAAAAGGCACTCAAACCTTCGCAATCAGACTCACGTCTTTTTGCACTGCCCTGAAGTCTTGGGACCGCCGCGCGCGGATGCCGGACTAAAGGACGGGCCGCCCGCGACCTCCGGCCACTTTATTTTCAACGCGGAGTAGAACATTGATTTCTGAAAACGCCGGACCGCAACATGAAAGCGCCACGCTCCACCAAGCTTGTTGTCGTCATCGACGACGATCCCCTCGTGCTTGAGGCAACGGAGGGACTTTTGCGTTCCTGGGGTTGTCAGGTAGTAGCCGCCGAGTCGTGCGGCGAAGCGATGAACAGGTTATTTCAGATCGGTCGTCGGCCCGATCTCATCGTCTGCGACTATCGCCTGCCGCGCGGACCGACTGGTGTGGACGCCATAGAAATGCTTCGCGACGCCTTTGAAATTCCGGCGCTGCTCATCAGCGGCGATGCGGCCTCGCCGCAGTGTGACGACGGCGCCGGTGGATACCGATTGCTGCACAAGCCGGTGAATGCCGAGACATTTAGAGCCGTGTTGGTGGACGCCTCGGTGTTGCAGCGGTAGCAGCCAAGCGGGGCGAGATGCCCAAGCTGGGCAAAATCGGCCGGACCCTTTGAGTTCGTCCCGCTGTTGTTGCCGTGGTCTCTCACGGGGGATTCCCTGCGGACCGACGAAAATCGTGCTGTCGAGAATCCCGCCAATAACGATGGTTGCGGCGCGCGTCTTTTCCTGGTCGCGGTTCGCGTGGAGGGTGGCGTTTCACGCAACCCGGAGCGTTTGACGGCGCGGACGGCTTTCCAAAAAACAATTAGCTGGAAAGTGGCTGCCCGATAAACTCACTCTATCAGGGCGTCGGCACCTGCAAGCAGAATTCTAGGTACGACAAGACCGAGAGCGCGTGCCGCTTTCAGGTTGATAACGAGCTCGAATTTTCGTGGTGCTTGGACGGGAAGGTCCGCGGGCTTAGCCCCCTGCAGGATGCGATCGACATAATCGGGCGCCCGTCTGAACAGATCGAGGGCATCAACCCCGTAAGACAGCAATCCTCCGTCGTCGACAAAATAACGGTACGGATAAAGCGCAGGAACCTGCAAGCGGGCAGCCAACGAGATAAGCAAGTCACGGTAGAGGGTCGTGAAGTTACCGGGCATCACGATCAGTGCACTTCCAGGTGTGCCTCCAAGGTCGGTCATAGTCTTTTCGATTTCAGCGGTATTGTGGACTTCAGCGACGACGGGCGTTACGTGGAAGTCCTTCGCCGACTCCGTGAATGTGCGCACGGCAAGCGCCTCAACCGCGCTAGGACCCGACTCGGCATTGTACATCAACGCGACGCGCTTGAGTTCTGGGTTCAACTCTCTCAAGATCGATAAATATTTGCCGGTAATCGTCGGCCACATAACCGAGAAGCCCGTGATATTGCCCCCTGGCCGGGCGATGCTTCCGACGAAGCCGCTGCCGACTGGGTCGCCTACCACGACGAATACGATCGGAATTGTCTGGGTGGCTTCGTGAAGTGCTGCAACAACGGGCGTGCTGTGGCCGACGATCACGTCGGGGTGAAGCGCGACCAATTCCTTCGCCAAACTAAGTATATGGTCCGCATTGCCCCCGGCGAACCGATACTCCATGCGGAGGTTATGACCGACGATCCATCCCTTTTTTTCTAGGCCTTGCTCGATGACCTTAGCGCGAGCTTCAGTTTCCGCATCCTTCGGAAGTCCCATGAGCACCCCGACGGTGCGGATACGGCTCGTTTGCTGTGCGCTCGTTGGGATCGAACACATCGCCAGGGCAGCACTGAGGAAGCCTACGAATGCGCGGCGCTCCATTGCAATTAAGTCCTTACTGGCGATGTGATCAGACGGAGCATCGGTGCCGTGATGAAGTCATTTGTGAAAAAGCTGCGCTTTAAACTTACTGGCGGCGCGCCTGAGCCGACATCTCGCATTTTGCCGCGCATTAATGCATTTTCTCCTCAGTAGTGGCCTGATATAATGTGAAATGGCATACCAATCGTAGAATCGCCCTTTTGGACACACGCAATGATTGAAATGCTCAATCTGTCGCGTCTCGGGCCAACGCCTGCGCTACGGACTTTCGGAGCGAGCGAGTTGCCGCCGGTTAGTCGATGAAGCGCAATGCCGCGAGGCCGGGGTTTGAGGGTGTCGCGGCTGCGACGCCCGCGGCACTTGGCGGGCTATTTCGAAAATACGTCGTGCTGTTTGTCGCCGTTGTCAGCCTCGCTCTGGCAATCAACGGCGCCTCCGATATCTGGTTTTCATACCAGGAACAGCAGGCCCTGTTGTTTCGCATTCAACGCGGACAGGCGCAGTCCGCGGCGGAGAAAATCAGTCAATTCGTCAACGAGATCACGGCTGGATTGACGTGGGAGACTCAGCTTTCCTGGAGTGACAGTACACTCGACGAATGGCAGTTCGACGCGGTTCGCCTGATGCATCAAGTGCCAGCGTTGACCGAAGTCGTGCAGCTCGATGCTTCAGGCCGCGAGCAATTCCGCATGTCACGGGAGGCGCCCGATGTCATTGAAAGCGGGATCGATCATTCGAAAGAGACCGCGTTCATCCAGGCAATGGCTCACAAGGTCTATTATGGGCCGGTCTATTTCATTGACGAGTCGCAACCTTACATGACCATCGCCATGGCCGGGGTTCGGCCGGAATACGGCGTCATAATCGCGCAAGTAAATCTCACGTTTATTTGGGACGTCGTGTCGCAAATTCAGGTGGGCAAGCACGGCCAGGCTTATGTGGTGGACGATGCGGCGCGCCTGATCGCGCATCCGGACATCAGCGAAGTGCTGCGCAAGACCGACATGTCTCATTTCGCGCAGGTGCAAGCCGCGCGCTCGACGCAATCGAGCGGCTCGCCGGATGAGCCATTGCGGGGTGTCGACATCAAGGGCCGACACGTTTTGAGCGCTTATGCCGAGGTGACGCCGCCCGGATGGCTCGTCTTTGCCGAGCTTCCGATCGATGAGGCCTATGCCCCGCTTTACGGTTCCGCGACGCGCTCGGGCGTTCTGGTCCTGGCGGCGCTGGCGCTGGCGTTTCTTGCGGGGCTCGCGCTTGCCCGCCGGATGATCGTGCCGATTCGGGCGCTGCAGGAGGGCGCCGCGCGGGTCGGCAGCGGAGAACTCGCGCACCGCATTTCGATCGACACCGGCGACGAGCTCGAGGCGCTCGGCGATCAGTTCAACAAAATGGCGGCACGGCTTCAGGAATCCCACGCGACGCTTGAAGGAAAAGTCGAGGAGCGGACCCGGCAGCTCGAATCCGCCAATCTTGCCAAATCGCGCTTCTTGGCCGCGGCGAGCCACGATCTGCGCCAACCGCTGCATGCGGTTGGACTTTTCGTCGCGCAATTGCACGGCCGTTTGCGCGCGCGCGAGCGCAACCGGATTGTCGGGCGCATCGAGGCGGCGCTGTCCGCGATGAACGATTTGTTCAGCGCGCTGCTCGACATTTCAAAGCTCGACGCCGGCGGAACGACGGTGAATCTCTCGGCTTTCCCGATCGCACAGCTATTGGCCCACGCCGAAACGACCTTCGCCGAAGCGGCGCGCGCCAAAGGATTGTCATTCCGCGTCATACGCAGCGATGCCTGGGTTCGGAGCGACTTCATATTGCTGGAGCGCGTCGTGTTCAATCTGATTTCGAATGCCGTGCGCTACACCAGCCACGGCGGCCTCCTCGTCGGCTGCCGTAAGCGCGGCGACGAATTGCGGATCGAAGTCTGGGATACCGGCGCCGGCATTCCGGCGGATCAGCGCGAGAAGATCTTCGTGGAGTTCTACCGCCTGGACGAGCAGGACCGGGATCGTCGCGGCGGTCTCGGCCTTGGGCTTGCAATCGTCGATCGGGCGTGCCGCCTGCTAAAGCACAGTGTCGAGGTCAAATCGGCGCCGGGCAAGGGCTCGTGCTTTGCCATCACGGTGCCGATGGTTGCGGCGCAGGAGCAGGCTTCCGTGGCGCCCATGCCCTTGAACAGCCAGCTCGAGCGATCGAACGGAAAGCTCGTGCTGGTGATCGACAACGACCCGCTGGTCCTGGAGGGAATGGGTGGAATTCTGCGCAGTTGGGGTTGCCGGGTGATAGCCGCAATGTCGGACGGCAAGGCGCTCGAGGCATTAACCGAGCAGGATCCGACGCCCGACCTCATCATTTCCGATTACCATCTGTCCGATGGCAGGACAGGTCTGCAAGCCATCGAACGATTGCGCGGCGCCTTGGCGGCGCAAATTCCGGCCTTCCTCATCAGCGGCGATACCACGGCGGAGACGCTGCGCGACGCCAAGGCCAAAGGCTGCCATCTTCTGCACAAGCCGGTCGACCCGATGGCGCTGCGTGCGATGTTCAGTCAGGCGATAAAACGACCGCAAGCGCTGGTGATCCGCAAATTGCCCGCCGGCGAGGGCACGGCTCCGGAGATTTTCACGCCTTTGGAGCCGCCGGCAATTTCCAACCGAGTTCATTGACGGCAATCACCGCCTCGGTGCGGTTCGTCACCTTCAGCGCTTTCAATATTGCGGTGACGTGATTTTTGACCGTGGGTTCGGCAAGGCCGAGGACCCGGCAGATGACCTTGTTGTTCTTGCCTTGCATCAGCTGGGCCAGTACGTCGAGCTGGCGCTCCGAGAGCCCGACTTCGGACGGCGACACGATCGGCCTGTCATTGCCGTGTGAGATCGCGACCGAGTGCGAGATTTCCTCCCGCGCCAGTATTTCGGGGGGAATATAAACGCCGCCGGCAAAGATGAGCTGCAAGGCGCTCATCATGACCTCGCGCCGTGCCGATTTCGGAATGTAGCCGACCGCGCCCAGTTCGAGCGCCCTCATGACGGTGGCGCGCTCCTGGATCGCGGATAGCATCACGATCGCGATCGCGGGATAGCGCTCCCGCAATTCGGCCAGCACGGAAAAGCCGTCGCGATCCGGCAAGTTTAGGTCGAGCAGCACGAGGCCGATATCGGCATTGCCCGCGACCGTCTCCATCGCCTGGCGGCTATCCGACGCCTCTAGCACGTCCGCGCCGCGCTTAAGTTTTTTAAGCAAGCCTTGCAGAGCATCACGGATCAAAGCGTGATCGTCGACAATCAGAATTTTCATCCCAACCGCCCAAACAGGACAAGCCCGTTATTGAGCCGTCATCAAATGCTCATACAAGGGCACCCACCGTACCCGGTATCATATCCATTCAAGCATCCAAATGCAGCAATTCCGCCCGAGCGCATGTCGCCGCAGCCCGATCTCGGCCGCAACCGGATCTGACCGGGGGCGGACCGGGCTGGCAACGAAAATTCGCATCGCGGCGTGAGCCCCGCGATGCGCATGCATAGTGTCGCCGCGGCGTTGCGATCGGCGCCGTCGATTGGCCGTCGCGATTTGCAGTTGAATTAGGGTCGGCTGGAATTCATCGATTCAACAAGCGCCAATACGGCGCGCCGGGTCTTCTGGTCCGAGATCTCGGAAAATGCCTGGACCATCCGCAACGACACCGGATCGGCCAGCAAGTCGAAAGGCGAGGCACTGCGCGGCGCCGCGTGCGTATCGCCGCCTTCAAAGAAGGCCGTCACCGGCACCTCGAGAAGAGCCGCAATCTGATAGAGCCGGCCGCTGCCAACCCGGTTGGTGCCCTTTTCGTATTTTTGAATCTGTTGAAAAGTCACACCCAGCTTTTCGCCGAGACCTTCCTGTGTCATGCCCTTGACCAAGCGATGAACCCGGATGTTTCGTCCGACGACCTTGTCCACCTTGTTGGCTGATTTGTTCGACGTTTTAGCCATCTTCCATTCCAGTTGTTGAGGTTTGAGTATGTGCTATGGCATCTTTTCAGGGCGCCGCGCAACGCCAAGCCTTCGCAACGCCCGGGTGAGCATTGGATAAGTCCGCGGGCCTTTCGGTCGTCAGCGGACGGCGAAGGCGGCTCAAACGACCGCCTCGTTGTCCAATATTACCGCAGACAATACCGATTCGCTGCGCGTGACCCCGGTTCCGGCGTGTCTGCCGGTCTGGGATGCCGTGTTCCATATATTTTACATGGCATCAGGGGTTCACCGTATCAGCCCTCTCGATCCGGATTTCGCCGCCAAGGGTTAATGGCCGCACCGGGAAGGACCTTCTCGTTCCTCTATCGCACTCAGACCCAATTTAGCGCCAAAACCACATATTTGGTAGTATATTCTACTATTTGTGCGCCGAAAAATACCAATATATAGAACATCATTCCACGACGGCCGAGTTCGGCGGGCCGTCTTCACGCTCAGCCGTCGGCCTGTGAGGTTCCCATGACTTCTCCACTCGAACAGAAAAAGATCAAGCTCACCGGCCCGGTCGTCGTCACAGCCAATCGCGTGGGCGACGGTGCCGTCGTCTATCGCCAAGCCGATGGCGGCTGGACCACGGCGTTGAGCGAAGCCGTATTGGCAACAAACGCGGAGGGCGCACGGTCGCTGATGGCGGCGGCGCTCACCGACGATTTGCGGGCAGTTGGCCCCTATATCGCCCCGGTAAAACTGTCTTGTACCGGCGAGCTCCAGCCGGGAAATCTGCGGGAACTCATTCGGTTTGGCGGTCCGACGATCGAGCTTCCGGTGCCGGCCGGCAATTGCGCCATGGCTCCCCGAGCCGCGGTTTCGGCCAAAGCGGCAGCGACACTGTTTGGACAATAAGGCCCGGACCAAGTCGAGCGGCAGCAACAAGACCCGTAACAATAAGATCTGGGCGCACGCATGTATGTCTATGACGCTTTCGACCGGACGCTCGTTACCGAACGGGTCGAAGAATTTCGCGATCAGGTCGCGCGCCGGCTGTCGGGCGAGTTGACCGAGGAAGAATTCAAGCCGCTGCGCTTGATGAACGGCGTCTATCTGCAGCTGCACGCCTATATGCTGCGCACCGCCATTCCCTATGGCACCTTGTCGTCCGAGCAGTTGCGCATGCTCGCCCATGTGGCGCGGAAATACGATCGCGGCTACGGCCATTTCACCACGCGGCAGAACATCCAGTACCACTGGATCAAGCTCGCCGAATTGCCCGATGCCATGGCCGATCTCGCCAGCGTCGGCATGCACGGCATGCAGACCAGCGGCAATTGCGTGCGCAACATCACGACCGATCAATGGGCCGGCGTCGCGCCCGACGAGATCGAGGATCCACGCGTGTTCGCCGAGATCATCCGCCAGCACGTCACGCTGCATCCCGAATTCTCGTTCATGCCGCGCAAATTCAAGATCGCGGTGGGCACGGCCGAGCGCGATCGCGCCGCATTGCGGATCCACGATCTGGCACTGCAGCTGCATCGCAATGCCGACGGCGAGGCCGGTTTCGAGGTGATGGTCGGCGGCGGCCTCGGCCGCACGCCGTTCCTCGCCCAGACTATCAAGCCGTTCCTGGCGAAGCGCGACGTTTTGAGCTACGTCGAGGCGGTCCTGCGCACCTACAACCAGTTCGGCCGCCGCGACAATATCTACAAGGCCCGCATCAAGATTCTGGTGCATGAGCTTGGGCCCGATAGCTTCGCCAAGGAGGTCGATGCGGAGTGGCAAAGCATCAAAGACGGCACGCTCGCGCTTGACGACGCGGCCGTCGCCGCGATCGCCGACCGCTTTCATTACCCCGCCTATGAGCGGCTCGCCGACGACCCGCCGCAGCTCGGCGAAGCGCGCCGCGCCAGCCGCGATTTCGACTTGTGGCTCGGCAATTCGGTGTCCAACCACAAGGCGCCCGGTTACGCCATCGTGACGCTGTCGCTCAAGCCGGAAGGCGGCACGCCGGGTGATGCCACCGCGGCGCAGATGGACGCCGTCGCCGATCTCGCCGACCGCTATTCGTTCGGCGAAATTCGCGTCGGCCACGAACAGAACCTCGTGCTGCCCCATGTCGCGCAGCGCGATCTGTTCGCGCTGTGGCAGGCACTCGATGCGATTGGCGTGGCGACGCCGAACGTCAATCTCGTCTCCGACATCATCTCCTGTCCCGGCCTCGATTATTGCAGCCTCGCCAATGCGCGTTCGATTCCGATCGCGCAGGAGATTTCACGGCGTTTCCAAAATCTCGATCTGCAGCGCGACCTCGGGCGCCTGCATGTCAACATCTCCGGCTGCATCAATGCCTGCGGCCATCATCACGTCGGCCACATCGGCATTCTCGGCGTCGAGAAGAACGGCGAAGAATTCTACCAGATCACGCTCGGCGGCAAGGCCGACGAGGGGGCGACCCTCGGCGCGCTGCTCGGCCCCGCAGTGCCGTATGGGCAAGTGGCTGATGTCGTCGAAGACATCGCGGCGGCCTATCTCGAATTACGCCAGCGGCCGGATGAACTGTTCATCGACACCGTCAAGCGCACCGGCGTCGAGCCATTTCGGGAGCGCGTTTATGCCACTCGTTGAAAACGGCAAACTGGTCGAGGATCGCTACCTCCGTGTCGACGACGATGCGCCGCTGCCGGAGCGCGTGCCGGTGATCGTGTCGGCGAAGCGTTTCTTGGCGGAGGCCGACACCCTCGTCCGCCGCGACGGTTCGCTCGGCGTCATGTGGCCGAACGACCGGCGCGTCGTCGAGCTGAAACCCTGGCTCGGCCACTTGGCGCTGATCGCGCTCGAGTTTCCCAAATTCCGCGACGGCCGCGCATACAGCCAGGCGCGCCAGCTCCGCGAAAGTCTAGGCTTCCGCGGCACGCTGAGGGCCACCGGCGACGTGCTACGCGATCAGTTCACTTTCCTGGTCCGCGCCGGGTTCGATTCATTCGCGGTGAAGAAGCCCGCGGACGCCACAGCCTTTGCCGCCAGCGTCGCTCGGTTCAGGGTGTTCTATCAGCCGGGCGCCGATGGCCGGATTCCGGCTTTGCGCCGGCGCTTGCACGCCACGGACGCTGCGAAAACCTCTGAAACCGTGTAAGACGGCCGTCGGCCACCGTTTGAGGATGTCATGACTCCAGTCGTTGCCGTAATTGCGCCGGGCGCCATGGGCGCCGCGGTCGGACGAAGGCTCGGCGACAGTGGGCTCAAAGTGCTCACCTCGCTCGGCGGCCGCAGCGCGGAAACGGCGGCGCGGGCCAAGGCCGCCGGCATGGTGGCGGCGTCCGACGACGAGATCGCGGCGTGCGATTTCATCCTCTCGATCCTGCCGCCGGGCGATGCGCTCGCGCTCGCCGAGCGGTTCGCGCCAGCGCTGACCAAAAGCAACGCCAAGCCCACCTATGTCGACTGCAACGCCATCAATCCGAAGTCGGTCGAGCGCGTCGCCGCAGCCATCGCGCCGTCCGGCGCGCCCTTTGTCGATGCGGGTATTATCGGTCCGCCGCCGAAGCCCGTGGTGCCGGGGGAGGCCGCCGCCGGCACCGGTACGCGCTTCTACGCCTCGGGCCCGGCCGCGCCGCGCTTCGCAAGCTTGCGCGATTACGGCCTCGACGTTCGCGTACTCGACGGGCCGCTGAGCGCGGCCTCGGCGCTAAAAATGTCCTATGCGGGCATCACCAAGGGCACGCAGGCGATCGGCGCCGCGATGATGCTGACCGCGGCGCGCGCCGGCACCGCGGACGATCTGTTCAAGGAATTGCAATTGAGCCAAAAGGAAATGTTGGCGTGGTTCAAGCGGCAGCTCGGGACCATGCCGCCCAAGGCCTACCGCTGGGTCGCTGAAATGCAGGAAATCGCGGGCTTCGCCGGCGACGATCCCGCCGCGCGCGAACTCTACGAGGGCGCCGCGGAATTCTACGAACGCTTCGCCGAGGATTTTGCCGGGGAGAAGAAAGATGCGGCGGCGCTCGCGGCGTTTCTGAACAAGAGTGCTTCCTGAACTACTTGTTCAGCCACCGCCGCGCAAAGCCCAAAATCCCCTGCGGCAGGAAGATGATCATGGCGATGAACACCATGCCGAGCGGGATCAAATAAGGGAACTGGTCGCCTAGGAAACGCGACAGCAGTTCGCGCGCGAGCTGGAAGAAGCCGGCGCCGACGATCGGTCCGACCAGCGTGCCGATGCCGCCCATGACGTTGTAGATCACGGTGTCGCCGGAAGTGAGAAAGTAAACGAAATCGGGCGCGGCGAACTGGTTCTGGATGG